>Ga0081539_10000790_pt1 | contig 61618 bp, 40 predicted proteins | sample TabmetS4T2R2_FD_71023 | JGI IMG/M metagenome (GOLD analysis project Ga0081539, IMG submission 71023) | Tabebuia heterophylla rhizosphere microbial communities from the University of Puerto Rico - S4T2R2 | ecosystem: Host-associated > Plants > Roots > Rhizosphere ...
GGGTGGGAGATGGATCTGGGCGGATTGGCCGGGATGTTTATGAATCTTCGGCGCTGATCTCGATCTCCGTCTCCCGGCCGATCTGGCGGATTTTGCGAAGCGCGAGATCATAACTGAAGCCGCGGCGGATCAGGTAATCAAAGAGTTTTTTAGTCTCTTCGCGTGTTGTCGGGGGGCCTTTCAGGCGCAGGCGTTTATCGATGGCGCGTTCGATCAGGCTCTCTTCGCTCTGTTCGGAGTAAGCTTCATTGAGAGCGTTTTCGATGGTTTCGTCGGAAAGTTTTTTGCGGTGGAGATCCCGGCGAAGTCGAGTGCGGCCGAGCGGTTTGGTGGTGAGGCGAGAATTGGCAAAACTCGTCGCGAATTGTTGGTCGTTGAGATAACCGAGTTCTTCGAGGCGCACGATGACCTGCTCGACCGTTGTTTCATCGGCCCACTCTTTTTCGAGTAGTCTACTGCGGAGTTCGGCGACGCTGCGGGGCTTATATGAGATCAGCCTTAATGCGCGCTCCATGATCTTCTCGTATCGTGTCGCAGCCATAAATCAATCGTGAGCCTAAGATAACCCGCCGTCAAGTTCAATCACATTTTACGATTTCTTAACTGACATGCTATATTTGCGACCTGCTTTCCAAAAGTCCACCTGCATTCGAGGTATCAATATATGTCAGGGCATTCGAAATGGCACACAATTAAACACAAGAAGGGCGCGCTCGATGCCAAGCGCGGCAAGCTTTTCACTAAATTGATTAAAGAGATCACGATCGCCGCCCGCAGCGGTGGTGGGGATCCTAATCAGAATCCGCGTCTGCGCAAGGCCGTCAATGACGCCAAAGCCGGCAATATGCCGAACGATACGATTGATCGTGCGATCAAACGCGGTACCGGCGAACTTGAAGGCGTTAATTATGAAGAAGTGACTTATGAAGGATATGGTCCGGGCGGCGTGGCGGTCATGGTTCAAACGACCACCGACAATCGCAACCGGACGGTATCGGAAATTCGCCATGCCTTTTCGAAGTATGGCGGCAATCTGGGGGAATCGGGTTCGGTCGCCTGGATGTTCAATAAGAAGGGGCAGATTATCATCGACTCCGGCGTCAAAGGTGAAGACGAGATGATGGAGATCGCTTTGGAGGCGGGCGCCGATGATATGCAAAGTGAAGACGGCACCTATCAGATCCTGACCGCGCCTGAAGAGTTCCACGCGGTGCTCGAAAAGATCAAAAGCGCGGGGATCGAGCCTCTTTCGGCCGAGATCACCATGATCCCGCAGAATACGATCAAGCTCGAAGGGGGCGCAGCTTCCCAGATGCTCAAGCTCTACGACACGCTCGACGACCATGATGATGTCCAAAGCGTCTCGTCCAATTTCGAAATGGATGATGCTGTCATGGAACAGCAAGCGTAAGACGATTGATAGTTGACAGTTGATAGTTGATGGTGGATCTGTCCAAACCAACTATCAACCATCAACTGTCAACTCTCGGCTTTCAAATGAACTTCAAAAGGCGTGGCTCGGAGACGGGCAGCGGGTTTCAGGAAGCGATCAATCGCACGAACGAAGCCTATGAACGGCAAGGGCGCGCCTGTATCACTCGCAAAGCCATTCCAGGCAAGTATCTCATTGAACGCGGAGAATCACGGCGAGGGCTTTCGCTTCCATCCCTCGATCTGGGGGCAGTTGACGGGCAAGAGCACGTCGCTTCGTCCGAACTCAATCGGTTGGTTAAAGAACATAAAGTGACTGACTGGCGTCGCTTCGTCCCGGAATCGAAAGCGGAACCTGATTATGGCGGCCTGATCGCTCCGGACGGGCGGGCGATCTTTTACGACGCTAAAACGACTCGGCGGAACGCCCTCGATTTTGATAATCTTCACGCTCATCAGGTCACTTTTCTCGAACGGGCTGCGCGTTTCGGCGCGATTGCAGGTTTTCTGGTCGAGTTCAGCAAATGTAGCGAGATCTACTTTCTGCCGATTCAGATGCTTGACCAATGGCGCCACGAAAGCTCGCGTAAAAGCATTCCTCGTCGATTTTTTAGTGATCACCTAATTTCTGCTCCGGCGGGCAAGGGAATGGTCATCTTCGATTATCTCTCAGCGGTCGAAGAGCAGGAGCGACGCTACGGCCGCGATTTTGATAAGTTCTATCTCGACTCGGTTTAACATGGCAGGTTGCGGGGCGATCGATTAATCCATCAGCTGCAATCAATTGTTCTGCAATCAAATCTTCCAATCACTCGGCCACCCCACAGGAGAAACTTCGATGATCGCAAAATATTCCACGATAAGTGTGTCTTCTCGGCTGGCGGTGGCGGTTATGATCGCCTCTCTTTTCAGTGTTGGGGCCGAGGCCAAGCGCCAGATCTTCGTTCCGGGACAGCGCGCAGTTGTTTTCAATGAAAATCTCTCGGCATTGCGCGCACGGCCTGATGTCAAGGCGCCGCTCGAACAGCGTCTTCGCCGAGGCCGGGTGGTTGGCATTCTCGGCGCAACGAGGAATAGAGCAGGCGTCCGGTTTTTGCGTGTGGCCGTCTCACGCAATACCGAAGGCTGGATTCTTGCGGAGGCCGTCGCGCGGCCAGGCAACAAGGCGGATGCCGAAAAATTGATGAGGTTGATCGAAGAGACTAAAGATGATTTCACCAAGGCGAAGTTGGCGCGGCTCTGCGCCGACGAGTTTCGCCTGACGAGATTTGCTCCACAGGCATTGCTCATTTTGGGAGACACCGCCGAACGGGCGGCAGAGCGCCTCTCGCGAGATGCCAAGAGAAAGATCGGCGATGACGAGATCCACGAGGAATCGGACCGCCGATCCTACTTTCTCAATTTCTCCGGCCTCGATCGCTACAATCGTATTGGAATCACCTTCGATTTTGATCGAAGCCGAGATCTGATCGTTTACGACGGCGGAGCGTACCGCGAGCTGTTGCGGCGCTATCCGCAGAGCCCGGCGGCCGGGATTCTGCGAGAGAGACTCTCGCAGAGATAAAGAGAGAACTCGAAATTACCTGAGCTCTCAAAACAATATTATTTTCGTCGAGGCCCGTAATTCTTGAAGAGATGATCGATCAAAGATTCTTTTTCTTCTTCGGTCACAGCCGCGCCCCAACGGATCATCTTCTCGACCTCTCGCGTCCATCCCGGGCGAGAGAGCCGTTGTTGCTCGACCAAATCTATTTCGTGGCACGAGAGGCACTTATTTTCAAAAGTCGCCTTGCCGCGGTCGTCGTTGGCCGCGCCGGCATCTTTTGTCCCAGATGGCGTCACTGCCGGGGCAGGACCGAAGTTCGCTGAGAGATAAGCGATGATGGGCTCTTTCTCCGCCTCACCGACGATTGCGCCCCAGCGTATCATCTTGTCGACTTCGCGCCCCCATCCCGCTTTTGATAATCGTTGCGCGACGATGACATCGGCTTCGTGGCACGAGAGACATTTCTCACGGACAATCTCGACGCCTTTGCTCTCAGGCAGGTCGCGTTGAGAAGCGCGAGCCGCCGAAGAATAGTCATTAATCAGAGCGCCGGCGGCGATCATCACTGCCATGAGCGCTAACAAGGATTTGATCCGGTTGCGGCTAGGCTGCTTCGACATTGATCCTCACCCTGTCAATCACGTTCCAGAGATAGCCCGACGGATTCCACTGCGGAGAGACCGGTTGCATGCGGCCTTTATCGTCAGTAGCGCGCGACATCAATAAATACGACCCGGACGCCGTGATCTCGAATTCGTGCTCGAACGATTGCCAGGCGTAGCGGACGCGTTCCTTGCCGAGTTTGGCCGGAACCCAGGTGCTGCCATTATCGATTGAGACATCGACCTTCGCGATATTTGACTCACCGGCCCAGGCGAATCCTCTCACGCGCACTTTGCCCGGATTGAGCTTGGTCCCTTCGAGCGGCGAAGTGATCAATGATTTAACGACCAATCCGGTGAGCGGAACCAGATCTTTCGGATCGACGGCCGTGCCCGGCGCAACGCGCTTGTTCGGATACCGATAGGCAGTCTTCACAAAAAATCCGTCATACTCCTTCTCGATCACCTCAATCTGGTTAAGCCATTTGACCGCATAAGCTCCCTCCCAGCCGGGCACGATTGCGCGCAGCGGGAAGCCGTGGAGCGCCGGCAACGGCTCGCCGTTCATTTCGTAGGCCAGGATGGTATCGGGATTGAGGGCCTTATCGATCGGCACATTACGCGCGAAGTCGGGCATCTTGCCGACGGGTTTGTCCGCGCCGTTGAAGAGAATATATTTGCCGGTCGGCTTGATTCCGGCATTTTTCAAGACATCGGCCAGGCGGGCGCCGGTCCAGCGTGCCGTGCCGACCGCGCCTTTCTCCCACTGGATGCCCGCCACCGGCGGGTCGAAAAACGCTCGCCCGTTGCCCGCGCATTCGAGCGTGACAGTCACCGTTGTCTTCGGCATCTTCTTCAATTCATCGAGCGTGATTGTGAGCGGATGCTCAACCTGTCCCTCAACCTTGACCGTCCATTCTTTAGCCGTTTTTTCATCGACTTGCGCGGCATATGAATGATGGCGCACGTAGAAGAGATCTTGGGGCGTGATCCAGGTATTGAGCAAACTGACCGGTGTTTCCAGGTCTTCCGGCCGTATCGAGCGAACGATCAGCTTCTCTTTGCCCTTAATGACATTTTGCGCAAAAGCGATTTCAAAATCGCGGGGGAGTAATTGGCTCAAACCGGCTGCGGCTCCAAGCTGCCCGGCGCTCGCGATAAAATTCCGGCGCGAGAGCGGAAAGGAGGGGCGATTATCTTTCTTCATCAAATTGACCTCGTCTGATGGGGTGCCCTGAGGGCACGTCATGATTGCGATTTTACGATACGCGTCTGATTCTATGCGTGATATTATTGCCCGGTCAATGTAGGGTAAGATAGAAAGAGTTAGAACGGCCGAGAAGAAGGTAGCAGCCCTTCAGCAGGATCCTGTTTTCATTTGTTCAGCCTTCTTTTCGGAAAATCAAAGTCGGAAAATCAAAGTCGGAAAATCAAAGTCGGAAAATCAAAGTCGGAAAATCAAAGATGGATCAGTAATCAATGATTGATGATTTGAAGAAAGGTTATCAGGCTAAACACGCGGCGATTCGCGAGCGGTTGGCTGAATTCGCCCAAATCGGCAGCGGCGGCGACGATAGTCTGCTCTTTGAAGAATTAGTCTTTTGTATTTTCACGGCCGGCGCGAGTGCCCGCATGGGGTTGAGATCTATCGAATGTGTTCGACGACATTTGCTCAAGGGAGATCATCAGCGGTTGATGAATCTTTTAGTTGGAGCCCATCGTTACCCGCGAGCGCGTTCCGGATACATCGTCCATACGCGCAATTATTTGAAGAGGGATTGCGGCCTGCGTCTCCGCGAAAAACTCTCGTCATTCGGTGACGATTCGGAAGCGCGCCGCGATTTTTTCGCGCACAATCCCGGCATTAAAGGAATTGGGTACAAAGAAGCAAGTCATTATTTGAGAAATATCGGTTATCGTGGTTATGCGATACTCGACAAACATATCCTACGTACTCTGCACGAATGTGGAGTGATCGACTCGCCCGCCCCACCCGCCACGAAAAAAAAATATCTCGCTGTTGAGGAGAACATGAGAAAATTCGCTGCCGATATTAAAATCGACTTCGACGAACTTGATCTCCTGCTTTGGTCACATAAAACCGGCGAGATTTTAAAATAGATAGCTGAGGGATGAAGGAGGAAGGTTGATGGATAACGTATGAAAGATGAAGAGTATAGGATCAGAGCGTCTCGTTCTCTCCTCCTTCCTCTTTTCTTCTTCATCCCTAATTGTGAGGTGTCCAATGAAAACTACCCCCCGGCTGCTAACGATTTCCATCGCAATTATGTTGGTGTGTCAGGCCACTGCCCTGGTTGTCTCGGCTGAATCCAGAGGTAAAGCGCTCAAACGCGCCGAGAAAGAGATCCGTCAGGCGAATTTTGAAGAGGCTGAAACGATCTATCGGCAATTGATCGAGCACGATCAGAACGATAAAGAGGCCCGTTTAGGATTGAGTTTTTCGTTGATCAAGCAGAGCAAGCTGCAAGATTCATTCGAACAGGCGGCACAGGTGATTGCGGCAGATCCGCTCAATGCGCGCGCGCACGCGCTGCTCGGCACATCGTTATTGCGCTCGGGCGAATTCCGCAACTCCATTGAGGCGCTCTATACGTCGGTCAGATTCAACAATCGCGAATCGCTTGCCATCGCCGGATTGGCTGAAGTCGAGTATTTCGAGAATCGCTCGCGAAATGCTTACGACTGGTTGAAGCGCGCTATCCAGTTGGATCCGCTCGAACCGGACTATTACATCTCGTTGGCGCGGGCCTGTTCGCGGCTCGAATACTACGGCGAGGCGGCGGACTCCTACCAGCGGTTTCTGGATGTTTCGCCGAAGACCGATATCGAGCGGCGTGCGCGGATTCGTGGTCTGATCGATTTTTACCGCTATTTGGGCTCGACCAAGATCAATCGAACGAGCGGAAAGGAGCTGACCAATATTCCTTTCAAGCAGCTCAATAATCGCCCGTTCATCGACGTCATGATCAATGGTAAAGGGCCGCTGCGATTTGTCATCGACACCGGAGCGAGCCTCTCGGTGCTCTCGGACAAAGCTGCTGAGCGTTTAGGCATCAGAGCCGTCGCGCGGGGCGGCAATGCGCGCGCCATCGGCGGGACCGGATCTTTCCCTATTGTTTATGGCTTGCTCGATTCGATTACGATCGGGGAGGTCAAAATAGAAGCCGTCCCGGTCTACATCCGCACGGTTCATAATGCGAACGATACTCCCGAAGAAGAGCGGGCCGATGGTTACATCGGGCTCTCGGTGCTCTCCAATTTCGCAGTGACGCTCGATTATCAGGGCCGGCAACTGACGCTCGACCGTTCGCCGATCCGCGATGACCAGGCGATGAAATCTGATCAACCCAAGGATCTGCCTGGGCTTGACTCCGGTAAGACCGATGTCGGCAAAACCGCCCAGAGCAAGACGAATCAGCCGGTGGGGAATGCAATCGAGGGCTTCGAGATTGCTATTCGCAGCACCAGCGGCGGCCTGGCGAGCGCCGAGACCCACTTGCCTTCGATGGATCGCCCGCTCAATTTCATCATTGACACCGGCGCGACGGTGAGCGTCGTCTCCAAGGCCGCCGTCAAACGCCATAAACTCGAAGGGTTGAAGCTGGAAGGCGAGAGATACCGTGTCATCGGCGCCGCCGGGATCGAAGACGGAGCCGAGGCTCTGGGCCTTTCGACTCTCACTGTCAACGGGTTGAAGAAGAAGAATGCCCGCGCCCTGATTCTCGATCTCGATGCCGTTAATGAGACCTCGGGTTTCGAACAGCACGGAATTCTGGGCGGAGATTATCTCTCTCATTTCAGGATAGAGATCGATTTAAGAAGATATCAGTTCAAGCTCACACCTCAGAGCCCGGCAATATCGGTCGCGGCAGAGAAGTGATAATCCGATCCTGATCCGCCGCATGACCCGGATCGGTTTGGATCAGCTCGGGGCTCGGGACTGATCGGTGTTTTATGTTGACCAGTATCTATTTGGAAACGTCAGTCATCGGCGCTTACCTCGATAAAGGGGAATCGTTCCGTCGTGATTTGACGATCCGCTGGTGGGAGCATGAGCTGAAGAATTACCGCGCCTATGTTTCGCCGCTTGTCGAACGCGAACTGGAGCGCACACGCGAACCATATCGTTACAGCTACCTGTCGCTGATTCGCGGGTTGCCACAGGTTGAAATTACGGAGGAGGCGGCGATCCTGGCCGACGGTTACATCGCGCGCGGTATCTTTCAACGAAAGTATTTGGGTGACGCGCTACACGTCGCTCTGGCGTCGTTTCATAAACTCGATTATCTGGTGACATGGAATTTCGGATATCTGGCGAATGTTCATCGACAGGCACGAGTCAAACTTTTCAATACCGCTGCCGGATTCTTCGTCCCAGAGATTGTCACGCCGGAGTTTCTGGTGAGTGAACTTTAGACGTTAGCAGTTGACTCGGCAGCTGATCGTTGATGGAGAATCGAACGTTTAGCTCCCCATCGACGATCAACCACCACCGATCAACCGTTAACTGGCAACTGATTATGTATCAACGACCCAGATTTCTAGAAGAATTGCATGCGATCCGTGAGGAGATGTCGCGCGAGTGCGATTATGATGTCGATCTTTTTGCCGAGATGGTGCGTAGCAACCAGCCCCCGAAACGTGGCCCCGCGCGAAATATTCGCGGTATTCGACAATACGCTCCCCCGAACACCACTTTTGTGAAGAAGAGCACTCGAAAAAGAAAGGATAAAGATAAATTTGAAGGACGAGGAAGAAAGGATGAAGGATGAAGGATGAAAAATGAAGGATGATGATCGAGTGATCATCCTTTGCCCCTCATCTCCATTCTGACATTTGGTATGGGAGAGCCGTTTTACGCAATCGGATTCAAAGTGACAGACGAAGCTTCGTATCAAGCTCTGGCCGAAGAAGCACATCAGCGCGGTACGCTCAGCAAGGCTCGTCGCTCGCAGGGCGTTTTACACGGTTGCTGCTGGAGTTTGGGGGCGGGGCTCGAGGTATGGACAGTGCTTTATGAGTCGAAAGAAGGCTTGTTCTATGCTGATTGCCGTCCCGCGTTTCGTTCGCATTACATTTTCAACTTTTATCCATGGGAGATCGTCGAGTATGAAGAAGATGGCGAGGCCGTCGCGCGCGGGGTGACGACCGATTCCGAGACCGAGATGATCTTCCAACTGCAGAATCTAACTGAGATCAATCCGAACGATTTCTGTGAACGTTCAATCACCGCCGCCGTTTCGGGGTTGGCATATCGCGCCCAGGTCAGTGCGCGCGAATCGTCGCCGACTTTCAAGCCGCTTGCTTCGCGTTACACTCGAAAAAAGGTCGCTGAGAACGACTACATGGTGAGTGGGATGATTCTTTCGTGGCGCGAGATCCAAAATCAGCATACGACAAGTGATTTGATCTGGACCAGCATTGATGTCGGGCGGATCAAACTCGAGGTCCTCGTCAATCGCGCCGATCTCAAAGGCGAATTGAAACGCGGGGCATGGCTCTCGGCTGAAATCTGGTTGCAGGGGCATGTCTTGAACGACCGAGAGCTGCAGGCCCGCTATGAAGGCATCGACCGCGAAATCCCACGCTACGATTACTGGATGAAATTTCGGCGGGAAAATTAACCGGGATTTTTGAGAACGCGAACCACGCGAAAGAGATCATCAGCCGGAAATATTAAGCGAGTGATCTCTTTCGCGTGGTTCGCGTTCTCGCTCTCAACTCTCGATCATGACCTCCATTGTTACTGCACACTGGGTCCTCCCAATCGTCTCATCACCAATTAATCAAGGCGCTGTCGCGATCGAATCCGACTGCATCGTCGCGGTCGGGACCGCCGTCGAAGTCCGCCGGCAATTTCCCAAGGCGACAATCGATGATTTTGGCGAGGCGGCAATTCTTCCCGGTCTGATCAATGTTCACAGCCATCTGGAGCTGACGGCGTTTCGCGGCCGGTTGGAGGATCTGCATTTTCAAAGCTGGATCGCTCAACTAATTCGCCTCAAGTTTGAGAAGTTGAGTGGGGACGATCTGCTCGCAAGCGCGCGGCTTGGTTGCATCGAATCGATCAAAGCTGGAATTACGACTTTAGCTGATACTTCAGACGCGAGCGCGCCGCTCGAATCTCTGATTGAGAGCGGGCAGCGCGGCGTGATCTTTCAGGAGTGTTTTGGTCCGGGAATTGAACAGGCCGCAGAGAGCCTGGACCTCTTGAGAGCGAAGCTCGAGGCACATGCCGAGCGTCTCGCGAGAGCCGGCAGGGAAGCGCAGGCGAGGCTGAGCATCGGCATCTCGCCTCACGCACCTTATTCGGTCTCATCGAAGCTTTATGAACTGGCTGCCCGGCTCGCGCTTGATCTCAAATTGGATGTGGCGATTCACGCGGCGGAATCCGTCGATGAGACGAATCTGTTGTGGGACGGCAGCGGAGCATTCGGCGATTCGCTACGGAGAAGAGGAATCGGATTCACTCCGCCCCGCTCTTCGACGATCAAATATTTTGACCGATTAGGTGTACTTGAGACCTCGCCTCTCCTCATTCATGGCGTGACAGTTGACGAAGATGACATGGAGTTGATGGCGGCGAATAGCGTTCGCGTTGCACATTGCCCGAAATCGAATGCGAAGTTCGGACATGGCGTCGCACCGTTAATTGAATTACAACAAGCCGGAGTCCGCGTCGGCCTGGGCACGGACAGCGTCGCCAGCAATAACACCATGGATTTGATCGAAGAATCGCGTTTTTGCTCGGCGCTTCATCGGGCGGCGAAAAAGAATGCGGGCCTGTGTCCGGCGGACGAAATGTTGAGATTGATGACAATCGAAGGAGCACGCGTTTTGGGGATGGAAGATCAGATCGGTTCGCTCGAGGTCGGCAAACAGGCGGATTTGATTGCCATAGATCTATCGAACTCGCATCACAAACCGATCTACGACCCGGCCACGGCCATCATCTTCAGTTGCTCTGCGCGGGATGTGGTATTGACGATCGTTGCGGGACGAGTCATTTACCGAGATCGGCGAGTGTTGAGCCTGGATGAACCGGCCGCAAAATCACGGATTCAAACGCTTCAATCACAGCTCCGGTAAACTTACTCGCCGATCCACCCGGCGCGAATCAGGATCAGCGAGATCACGCCGACAATCAGCCACAGAACAACGCCCTGAACCAGGGGACGCACTCCCACTTTTCTCAGCGTTGGTCTTGAAATTCCGGTCCCGATCAAAAACAGCGTTGCCGTCAGACCGATGCGCGCCAATCTGGTTAGAAACGGATAGATCTCGCTGCCGATCGGCAGGTAGGTATTGATCATCGCCGCGACGCAGAAGAACAGAATAAACCAGGGCCATTGGATCCTCGCCTCCCGGCGTTTGGCCAAGGCTGTGCCCAGTGTCAAAGGCACAATCCACAACGCGCGCGTCAGCTTGACCGTGGTGGCGACCGACAGCGCGCTCGCACCGTATTTCGCCGCGGCGCCGACGACGGAACTGGTATCGTGAATTGCCAATGCGGCCCACAATCCGAATTGTGATTGGGTCAATCCGACGGCCAGACCGACCGGTGGAAAGATCAATAAAGCGATCGAATTCAGAATAAAGACTGTGCCGAGTGAGACCGACATCTGTTCATCTTTCGCTCCGGCTACGGGACCGACAGCTGCGATTGCGCTTCCACCGCAGATAGCTGTTCCGACTGAGATCAAGAGGGCGCTGATCGCTTCGACTTTCAAGAGGTGGCCGAGCCCAATGCCGATCATCATCGTTGCCGCAATGCCGAGCGCCGTGTAAATGAAACCCGATCGGCCGGAACGCAGCACCTCGTGCAAATTCATGCCAAAACCCAAACCGACCACGCAAATTTGCAGGAGGATCTTCGAAAAAGATTTTGTCTGTTTGGCAAACGGGTGAGAGAAAAACAGGCCGAATGCCAATCCGATCAACAACGCAATCGGTGGCGATGCGAGAGGCGAAATGACGAAGAGCAGACAGATCAAGAATAGGAGCTTGGTCAACATGGGGGCAGGGATGATGATTGATATTGGAAGATTGATTACGGAATGCGTGATCGCGGATTGCGGATTCGGGGATTTAAAGCCGCTCAAACAGTTTCTTCAATCGATGAGGAGAAGATTCAAGGGAGCGTTTGAACTGGTCTGAACGCGAATCCGCAATCCGCAACCGCTATGCTTGCAAGTGCGCTTCCAGGAACCACAGGGACTTGTCAAGATCGCGCGAGACTGCCGTGAAAAGGTCCGACGTATCGACGTCGCCGAGCTTGTCGGCGGTATCGATTGCGGTTCGTGTCGATGCGGCCAAAGCGGCGTATCGTTCCGCCAACGCCTCGACGCTTTCACGCCCGCTGACAGTATTCACCGGATATTCAGGAAGACGCGTCGCGGCCGCTGCCATCCGTGCAGTCCCCAACGCCGTACCACCCAAAGTCGTGGCACGTTCGGCAATCGTGTCCACATGAGGAAAAATATCTCCCGCCAGTTTGTCGAACAGTTCATGGAGCTGGAAGAAATCCGTTCCCTTGACGTTCCAGTGGGCTTGCTTGGTCTGGCTGTAAAGATCGAAAGTGTCCGCCAGTTGTTGATTGAGTAACGCGATGATTTGTTCGCGAGTTTCAGTATCCAGGTCGATTCTGGTTGTGTACGTTTTTGGTTTTGCCATTTAATCTCCTCCTCAGAAAACGATATTCAGTTATTGGTATTCAATTTTCAGCTGCAGAGCTGAGAATTGAATACTCTCACCTTTTTCATCTACAACCCTTGCAATGCCCTAAAATTTCTACCCGGTAATTTTCGATCTTAAATCCGCTTGGCGGTTTAATGAGTTCGAGCAATTGCTCGTCCGCTTCCGGTTCGAGATCCGTGATCCGACCGCACTTCAAACACCGGCTATGATAGTGGTGATCGGTGCGAATGTCATAACGTGCGGCGCCATCACCGGACGTTAACTTCGATGCCGCCCCACAAGCGACCAGGGCCTCGAGATTGCTATAGATTGTCGCCAGGCTGATCCTGGGCAATTCCTGCTTGACCGCGAGAAAGACGTCCTCGGCCGTCGGATGATGATCAACCCGGCAAAGATAATCGTAGACCGCTGCCCGCTGACGCGTAAAATTTACGCCTCGCGTATCGAGTAGCGCGCGCAACACGCTCATCTCGGCTCTTTGCTTTCGAATCGTCATAACTTCACCACCTCGACTGGGAAATTCTAGCCGAACCTGGGGCTGAAATCAAGAATAATTATTGTTTTTGATTTTGTTCTATGGCAGAACTGATTGTCGAGGGGGGAGGCAGGAACAGATTAGTCATCAGTGTTTACTTGCGGCCCAGGAAGCGGACGCGGCCGACAAAGGCGCGGCTCTGAGTCCCGCTATAATTGAGGAATTTCGGCGAATCGACGTTGTTATTGACCTCCGACGGATTCTTTCGATTCGTCAGATTATTGAAACCGGCTCGCAGCGCGAGGTTGAGGCCCAGCAGGTGGAATCGCCTCTCAGCGTGAGTGTTCAAGGAAAAATAGGCTGGAAAGCGCAATGAATTGGCTTCTCCCACCAGCTGTTGGTCTTGATTGACCAGACTGAAGGGAAAGCCGTCACGCCATTCGAGCGAGTAACCCAGGTCGAAACCTTTGATGAGCGGCAACCAGCCATAAGAGATAAAGCGGTTCGGAGTATCCCAGGAGAGAGGCCCGGCGGCCTGTTGACTGAGGAAGAACCGGTCAAGGCTATAGTCAAAGATGGCATTTGAGCGAGCCGATGAGCGCGTATATGAAGCGAACACTTCGTATCCGCTTTTGAATGCGCGGCGAAGCGAGACGCTCACCGCTTTATAACGATCTCGCTCATCGTTGCTGAGCTCATAGAGGCCGCTCAACTGACTGAGCGGATTAATACGCCCATTACTACGATTGACGAATGTCAGCCCGTTGGTGCCGCGCTTCTCAATCAATTCGGCGCGAAGATAGATCGATGAGGGTAATTTGCGCTCTACTCCCAGGCTCCAATTGATGAACCGGGGTGCTTTCAAACTTGGGCCATTATTGTCGAACGAAGTCTCCACCGGCAGATTAATCGGGGTCCGCCCATCTTTCGCATAGAACTGATCAAACCGCTGGCCTTCCAGAGAGCGGGTGATGAGGCTAAGATTGGTCGGATCGTAAAAAATTCCTACCCCCGCCGTCAGTTTAGTGTCGCCACTACGCGTCGGCAGGTAGGTTGCGGCAATCCGTGGCGAGACCAATATCTGGCGAACGATGGTGTCGCGATCCAGACGCAATCCAAATTCCATCAATAATTTATCAGTAGGCGTCCAGCGATCCTGAAGGTATCCGCCGGTAGCGAAATTATTTTTAGTGAAATTCGACTCCCCGTTGAATGTGACCGTCCGCGAGAGCGATCCATCGGTGCGTAAAATTGAAATAGGGCGCCGTTCGAGTAATTGCTGGAAGGTGATGCGGTCAAATTCCACTCCCGTTCTAAGCTCGTGTCGGCCACTCATTTGGAAGGGCGGAATGGTCAGATTGGCGATCCATTGATAGCGGCGGGCCACTCCGTCGGTCGTCTTGTAAAAATTTCCTCCCGTTCGTTCTGTTGAAACGGTATATGGTGAGCGTCCGAGCGGCAGCTGTCGATTGTCGAATTGATTGACCCCGAATCCGACCTCTAGGAGCAGCCCTGTCGAAAGGTAAGATTGTTCCTTGATCGAGAAGATGTATGCGGCCTGCCGCAAATCCCGCGTGGTCTCAATCGGATTGAACAGCGAGAGGCCGGCGTGGGTTGCACGGAAACGATTGATCAAAAAACTTCCAGTTAAAATATTGGTTTGATTTAGGTTAATCTGCGCCTTGGTGAGATTGTTCAATCTCCAGTTATTGCTTCGATCAGCATTCGAAGGAAGTTCTTTGATAATGTCCAAGCCGTATTCGCCGTCGATGGCGTCAAAAAACCAGGCCCGGTGTTTCAGGATTGGGCCTGAGAAAGTCGCGCGGGGAGTCCAGTTATTGATATGGACTCCCTTGCGAGTCTGAAATGAAGGGATAAAATCGGTGAAGGTGTACCGGTAACGATCATCACCCATGGCAGTCGTTAAATTCAAAACCCCACCCGATCCCTTACCATATTCGGCCGAATAGCGGCTGCCCTGAACTTCGATCGATCGCAAAGCATCCGGACTGAGGCGGACATCAAGCAGGCCCGTCACCGGATGGCTGATATTGAAACCATCGAGCTGAGAGAGGGTCTGGTACGATGCCGAACCATTGACGTGAATCTGTCCCGACGAGTCTCGCGACACTCCGGGAATATATGTCAGGATATTGCGGAAATCACGGGTCGCGGGGTAAGGAATATTGACAATCTCGCGGGCGTTCAAATTTTCACTGGCCGCCGTCTTGGTCGGATCGATTGCCGGAGGCGAAGCCGTGACATCGATTGTCTCGCGCACCTCCTGCTCATGATTGAGGGTAATTCCAACCGTCTCGGTCTCTCCGATGTTCACCTCTTTAAGCAACATCGCATAAAAGCCCTCTTTCTCCACACGCAACTGATAAAGACCGGCGCTCAGGCCGGTGAGCTCGCATCGCCCCGCATAATCCGTTTCACCTTTAACGACTATCTTCGCGGACTGAATAAGAACAACTCGTGCTGATGCAACAGGAACACCGGTTCCGTCGATGACCGTCACAAGGAGGTTCCGATTTGATTGTTGTCCCCGCCGATTGGTCGAACGATTGAAGGCGGACAATCCGGGCGCGGCCCCCGACAAGTGACGAACAATCATTTTATTACTGGAATTTAGCGCATCAGGATTCATCCACTCCGCTCTCAGCGCCTGAACTGAGCGGGATAGTGTCGACAAGGAGAGGACTAGGGTAACTACTAATGTGAGAGGCCTCGTTATCTTCATAACTCTTCCGCTGATAATCACGATGAATCGGTGAGTTGCCGCAGACGACTCCTCAATCATATCATCGAATCAATATGCGATGTGCTCGCTGTGAACTGCTCGGCCACTTTTTTGACACTTAATTTGCTGCCTCTACTTATCGGTCGTGGCCTTAAGTGACCTGTCGAATTTTGGGACATTAGGGCATTGTCCAGGGGCTGGGAAAGAAGACAAAGAACATGAAGGAAATGATTAACCGATAATTCGGGGAGTAGGCAGCTGACAACCCCTACTGATTATAGCGGACTTTATCAAAATGCGGGAAGAGTTTGTTTCAATTAGGAACTGTCCATTAAAGAGACGGCTCCGGTGAAATTCCGAAGATTTCACCGGAGCCGTCTCTTTGATGGTATTTAATTGATACTTGAGCTTTGCTCTTAAGATCGTAATTACTGATCGAAGAGTAGTTATTGATTCACATTGCTTGTGCTCTGACCAGAGGTCGATGCTCCCGCGGCAGGAGTGCTGTTCGTCAATCCCTTGCTGACCAGAATCGCAACTTCGACGCGGCGGTTCTGTTGACGTCCCTCACGGGTCGTGTTGTCAGCAGCCGGTTTCAATTCACCATAACCGAAAGGCGTGACAATCCGGCGTTGCGAAATATCATGGTTTTCAACCAGATATCGCACAACCGCATTCGCACGACGCTCGCTGAGACGGCGATTGGCCCCTTCGCTGCCATCGGCCGAGGCAAATCCGGCTACCTGAATAACGTAGCCTTTTTCGTTCTTGGCTTGATTGGCAACTTCGTCGAGAGCCGCTTTGGCATCATCAGAAAGTACTGCGCTGTTGACTTTGAAGGTAACATTGATTGAGTTTTTCACTTCATAGTCATCAACAGCATTAATCCGGTCATTGGTGGCAGTGATCCGTTCGTTGGCCACATTGACTTCAGCAATTGCTTTATCAGCGGTCTCTTGCGCGGCCTTCGCCCCGCCTTTAGCCGTATTGGCAACTGCTGCAAGCTCTTCAAGTTGGCCGGAGAGCCGCTGGGCATTTTGTTCGGCAGCTGATAACCGATTTTCTGCCGTATCCATTCGACCTTCAGTCTTACCGACTCGGTTCTCAACCGGATCGACGCGTGATTCGATGGAACGTGCTACTCGGTATTCGGCTTCACTGATTTTAACCTTCTCAGCATCAATCGCTCCTGAGTCAGTGCCGCGACCTTCCACTTCAACCAGTAAACCACGCATTAGTGAGGACGTGCTGTAGTCTTTTCCCTTACGAAAGGGATTCCCCTTGCGTTCTGAAATCTTGGTCGACCCGCTCAAATTGACGGTAATCTCAGCGCCGCTTCGATCACGGATAATCATATTGTCGGCTTCACGACGAATGATCACACCATCGACCTTCTGCTTTTTCCCCGCCTCAACACGGCCCTGGCGTGATTCGTTCGATGACGTCTGAGCAGATTGATCCGGGGTTTGATTACTGGTTGTGCGTGCTCTGGTCTGGTCTTTCTCCTGAGCTCCTGTAGCTGATTGAGTTGTGCTCTGGTCCCTTTCCTGAGCTGCCGAAGGGATCGCAAGACCGAGCCCCATTAGTAAACCCAGGGTAAGGGATAGTGTTTTGATCTTTTTCATATGTCGTTCCCTCCAAGGAAAAACTGAAATTTGTTTGCATTGCCCGTTTTTTTAAGCGCAAGAGTTGTGCCTAAAAGTTAATTGGCTATCTCTTTCATCGATAACTCTCTTGATTTGCCGCGTCATAAGGTCTTTATGTCCTTCTGACTCAGATCAAACCGGGTGATTCGGAGAGGGGGCGAGATATGGAAGTGAATCGTTTTATATCATATGGCATTGGAAATCGTTCGATATTCGACCGCTAAGGCCTCCATAACATATAGTCAGTAGGCCCTTTCTACCTGATATCACTTTAAGGAACCTACAAATCCGTGGCCGGACAAACTGTACCTCAAAAATTCGAACAATCCAACTGGTATGGCTTTTGCCACTCAATGGGTAGAACCAATGCATGATTTGGAATTGAGGTGGATTTGATTTTTCGGGGAGTCTTTAAATGACGCCTTGAAACAACAGAGGTGTGGCGCAGCGTAGTCTATCATCAGTTTGATCACGGCTTTGGCAATTGCCAGGCCGTTGATCGATGGAGACGATGGTGAGCATCACATCTCTCGAGGTGAAAAAATGGTCGATAAAGCGATGGAAGTTCAGTTGCCCGCGGATAAATCGTTGACTGGCATTTTTACTGATCAGAGCTCTGCCGAGCATGCTTATCAGATGATGAGGGATTTGGGATATTCCGAAGGAGAGATCAATGTTCTGATGTCCGATGAAGCGCGTCTGAGGTATTTCCCGAGTCCGGGTCTCAAGGGAGAGCTGGTTGGGAATGATATTAAAGAAGGACCTGGCCTGGGCGGCGTCGTTGGCGCCGGCACCGGCACGGCGCTCGGCGCAATTTTAGGAGTCGCGGTCTCTCTGGCTTTACCAGGCTTTGGGTTGGTGGTGGCAGGACCGCTGGCCTCTGCGTTGACCGGAGCCGCCGTGGGAGGACTGAGCGGCGGTATGTTGGGCTCGCTCTTGGGAGTCGGCATTCCTGAAAAAGATGCCAGGGCCTATGAGGAGAAGATCAAGCAGGGGAACATTCTGATTGCAGTTAACCCTCATTCTGAAGAAGACGCCGAGAATATTGCTCAAGAATGGAGGAATGCCGGCGGAGAGGTAATTCTTGGAAGCCACATGATCAATCGTGCTTAGATCATTTCCAGGATCTGGCGATTTTGAAACGCCAAATGCGAAGGCCGCGTTCATTCAAACGTTCGAATGAACGCGGCCTTCGCATCTTATCTTTCTGCCACTCGATTGGCCGGCGTCTTTGGCCAGCACCTTTGATTTGCTTGGGATTTATTTATGAATGTGGGGGGGGCGTTTTACGGGTTTTTTCTTGAACTCGTTCCTCTCTTTTCTCAATCTCCTCGTTGAGGGTCTTGATCACCTCTTCGGGTTGCGGAGAGATCTTGAAGGTCGCGGCTTCCTTGTCGCGCGGAATATAGAAAGAATTGTTCATCGCATTGAGTTGTTCGATGATGTGATCGAGCATTTCAATAACTTTGGCCGTCTTCTGCTCAGCCAGGAGATTGATCTGAAGATCGAGATCATTTCGCCGCTCACCGATTTTAGCTTGACGATTCTGCGAAATTAATACGAAGGTCGAAAGAAAGATGGCTTCAAGAGAGACGACGAGGGTCAACAGACCGAATGGATATGGATCGAAGCCGCTGAGGCCCGGAATTTTTATGATGTTTGTGTTGAGTAGAATCCACACACCGAACCAAATCAGATGAAGATAGACGAAGACCATCGAACCGGAGAATTCGGTGATCCAGTCGGCTACTCGTTCCTGCCGCGATTCCGCCCCGGTGATGCGGCGCTGCATGTTATCGATCGCTCGAATGTTGTGACGTACAATCTCGTTCTGTGTCTGAGGAAAACTGTTCAATAAATTCATTGTTTCGTTATGACCCATCTCTTCCATCTGATGATCCTTTCATTGAATCACAGCATTTGTTTCAATTGGGTACGCTGTTGTATTCATTCAGATCAATTGTATCTAAATGGAAAACACTGGATGCCTACCCGGCCGATACAACTGCAAACCTCATACTGCACTATTGCAAAGCAGTGCCGCTCAAGCGAACGTCAATGATGTGATGTTGGAATACAGCTTGCTCTTTTGTTTGGATAGTAGACGAAACCAATGGGGGAAAACCATGAAAGCGCAAAAAAGTCATTATGAGCTGCTGAATGGACATTCAGCGGCATTACAGGCTGCATTCAGGGCAGATGCGGAGATCAAGACCAATCCGTATCAATTGATTAAGAGTCGAGCTTATGAAATCTGGCAGCGGCGCGGTTGCGGCGAGGGGATGGCATTGAACGATTGGCTTCAAGCTGAGACTGAAATCTGCCGGGCACTCAGATCGATCTCACGAAACGATGTTGGATTCATAGAGGAGCGGATGCAACAGGCTGCGGATAATCGATGAAAAATTCAGAGATTGGCCGTCGATTCAACGTCGGAGCTGAAGTTTTGCCGCAAAGGGGCGTCCATTTTAGCGTCTGGGCCCCTCGGCGAAGCCGAGTCGAAGTCATCATTCAAGGCGGGCGGGGGGCCGAGAACGGCCAGCGTGGTTTCAATCTTCAGGCCGAGAGAGCAGGATACTTCTCCGGATTGATTGAAACTGCAGGAGCCGGAACTTTATATCGATTTCGGCTGGATGGGGGCGAAAAACTCTATCCGGATCCGGCTTCGCGTTTTCAGCCCGAAGGCCCGCACGGTCCGTCGCAGGTCATCGATCCAAACGCGTTCGAATGGACCGATCACGACTGGCGAGGCGTCGAGATTGCCGGGCAAGTCATTTACGAGATGCATCTCGGCACCTTCACACGCGAAGGAACGTGGGAGGCCGCGAGGCAAGAGCTTAAGGAGCTGGCCGATCTCGGGATCAGCGTGGTCGAGATCATGCCGGTCGCCGATTTTTCGGGACGATTCGGATGGGGATATGACGGAGTCAATCTCTTTGCGCCGACCCGGCTCTATGGCGAGCCGGACGACTTCAGACGCTTCGTCGATCACGCGCATCGGCTCGGGGTGGGCGTCATTCTTGACGTCGTTTACAACCATCTCGGCCCGGATGGGAACTATCTGAAAGAATTTTCCGAAGATTATTTTTCGACGCGCCACCAGACCGAATGGGGAGAGGCGATCAATTACGACGGCGAGAACAGCGAGCATGTGCGGGACTATTTTCTTGCCAATGTCACATATTGGATCGAGGAGTTTCATCTTGACGGGCTGCGTTTGGACGCAACCCAGAGCATTTACGATGATTCGGAGGAGCATTTTCTGGCGGCCATTGTGCGTCGCGCCCGCGAGGCGGCGCGTGATCGTTCAATCTTTATTGTTGCGGAGAACGAGCCGCAGCACGTCAAACTTATCCAATCGCCGGAGCGGGGCGGATATGGCCTTGATGGTCTGTGGAACGATGACTTTCATCATAGCGCGATGGTCGCGCTGACCGGACGCCGCGAAGCCTACTATATCGATTATCTCGGCAGGCCGCAGGAATTCATCTCGGCGATCAAATACGGCTGCCTTTATCAGGGACAATGGTATCGGTGGCAGCAGAAGCGGCGGGGCACAGCGGACTTGACTCTCTCGCCAATGGCTTACGTCATCTTCATTCAAAACCACGACCAGATTGCGAATTCAGGGCGGGGCGAACGATGCCACTTATTGACCAGTCCGGGACGCTATCGGGCGATGACGGCCCTGTTATTGTTGGCCCCCGGCACGCCCCTGCTCTTTCAAGGGCAAGAGTTCGCCTCTTCTAATCCGTTCTATTTTTTCGCTGATTTTGAAGGTGAGTTGAAACGGCTGGTGAGAGAGGGGCGCAATCAATCATTGAGGCAGTTCCGTACTTTGGCGACCGAAGAGATGCAGGAGATGCTGATCGACCCCGGCAATCCTGAGACTTTCAACTCTTCCAAGCTGGATTTCAGCGAACGCGAGCGACACGCTAATATCTATCAAATGCACCGTGATCTATTGCGGCTGCGGCGCGAGGATCCGAGCTTTCGCATCCAGCGTAAAGGCGGCGTTGACGGCGCGGTCCTGAGCGATGAGGCATTTGTGCTGCGTTTCTTTGGAGAGACCGGCGGCAGACAAGATGACCGTTTGCTGTTCGTCAATCTCGGCGCCGATCTGATATTCAACCCCGCACCCGAGCCATTGCTCGCGCCGCCGATTGATGAGCAATGGACAGTGTTATGGTCAAGCGAAGACCCGTGCTATGGCGGGACGGGGACTCCGGCGCTGGAGACGACGGAGAATTGGCTGATCCCCGGCCAGGCGGCGATCGTCATGAAGCCGGAGCCGAGAACGAAGATGCCTGAAGAATCACTAATTCATCCAAATGCCGGGGAGGTACAGGGCGATGAGTGACATCGTTCGCCGTCTAAAATGGCCGGGAAAGAATGATCAGAGCGCCTTTCTTTCACAAGAGTGGTTGGTCACCAACGGATTGGGCGGCTATGCTTCCGGGACGATTGCCGGTCCGGCGGCGCGACGATTTCATGGAGCTCTCATTGCCGCGCTGCCTGCACCGTTGGGACGGATCATGATGCTCAATCATCTCGGTGAGAGGCTCTTTTTGCCCGATGGGTTGGTCATTCCGCTCAGCGTTGAAGAGCCATTGCCCGACCAAACCGAGATGGCGGCTGCGCAGTATTTGGCTGAGTTCCGCCTGGAGATGGGCTTGCCGATTTGGCGCTATGAAATTGGCCCCGTCATCATCGAGAAATCTGTCTTGATGCCGCACCGGCAGAATACGACTCACATCACTTATAAATTGCTGAGCGGGGATCGAGGAATAAAAGTCGAGCTACGGCCGGCGATCTATTTTCGGCCGCACGAAGGACGCGTTAGTGATCCGATCACAGATCCTTATACGCTGATCATTGTCGGCGACAGATACGAAATCAGGGGAAGTGACGGTTACCCGCCGCTCAGATTGCAGGTCAACGGCGATGATTCGTCGCTGACCTTGGACCGGGGCTTTACCAAAGATGTGTTTTATCGGATCGAAGCGAGGCGTGGTTATGATTCTCAGGGAGGCTTGTGGAGTCCGGGGTATTTCACCATTCATCTGCAGCCCGAGCAGCCGGTGACAATGATCGCCTCGGCCGAAGCGTGGACGACGATCTCTGCGCTCACACCGCAAGAGGCTTTGCCCGCTGAACTGGAACGGCGTGAACGATTGCTGACTTCGGCGGCGCCCAAAGCGCAATCAGGGATGGGGGCGGAGCTGACAATGGCGGCGGATCAATTCATCATCATTCCCGCGGGGAGGGGTGAAGAGGCCGCGCGGGCCCGCGCCTCGGGGGATGAAGTGCGCACTGTTATCGCCGGCTATCACTGGTTCACCGATTGGGGCCGCGATACGATGATCTCACTCGAAGGATTGACGCTGGCGACCGGACGGTATGCTGAGGGCGGATGGATCTTACGGACCTTCGCGCATTACGTCCGCGACGGGTTGATTCCAAATATGTTTCCGGAGGGCGAGAAAGAAGGTCTCTACCATACTGCGGATGCGACGCTCTGGTTCTTTCACGCCCTGGATCGATATCTGCAAATGACCGGCGACCGCGAAACGCTCCACATCATTCTGCCGACGCTTCGTGACATTGTCAGCCATCACATCAATGGCACCCGCTTCGGAATCGGAGTCGATCCGCGTGACAGTTTGCTCCATCAAGGAGCCGAGGGGTATCAACTGACCTGGATGGACGCCAAGGTCGGCGATTGGGTGGTTACTCCGCGGCGCGGCAAAGCGGTCGAGATCAATGCGCTCTGGTATAACGCGCTGCGGCTACTGGCACATTGGTTGAGCGAAGAGCATGATCTCTTGGGATCAAAGCAGATGGCCGAGCAAGCGGAGAAGACGCGTCAATCTTTCAACGAACGTTTCTGGTATGCCCAGGGGGGATATCTTTATGATGTGGTCGACGGCGAAAATGGAGATGATGCCGCGTGTCGTCCGAATCAGTTGCTGGCTTTTTCATTGGCCTTCCCGGTTCTTGCTGAAGACAAATGGAAGTCCGTTCTCGACGTGGTGACCGAACGTCTGGTCACTCCGGTCGGCTTGCGGTCGCTCGCGCCGGGCCATCCAGACTACAAACCGAATTATGACGGCGATCTGCGGGCGCGCGATGCCGCTTATCATCAGGGCACCGTCTGGGCATGGTTGATCGGCCCGTTCATTGATGCGTGGCTGAGAGTTCATCCCGGTGACTGTGAAGGCGCGCGCGCGTTCCTCAAAGGCTTCGATCAACATCTGAGCGAGGCTTGCATCGGTTCGATCAGTGAAATCTTTGACGCCGAGACGCCATTTACCTCCCGTGGCTGCGCCGCTCAGGCGTGGAGCATCGCCGAGGTTCTGCGCGCATGGATCAAGACGACCCCGTGAATCTGTCGTCCAAATTTCGGGCGCATTCGATCAAAGATCTCGAGCTATCCCTTCCTCAAGAGGAGCCAGTAGAATCCCAGTTCGTTGAGCGCCAATTGATAAGGCTGTGCCGTAATCGGCGGGAACTCTACTTGATATTGCAGGTCCACTGGAATCATTCCTTCAAAACCGCGGAGGTCGAGTTGCACCGGTTGCGACGAACGCGCAAGATTGAAAACACATAACACCGTTTCGTCTCCGTAACTGCGGGTGAAGGCGAGCACCTTTTTATTCTCCGGCTTGATGAACGAAAGAGTGCCGCGCCCAAAGACCTGGTGTCTTTTTCGCATGGTGATCATTTGTTGCATCCAGTGAAGCAATGAAGTGGGATGACGCTGCTGCGCTTCGACGTTGACCGCCTGATAACCATAGACCGAATCCATAATGACCGGAAAATAGAGTTGCGCGAAGTCCGCGCGCGAAAATCCGCCATTGCGATCCGCCGACCATTGCATCGGCGTCCGCACGCCGTCACGGTCGCCGAGATAGATGTTATCGCCCATTCCGATCTCGTCGCCGTAGTATAAGAACGGGCTGCCGGGCAGACTGAAGAGCAATGAATGAAGGAGTTCGATGCCGCGGCGGCTATTGTCGAGTAACGGCGCTAATCGGCGGCGAATGCCCAGGTTGAGTCGCATCCGCCGATCTTTGGCATATTCTCGGTAGAGATAATCGCGTTCTTCATCCGTCACCATCTCAAGCGTCAATTCATCGTGGTTCCGGAGGAACATTCCCCACTGCGCCGTCTCGGGAATCGAAGGACTTCGTTCGACGATCTCAACTATCGGCAATCGATTCTCCTGTCTGAGCGCAATGAAGAGACGCGGCATGATCGGGAAGTGATAACACATGTGGCATTCATCACCGCTCCCGAAATAAGCCGCTACGTCTTCAGGCCATTGATTCGCTTCAGCCAGCAAGAGGCGGTTCGGATAATGCTCGTCCACATAGGCCCGCAAATATTTGAGAAAGTCATGAGTTTCCGGCAGATTTTCACAATTCGTACCTTCTCGCTCATAAAGATACGGGACGGCGTCGAGGCGAAAGCCGTCAATGCCCAGATCAAGCCAAAATGCCACGATGTCGATGATCGCCTGGCGCACCTCCGGATGATCGAAATTGAGGTCGGGCTGATGGCTGAAAAAGCGGTGCCAGTAAAATGCTCCCGTCTGTTCGTCCCAGGACCAATTTGATCGCTCAGTATCGAGAAAGATGATGCGCGCATCTGTATATTTTTGATCCGTTTCGCTCCAGACATACCAGTCACGCTTGGGTGAGTGCACCGAACTGCGCGCCTCCAGAAACCACGGATGTTGAACCGAAGTATGATTGAGCACCAGGTCGGTAATCACGCGAATCCCGCGCCTGTGAGCCGCATCAATGAATCGTTTGAAATCATCGAGCGTCCCATACTCCGGCAAAATCGCGTAATAATCCGAAATGTCATAACCGCCATCGCGGAGGGGCGATGGATAGATCGGTAACAGCCAGATGCAGTTGATGCCGAGCCATTCGAGATAATCGAGCTTCTCGGTCAATCCGCGAAAATCGCCGATGCCGTCGCCGTTCGCATCATAAAAACCGCGCACGTATACTTCGTAGAAGACTGCATCTTTAAACCACAGGGGATCTTGTTGAAGTGGATAATCAATAGTCATAACGTTCGAATTTAAAAAGTGGGAAGACAAAAGGCGCGAGACGCGACAGAACACGCGGAGTTCTGGGGGGGAGAATTTCGCGTCTTCGCTCGCGTTTCGCGCCTTTCGTCATCCAATACCGATTCAGCTCCAGTCCCAATCAAATATTCGACGACCTCCTAGATCCGTTCTAAAAGTGCGACCGGCAAATGCGCATATATTTCGGCCAGCGGCAACGCATTTCCATCTCGTCGGGACTGTGCGCAGATGTTCCTCTTGGTGAAATAATCACGGTAACAGCCACATAGTTCGTTGGCCAACTCGTCAGGAATCACGATCGATGTCCCGCCCCACGTTTGATCGCCGAGGGGGAGGCGAGAATGATTGACGAGTCTGGTGACAAATCGCGAGGCGACGACGATTGCCACTTTGTTGCCGGATTTTCTGGCGAAAGCAAGGATGTTCCGCTCACGCTCGCCATTCGTTTGTAACGGAATGTATCCGCCGCGCTCGAATAGTTCCCGCTCCTGGCGGCGAAAATTGAGCGCATGATTGGTAATGAACAGTTTGATTCTTCCGTCCTCCGGATTTCTGATCAACTCATCGATCAGCGCCACCGGATCTCTCCTTTCGTTAAATTGAACTGAGCGAAGCAACTCTCGCCGGTGCGAATAATCGACCGGCCGGCGATTGTCGGGATCAACCAGGCTGAAGTCCCAAATTTCAGTGCCTTGATAGAAATCGGGAATTCCGGGCGAGGTGATCTTGAGTAACGTTTGCGACAGAGAGTTGAACATCCCCGCGCGCGCCACCGGCGCCTGAAATTTGACGAATTCGCTGACAAATGGTGATTCCGGCGCAAGGGTCTGTTGGATGAATTGACGCACCGCCGACTCATATTCTTCATTCGGACTGAGCCAGCTTGAATGGATCTTCGCCTCTCTGATCGCTTTAATCAGATATTCCTCGATGCGACGAACAAATGGCTCGTCGCCATTCAGATCGTTCTTCAGCAAAGGCCAGGCGCCGACCAAGGTCTGATAGAGCAGATACTCCTCGCTCGTATCCGGCACGAGCAGATTATCGATCAGCGTCTTATGTTGACGATTGAGCTTTTGCCAGTGAAGTACTGCACGATACCAATTGGTCGGAATTTCGGAGAGGACATTGATGCGCGCGCGCACGTCTTCGCTGCGTTTGGTATCATGCGTCGATGTCGCCAGCATCGTCCGAGGCCACTGAAGAAGGCGTTGGCGGCTACGTTCGTGAAAAGTCTCGATCGAAACGCTAAAGTGTGACGGCTCGCCTCCAACTTCACACAGCGACGCGAGCGGGTAGTAGCGGTAACAAGCCGTATCCTCGATGCCTTTCGCCGTCACCGGTCCGGTCAACTGCTGCAAGCGCATAATGAAATCGCGCCGTTCATTGCGCTGTTCATCGCTAATTCCATCGGGCTCTTCAATCTTCAGAATCGATGCGATAAATTCAAAGATCGATGGACTGATGGCCGGATTGCGACGTTGCGCGCTGCGGATGGCAATCTGAATGTAACGGCGATCGTCGTTGTCAATTTTGTCTTGCTTGGCGCGAATATAGCTGCGATAGACCGGAAAACAGGCAATGATCTCGCCAAGCGCGTCTTGCAGGCTGTTGAGCGTGAAATCGCGCGAGTACCGATGCTGTTCGGAGATCCGGTCCAGCTTCCGTGCCAGAACGTGCAGCTCGCTCGACATCGCGGCGCGCAAGATCAATTTCTTGCTCTCATAAGCCACATCGGCAAAACTCTGCTTAACCTCGGTCAGCCGCTGCCAGATTTTGCGAAAGGGGATCTCGTTTGAATCATCAATGAACAGTCCGTTCAGCAGGTTGAGAAAATCGTAACCGGTTGTTCCATCGACCGCCCAGTTGTCGCGCAGTTGTTCGGCATGCCCCAGAATTTTTTCGACGGCGATGTAGCAAGGGTGAACGGTATCGCCGGCAGAATACTGGCCGTGTTCGATCGGTCGTGAATCTTCCTGAGGATTACGCAAAGCTCTTCGGCACCATCGCTGAAGGTCGTTTAAGTATCGTTCGGGATCGTAGAGCCCATCGATGTGATCCACACGCAGACCGGTCACTACCCCTTTCTTCATTAAACGAAAGATCAAACTATGTACCGAGGTGAAGACTCTCGGCTTTTCAACGCGAATCGCCGCCAATTCGTTAATATCGAAGAATCGCCGATAGTTGATCTCGTCGGCCGCGACACGCCAATAACACAGCCTGTAAGCTTGCTGTCCCAGCAATTCTTCCAGTCGATCAAAACTGCTCGGGTCTCCTTTCGTTCCGTTGAATTGTCGGATAACGGTGTCGAGAGCCTGCCTCACCTCGCGGCTTGAAGCGACCAACGTCGATAACCGGCGTTTGATCACCTCTTTTTCACGCCGCCGCTCCTTCACTTTTTCCGGATCGGTCTCGGTCCGCGGCGGCAGATGTTCAAGCGCCGTAATAATGCTCTCCAGCTCGAGATGATGGAGATCTGATTCTTTAAGCCTCGGAGAAACGACTTCAAGCGTCGGCTTCAGGATGAGAATCGAGGTGCGCGGAGCGATCGGTAGCGTCGTTTCGTAATACTTCACGAAAAAAGCGCCGCGCCGGTAATAGAGCTGGATCTCTTGATTTTCGAGCACTCTTCCATACTGATCGCCCAGCACCGGCAATAACACTTTATTGATCAGATTTTGTTTCGGTGGATTCCAGTCAATGTCGAAGAAATAAGCGAATGGTGATCCCGAACCATTTTCCAGAACGTCGTTCCACCAGTCGTTGCTTGAATCAGCAATACACATATGATTCGGCACCACATCCATGATCAATCCCATCTCGCGGTCTCTTAAAGCGCGGCTGAAATCTTCGAAATCTTCCTTCGTGCCCAATTCAGGATTGAGTTTTGTGTGATCGATAATGTCGTAACCATGCATGCTGCCCGGACGGGCCGCAAATAGAGGCGAGGCGTAACAATCACTAATGCCGAGCTCTCTCAAATAATCCATTATCTCTGCGGCCTGCTTAAATGTGAATTGACGATTAAATTGCAGGCGGTAAGTCGCAATTGGTACTCGTGGACGAATTATCAATGATTCTTCAGGCATAAGGTGCTTTATTTAGTCGTCATCTTAGCTAAATTAAACTGGACGGATTCGTATCTGTTATTTGCTGTGAGAAAGTTATATTTGTGTTCTCTCTACATACATATCGTACTATCGGAATACCATCGGATAATAAACAGTGCTCTTTAAAAGCACACCAAATCTCAATACCCTTTACAGCAATCTATGAGCCGATATGAACATTACTAATGGAATTGCCGACCAAGACACTCGTAACTGTTCTTCCAGAGATACACTTGTACTTGCCTAATACGAATATTTTGTATGGAGTCGAGTCAAGGAGGGCTGAGATCAGAAGAGAATTAGTAACGGATCTGCCTATTTCCCATATTTTTTGGGGAAAAACCGGCTGTTAGGGTTGTGGCGCGTGAGTTGCTTATATGAAGTGCAAGAATCATAGGTTCTTGCAGTGTAGAACAGCATGAATGAAGATGCAGGGAGCATCGGCAGAGAGCCTGTTGGGGAGCGGGCTCTCTTCATATCTAAGTTAACTGTCCTGAGCGGAAATTTCAAATGATTTCTGTTCAGGACAGTTTTTTTTTAGCTCCACTTAAAATGAGTCAGAGGGATTCAAAAGTTGAAGCCGTCAATATTGGTTTTATTGAAGATGAACGGAGCGCCAAGGCGAACTTCATCTTCCACCACTTCGATTCTCCCCAATCTTCCGGCCATTATTTCTTTGCTGCCACGTTTGAGTTGGCCATTACTCAGAGCCGTTGAAACGTAGACCGTCAAATAGCCCAGATCGACCGTCTTCCACAAGACGACGCTTTCGATGATGCCGTCGTGAACGTATTGCTTATTCATATTCGGCAGAGAGAGACCCGTCACTTTAACATCCGTGCGCCCGGATTGTTTAACGGCCTCGGCCGCGCCCGGAACTGCCGGAGCAGCGATCGCCATAATCAATTTCACCGTAGGATAGACCTTGAGGATGTTCTGGGTTTCGGCGAATGCGCGGTCGCGGTCGCCATCGCTGGGCTGAATCGCCCTGAGTTTGAGGCCCGGGTACTTTTCTGTGATCCGAGTCTTGATATATTTAATCCATTCGTTTTGATTGGCCGCGCTCAATGAAGCCGTGACGATGGCGAATTCGCCCTGGTTGTTGAGGATGCGTGCCGCTTCGTCGGTGAGCGTGGCGCCGATCCCCTGAGGCGTGGCTTGATTGATGAGAAAGTCGCGCGCGTCCTTTTCCGAATCGGCGTCCCACGTAATAACGTGGATGCCGCGTTCGCGCGCCTTGCGCAGCACTGTTGAGATCGCCGCTTGATTTTCGACACTGACCGCAATGACATCTACGCCGCGCGTGATCCACGCCTCGACGACCTCGTTCTGCTTCGCCGGGTCCAAATCTGTCGGGCCGTCCCACAACAACTCTATACCAAGCTCTTTGGCCGCCTCTTCCGCGCCCTGTCTGCAACTGACGAAGTAGGGATCGCCTTTCGCCTTCGGCATCATCGCCACTTGAATTTTGTGGGTGGCTGGGGCCGGCGTGGTTGGGCTGGATTCACCGTGAGGTTGAGCAGGCAACAACTCGTTTCGCAGCGAACGCACCAGCAACCAGTTGCTGCCCGCTACAATCAAAGCAGCGGCCAGGATGATCGCGCTCAAGACGGCCAATTGTGAGTTCTTCAATTCGCTCTCCTCGTTGATTTTTGTTCTTTGATCTTTGCCCGTTTGACGAATCGAGAAACGATCGACGGCGATTGTGGCCAGCAACAAACCGCCGGTAAGAATGCCTGCCAGTTCCGCGGGTTGTGCGCTCAATCGCAGGCCGTTTTGCAGAATCACAATAGCGAACAGACCCAGCACCGTTCCCAAGATCGTCCCGCGTCCGCCGAAAATCGATGCGCCGCCCAGTACGACCGCGGTAATGGCCATCAACTCGTATCCGGTTCCGGCGTCCGACTTTGCCTGTCCCAGATGGGCGACATAGATGACCGCGGCCAGGCTGGCCGCCAGTCCTGCCATGACATAGATGAAACTCAAGCGGCGCACAACCGGGATTCCCGCGTAGCGTGCTCCTTCGGCGGAAAATCCAATCGCATAAAGACTGCGTCCGTAGATTGTCCGATGTAACCACCACCATCCTCCGGCAATCGCGAGCGGCAGAATGAAGAACTGCGTCGGAATTAGACCGCCGGCATAGCCCTGGCCGAGAAACAGGAATGCGGACGGAAATCCATAGTAGTTCTCGATTCCGCGCGTCAATCCTTCAGCGATACCCCGAAAGAGCGAGAACGTGCCGAGTGTCACAATCAGCGGAGGAAGGTTCAATCGCGTGATGAAGAGCGCATTGAGATACCCGCCGGCAAGGCCGAGCAACAACGTAACGGCCACGGCCCACGGCAGAGGCAAGTGCGCATCGCGCCATAAACTGCCCAGCACGACAGCCGACAAACCCATCATTGAGCCGACCGAGAGGTCGATTCCGCCCGAGATGATGATCGGTGTCAGCGCCAGCGCCAACAGCCCGATCTCGACGCTCAGCCTGGTGATTTCAAAGGCGTTCGCTGCGGTCAAGAAATTACTGCCGATGAGACTGAAGACCAGACATTCGAACAGTAAGACCAACAGCAGCGCCCATTCTTGATTGGGGAAGAAACGCGCGCGCCACGAGGCTTCGGTTTTGACTGCTGTTTTAGTCAGCGGGATTGAATCTTGCATTTTGATTGAGGCGACCGAGCGCAATATCTGAGACCAGCGCCGTCAGGATAATTGCTCCTTGGATCGCTTTTTCCCAGAAGGGATTGATGCCTGCGAAGGTCAGCGCCGTGCCGATTGTGCCGAGCAATGCGACACCGACCAGAGTCCCGACGAGCTTGCCGCGTCCGCCCGTAATTGCCGTTCCACCCACTACGACCGCTGCAATCGCTTTCAGCTCGAGCCCGATTCCGGCGTTGCTCGGTACCGAGGAGAAGCGGACTGCGTTGAGGAGAGCTGCCAATCCGGTCAACGCGCCCATCAGGACGAAGACGCTGAAGACCACGCGACGCGGCTCAATGCCGGCAAGCCGCGCCGCCTCCGCATCTGATCCGACCGCATAGATCGCGCGTCCCGCCCCGAGATTCCTGAGTATCCAACTGAAACTGAAAAGTATAACCAGTCCGAAGGTGATGATCATCCACTGTCCCGCTGCCTGCCCCAATCCGAACCATTGAAAGTTCATGGGCAGGTCCTGGACCCATGTTCCTTCAGTTACCCATCGCAACCCGTCGCGCCAGGCCACGAGCATCGCCAGCGTCACGACAATGGCAGGCATTCTCATCCAGGCGATCAACACGCCATTGGCCGCGCCCAGCAACCCGCCGAGCACCAGGACGCAGAACAGGACCAGCGGCATCTGCATCCCAGTCTTTGCCGCCACACCGGCAAAGACGCTGCAGATGGCAAACTGCGAACCGACCGAGATATCGATCTGCCCGACCAGAATCACCAGCGTCATCCCGGTCGCGACGATCAGTACCGGCGCATTATTGATTGCCAGATCGCGTAGGTTGGCAAAACTGAAGAATGAAGGCGCGATGATGCCGACCAGCACGAGAAGTGCAAGATAAGCCAGTGAAGCCGAGATCTCACGCTTATGGCGACCAGGATTCATAAAGAGAATCTGAAAGTACCCGGAGAGACGGAAATTCTCAAGAGGCAAGTCAGGTCATCTCTTTCGGGGCCTTCGAGTCTTTTTTATTACTCAGAGCTGTGTCCAATGGCCAATGCGAAAACGTTTTGTTGAGTTGCTTCCGAGCGATCGAGCATTCCGACAATCGTCCCCTCCCGCATTACCGCGACGCGGTCGCTCATTCCTAGAATTTCCGGCAGTTCCGATGAAATCATGAGGATGGCCATGCCCTCAGCGGCCAATTCGCCAATCAACGCATGGATTTCCGATTTGGCGCCGACATCGATGCCCTGAGTCGGCTCGTCGAGGATCAACACCGATGGCTTCGCCGCCAGCCAGCGGCTCAACGCAACTTTCTGTTGGTTCCCGCCCGACAAGGTCGTGACCGGAGCAAAGATCGCGGGAGTTTTGATTCCGAGCCGCCCGGTATAATCGGCGGCAATCTTCTTCTCACGCTGGAGATTGAGCGCTCCATGGCGCGCGACTTTATCGAGCGAGGCCAGCGTGATATTGGCGCTGATCGGCATCTCGAGGATCACGCCATGCCTCCGCCTGTCTTCGGGCAGATAGGCAATCCCATGTTTAATCGCTTGCGCCGGGCTGTTGATGCTGACCGGTTCACCGGACAACAGCATCTCTCCCGCGTCGGCCGGAGTCAGGCCAAAAATTGTCCGCGCCAGTTCCGTCCGCCCAGCGCCGACCAGTCCGGCCAACCCGACGATCTCTCCTGCCCGCACCGTCAGATTGATCTCTTTCACACCAGCGGCCGAACAGCTCAGCCGTCGTAACTCCAAGCTCACCGCTCCCATCTCAACCGCTCTTTTGGGGAAGACAGTGGCTAACTCTCGCCCGACCATCAAACGAATCAAATCTTCACGGGTTACCTCGGACATCAGCCGCGTCTCGATCGTACATCCGTCACGCAACACCGTGACCCGGTCGGCGATCATAAACAACTCTTCAAGTCGGTGTGAAATATATATGATGCCGACATGACGAGCGCGCAGCTGATTGATCACACGATAGAGGTTTTGGGTCTCTTCTTCAGAGAGCGAGGCCGTCGGCTCATCCATAATCAGGATTTTGGCATCAGCTCCTATCGCACGAGCGATCTCTACCAACTGCTGTTGCGGCATCGTCAATTCGCTCGCGCAGGCATCGACATTGATCCTGGCCCCAATCTCTTTGAGCAATTCGGTCGCGCGTCGATCACGCTCACGCCAATCAATCCGCCGCCAAAGCCCCGCTTGCTCCAAACCAAGCGCGATGTTTTCCGCGACCGTCAGTTCAGCAAAGAGCGCCGGTTGTTGGTAGATGGCGGCAATTCCGAGTGAGCGTGCCAGGCGCGGGGTGTTGTGCCTAATTTTCTGTCCATTTAGCTCAATCTCGCCTTCGTCGGCAGCCGTCGCGCCGGTGATGATCTTCACGAGTGTCGATTTACCCGCACCATTTTCACCGACCAATGCATGAATTTCGCCGGCACGCAGCTCAAAAGAAGCTCCTTTCAGCGCATGCACGCCGGCATAGGATTTCGTCAGATCGCAGGCGCGCAGCAGGGCACGAGCAATCATGGCCACCGCCTCTGAAGTATGTTCCGCCAGATCTTCACTGGTTTTCAGGAAATAGGATTTTCAGCATGTCATCTTTCCACCCTGCCAGAGCATCCCTCATCAATTTGCCGAGTTCATCCGCCTCGACCACCGGAAGAGCTTCCACAATCTTTGAGTGCATTTCGGCGCTCTCGAGATATGCCTCCTGCTGCCGATCCGTCTTCATCAAGAAGAAAGCGAAGAGCGGGACGACAATACGTTCCAGCGTGTCGGCGAGATAAGGATTGTCCGACAACGCCCAGATCTTTCGATGAAATGCCAGGTCACTTTCGTAAAATTGATCGAGATCTACATCACACGCGGCCTTCTCCATCCGCGTCCGAACCTCGCGCAACTCTTCAATATCGCCCGGAGTAGCGTTCTCTTTGGCCCACTGGATGGCGAGCGCTTCAAGCTCTACTCTCAGCCGAAATATCCTCTCAATATCCTTGGGTCCTAGCTTGGTGACAGTCGTTCCTTTATATGGAGTTTTCTGAACATAGCCCTGGTGCTCCAATTCAATTAATGCTTCGCGAACCAGTGGAACCCCAGCTCCTAATTGCTGGGCCATCTTGCTCTCGATGATTGACTCGCCCGGTTGAATCGCTCCGGAAAGAATTGCGTCCTTAATTGCCGTTACTACTTGATCCTTCTTTGAAATCGGTTGAATCAGTTTCAACATCTTATTGCTCATTTCACCATCCCCATCAAAGCTGAAGTTTTGAAACCCAAGCATTTTATTGCTTGCGTGTTAAGTAATTTAAACATACTACTCATTTTCGTTGATTTCAATATCCTAATATGATCTGTTGAATGTCAGTAGAGGTACTATACGAAGCTTGAGAGATGGATACTGTATGAGAGCCCAACACATAGAGCAAAGTATTAAATTAAGAAGGATAAAAAGGAAACTTTACTTTATCGGCGGTAATTTTGCGGTAAGAGGGCCAAAATGCGCAAGGGCGTTCACGGACAAAGCTCACAAAGTTGTCGAACAACTTTGTGAGCTTTGTCCGTGAACGTCCTCGCGTTTCCGTCTGTTTTCCAGGCGCTTCACCGGAATTGACGTTTGATTCTGACAAGTGAAGAGTTCATTTCCTACAAAGAGAAACGGCTGCCTGTATCCATGGTCGCCCTCCCTATGACGGCCATTAACCCAGGCAGCCTGAAATACTCACTACGGAATGGAACTTACTCCCCCAAAAGTTCCAAGAACGCAGTCGCTGCATTCTACCCGTACCTGAGCCTGACCCTGATCGTGAATGATCGGTCACCTGTCTGTAACGCAACCTCGGTGCCAATCTTAATTTCTCTCGAGAATTCGCAGAGGCTCCGCTCTAAGCCCTGTATCTGGCCACTTTCCACCCTGCTCAGCAATCCAGGCGAATGAAACTAATGATGAGGGTGAATTGATGATATGCAATTCGGCTGTATGATCCGCCAGCATCTGTACGAGATGAAGGAAGGAGAAGGATGAGGGCACTTATCCTTTATTCATCCCTCTCTTCCTCATCCTTCCTTTTCCATTCTTGTCACCTTCTTGGTGAACTCGCGGGCCGTGTTGCGCGTATAAAACAAGTGTGATACTTGCAACGGAGTTTTTAAGGTGGTATTGTGAATGGTGCAGGGCGCTCCGTTATCCGAGCTGAGGTGGGATGAAGGTCGGATAGTTGGATTGGGGCTCGGAAGGTGTGAGGGCCTTATCAAAAGGAGCTAAAGTGGTAATGGGCAAACACAAAACTGAAACAATGAACGGCAATCTGATCTACCCGGATGATGCCGCTCCCGAACATGGAGACGCGAAGTTGAGGGAACAACGGGCCAAGAGTTTAGTCGCGATGGGGCTTGTCGTCCGCGATGGTGACCGGTTTCGCATCACGACGGCGGCGATGCGTGGTCATCATCAAAATTTTGAAGTCTGGCGCGATGAGAACAGGCGAGTTTGTTGTTCCTGCTCCGAGTTTGATGAGATGTCTGCGGCGGACCCGGCGTTCCGATGCGAGCACATTCTGGCGGTCAAGCATTCGCTTACGGGCGAAGCCTCAAATAATGGAGATCATTCCCAGCGGATGGAAGAAGGGGAGATTTTTGCGCCGCCTACCGAGAACCTCATCGAAATGGAAGCTAATCATCAAGAGGATAGGTTAGAAAATATGGAAGAACATCAAAATGAACTCCCCCAATCGAGGCCGGAGATTGAGAAGGCTCAGAGTGCCCCGAGAGGGTTTTCTGAAGTGCTACGAACATTACGCCGACCAATTGATTCACGGCTCATTAAAACACGTGATGGGTGGACTGATTATAGCGGCCATACTCATCAGGTCGAATATGTTGAATGGCACACGGTCGCCGATATTCTCGATCGAGTAGCGCCGGACTGGTCGCATTCCGTTCGGAGCGTCACACAGCTTGGTGATCTAGTGGCCGTTGTAGCGGCCATCACAATCGGAGATGTGACGCGTGAAGGCGTGGGGACCGGCTCTGCAGAGAATGAGACAGGAATAAAAAAGGCGGAACACGATGCGCTCAAGCGCGCCGCCGTCAAATTCGGGATTGCGCGTGACCTCTATCAACGTGAATCGGAGGTAATGGAAGACCCAAAGGGTTTTTCCTCACCGCAAAGCCCGCCTCGAGATCCCCTGGCCAAGACGCTCACTGATCTGGTCACGCCGAAACAACTGAGGATGATTCGCGCGCTCAGTCGGGAGATCGGCTGCGACCCGGATCAGGAATGCCAGGCGCTGATGCGATGCGGAACCGAGGGGCTGTCGAAGCGCGCCGCTTCGAGCCTGATTGATCATCTTAAACGGAAACAACAAAAGACCGAGCCGGAAGAGGTCCGTGACGACCTGCGACAGGCCAGTTGACCAAAACGTGACCCCAATCATTGATGCCAATAATTGATCATAATTGATAAAGTGGGGCGCAGACTGGCATCGCTCAATTCACTACTCTTTCTTTCCGCTTAACCCACCCGTTTTCAAGGAAAATCGTCATACCGGAAATCCAGAGGGGGCTGCCACCTCGTTCATGAATACGTCTGGAAGATCGATCTGGAAGCGGGCAGTAGCAAGCTCTGCCACTGTTCGCTTCCCACTATTTTCCGAGCGGTTTATTATAATATTTCTGATGAGATGCGGAACTTGAAACTATGGTCAGGTGAGATCTGGCGGTTGTTTGAAGAAAGAAGTAGGAGCGATAAGAATGGATGACAAGAAGAAAGAGCTGAAGAATTTATATAAGCAGGGCCATCCGCAGATGGGAATTTATCAGATTCTCAATCTGGTCAATCAGAGAATATTTGTCGGAGCCTCCTCCAATCTCCAGGGCATTTTCAACCGGCACAAATTCCAGCTGGAGATGGGAAATCATTCGAACAAAGTACTACAGGCTGAGTGGAAGAAATTTGGAAGCGACAAATTTGCTTTTGAAATCCTGGATGAACTCACACCCACGGAAGGATCGAGCCGCGATTACCGTGAAGATTTAGCATTTCTGGAAGAGTTGTGGTTGGAGAAACTACAACCTTATGGCGAACGAGGATATAACGAACGGAAGAAAGGAACGGAAGAGATGTTAAGGATCATTGCTGAAAACAGATTAAAGCGTTCCCACGAACCATCCACAGATTGAATCTTCACCATGCGCCCTGGAGCGTAAACGCCGCCCAATAATAAGGCGCACTCCATTTCTGCTCTTTCCACATCGAGACCTGAGCGGCGCGCAGGGCGGCGGGGGGCGACAACCGTTTTTCTCCGAGCATTTCTCGATAAAAGCGCCGCATCAGTTCGGCTGTCGCGACGTCGTTGACTACCCACAAACTTGCGACGACGCGGCCGGCGCCGGCATAGAGAAATCCGCGGGTCAACCCCATCAATCCTTCGCCGTTGCTCTCTTTGCCGAGCGCCGTGCGGCAGGCGCTTAGCACGACCAATTCCACCGGCAGTTTGAGATTGTAGATATCCATCACGCGCAGAATCCCGTTTTGCCGGTTACCCTGTTCATCGACGAGCGAGAGGATGAGGCCGGAGAGTTCCGGGTGCGCGCTGTTGAGCAGTCCGTGTGTGGCGAAATGAAGGTAGCGATACTGGCCCAAATCTCCGCTCGTGGCAGTGGCGCGGCTGGCCTCGAAATCGAGCGCTACTCTCCTTTGTGATTCGGGAACGAGCGCGAGAATCGCTTCGGCTTCGCGCCGGGTGCCGGGAAGGCGCGGAATGGCCGCATCATTGTTTGTGTCTTCATCCACCAAACGAAAGAGGCCCTCACTGATCTCGCCGGATGATAAAGCGTTCCCCTCCGGCGTCTGCCAATTGTCATCCGGCGAGTTTTGAGAAACGGGATTGATGCGTCCGGAAAGGCGTTGATCCTTTTTGCCAAAGACCGGATCGGCCAACACCGCCACCATCTTGGGGGCGGCTTCACGTCCATTCAATTCACGACGCAGCACTGCCAATGTTGAAGCGGAAGGGAGAGTGACGATCTCGTGATCGACCACGAGCGGTTGCCAGCGGCTGGGGGGGCGAATGCGAGGACTTGAACCCGATCTGCGAGTATTTTGGGCTCGATTGTTGATTGCCGATAATGAACTCTCGGCGACCGGCTCCGGCAATGCGGCAAACGGCAAATAGTGCAACGCGCCGTCACTGACAATCAGCAATCGCTTCTTGCCGATGAGGTCTTTGACGGGAGCCAGTAAGGTCCGGCTCAAACCGGTCGCGGCTTCCAGGTATTTTTGCTGGAGTTGATTCTCCCAGGACTGTGGGTCATCGACCGATTTGAAGCGCGAATGTTTGCCGGATGCCGCCACTTGAATCCGCCGCTCAGCAAAGCGTTTTTCCTTGACGGGGTTAAGGAGTTGCGGCTTGCCGACGGTTTCGAGCAAGGTGAGCATCTGCTTGACCTGCTGCTCGATCTCGCCGCGTCCGGGCAGGACAAAAGGTCTGATCTCATTGGAGGTGACGGCAAACAGAAAGCTGCGTTTTTCGCCGAGTGCATATTCGAGTAACAGTGTGTCTGAATCCAGCACCTGTTTCTGAATCTCGGGCAGGGTGAGCGGTTGTGGTTGTCGCAGCGCGGCATATCGCGGACTCTGAATCCGAATCTGAGCGGCGAGGTCCTGCTGTTCAAGCGTCAGCGCATCCATCTCTGCATTGATTGCCGTGACCTGCTCTTTGGCTTTCCCCGATTGGCCGAGCAACCAGAGGCGTTCGGCTTTGGCCGACAAACGCTGTTGCAGCTCGCGCTCGCGATTGAGCAATTCCGGGTCAACGCCCTGTCTGATATCCGCATGCGCTTCGGCCAGCAGGTCGAGCAGGCTGCGGGCGCGGGCGCGTTCGACGGCCTGCAATGCCAGCGCGGCGAAATGGTCATCGCCTTTTCCGCGCCCTTGCTGATACTGATTCATCAACACTTCAATATATCTCTCATAAAAATCCCGCGTGGCGCTAAAAAAGGTGATCCGGAAGTCGGGGCTGGCGATTCTGGTGCGCGAAGTTTCGATCAAGTTGAGAGCCGTTTCGATGTGTGCCTGGGCTTCGTGATTATCGCCTCGTTCTTGCGCAAGCCGGGCCAATCCTCCCAGCGCTTGAATCTCGTAATCCGGCAGCCGTTTTTCTCTGGCGTTGGCGAGCGCCTGGTGAAAACTCTCCGCCGCATTCTTGCATTCACCCAGAGCCAGATAAGCGGTTCCCAAACTCCAGAGAATTTCAGTTTCGTAGACCGCCAGCTCCTGTTTTCGACTGAGCGCCAGTGCCTGTTTAAAATGATCGACGGCCATCGCGGGCGTTCCTCGAATCAATCCCAGCTGCCCCAGTTGTTTCAATGCTTCCAACTCGCTGTTCGGCGCGCCCTTTTCGCGAAAGGCGTCGGCCGCCTGCTGAAGATATTTTTCCGCATCGGCGCGCTGCCCCGACTTGATTGCGGCTCCGGCAAGATCACGAAGACTGAGCGCTCTGAGGTATGGGTCGCCGGCTGTGACGCTTAGTTCCAACGCCTGGGTGAAATTGTTGATCGCCTGTTCGTGATTGCCCAAGGCCTGATAGATTCTGCCGAGTACCAACCGTGAATTGGCCTGCCAGTCGCGCGTTCCGATCTGACGGAAACATTCCAGCGCCAGTTGTGCCTGTGTCAGGGCTTCCTGCAACTCACCGATCTGTAGTCTGAGACGAGCCAGATTGAGGCGAATGAGGCCCTGCGCATGCGCGTCAAACGCCGGATCAGCGATCTGCAACGCCTGGTTGAAATAGGTCAGCGCTTGTTGCGGCTCGCCAAAAGCGACGAAACCTTCGGCGATCTGTGTCAGCGCAATTCGTTCTGCAAAAGCAATTTTAACGGCGCGACAGAATGGTAACGCCTGTTGATTATATTCCTGCCCTGCGCGCACATTTCCGATGGCGGTACTGATTCCTCCCAGCATGATCAGCGCGCGGCATTGCCCATTCTGATCGTTGCGCGCCTGGCCGAGGCTCAGCGCTTCGCGCGCAAAACTGATGCCTCGCGTAATCTGGCCCTGTTTCGCATAGGCATAGCTCAGATCGGTGAGAGTCTCGACCTCCAGCAACTGATTACCCTCCGCGCGAAAGATGGTGAGCGCTTTTTCGAAATATTCCGCGGATTGGCGCAACTCTCCCAAACTCCGATAGACCGTTCCAAGCGAGGCGTATGTCATTGCCTCTCTTATTTTGTCTTCGGCGGCCTGCCAGTGCGTGACCGCCTCACGGAGTTCGGCGATCGCTTGCTGGCCCTCATTTTTCCAGCGGAGTCGCCGCCGTTGAGCGCCGGCGAAAGCGCTGTTGCCCTGCGCACGATGACGATCAATTTCGGTCGGCGGGCGCAATTGAACGAGTTTGATTTGATAACTTCCCGGCCTGGCCTTCGCAAACAACTGGCGAATCTCAATCCGATATTCTCCACCCGTTGCGGCAATGTGACTGACCATATCACAGCCGCTCTTGGCCCAGGTACCATCGCCCTCTGCAACCAGTTGCTTACTCGGTGAGAAGACTCTGGCATCAATCCCTGTCCCCAGGCGTTCCACGCAGACTTCAAAGAATTGGCCTTCACTCAGCTTTAAGCTATAAGCGTGCATCTCATCGCTCGCCAATTCGCGTTTGATCGGTTTGCCCAACTCCAACGGTGTAACTTGATCACTTTGACCGTACACCACCAGGCCCCCTGCTGTAACCGACACACACAGACTGATAATCATTGAAACAATGGTGGAGAGGGCGTGGTGACGATCCCTAATGAACATAGAAGATTAATCTCCTCGAAACCGGTCGGCTTGGGATGGCTAAAGATTATCGGTAATGAGAGGCACATCGGACAGTCTAGCGCAAAGTCGGCAGACTGCGGTAGCGAAATTTTTGAACGTTCGATCTGTCTTGGTAAGCCGAGCGGCCTTTAACGAAAGCTCTTGCCAAACTGAATGACCAGCCCGCCCGCAACAATGATCAGCAAGCCGATCCAGGTCGAGACTGGCACATCCTCATCGAAGATGAAGCGGCCGCAGAGCACGCTGATCACCGCGAAGACGGCGACGTAGACTCCGAGCAGCCGCGAAAAGTCCCATCGAACTAGATTGACCACCAAGCCATAACAGCCGAGTGCGGCAAATCCCGCGGCGATGAGCGTCCACTTCCCGCTGCGCAGTCCTTGGCGGATGACTGCGTCTCCGGCAACTTCGAGGACCGCAGCGACGACGAAGATAAACCAGGCTACAGCTGACATAAAGCTCTCTCCATTCATTGAAAGCGCCAGGCACGGAGGATAAAAGAATTTTTTCTGATTAACACTTTTATCGCCAAATTGAATGCCAGAAGCGCGAATTTCGTTTATTCTATTCCCCTAGGCGGGAGTATTGCGGTTAAACAGCCTTAGTATTGTCAAGATATTGAGATGGCAATACCTGGGTGGTTGGGGTCATTGCCATATCGACCTTCCTACCACACCGGTAGATTTTCAAAAAGTATTTCAAGGACCTGTTTTCAGTGTTGCCGGTGGTCATGCTTTGTCATCACAATCGGCGAGCGTTGCTGACACGATGATGGTCGTGGTTTGCGTGAAGGCAGAGGGCTTGATAGCGGCATCGGTTTGAACTATCGACCTGTGGCTGTTTTCTGCTGACACTGGTGGGTTGGAAGCTTCAACTAAGCAATCAGATTTTTTTCACAGAGCGTTGGATTCAGGATGCCGGATGTGGGGATTGATCTCTCCAGTATTTAGTTTCTGAAGATCCGACAAGTTGTGGAGACGGCTTTCGTTCAGTCAATGGATTGACTGTTCCCGGGGGCGTTTGTGTGATCGCTCGGCTTTCGGGATTGGAGGAGTTTGATTGGGCTATCACGAGAATTCCCCCACTTCGCCTTTTTGGCTGAAAACGAAAAGTTACGAAGCCTCTCTTCAGACAAGGGAGATCATTGTGTCAACCAATAAATTGGCTGTCTTTTCGAGTTTTGTTATTAAAGTCTTCATCTTAATTTTGTTTCTGGCCGCAATCAGTAACGCTCAGCCAAATCCAACGAGAAAAGTCCTAACCGTCAACCGCCCGTCTTATGTTGTGGGTGAGTACATCATTTATCGAATTAAAGGTGCAGTACCTAATAGTTTGATTCTGTGGTCGAGTTGGAAGGATGGTATTTCGACGGGCGAGGTCGATATTTGTTACGGTCACCGAACAGATGCTTTCGGCAACTGGTCGGTGAGAGTTGGTCCCTGGACGGATCATCTGATTGGCAGTTGGAAGAAACAGGTGAAGATCGGCGGATATGTTTACACCGTCACATTTCAGGTTCAGCCAGGTCCGCTGTCGGATTTCACCAGCAAGGTCGGCCAATATTTTTGGTCTCCTCCTCAATATTTCCCGAACACGATCGATTATGCCGCAGATCGCATCAGTCAACTCGGCGGTCACGCGATGCATCTGGCGTTTTTTGCCGGCTGTAATCCGCAAACGACCTTGCTCCAACGCGCGCAAATGAATGATGCCAGGATGGCCTTTGGCAATCCGGATATTAAGGTCTACCTCCTGACGACCTATGGCGCTTCGGGCTGTGGATTCGACGGAAAGGTATTCTTCGATCCGAAAGCGTATCCGGCGGCCGCGCCGTTGATCGAGCGGGATTACAAAGCGCTGACATTACATCTCTACCAAACATACGCCGGCACCGGTAAGCGATTCGTGATCTCTACCTGGGAAGGGGACAATGTCTTGCATTGCGGTGCCGCTTACCATTATGCCCGCAATTCCCGTCTTCCTCCCGGGCCGGATGGCGTCGTGCGTGATGCTTATGGCAATCCGATGCCGGTAGATCCGAATGATCCGGCGGGCCGTTCTGTGCCCTTCCGCGATTATTGCAATGCCATTTATCCGCAGATAGGGATTGCCAGTCCGGATGAAGCGCACGAAGGATATCGTCTGTGGCTGGAAGCCCGCCAGCGGGGCGTTCGCCAGGGGCGTGAAGAGGCCGCCGCACAGGGCTATTCCGGCGTAGAGGTCTATCACGCGCCGGAGTTCAACGTCATCAATCTGCTGGAATATCCCAAAGAGAATGGTCAGCTCATGTCTAAAAACGGCGCACAGGTACGATTCAAAAGCTTGCTGCGCGATGTCCTGCCGAACTTGGAGACCGGATTTGATTTTGTCTCTTACTCGGCTTATGAGACGACCAATCTGAAGCTCAAGGATGAAAGCACGGAGTCGCTGCAAACCCGCGTCGCCAGCGATTTGGATACCATTGAGCAGATCCTGGGCACGCGGAACATCATCATCGGCGAGTTCGGGTATCAACGTTACTCGGCGGACAATCGCAATGGCTTGACGGATGACCAGGTTGTGAGGCGCACCGAAGAAGTCCTGGATGCGGCGCTGGATTGGGGGGTCGAGGCGATCTTTACCTGGCAAATGTTCGACGATCAATGGGGGACCTTTGATTCCCAAGGAAATATGCTGCCGCTCGGGCGTTATTTCTGGCAACGCTACTTCCGCCGTTGAGACTCGATCGTTTTCAGATTGAGCGGTGGAAGCGCCCGATTGAAGCCGGGCCGATGGGATAGCGGTAAATAACAGCTGGAGATAGATGAGGGCGTTGCGTGCGCCCTAATCAGGTTCAACCCACCTTTCTTTCCTTCAAGACGAGCAGCAGAGCAACTGCTTAACTGCAGAAATCAGGCGGAGCATTGCTCTCCGCTTGAGACCACCGATGAGGAACTCGAGCAGTCATTTGCGTCGGAGAGCGCGAAAGGCTTATTTCAACCATAATTCGGGAGCTGAGCATGTGTGTAGACCGGAGAGATTTTCTGCGTTTATCGGCAGGCGTCGCTGGAGCTGCCGCTCTGGCTGGCGGCGAGATTGAGATCAGAGCCGACATCGATCCGGCGCGGACTCATGAATCGATTCGCCAGTTGAGACCATTGCCGGGTAAGGTCACACCGATCTCAGACGACGAGCGCCGCGCCCGCATCGAAAAGGCGCAACGGCTGATGGTTGAAAATCGCATTGACGCGATCTATCTGGAATCCGGTTCCAGCCTGTTCTATTACACCGGCGTGCGGTGGGGAAACAGTGAACGGATGTTTGCGGCGGTCATTCCGGCGCGCGGTGAGATCGCGTGGATCACGCCGAAGTTCGAGGAGGAGCGGGCGCGCGAGTTGATCCGCTTCGGCAAAGACATTCGTGCCTGGGAAGAAGACGAAAGCCCATATCGAATCGTCGCTCAGATCTTTAAAGATCGCGGCATTCGCACGGGCCGGATTGGAATGGAAGAGCGCGTGCGATTCTTCCTTTTTGACGGGATTCGCCAGGAAGCCAGGCATCTGGAGTATACCAGCGCCGATCCGGTGACGGTCGGATGCCGGGTCATCAAATCGCCCGCAGAGATCGCCCTCATGCAGCGAGCCAACGACATTACGATCGCGGCCTTCAAAGCAGCAGCCGCAACTTTGAAAGAAGGCATGACCCAGTATGAGTTCGGCGCGAACGTGCGCGCCGCATTCTACGAACTCGGGAGCGCCGGTTCGGCGTTGATCGGCTTTGGCCAGTACACCGCATTTCCGCATGGCAGCATTCAGACCCAAAGGTTGAAAGAGGGAGACGTGGTTCTGATGGACGGCGGATGCGCCGTCGAAGGATATCAATCGGACATCACCCGCACGTTCGTCTTTGGTAAGCCGACGGCCCGCCAGCGCGAGATCTGGAATCTGGAACGCAAGGCGCAGGACGCCGCCCTGGCCGCCGCCAAGATCGGCGCGGCCTGTGAATCGGTAGATGCCGCCGCACGCAAAGTGATCGTCGATGCGGGCTTTGGCCCGGATTACAAAGTGCCTGGTCTGCCGCACCGGACGGGTCACGGCATCGGCCTGGATGGACACGAATGGACCAATTTTGTGCGCGGCAATAAGACCAAGCTCCAGCCCGGAATGTGTTTCAGTGACGAACCAATGATCGCCATCTACGGCGAATTCGGCATTCGGCTGGAGGACTGCCTATATTTGACCGAGCAGGGCGCTCAACTGTTCACTGCCCAAAGCCCTTCGATCGATCAGCCGTTCGGTTGATTGGTCGGGAGCCACCGCTCCAATTTGATTGATCAACGACATTGATCTGAAAGTTTTCAGTCTTCGGCTTCAGCGCCGCAACTGAAAACTGTTAACTGTTTTTCGAGGAGACGAATGATGATCAACGGAAAGATGTTCCTGGCCAAAGGATTGATGCTGGCGCTTGCCGCGGGCGCCTGGTGCGGTTTGATTGCTCCGGCCGGCGCCTATTTTCAAGCGAACGCGTCCGGCAGCGACAAGCCGGAGCCCGGCGATCTGGATACTTCCAAGAGCGAGATGCGCCCGGTGATTGAACGATATGTGGCGGATCGCGGCAGTCTATTTCGTTCTTACCCGGTTGAATCATCTCCCGCGCGGATGGCGCGATTCAAACAGTTCTACTCCGATTGGCTGACGTTGATCGAAAAGATGAACTTCGACGCCATGAGCCAGGACGGCAAAGCCGACTATGTCCTCTTCAAATTTCACGTTGAGCACGAACAGCAGCAACTGGAGCTTCAGAACAGGTCGATTGCCGAGATCGCGCCGCTCTTGCCGTTCGCACAGACGATCACCAATTTAGCCGAGGCGCGCCGCCAGATGGAAAAGATCGATCCACAGAAAGCAGCGGCACAGCTCGACGAGATGACGAAGCAGATTGAGGCGGCGCGGCGCACGCTTGATGCCAGCCTGCGTTCCGAACCGGGGAAGGTCAAGAAATCCGTCGCCAACCGCGCTGTCAATGCGGTCAACAACCTGCGCGGGGCATTACGCTTGTGGTTTGGGTATTACAACGGCTACGACCCGCTCTTTACCTGGTGGGTCGATGAACCGTACAAAGGTGCGGATCAAGCGCTCGGCAATTATGCGACCTATTTGACTGAAAAGGTTGTCGGGTTGCGGCCGAGTGATCCAGGGCCGACGATGGCGCAGGCCGGCGGCCAGGGGCGCGGAGCCGGCGGTGGCGGTCAACGCGGCGGCGGCGGATTTGGCGGCGGACAGGCTGGCGGACAGGGCGGCGGTGGAACGGCTGGCGGCCGGACTGCCGGCGCGCGGACGGGCGATTTCAGCGACATCATCGGCGACCCGATCGGCCGCGATGGGCTGATGGTTGAACTCGCTTCGGAGATGATTCCATATACCCCCGAGGAGTTGATTACCCTCGCCCACAAAGAGCTTGATTGGTGCGAGAGCGAGATGAAGAAAGCCTCTCGCGAACTGGGATTTGGCGACGATTGGCGAAAGGCGCTTGAATTCGTCAAAAACAAATATGTCGAGCCGGGCAAGCAGACCGAGGTCATTAAGCAGCTCGCGCTCGAGGCCATCGAGTATCTCGAGAAGAATGATCTGGTCACGGTGCCCCCGCTGGCGCGCGAATCATGGCGCATGGAGATGATGACGCCTGAACGCCAATTGGTGAATCCGTTCTTCACCGGCGGAGAGGTGATCAGCGTCTCATATCCGACCAATGGCATGTCGCACGAAGCGAAGATGATGAGTATGCGCGGCAACAATCCGCATTTCTCGCGCGCGACTGTGCAGCATGAATTGATTCCGGGACACCACCTGCAAGGATTTATGACGGCGCGTTACAAATCATATCGCAATCTGTTTAGTACGCCGTTCTGGGGCGAAGGATGGGCGTTATATTGGGAATTGTTGCTGTGGGATCGCGGTTTCGCCAAAACCCCGGAGGACAAGATCGGAATGCTCTTCTGGCGCAGTCACCGCTGCGCCCGCATCATCTTTTCGCTTAGCTTCCATCTGGAGAAGATGACGCCGCAGCAGTGCATCGATCTGCTTGTCAATCGCGTCGGGCATGAACCGGAAAATGCGGCCGGAGAAGTGCGCCGGTCGTTTGCCGGCTCATACGAGCCGCTCTATCAGGCGGGATACTTGTTGGGCGGAATGCAAATCCTCTCACTGCATAAAGAGCTGGTCGATTCAGGCAAGATGACCAATCGTGCTTTTCATGATGCGATCTTGAAAGAGAACCGGATGCCGATCGAGATGGTGCGCGCGATTTTGACCAAGCAGAAGCTGACACGCGATTTCAAATCGAGTTGGAAATTTTATGGGCCGGTGGTCGCGCAGTAATTCGTTCAATAAACAGTGCTCGTGGTCACCTTTTGTTAAAGACATCGAAAGGAGTCATGACGTGAGATGCGTTACGACCTTCGCCTTCGTTTTACTTATCGCGATGCAACTGCTAATTGCCGGCGAGCAGCACGCGCCGGGAAAGAGGCAGGAAAAAGTCGCGAGCAAGGTCCCCATCAAAGCGCATGACTTCGATCTCGGCGACGTGAAGTTATTGGACGGGCCGTTCCGCGAAGCGATGTTGCGCGACCAGCGGTATCTGCTTAGTCTGGATAACGATCGGTTGCTGCATTCTTTCCGCCTCACCGCCGGATTGCCATCGTCGGCGACGCCTCTCGGTGGGTGGGAAGCGCCCGATGTTGAATTGCGCGGCCATAGCATCGGCCATTTTCTGACGGCGCTGGCGTTGATGTATTCGAGCACGGGCGATGAGCGATTCAAGACCAAAGGCGATGCGTTGGTGGCCGCACTGGCCAAGGTGCAACAGGCGATGCCATCGCGCGGTTTCAATGCCGGGTATCTGGCGGCCTTCCCGGAAGAGTTTTTCGACCGTGTTGATAAGCGTCAACGTGTTTGGGCGCCATATTACACGCTGCACAAACTTCTAGCCGGGTTGCTCGATATGTACCGGTTCGCCGGCAATCAACTGGCGCTCGACGTCCTGTTGAAGATGGCCGACTGGGTCAAATTCCGCGTAGATCGTTTGACCGACGAGCAACAGCAGGCTGTACTTCAAACCGAGTTTGGTGGAATGAACGAAGTGCTGGCCGATTTGTACGCCGTCACGGGCAACCCGGATCACTTGCGGATTGCGCGCCGGTTCGATCATCGCAGAGTCTTCGATCCGTTGGCGCGCGGCGAAGACGCGCTCAACGGATTGCATGCCAACACGCAAATCCCGAAAGCGATTGGCGCGGCGCGCGAATATGAATTGACCGGCGAACAGCGTTATCACGACATCGCCAGCTTCTTCTGGGAGCGTGTGGCCGAACATCGGTCTTATGTCATCGGCGGTCACAGCGACGACGAAAGCTTCTTTCCGCCGGAACAGTTCTCGAAACATCTCGGCGCGACCACGACAGAGACCTGCAACACCTACAACATGCTCAAACTGTCGCGCCACCTCTTCGCCTGGGATCCATCGGCCAGGACGATGGATTTTTACGAACGCGGTCTTTACAACCACATTCTTGCGTCGCAAGACCCGGCGACGGGGATGATGACCTATTACGTACCGCTGCGGCCGGGAGCGTTCCGAACCTATTCGACTCCTGATACTTCGTTCTGGTGCTGCGTAGGCACAGGAATGGAGAACCACGCCAAATATGGCGACACGATCTACTTCCGCGCCGACCAGGCGCTCTATGTCAATCTCTTCATCGCATCAGAGTTGAACTGGAAGGACAAAGGGCTGGCCGTCCGTCAGGAGACGAAGTTCCCCGCAGAGGACACGACAAGGTTGTCGATCAAGACGGCGAGCCCGGTCAAATTGGCATTCAAGATTCGCTATCCATCGTGGGCGCAATCGGGGATCACCATCACAGTCAACGGCAAGAAAGAAGCGGTGACCACCCGGCCGGGTACTTATGTCACTGTCGATCGTGAATGGAAGAACGGTGATCACATCGAGGTTAAACTGCCGATGAGTCTGCGGCTCGAAACGATGCCGGATAATCCACAGATGGTGGCATTGCTCTATGGGCCAATCGTACTCGGCGGTGATCTGGGCCGAGAGGACCTGAACGATGCGCGGCGCTTCGGCCATAGCGCGCCGCAGATCGGCCACGTCAAACCCATTGAAATCCCGGTCTTCATCGGCGAGGTCAAAGACATCCCGGCGAAAGTGAAGCCCGTGCCCGGCGCGCCGCTCAACTTTCGCACGCAGGGGCTGGCCCGACCGCGTGAAGTCTCGTTGGCGCCGTTCTACTCGCTTTATGACAAGCGTTACAACGTTTATTGGAGCGTCTATTCGCCTGCCGAATGGGAGAAGCACAAGAACGATCTGGCCGTCGTCGAGGCGCGTCGCAAACAGATCGAGGATCGCACCATCGATGCGGTTGAAATTGGTGAGTCGCAGAGCGAGCGCAATCATCAATACCAAGGCGAACGCGCGATCGAAGGATTATTCGAGGGTAAGCGCTGGCGCGAAGCACAGAACGGCTGGTTCAGCTACGAGCTGAAAGTGTTACCCGACAAGCCGATGATGCTGGTCTGCACCTATCGCGGCAGCGAAGGCCGCCGCCGTTCCTTTGACGTTCTGGTCAATGGTGAGAAGGTCGCGACGCAACATCTGGAGATTCATCCAGGCGAATTCTTCGATATCGAATATCCATTGCCGCAGAATTTGACGCGCGGGAAAGAGCGCATCATCGTCAAGTTCCAAGCCCACCCTGAAGCCATCGCGGGCAGCATCTTTGACGTGCGTGTCGCGCAGATAGAACCGGCTAAACAATAAAGTATTTATTCTTTAGTTGATTGATCAGAGACCAGGCAATTTCTGACCTCTGATCCCTGATCCCTGATCCTTTTTATAAATCTCAGGAGAAATTGCCCGGTCCCTAGAATAAGCCGGTACAAGCCATCCTAACCAAAGACAAGACGCCCACCTGAGACCAGTGTTTACTACCCTACAATGCTCAATCCAGAGCAAAACACAGGAATAATAAAATAAACGGATGATTTGCGCGCTCTCTAGTAGATGAAAGGAGAACCTTGATGATGAGAAGTATGCGGAAAGAACATCGCTGTGCGATCAGCGCATTGCGGATGGGGCTGATGATGTTGGTGTTGGCCTTGGTCGGAGTAACAATGGGCTGGGCGCAAGGCGTGACCACGGGCGGTATCGTCGGCACTGTGGCTGATCAGACAGGCAGCATCGTTCCAGGAGCGAAGGTCAAGCTGAGGGATCAAGGCACTAATACCATCAAAGAAACCCAGGCTAATAGCTCCGGCGGCTTCACCTTACCCAATCTACCATTTGGCGTTTACGAAGTAACAGTCACGGCGACGGGCTTCGCCACAGCGGTTTACAAGGATGTAGTGGTTGAATCGGCACGGACGACCAATCTCAATGTGACGATGCAGATCGGCGGTGTTGTAGACACAGTGCAGATCGAGGGCGCCGCCCCCGTGTTGGAGATAACTTCCAATACCATCTCTAATACGGTGAGGAATGAAGCTATCCGCAATCTGCCACTTGGCGGGCGCACCATCACCAACTTTGCATTGCTGGTTCCGGGGTCGGCATCGGTGGGCGGTAACGGGCGCAACAGCGCTTATAACGGAATGCCGGGCGCAACAATCAACATCACCCTCGACGGCATCAATAACAATTCAAACGGATTCAGGAGCGGCGGGACCAGCTTCTTCGGCACCGTTCCGGCCCGTATGGACGCCATTGAAGAGGTGACGGTAGCGACTGCGGGATTGAGCGCAGACGCCTCGGGCGAGGGCGCGATGCAGATTCAATTCGTCACCAAACGCGGAACGAATGAATATCATGGCGGCGGTTTCTGGCAGCATCAGAATGCCGGGCTCAATGCCAACAGTCTTTCCAACAAAGCGCTCGGGTTGCGGCGCGCGCCGTCTCACCAGAATGAATTCGGCGGCCGTCTGGGTGGACCGCTCCCCATACCATTTTGGAATCTCAACAAAAAGCTCTTCTTCTTCGTCAATTTCGAACGTGCATTAGTGCCCGGCACTGCCCAGCCCACCAATACTGTGTTGACGCAGGAGGCGCAGCAGGGCATCTTCCGTTACAAAGATGCGAACAACGTTGAGCGGACTGCCAATCTGCTGCAAATCGCCGCAGCGGGGGGCTTCCCCAGTAGAATTGATCCAATTATTGCGGATACTTTTCGGGGTGCGAATGCGGCTCTGGGCCAGGGCGCGGTCTCGGCTCAAGACTTGATTCGGAATAATTTCACCTTCATGACTCCGACCAAGACGGTTCAATCTTATCCGACCGCCCGAGTCGATTATCAGATCACGCCGAACGTTTCGTGGACGGGAACCTGGAATCTATTCAACCGCAAGATCAGCGGCAACAAACGCTGGCCGGGCGATTATCCGCTGGACCTGGCCTATTCCAACACTTGGTACATCGCTTCGACCGCGGTCAACTGGACGATTACGCCAAAGCTGTTCAATGAAGCCAAGTACGGTTTGCAGCACAACACCGATCTGACCAATAAAGATATGGGGATTGACCGGTTCAATATCAACGGCCGATTCCTGACTCTGGGGTTACCGTTGAACGTTACCACGTTGGTCAACCCTTCGCTGGTCATTCCGCGTGCCAACACCACTCAGAATCTCTACGACAACCTCAAGATGTTGCGTGGTAATCATACCTTCACATTCGGCGGCAGATATCGGCACGTTCGTTGGTACGATGCTGATTACAACGGCGGCGGTGTTCCAACCGTTACTCTCGGAGTCGCTACCGGAGACCCCATCACGAGCGTGTTGACCACAGCCCAAATACCGGGCATCAGCACACAGGATTTGAGCAATGCCTGGTCGCTCTATGCGCTTTTGACCGGCCGTGTTTCTGGCATCAGCGCCAATCGCGGCGTGGACAGAACGACGCAACAATACAAAGATCAGTCCTTCGTCATCCGCCTCGACCAGCAACGCAGCGGCAGCGTCTATTTTCAGGACTCCTGGCGCTATCGCCCCAATCTGACATTCAATTACGGGATGCGTTGGGAGCTGACAGGAGACATCAACGACGGCAGTAACATTTATACTAGCCCGACGTTCGAAGACCTGTTGGGGCCTTCAACCGGGCTTTTCCAACCTGGGAGTTTGAATGGTTCGCTGGATCCAAAGATTCTCCAGCGTTCACACACTTATCGACGCGATCTGGTCAATCCGGCGCCCAATTTCGGGTTCTCCTGGGCGCCGAGCTTCAATGATGGCTGGCTCAGCAAACTGGTCGGCAAAGATAAGACCGTGATCCGCGGCGGCTACGGCATCAGTTACTACGACGAAGGAACAAATAACTTTACGAGCTATGCCAGCCAAAGTCCGGGATTACGTCAATCGCTGTCGGCAAATGCGGGCACGGACTTTCCCATCGGTAGTGTCAGCTTGAGCGGCGCGTTCCCAGCGTTGGTGGGCTTTCCAGCCAGTTATTCATCGCCGTTTCGGCAGGCGGACTTCACCTTTCGGTCCACCGATTTCAGCTCGATGCAGCCGATTCTGAAAACGCCTTATGTGCAGAGCTGGAATCTGGGGATTCAGCGGGAATTGGCGAAGAACACCGTAATCGAAGTGCGTTACGTTGGGAACAAAGGGACGCACCTCTGGCATGGATATAATCTGAACGAAGTAAATATCTTCGAGAACGGTTTCCTCACGGATTTTCAGAACGCGCAGAAAAATCTGGCGATCAATCAGGCAGCTGGTGTTGCCAGTTTTGCCAATCGAGGTCTGGCGGGACAATTTCCGCTGCCGATCTTCGAGGCGGCATTCGGCGCGCGGGGCGGTCAGGCTGCATTGCCAGGCAGTCAAGCCTTTGCCAACGGCAGCTTCATCACGCTCCTCAATCAAGGCCAGGCGGGTCGGTTGGCCAGCCAATTGGCTGGCTCTTCGACCTATCTTTGCCGTATGCTCGGCAACACCTTCGATCCTTGCGCGCGATTGGGCTTCAACGCGGCTGGTTCTTACCCGATCAACTTTTTCCAGGTCAATCCGTTTGCGGCGGGCCGGAGCATTCGGCTCTTGACCGATGAATCGAACTCGAATTATCACGGTTTGCAAATGCAGTTCCGGCAGCGTTTCTCCAAGGGCGCATCGCTGACGGCCAACTATACCTGGAGTAAAGCCATTAACGATCGCTTTATTGACTCCGACAGCAATTTCGTCAACTATACGACGCTCCGCAATAAGCGATTGGATCGACGGCCGTCGGTCTTCGATCTGCGTCATGCATTCCAGGTCTATGGCAATTACGAGCTTCCGTTCGGACGCGGGCACAAGCTGGCGTTGGGAAATTCGATCATCGACAATGTGATCGGCGGCTGGACGGCGTCCGCGATTGTGCGTTGGCAATCGGGCCGCGTCTTCCGATTGACGAGCGGCCGCCAGACATTGAATGGCAATGATTCCGGCGTGGTTCTCAATGGAATTACGCGAGAAGAGTTGCAGAAACTGGTTAAGATCATGCCGGGAGGACAAAGGGGCTACGCGCTCTATCTCGATCCCAAGCTGATCGGACCGGATGGACGTGCCAATCCGCAGTATCTGGCCTATCCGGCCACGCCGGGACAATTCGGCGATCTGATTGACCTGTACGGTCCACCGGTCTTTATCCCGGACATCTCAATTTCAAAAGATATTGCGATCACCGAAAGAGTCAAACTGAACCTGTGGGCGACGTTCTTGAATGCGTTCAACCATCCGGTGTTTGAGGTGGGCAATGCCGTGGCCACTTCGATCAGTATCGATTCGACTACCTTTGGTCAAACCAACAATCTGTTCGGCGGAGGCAGTGCGCGAACGATCCAGGTTCGCGCCGGAATCATCTTTTGAACCAAACAGCAGATTGGCAGGTTGAGGAGAGATCGCGGATAGACATTCGCATGTTTCGCGCTTACCTCAACCTCCGATCTTGCGACCATCAATCGATGTAGAGTCATCGACAAAGGAGGGCTATTGAAAAAACTACTTGCCGGATTTGCGCTTGGTTGTGCGTTGTTGTCGCTGGTTACGACTGTTGATTTATCGCCCGTTGCACGCGCCATCAACACTACTGAAGAAACTAAAGGCTACCGCGTTCTCGGTGCGGACAAAAAACGGGTTGCAATTGTCAATGCAAAGGGAGAGATCGAATGGGAGATTCCCAACGGAGCGCCCGAAACGCATGACATTCAGATGCTGCCTAACGGCGATGTCCTCTTTCAAACCAGCTATACGACTGTCGTCGAAGTAAACCGCGATAAACAGGTGGTCTGGCAGTATGAGGCGAAACCGAAGGAAGGTTACACGGGGCGCGTCGAGATTCACTCTTATCAGCGGCTGAAAAACGGATTGACGATGGTTGCCGAAAGCGGCAACGGCCGCGTCGTTGAAGTAGACAAGAAAGGCGCAATTGCCCATACGCTGGAGTTGACTGTCGACAAACCTAATCCGCATCGTGACACGCGCATGGTGCGCAAGCTCGATAACGGCCACTATCTGGTCTGCCACGAAGGTGACGGCAAACTGCGTGAATATGACCAGGCGGGCAAGGTCGTTTGGACTTATGAGGTAGATTTAAATGGCCGGCCAGTCTCGCCGGGCCACGGACCCGAGGGGCACGGCACGGCGGTCTTTGGCGCGATTCGCATGCCGAACGGCAATACGTTGATCGCGGGCGGCAACAACAACCGCGTGATCGAGGTCACACCAGCCGGAAAGATCGTCTGGAGCATCGATCAGAAAGAACTGCCCCATATTACGCTGGCATGGGTGACGACTTTGCAGCTCTTGCCCAACGGCAACCTGATCTTTGGCAATACGCACGCCGGGCCTGAAAATCCGCAGCTGATCGAAATCACGCGTGACAAGAAAGTGGTCTGGACTTTCAAGGACTTTCAAAATTTCGGCAATAACCTGGTCGCGGCGCAAGTGCTGACTAAAGAAAAAGTGATTCGATAGTCTCGATTCGATAACGTTCCGGAATGAGTTGACTATGGTGATCGGCAGATACGCGAAGATCATTTGTTTAGCAATCGCCGGTTGTTTGCTCGCGTGTTGGGCATACCTGCCGCGAGCCGAAGCCGACTTGCGGCAGGACGATGCCCAGGACCTCTCGCGGCAGGCTTATGCCGTTTTGAGAAAGAACTGCCTGGGCTGCCACGGCGCGGCCAAGACCTCGGGGCTCGACCTACGCACAGCCGAAGGCGTCATGGCGGGCGGCGAAAACGGGGCGGTCATTGTGCCGTCAGACACAGCGGGCAGCAAACTCCTCCGGCTCGTCACACATGAACAGAAGCCGACAATGCCGCCGGGGAAAAAACTGGCAGATGCCGAGATCGAGACCCTGCGGCGTTGGATCGAGGCCGGCGCATCTTTCGAAGGATTCGAGAAGAATGCCGCCGCTTTGACAGGAAGCAATAATGCCGAACTCGCCAAACTGGAAGAGCGGCGCATCACGCCGGAAGAACGTCGTTACTGGGCATTTCAACCGCCGAAGCGCGCGGCGTTGCCGCGTCTCGTCCAATCCGGCCTGCCGAATTGGGACAAAAATCCGATCGATGTCTTGCTGCTATCGGCGATGAGGGCGAAAGGTTTGAAACCGTCCCCGCGCGCCGATCGCCGGACGCTGATCCGCCGCGCTTACCTCGATTTGCTGGGATTGCCGCCGAGCCCCGAAGAGGTCACGGCATTCGAGAAAGATTCGGCGCCCGACGCGTGGGAGCGGTTGGTGGACAGATTGTTGGCCAGTCCGCATTACGGCGAGCGATGGGCGCGTCACTGGCTTGACCTGGTGCGCTTTGCCGATTCCGGAGGTTTTGAGTTTGATGTGGACCGGCCCGACGCCTGGCGCTATCGCGACTATGTGGTGAAATCGTTCAACGATGATAAACCGTATGATCAATTCATCAAGGAACAACTCGCCGGAGATGAATATGCTCCCGATTCACCGGAAGCTATGACCGCAACGGGATTCTTGCGGTTGGGGCCGGAGGGAGGCGGCGGCGGCGAACGTGGACGGCAAGATTCCCTCGATGACATCATCACAACCAGTACGCTAACGTTCCTGGGATTGACAGTTGGCTGCGCACGCTGTCATGACCACAAATTCGATCCTATTCCACAACAGGACTATTACCGCATCCAGGCTGTCTTCTTTTCCACGAAGCCGGTCAGCTATCCATTGGTCAGCCCGGATGTGGTCGCAGCACAAAAAGCTGAAGTGCAACGAATCGAAAATCTGCAGCGACCATTGAAGAGAGCGAGAAGCGAGCTTGAGGCTCCGGCCCTCAAAACTCTGGTCGAAGAAGCCGTCAGCCGATTGCCCGAATACTTGCAGATCGCCTGGCGCACGCCGGAATCGCAACGTACTCCGGGGCAGCGGCTCAACGTCGGCCAGATCAAGAAGACATTGCAAGACGATCCGCTCTCGGCCCGCATCACCGAAGAGCACATTGTGGCTCGAATGTCCGCCGACGATCGTCGCAAGCACGAAGAGTTGAAGGCGCAAATCCGCGATTTGGACAATTAGAAGCCGAAGCCTTATCCGACCGCGCGCGCCATCGGTGAAGACGGGCCGACGGCGCGGCCATCCTACTTCTTACATCGCGGCAGCATTGATGCGAAAGGTCCACTGATGACGCCGGGCGTGCTTTCGGCCCTCAACGAAACTGAATACCGGTATCCTGCGCCACCCACCGGCGCAAAATCGAGCTGGCGGCGGCGTGGATTGGCCGAATGGCTGGTGTCACCGGACAATCCACTGACGGCGCGTGTGATGGTTAACCGTATCTGGCAACACCATTTCGGCGAAGGCATCGTCCGCACGCCGAGCAATTTCGGCAAGATGGGCGAACGACCGTCTCATCCGGAACTCCTTGACTGGCTGGCGACGGAGTTCATGGGTAAGGCGGAAGAGAAGGGAAGAAATCCGCAGCTGAAAAACTGGAGCATCAAGCAGATGCACCGGCTGATGATGACCTCTCAGGCGTATCAGATGGCTAGTGACGACGCCGCCGCCAATGTCGCGATTGATCCGGAAAACCGGTTCTTCTGGCGAATGCCGCGCGTCCGATTGGAGGCCGAAGTCATTCGGGATGCCATTTTGGCCGTCGCGGGCAATCTGGACCGAACGCTTGGCGGCCCGGCGATCTATCCATTCATTGACCCGAAGCTTTTTCAATCGAGCACTAAACGAACCTGGCCGGGCAAACCCGACGACGATCCATCAACATGGCGGCGGAGCTTATATGTCTTTTCAAAACGAAGCATTCGCTATCCACTGTTTGAGTCGTTTGACCAACCGAATCTAATCAACTCCTGCGAACGCCGCAACCGTTCGACCATCGCACCGCAGGCGTTGCTCTTGATGAACAATAACTTTGTCATCACCGAGGCGAAATTCTTCGCTGAACGTTTACGACGAGAAGCGGGCGACGATGCACGGGCGCAGGTAGAGCGCGCTTTCCGGCTGGCGCTGGGACGCTCGCCTGACGAATTCGAACGAACCAGAGTGATGACTTTCATTCGCAACAGTCCAAAGGGTCTGGTTGAATTCTGCCAGGCGATGTTCAACCTCAATGAATTTGTCTACCTGCAATGAATAATTACTTCTGTTCACGACGTGACCTTTTGCAGCGGCTGGGCGGCGGCATTGCGGGCGTTGCGTTTGCCGACTTATTGAATCGCGAAGGGCTGCTGGGGCAAGCGAAATCGCCATTAGCCCCGAAAAAGCCGCATTTTCCCGCCAAAGCCAAAGCGGTCATCTCAATCTTCTGCTATGGCGGTGTTAGTCAGGTAGATACTTTCGATCCCAAGCCCGAGCTGCTGAAACGACAGGGCGAGACGATGACAGGGGTCGGCGAGGTGCGTCCGACGATGGGCACTCCCGGCGGGCTGATGCCGTCGCCGTGGCGATTCAGCAGACACGGGCAGTGTGGAATGGAGATTTCAGAGCTTTTCCCGTTTGTGGCTGAACACGCTGACGATCTCGCGTTGATTCGGTCGATGTATGCGCAGAGCCCCGCACACGGCCCGGCGATCTTTCAAATGAGCACAGGCAGCATTCTGGCAGGTCATCCGAGTGTAGGGAGCTGGGTAACATACGGACTTGGCAGCGAAAACGAAAACCTGCCGGGCTTCATCGTCTTCACCGATTACCGCGGCGGGCCGATCAACGGCGCGCCCAATTGGGGAAACGGCTATATGCCCGCTGCTTATCAGGGGACGCCGTTCCGCGACAGCGGTGATCCAATTGTCGATTTACATCCCTCACCAGCCGTGGCTCAAGACCGCACTCCCGAACAACAACAGAAGTGGCTGCGGCTGCTGCGCGAACTCAATGAAAAGCACCTTGACCGAAATCCTCAAGATAGCGAGCTGTCGGCGCGCATCTATTCGTACGAACTAGCCTTTCGTATGCAGACACATGCCGGCGACGCGATCGATCTCAGCAAGGAATCTGCCGCGACGCAAAAACTATATGGAGTAGGCGAAAAGCCGACCGATTACTTCGGCCGCCAGGCACTGATGGCAAGGCGGCTGATTGAGCGCGGCGTTCGTTTTGTCCAGATCTTCTCCGGCGGCGGCAACTTCGAACCGAGCTGGGATGCGCACTGGGACTTAAAGAGTAATCACGGATTGCACTGTGCCGAGACGGACAAGCCCATTGCCGGCCTCATTAAAGATCTCAAGAGCCGAGGGTTGTTCGATTCGACGCTCATCATCTGGCACGGTGAATTCGGCAGGCTGCCGATCTCTGAACGCATGGACGGACGTGATCACAACGCCAACGGCTTCAGCGTCTGGCTGGCAGGCGGCGGCGTCAAAGGCGGTACGGTCGTCGGCGCAACCGACCAATATGGCTATCGCGCCGTCGAAAACAAAAAATCCATTTACGAACTGCATGCGACCATCCTGCACCTGCTGGGACTTGATTACGAAAAGCTGACCTATCGCTTCAACGGGCGCGACATGCGATTGACCGACGTCCATGGACGCGTGATCAAAGAGATCCTGGCATGAGATCGCTTATTTGATCTCGACCCCGCTCATCACTAAAACCATTCAAGCATTCATAAGCAGATACAAGACCATCGACTCAGGCAGTGCTTTATTTAACCGTACCTCGCCGGCAAATTGAAAAAACGGCCATTGACACAGGCAATGACCAATCACGCCAATGGAGGGTTAATGATGAAACGATTAGACGCACAGATGCCGAATCAGCTGACGGTCGCGGTCAGAATGCTGTTTTTATTGATCTTATTACTTGTGCTTGCTTCTGCAACTTGGGCGCAGGTGCGCACCGTCGGCGCTATCGCCGGATCTGTTACAGATGAATCCGGCGCGGTGATACCTAACGCCAAAGTGCAATTGAAAGATGAGCTGACCGGCATTCAAAAAGAAGCTGTGGCCAATTCTTCCGGGGCCTTCTTGTTTCCAGATCTTACTTTCGGCTCTTATCAGGTGACAGTGAGTCTGGCGGGATTTCAGACTGCCGTCTTCAGGGGGGTGATCGTCGAATCGTCGCGTACCACCGATCTGGTCGTTAGACTTCAGGTCGGAAAGGTGGACGAAATCGTTCAGGTCGAAGGCGTGGCGCCGGTGCTCGAAATTACATCGAACACCATCTCCGGAACCGTGAATAACAAATCTCTTCAGACTCTGCCGCTTAACGGGCGCAGCACTTTCACCTTCGCCAGGTTAGCCCCAGGATCGGCGACGGCACAGGGCAGCGAACCCCATTTCAACGGGTTGCCGGGCGGCGCCATCAATGCGACCACTGACGGCATCAATAATGCATCGAACGGATTCAAGAGCGGCGGCACGAGCTTTTTCGCGACTGTCCCGCCGCGGCTCGGCGCGGTTGAAGAGGTGACGGTCGAGACGGCGGGTTTGGGCTCCGATTCGGGCGCGCAAGGCGCGATCAACCTGAAATTCATCACTCGGCGCGGCACCAACAAATATCACGGCAGCGCCTTTGAGCAGAACCGGAACGATATTTTCAATGCGAACAGCTTTTTCAATAATGCCCGTGGGATTGTCAAACCGAAGGTCCGCCAGAACGATTTCGGCGGCAACTTTGGCGGCCCACTCCCACTTCCATTCTGGAACCTGAAAGAGAAGCTCTTCTTCTTCGTCAACTATGAACTCGTCTACATTCCCGGCACGACCAATCGAAACAATACGGTCCTGACTGCTGAAGCGCAGCAGGGAATCTTCCGTTACCAGACGGCGACCGGCGAACAGCGTACGGCCAATCTGCTCCAGATCGCGGGGCAGAACGGGTATCAATCGACAATCGATCCCGCCATTGCCAGTATGCTGAATAGACAGAATACCGCCTTTTCGCAAGGCCAGCTCAACGGCGCCGATCTGCGCACCCAGATCTTCAACTGGGTCGAACCGGGCAAAACCGTTCAAGCGTTCCCGACGGCCCGCGTGGATTATCAGATCACGCCCAAACTGTCCTGGATGGGAGCCTGGAATCTGTACCATTCGGACGATCAAGGGCGGCGGCTCTGGCCGATTCCGGATCAACCTGTCCAGTTCAAATTCAAGCTCTCGTATTGGATCTACTCCACTGGTCTCAATTGGACGATCAATTCCAAGACATTTAACGAACTTCGCTACGGCATTCAGCACAGCGGTGATACCGTTCCCAATTCGGATCCATCGGTTTACGCTGCCAATGGAAAGCTCAACGGAAATCTGTTTCGGCTGACCGGGCTGCCGTTCGGCCTCGCCCAGATGGTGAACACTGAGAGCCCTGTCACCGGCCGCCATTACATCACGACGATTTACGATACCGTGACGCTCAATCGTGGAGACCATTCATTGAAGATTGGTGGGACGATGCGGCTCACGGATTGGCACGATACAGCCTTCAATGGATTTTCGGGAATTCTGACAATTCCTCAATACAATGTCAGTGTGGCCACCGGAGACCCGGTGCAGAATATCTTCAACTCGACCACCATTCCGGGGCTTCAGAGCGCCGACCAGGCCGCAGTCAACTCGCTCTACTCGTTTCTGACCGGGCGATTGTCGAGAATTCGGTCCGACAGAGTGATTGACATTGATACCCTCAAATATAGCGACAGCGCGATCCGTCATACCTGGACCTCGTCAAAAATGGGCGGATTCTACGTCCAAGATCAATGGCGCGTGAAACCGGCCCTCACGTTCAACTACGGCCTTCGCTGGGAGTTCCAGGGCGATCAGTACAATCATAACGGAATTGCTCTCTTCCCGGATCTGGCCAATTTGCTGGGGCCCTCGACGAGGCTGTTTCACCCCGGTGAGCTCAATGGAATGGCAAACCCGGTGATGAAGCGAGGCAAACATGCCAGCACCGCTGATCTGATCAATCCTGCTCCTAATTTCGGCTTTGCCTGGAATCCGAGATTCGAGGGCGGCATTCTCAGCAAACTTTTCGGTAAAGATCAAAAGACCGTCATCAGGGGCAACTTCGCGATCAATTACTACGATGAGGGGACGAACTTTTTTGCCTCCAATCTGGGACAAAATCCGGGACAGAATCAGAGCTTAAACTTGCAAGCGGGAACGAATTTCGCGCCGGGCTCGCTCACGCTGCAAAGCCCGATTCCTCCGTTCCAGGTCTTTCCGGATGCGTTTAAAGATACTTTCAATCTGTCGGATTTCACTTTCAGCGGTAACACGATCTCCGCCATGAACCCGCATCTGAGAGCGCCCTACGCGCAA
>Ga0081539_10000791_pt1 | contig 61600 bp, 54 predicted proteins | sample TabmetS4T2R2_FD_71023 | JGI IMG/M metagenome (GOLD analysis project Ga0081539, IMG submission 71023) | Tabebuia heterophylla rhizosphere microbial communities from the University of Puerto Rico - S4T2R2 | ecosystem: Host-associated > Plants > Roots > Rhizosphere ...
CGCGTCTTTGGCCGTGTAGGCGAGTTCGCTGCCTTCGGGGGTTTCGAAGTCGACGACCGCGCCGGAGCCGGCGCTGCCGCCTTCAGCTTCGCCACCACCGCCGCCGGATGCTTCGCCGCCCCCGGATTCGGTGCTTTCCGCCTGGGTGTCGGCGCCGGAGGTGGTGTCGTCGTCGGAGCCGCCGCAGGCGACGAGCCCCAGTGAGGCGATCGCGATCGCCAGCGCGACGAGAAGGGCCTTCTTCATGGTTCGGTCCTTTCGGGGTGCGGTCGTATGGTCAGGGATACGACGGCGCACCCGAACGGGTTCACCGGCGCCTCCGCTGACTATTTACCCACGAACTCGGGTTTCTCGCCACCGAAGAACGCTGCCACGCCGTTTCGCAGGTCCTCGGTCGCCATGCTGTCGGCGATCCCGTGCCGCTCCAGCTGCAGGTGGTCGTTGATGCTGTTCTCGATGCTGACCCCGACGAGGCGTTTGGCCATCTTCACGTAGTGGGGCGCAAGCGCCGCCCACTGCTCGGCCTTGGCGCGGGCCTTGTCCATCAGCTCATCGTGCGGAACCACCTGGCTGACGATCCCCTCCTCGAGCGCCTCGGTGGCGTTCATGTTGGGGTCGTCGAGGAGGATTTCCAGGGCCCGGGCGGGGCCGACGACGCGCGGCAGGAAGTAGGTCATGCCGCCGTCCGGCGAGGCGCCGATCCGCCCGTAGGCGGGGGCGAAGAAGGCGTGCTCGGAGGCGATCCGGGTGTCGCACATCAGCGCCAGCGAGAAGCCGGCGCCGGCCGCCGGGCCGTTGATCGCGCCGACCACCGGGTACGGCACCCGCCGCAGGTCGACGATCGCCTGGTGCAGGGCCTCGGCCCCGCGGCGCACGTCGGAGGGCAGATCGATCTCCTCCGATTCCACCCCTTTGCGGAACCAGGTGACGTCGCCGCCGGCGCAGAAGGCCTTGCCCGAGCCGGTCACGATCAGCGCCCGCAGCGGCGCCTGGTCCGCCAGCCAGCCGGCGGCGAGGATCAGCTCGCCGATCAGTTCCGGGCTCATCGCGTTGAAGGCGTCGGGGCGGTTCAGGGTCAGGGTCCCGATCGGCCCGTCGATCTCGATGCTCATGGTGTTCAGCTCTGGAGTGCTCATCATCGGCGCAGCCTACTCTTGGAGCGTGGCCAAAGGCGGCGACCATGACACGATTTCACGTAGCGAGCGGATCGCTCAGCAGCGCCGCGCCCTGCCCGATTCGCCCGGCGTGTACCTCTTCTACAACGCCGACGGCGAGCTGCTCTACGTCGGCAAGGCGCGCTCGATCCGCAAACGCGTCGCCTCCCACTTCTCCGGCGGCGAGACCCGGCTGACCTCGCGGGTCGACCGGATCGACACCCTGGTCACCGCCAACGAGGCGGAGGCGCTGCTGGCCGAGCAGAGCTTCATCAAGCGTCACCGGCCGCGCTTCAACATCCGCCTGCGCGACGACAAGTCCTACCCCTACGTCGCGGTCAGCCTCGACGAGGATTACCCGCGGGTCTACTTCACGCGCGAGAAACACCGCTCCGGCCGCGCCTACTTCGGCCCCTTCTCCAGCGCCAAGCGGGTGCGGGAGACGCTCGACCTGCTCGGCAAGCTGTTCCAGTTCCGCACCTGTGAGGGGGCGGAGCCGGGCCGCCGCTCCGGCAGTCCCTGCCTCGATTACTACATCAAACGCTGCGGGGCGCCCTGCGTCGGCCACGTCACCCAGGACGAGTACCGGCGCAACGTCGAGGCGATCGTCGACTTCCTCTCCGGTCGCTACCGCCAGGTCGAGGGGGAGGAGCAGGCGAAGATGGAGGAGGCCGCCGGCCGCGAGGAATTCGAGCGCGCCGCGATCCACCGCGACCGCCTGAAAGCGATCCGCTCGCTGTTCGAGCGCCAGCGGGTGGCCGGCGGCTCGGTCGGGACCGCGGACCTGATCGGGGTCGCGGTCGAGGGCGAAGACGCCAACGCCCAGGTCTTCCAGGTCCGCGACGGGATCCTCGCCGAGCGCCAGAGCTTCTACCTCGAAAACCAGGCCGAGCGCGATCCGGCCGAGGTCGCCGAGGAGTTCATCGGCCAGTACTACTCGGCCTCGCCCTCGATGCCGCGGACGATCATCGTCGGCCCCTACCTGCGCGAGCGGGCCGAGCTGCTCTCCCAGGCGCTCTCCGAAAAGCGCGGCTCCCCGGTCGAGGTCCGCGCCGCCGAGCGCGGCGACAAACGCAAGCTGCGCGAGCTCGCCGAGCGCAACGCGAAACTGGCCCTCGACCAGGACAAACTGCGCCGCGAGCATCGCCGCGCCCGCCGGGTCGAGTCGCTCTCCTCGCTGCAGGAGGCGCTGGGGATGGAGGAGCTGCCGGTGCGGATCGAGGGCTTTGACATCTCCAACATCGGCGGCGAGCACACCGTCGCCTCGATGGTCGTGTTCGAGGGGGGTGCGACCAAGAAGGCCGACTACCGGCGGTTCAAAGTCCGCGGCGACCTCAAGGGCCGAGAGGGCAACGGCGCCAACGGCGGCCCCGACGACTTCGCCTCGATGGAGGAGATCCTGGGCCGGCGCATGAACCGCTACCTCGAACAGGCCGATCTCTCGCCGCACGACGGCAAACGCGACGCCAGCTTCGCCTCGCTGCCCTCGCTGATCCTGATCGACGGCGGCAAAGGTCAGCTCGCCGCCGGGATGCGGGCGCTGCGCCCGTTCGCCGAGCGCGGCGTCACCGTGGTCAGCCTGGCGAAGAAACTGGAGGAGGTCTACGTGCCCGGCCGCGCGGCGCCGCTCGACCTGCCGCGCGAGAGCGAGGCCAACAAGCTCCTCCAGCGGGTCCGCGACGAGGCCCACCGGTTCGCGATCGAACACCACCGTGGCCGCCGCGACACCGCGATGACCGTCTCCGTGCTCGACGAGCTGAAGGGCGTCGGCCCGGCCCGCAAGCGCGCCCTGCTGCAGCATTTCGGCTCCCCGGAGCGCTTTCTCGCCGCGACCCGCGAGGAGCTCGAGGCGGTGCCCGGCCTGCCTGGCAAAGTAGGGCGCGAGATCCACGAACAACTGAACAGAATCGGCTAGGTACTAGGCAAATGCCCGAGCAAGCTCGCGACGGAGAGGTGGCGCTGGTCGTCATCACCGGCCACTCCGGGGCCGGGAAGTCGGAAGCGATCGCCGCCTTCGAGGATGGCGGCTACTTCTGCGTCGACAACCTGCCGCCGCGGATGATCGAGAGCCTCGGCGAACTCTTCCGCCATGAGGGCAGCGGGGTGCGGCGGGCGGCGATCGTCTCCGACGTGCGCGGGGGCGATTACTTCGACGACCTGCTGGCGGTGATGGAGGACCTCGACGCCGACGGGCTGAAGCCGACGGTCCTTTTCCTCGAGGCCGACGAGGAGACCCTGCTCGACCGCTATAAGGAGACCCGCCGCCGCCACCCGCTGGCGCCGGAGGGGCGGATCGTCGAGGGGATCCGGGCCGAGCGCGAGCTGCTGGCGCCGCTGCGCGAGCGCGCCGACATGGTCATGGACACCAGCGACCTGACCGGGGCGGAGCTGCGGCGGCGGATCGCCGAGGAGATGCTCGACGGGGAGCAGGGCGGCAAGCTGGCCCTGACCCTGCTCACCTTCGGCTTCAAGAACGGCCCGCCGCGCGACGCCGACCTCACCCTCGACGTCCGCTTCCTGCCCAACCCCCACTACGACGGCCGCTTGCGGCCGATGACCGGGATGGACGAGGAGGTGCGCGAGTACGTCGAGTCGGGCACCCAGGCCGGCGAGTTCTACGGCCGCCTGCTGCCGCTGCTGCAGTTCCTCGTTCCCGCCTACGTCGCCGAGGGCAAGAGCCACCTGACGATCGCGATCGGCTGCACCGGCGGCCGCCACCGCTCGGTCACCGTCGCCAACCGGATCCGCCGCGACCTCGCCGATATCGAGGGCGTGATCATCAAGGTCAAACACCGCGACGTGGAGGTCGCGGGCTAGCCGGCTTCGCTGCTCGGTCGCGGCAGGACCGTGCGCTCGCCGCCGCTGAGTCGCTCGGGCGGGGCGCCGGCGGCGATCGCAGCCGCGAGCTCGCGAGCCGCGCGGCCGGAGTTGCGAAAGCCCTTGACCGCATAGGCGACCGAGCGTTCGCCGTCGTCGAGGTTTCGCGCCTCGACCACCCAGGGGTGTCCGAGCAGCAGCCGCCCGACCAGGCCCGACCAGAGGACGATGAAGAGCACGACCAGCTCCAGGGCGACACCGAGCACCGGGATCAGGATCACGAAGAGGACGATCGCGGCGAACGCGATCATCACCCCCGGCCAGCCGTCGCCGGCGTACCAGCCGAGATCGCTGAATTGCGGCGCCACGCCGGTCTCCTCGAGTTCGTCCGCGCTGCGCTCCATCCGCCGCCAGATGTTGGGCACGGGGCGGTCGCTCCAGCGCCGGCGCACCCGCCAGCGGTCACCGTCAGGTGCAGTGATCAGATCGTCCCCGGCCATCCCGCAAGGCAGTCTAGGGCGGCCCCAACCTAGAATCCCCCCGGCTTTGCCCACCCCCGTCATCTCCATCTCCGGCCTGCGCATGAGCTACGGCGAGGTCGAAGCGGTCCGCGGCATCGACCTCGAGGTCATGCCCGGCGAGATCTTCGCCTTTCTCGGTCCCAACGGGGCCGGCAAGACGACGACGGTGGAGATCCTCGAGGGGTACCGCAAGCGCAGCGGGGGAGAGATCAGCGTGCTCGGCGAGGACCCGCAGCGGGCCGGACGGGCCTGGCGCGAGCGGATCGGGATCGTCCTGCAGAGCGGCCGGCTCGACCCCTACCTGACGGTGCGCGAGAGCCTCGGCCTCTACGCCGGCTACTACCGCAAGCCCCGGCCCGTCGATGAGGTGATCGCGCTGGTCGGGCTGGAGGAGAAGGCCGACACCCGCGCCCGCAAGCTCTCCGGCGGCCAGCAGCGACGGCTCGACGTCGGCATGGCCCTGGTCGGCGACCCGGAGCTGCTCTTCCTCGACGAGCCCACCACCGGCTTTGACCCCTCGGCGCGGCGCCAGGCCTGGGACGTGATCGCCGGCCTCCGCGACCTCGGCAAGACCGTCTTCCTCACCACCCATTACATGGACGAGGCGCAGCGCCTGGCCGACCGGGTGACGATCATCGCCAACGGGGAGATCGTCGCCCGCGGCACCCCGGAGGACCTCGGCGACCGCGAGGCCCAGGCGGCGACGATCCGCTACCGGGCCGGTGGCCGCGAGATCGCGGTCGAGACCACGAACCCGGTCAAGACCCTGAACGAGCTGACCGGGGCGGCGCTGGCCAAGGGCGAGGACCTCGAGGGCCTGGAAGTGACCCGGCCGAGCCTCGAGGACGTCTACCTGGAGCTGACCGAACCGCCGGGCGAGCCCGCCGCGGCCGAGGAGCGGGCCGAGTGAGCACCCTGACCCTCGTCGCCCACCAGCTGCGCTACGACCAGAAGGCGTTCTGGCGCAACCCGGCCGCCGTCTTCTTCACGGTGATGTTCCCGGTCGTCGTCTTCCTGATCCTCGCGATCGTCTTCGACGGGACCGAGGTCGAGGCGCACGGCGGGATCGAGGCGACCACCTATTACGTGCCGGCGATCATGGCGCTCTCGGTGATCTCGGCGACGATGCAGACGCTGGCGATGACCCTGGTGATCGCCCGCGAAGACGGCCGCCTGAAGCGCGGCCGCGGCACCCCGATGCCGGCCTGGGTCTTCATCGCCGGCCGGATCGGCAACTCGATCGTGGTCACGATCCTGATGCTCGCCCTGCTGGCGGCGATCGGCGGCCTGCTCTACTCGGTCCCGTTCCCCTGGGAGCGGCTGCCGGAGATGCTGGTCACGCTGGTGATCGGCGCCGCCTCCTTCTGCTGCCTCGGGATCGCCCTGACCGCGGCGATCCCCTCCCAGGACGCCGCCGCGGCGATCGTCAACGCCCTGCTCTTGCCGCTCTACTTCCTCTCCGGGATCTTCATCCCCGAAGACGAGCTGCCCGACGACGTGATCGGCTTCGCCAACCACTTCCCGGTGCGCCCCTTCTTCGAGGCCTTCTTCCAGTCCTACGTCCCCGGGACCGGCGCCGCGATCGCCTGGCACGAGCTTCTGGTCGTCGCCATTTGGGGACTCGCGGGTCTCGTTCTGGCGATCCGCTTCTTCCGCTGGACGCCCCGCCAGGGCTAGCGGCCCGCGTTCGTCGCCCCGGGTGTATAGCTTTCGTGACTACTGATGCTGCACCACGTCCTCCTGGAGGTCGCCGATCTCGATCGCAGCGCGGCCTTTTACGACTCGATGCTGGCCCCCCTGGGGTGGCGACGCCATTTCGAGGAGGACCAGACGATCGGCTGGGGAATCGCGAAACCGGTCTTCTTCGTCGCCGCGCATCACGACCCGAAGCCGGGCTTCGGGCTGCTCAGCTTCTCGGCGCTGGGGATCGTCGCCGTCAAGGCCGCCTGGGAGGGTGGGCTCAAAGGCGGCGGCAACAGCGTCAGCGACCCCGGCGAACGCCGGTCGCACGGTTCCGGCTCGTACTCCGCTTTCCTCAGGGACCCGGACGGGTATGAGATCGAGATCACGATCGGGTCCGACTAGTCGCCTGAATCCGTAGGATCGGCGACCCCCCCCAACGAACCAGGAGGCAGGTGGCACGATGGCTGTGAAGGTCGGCATCAACGGTTTCGGTCGGATCGGGCGCAACGTCTTCCGCGCGGCCCAGGCGGCCGGCGCGGAGATCGATTTCGTCGCGGTCAACGACCTCACGGACACCGCCTCGCTCGCGAACCTGCTCAAGTACGACTCGATCCTCGGCCGCTTCCCGGAAGAGGTGACGAGCCCGGGCGACGGCTCGATCGTGGTCGGGGGCAAGGAGCTGAAGGTGCTCTCCGAGCGCGACCCGGCCGACCTGCCCTGGGGCGAGCTCGGGGTCGAAGTGGTGATCGAGTCGACCGGCTTCTTCACCAAGCGCCCGGATGCCGCCAAGCACCTCGACGCCGGCGCCAAGAAGGTGATCATCTCCGCGCCCGCGACCGAACCCGACGTGACCGTCGCGCTCGGCGTCAACTTCGACGAGGCCTACGACGCGGACAGCCACCACGTGATCTCCAACGCCTCCTGCACGACCAACTGCCTGGCGCCGCTGGCCAAGGTGCTGCACGAGGCCTTCGGGATCGAGCAGGGCCTGATGACCACGATCCACGCCTACACCGCCGACCAGCGCCTGCAGGACATGCCGCACTCCGACCCGCGGCGCTCGCGGGCGGCGGCGCTGAACCTGATCCCGACCACGACCGGCGCCGCCAAGGCGGTCGGCCTGGTGCTGCCGGAGCTGAACGGGAAGCTGAACGGGTTCTCGATGCGGGCCCCGGTCCCGACCGGCTCCGCGGTCGACCTCGTGTTCACGACCCCGAACCCGCTCGAGGTCGACCAGATCAACGCCGCCCTGAAGGCGGCCGCCGACGGACCGCTGCAGGGCATCCTCGCCTACACCGAGGACCCGATCGTCTCCACCGACATCGTCGGCGACCCGCACTCCTCGATCGTCGACGCGAAGTCGACGATGGTGATCGGCGACGGCCGCATGGCCAAGGTGATCTCCTGGTACGACAACGAGTGGGGTTACTCGAACCGCTGCGTGGAGCTCGCCGGCAAGGTCCTGGCCTAAAAGTGCCGACCCGTAAGCCCCCACGCACGTCTAGCGGCACCGCACACACTTCGCGGGGCGTCGTCCTCGGTCGGCCAAATAGCGCTGCTATTCGGCCTCCCTGTGTCCTATCCCCGCTTGGTGCGGCGCTCGCCAGCCGCACGAGCGGGCTTACGGGTCGGCACTAGCGGGGAGGACACGGCGTCGTGGCTTTCGCGAAGGCAAGCGTCCGCGACGCCGAGGTCGAGGGCCGCCGCGTCCTCGTCCGGGTGGACTTCAACGTGCCGCTCGAAGACGGACCGGACGGCAGCCGGATCGTCGCCGACGACATGCGGATCCGCGCCGCGCTGCCGACCCTCGAACTGCTGCGCGAGCGCGGCGCCGCGCTGGTCCTCTGCTCGCACCTGGGACGGCCGCAGGGCAAGGTCGATCCGGCGCTCTCGCTGAGGCCGGTCGGGGAGAAGATCTCCGAGCTGCTCGGCGTCCCGGTCACCCAGGCGCCGGAGGTGGTCGGCAGCGACGCCGAGGCGATCGCCGGCGGGCTCGGCCCCGGCGAATTCCTCCTGCTCGAGAACACCCGCTTCGAGCCGGGCGAGACCGAGAACGACACGAAGCTGGCCGAGGGCATCGCCGAGCTCGCCGACCTCTTCGTCAACGACGCCTTCGGCGCCGCCCATCGCGCCCACGCCAGCACCGAGGGCGTGGCCCAGTTCCTGCCCGGCTACGCCGGCCTGCTGCTGGAGCGCGAGGTGACCGAGCTGACCGCGGTGGTCGATTCGCCGCAACGGCCGCTGGTCGTGGTGCTCGGCGGGGCCAAGGTCTGCGACAAGGTCGCGGTGATCGACCGCTTCCTCGACGTCGCCGACAAGATCCTGATCGGCGGCGCGATGGCCTTCAGCTTCTTCCGCGCCGAGGGCGTGCCGACCGGCGACTCGCTGGTCGAGGAGGAGGGCGTCGAGCTGGCCGCCAAGGCGGTCGAGAAGGCGCGCGACTCCGAGTGCGAGCTGGTCCTCCCGGTCGACCTCGTGCTCGGGCGCGAGTTCTCGGCCGAGACCGAGCGCCGCGAGAGCCACGGGATCGAAGTCCCGGACGGCTGGATGGGCCTCGACGTCGGCCCCCGCACCGGCAAGCTCTACGGCGACGCGGTGAGCGAGGCGGGGACCGTGCTCTGGAACGGGCCGATGGGCGCCTTCGAGCTGGAACCTTTCGCGACCGGGACCAAGACCGTTGCCGAGGCAGTGGCCGCCGCGCCCGGGACCACGGTGATCGGTGGCGGCGACTCGGTCGCCGCGATCCGCAAGTTCGGCCTCGAGCACGAGGTCGATTGGCTTTCGACCGGAGGAGGAGCATCCTTGGAGCTGTTGGAGGGAAAGAAGCTGCCCGGAGTCGAGGCTTTGGTGGATGCCTGATGCCCAGGACGCCCTACATCGCCGCCAACTGGAAGATGAACAAGACCGTCGCCGAGGCGGCCGAGTTCGTCGACGCGCTGCTGCCGCGGATCGCCGCGACCCAGCACGACGTCGTCATCTGCCCGCCGTTCACGGCGCTGACCGCGGTGGTCGAGCGGCGCTACGGGACCGCGGTCAAGGTCGCCGCCCAGAACATGCACGAGGAGGACTCGGGCGCCTTCACCGGTGAGATCTCCGCTCCGATGCTGGTCGAGCTCGACGTCGAGGCGGTCGTCCTCGGCCACTCCGAGCGGCGCCAGTTCTTCGGCGAGACCGACGAGGCCCTGGCCCGCAAGGTGCCGGCGGCGCTGGCGGCCGAGCTGGAGCCGATCCTCTGCGTCGGCGAGAGCGAGGCGGCGCGGGAGGGCGGCGAGACCGAGGAAGTGCTGGAGCGCCAGCTGCAGGCCGACCTCGCCGGGGTCGAGGCCGCCGACCTGGCCAAGGTCGTGATCGCCTACGAGCCCGTCTGGGCGATCGGGACCGGCAAGGTCGCGACGCCGGAGCAGGCCCAGGAGGCCTGCGCCTACATCCGCGACGTGGTCCGCATGCGCGGCGGCGCCGCCGACGAGCTCCGGGTCCTTTACGGCGGCTCGGTCAAGCCCGGCAACGCGGCCGAGCTGCTGTCCCTGCCCGACGTCGACGGCGCCCTGGTCGGCGGCGCGGCGCTCGAGGCCGAGGACTTCGCGGCGATCGTGGAGGCGGCTGGCTGACGTGCCGCCGTTGTTCCCCAGCCTGGCGCTGATCATCCTCGACGGCTGGGGCCTCGCCGATCCGGGTCCCGGCAACGCGATCTCGCTGGCCCACACGCCGGTCTTCGACGACCTCTGGGATCGCTACCCGCACACCCAGCTCTCCGCCCAGGGACCCGACGTCGGTCTCCCGGTCGGGCAGATGGGGAACTCCGAGGTCGGGCACCTCAACCTCGGCGCCGGGGCGATCGTCAAACAGGACCTGGCCCGGATCGACGACGCGATCGCCGACGGCAGCTTCTTCGACAACGCGGCCCTGCTGGCCGCCTGCGACAAGGCCCGCAACAGCCCGCGCGGCCGCCTGCACCTGTTCGGGCTGGTCTCCGACGGCGGCGTCCACTCCGGCTGGGAGCACCTCGAGGCCTGCATCGAGCTGGCCTCGCAGGAGGGCGTCCCCGACCTCGTCTTCCACGCCTTCACCGACGGCCGCGACACCCTGCCGCACGGCGGTAAGGGCTACCTGGAGGAGCTGGAGCGCTGGCTGCGCGCGGCCGGCCGGGTCGGCACGGTCAGCGGCCGCTACTACGCGATGGACCGCGACACCCGCTGGGAGCGGACCAAGCTCGCCTACGACGCGATCGCCCACGCCGAGGGGCTGAGCGCGGCGAGCGCGTCAGATGCGATCGAGGGCGCCTACGGGCGCGAGGAAACCGACGAGTTCGTGCTGCCGACGGTGATCGGCGACTACGACGGGATCGCCGCTGGCGACGTCGGCGTCTTCATCAACTTCCGTCCCGACCGGGCCCGGCAGATGACCCGGGCGCTGGCCGAGCCCGGCTTCGAGGAGTTCTCGCGGGCCGGGTCGCCGACGATCGACCTGACGACGATGACCAGCTACCGCAAAGGCTGGCCCTACCCGGTCGCCTTCCCCGAGGAGCGGCCGCAGACGACCCTGGCCGAGACCGTCGCCGAGTCCGGCGGCCTGCAGCTGCACGTCGCCGAGACCGAGAAGTACGCGCACGTCACCTACTTCTTCAACGGCGGCCGCGAGGCGGAGCTGCCGGGCGAGGAGCACTGCCTGGTCGAATCGCCGCGCGACGTCCCGACCTACGACCACAAGCCGGAGATGGCCGCCGAGGACGCGGCCGAGGCCTTCGTCGGCCGCTGGCGCGAGGGCACTTACCGGTTCGGGATCATCAACTTCGCCAACCCCGACATGGTCGGCCACACGGGTGTGATCCCGGCCGCGGTGAAAGCGGTGGAGACCGTCGACGCCCAGCTCGGCAAGGTGGTCGCGGCGGTGAGCGAGAAGGGCGGCGCCTGCATCGTCACCGCCGACCACGGCAACTGCGACCACATGCTCGAGCCCGACGGCTCGCCGAACACCGCCCACTCGCTGAACCCGGTGCCGTTGATCGTCACCGCCGGCGATCTGCAGCTGCGTGACGGCGGGATCCTCGCCGACGTCGCCCCGACCGCGCTGCAGTTGCTCGGCATCGCCCAGCCGGCGCCGATGACCGGCCAGAGCCTGATCGTCGCTTGAGACATTTAGCCGGCTACAGGCGGCTTCAGGCTTCAAGCGATGAGAACTGACGAGAAACGGCTGCGGTTCGAGATCGAGGCGCGCGACGGGGCGGCCCGCGCGGGCGTCATCCAAACCGCGCACGGGCCGATCGAGACGCCGGCCTTCATCCCGCTGGCGACCAAGGGGACGGTGCGGGGGCTGGAGTCGGCCGAGGTGGCCGGGCTTGGATACGAGCTGATCCTCGGCAACACCTACCACCTGTTCGTCTCGCCGGGGCCGGAGCGGATCGCCGCCGCCGGCGGGCTGCGCGGGTTCATGAACTGGGAGCGGGCGCTGATCACCGACTCCGGCGGCTTCCAGGTCTTCTCGCTCGCCCACGGCGGCGTCGCCAACGAGGTCAAGGGCAGCGGCCGCGCGGCGGGGGAGGCGCCGCGCTCGCGGGTCGAGATCAGCGAGGAGGGGGCGCGCTTCCAGTCCTACCGCGACGGCAGCGAGCTGTTCATCTCGCCCGAGGTCTCGATGAGCGTGCAGGCCTCGCTCGGTTCTGACATCGCCCTGGTCTTCGACGAGTGCACGCCGTTTCACGCCGAGCGCGACTACACGGCGCGCTCGACCGAGCGCACCCACCGCTGGCTCGACCGCTGCCTGGCCTGGCACGGCGAGAACGGGCCCGAGCGCCAGGCGGTGTTCGGGATCGTCCAGGGCGGCGTCTACGAGGACCTGCGGCGCGAATCGGCGCAGGCGGTCTCCGCGGCCGGGGTCGACGGGCTGGCGATCGGCGGCACCCTGGGGCGCGACAAGGAGGAGATGGCGGCGGTGCTGGCGATGACCGCGCCGCTGCTGCCGGAGGCGGCGGCCAAGCACCTGCTCGGGATCGGCGAGGTCGACGATCTGCTCGGCGGGATCGCGCTCGGCCTCGACGTCTTCGACTGCGCGGTCCCGACCCGGCTGGCCCGCCACGGCGTCGCCCTCGCCCCGAGCCCGGAGAGCCGCTGGCGCCTTGACCTGCGCAAGGGCCGCTGGGTCGGCGACCGCGAGCCGATCGTCGCCGGCTGCCCCTGCCCTGCCTGCCAGCGCCACGACCGCGACTACATCTCCTACCTCTCGCGGGCCGAGGAGCTGACCGCGGTCCGCCTGATCGTCCTCCACAACCTCGTCTACATGCGCGAGCTCACCCAGCACGCCCGCGCCGCGATCGAGGCGGAGCGGTTCGACGCCTACCGCGCCGCCGTCCTCGCCGGCAAAGCTCCCTGGGACGCGTAGAACACCGAATCTCGCACGGGCCTGTGGAGAGGGATCGGGTGCCCTGTCCTATTCGGTGTTCTTGTCGACCAGGTCCTTGAGTTCGGTCGTGACCTTGTCGATCGTGTCGCCGGCGACTTCCTTGATGTGGACGCCGGCCGCCTTGTCGGTGGCGAGGATCACCGCCGTCGCCACCGCCGCCGCGACCAGGACCAGGGCGACGAGGGCGAGCACGAAGCGGACGAAGCGGGAGAAGCCGGAGCGTTTTTTCGCCGCCGGGGGGCGCGGTGGGGAAGCGGGCGGGGCGGGGGCGACCCGCGGTTCGGGACGACGGGTCTGCGAGCGCGCCGGGCGGTACTCGGTCGGCGCGGTGTCGCGCTCGAGGTGGCGGGTGGCGGCGGTCTCGGCTCCGAGCACGTTGGTCGCCGCGGTCCCCTCCTCGGCCGGCAGGCTGACGTCCGCCCCTTCGAGGCCCAGCTGCAGACCGGTGGAGAGCTCATCAGCGCTTGCGTAGCGCCGGTTCGGGTCGCCCTCGAGCGCCCGCAGCACGGCGGCCCCGAGCGTCTCCGGCACCTCGTCGTTGTAGGTGCTCGGCGGCAGCGGCTGCTCGTTCTGCTGGCGCACCGCCAGCTCGGCCAGGGTCGAGCCCTCGTAGGGCAGGCGGCCGGTGAGAAACTGGTAGAGGACGACGCCGAGCGCGTAGACGTCGGTCGCCGGGGTCGCCTCGTCGCCGCGCACCTGCTCGGGCGAGAGGTAGGCGGCGGTGCCGACCACCGAGCCGACCTGGGTGATCCGGGTCTGCTCGATCGCGCGGGCGATCCCGAAGTCGGTCAGCTTCACGGTCATCTCGCCACCGCCGACCGGGCCGCCGACGATCATCAGGTTGCCGGGCTTGACGTCGCGGTGGATGATCCCGCGCCGGTGCGCGTAGTCGAGGCCGGCGCAGGCCTGAATGCCGATCTCGGCCGCGGTCTCCGCCTCGACCGGGCCCTGGCGCTGCAGGATCTGCGCGCCGGAGCGGCCGTCGACGTACTCCATGACGATGTAGTGGCGGCCCTCGTCGACGCCGGTGTCGTAGACCTGGACGATGTTGGGGTGGATCAGCTTCGCCACCGCCAGTGCCTCGCGTTTGAAGCGGGCGACGAAGCGCTCGTCGTCGGAGAGGTGCTCGGCGAGGATCTTCACCGCGACCGTGCGCTCGAGGATCCGGTCGGTCGCCATGTAGACGTTCGACATCCCGCCGGAGCCGAGCTTCTGACCGGTTTCGTAGCGCCCTGAAAGCGTTCCCGCCTCCATTATTCGGCTCCTCCGGCTTCGGTGCTCGGGGAGACGCCGCCCGAGGGCGGGTTGGTCGGTTCAGTCGGGGGCACTTCGGGTTCTTCTTTCGGTTCTTCCTGGTCGGGCGTTTCTTTTGCCGGCGGTTCTTTTTCCTCTTTTTCTTCTTTTTTCTGTTCCTTTTCCGCTTCCTTTTCGGCCTCTTCCTGTGCCTTTTCTTCGTCCCGTTCTTCTTTTTCGACTTCCTCGAGGTCGGGTTCTTCGCTCGCCGTCGTTTCTTCGTCTTCCTGCGGCGATTGCTCGACGCATTCGCCGATCACTTCCTGAAGCCGCGCCGCCCCGTCGCTCAGCGTTTCCTTCAGCCTCTGGTCGACCCCGGTCAGAGCGTCGACCTGTTCGCGGACGGCGGCGGCGGCGTTTTCGGCCCCGACGCAGTCGCCGTTGGCGACCAGCTCTTCGACCAGGCTGAGGTTCGCGTCGATGTCGCCCGCGGTTTTCCCGGGCAGCAGTTCGGCCTTCTCCTCGCCACCGCAGGCGGAAAGCGTCGCGGCGGCGAGGATACCCAGTACAAGGGCAAGCAGAATGGCTCTGTGGCGGCCCATCCAGGCGAGTCTAGAGAACGGCCCCGAGGCCGGATTTTCCCTGCATTTGCGAGTCATCGGCCGACGAAGAGGCGTTCGGCCAGGGGCGCCGGCAGGCCGGCCTCGCGGATCGCCGCCGCCGCCTTCTCGATCTCGTAGGGGACACGGTGGTAGCGGGCGGTCAGCTCCTCGGTGTCGAGTTCCATCCAGGCTGCCCGGGGGTCGCCGTCGCGGGGTTGGCCGACGCTGCCGGGGTTGAGCAGCCAGGCGCCGGAATCGAGGTCCAGGGCGGCTCCGTCGCCCGCCTGGGCGCCGTGCGAGTAGCCGCGCCGCGCCCCGTCGGGGCGGTTGAAGAAGAGCGCCACGTGCGAGTGGCCGATCAGGCCGATTCGCGCCTCCTGCGCGTCGAATCCCGCTTCGGCCTGTTCGATCGAGAGCACGTACTCCCAGATCGGGTCGCGCGGAGAAGCGTGGAAGAGGTCGAGGCCGGCGTAGCTCATCGCAGGCTCCAAACCCCGCAGGAACTCCAAGGTCGCGGCGCTGGCCCGCTCGCGCGTCCACTCGACCGCCGCCCGGGCGGTCTCCGAGAAGGTCGAGATGTCGAGCGCGTCGAGGACGGCGAGGTCGTGGTTGCCGACCAGGCAGATCGCGCAGCGCTCACGCACCAGCTCGGTGCAGGCGTCAGGGTCGGCCCCGTAGCCAACCACGTCGCCCAGGCACCAGATCTGGTCCACGTCGGCCTCCTCGACGGCCGCGAGGACCGCCTCGAGCGCCGGCAGGTTGGCGTGGACGTCGCTGAGAACGGCTGCGCGCAAGCGGCCAGCCTACCCGGGCGGGGGTGCGGTCCATACGATGGGCGGGTGAACGCGACCGATTCGATCGCCGAGCTGCGGGGCGCCGTCGAAGGCGCCGCCCGCGCCCTGCGCGACGGCGAGCGGACCGAGCCCGCGCCCTCCCTCGACCGGCCGCCGAAGCCCGAGCTCGGCGACTACAGCTCGAACGCGGCGATGCTCCTGGCCGGCCCCTTGGGCGACAACCCGCGGGCGGTCGCCGAGCGCCTGCGCGAGCAGCTGGAGCGCGAACTGGGAGCGGCCGGCAGCGTCGAGCGGATCGAGGTCGCCGGCCCCGGCTTCGTCAACCTCTTCCTCGCCGACGCCTGGTACAACCGCGCCCTCAGCGGGCTGGTCGCGGCCGCTGAGCAGCTCGGCCCGTCCCCGGTCGCCGCGCCCGAGCGGGTGTTGATCGAGGGCCCCTCCGCCAACCCGACCGGGCCGCTGCACGTCGGCGGCGGCCGCCTCGCCGCCTACGGCGACGCCGTCGCCCGCTTGCTGGAAGCGGTCGGCCACGAGGTCTCACGCGAGTACTACGTGAACGACGCCGGCGCTCAGATCACCCGCTTCGCGGTCTCGATCTCCGCTCGGATGATCGGCGAGGACGTGCCCGAGGACGGCTACGGCGGCGCCTACATCGACGAGCTGGCGCAGCGGATCCTCGCCGAGGCGATCCCGCCCGGGGACCTCGAGGCGGTCGGCCGCCGCGGGGTCGAGCTGATGCTGGCCGAGGTCGGGGAGACGCTTGAGCGCTTCGGCGTCCACATCGACACCTGGACCTCCGAGCGCGAGATCTACGCCAAGGGCGAGGTCGAGATCGCGCTGGCCAAACTCGACCAGGGCGGCCACAGCTACCGCAGCGAAGACGCGGTCTGGCTGCGCACGACCAGCTTCGGCGACGACAAGGACCGGGTGCTGATCAAGTCCGACGGCGAGCCGACCTATCTGGCCGCCGACGTCGCCTACCACTGGGACAAGCTGGAGCGCGGTTTCTCCCGGCTGATCAACGTGCTCGGCGCCGATCACCACGGCTACGTCGCGCGGGTGCGGGCGGCGATCGCCGCGCTAGGCGGCGATCCCGACGCCTTCGAGGCCCAGATCATGAACCTCGTGCACGTGGTCGAAGGCGGCGAGCGCGTGCAGATGTCCAAGCGCACCGGCGACTTCGTCTCGCTCGACGACCTGCTCGAGGACATCGGCGTCGACGCGACCCGCTGGTTCATGCTCTGGCGCAGCCACGAGACGGCGGTCGACCTCGACCTCGCGGTCGCCCGCAGCCAGTCGAACGAGAACCCGGTCTACTACGTGCAGTACGCGCACGCGCGGATCGCCAGCATCCTGCGCAAAGCCGGCGACGCCGCTGGCGCGGCGGAGGGTGGTCCGGACCCGGCGCGGGCGGCAGCGCTCGACCCGAGCGAGAAGGCGCTGGTCAAGCGCCTGCTCGAGTTTCCCGACGAGGTGCGCGAGTCGGCGAAGCGGCGGGCGCCGCACCGGATCTGCGCCTACTCGAGCGCGGTCGCCGCCGACTTCCACGCCTTCTACCGCGACTGCCAGGTCGTCGGCGCCGAGGGGGAGGGCGTCGAGCGATCGCGCCTGGCGCTCTGCCTGGCGACCAAGCGAACGATCGCCGCGGCCCTCGGGCTGCTCGGCATCTCCGCCCCCGAGCGGATGTGATGCGGGCCGGGCGCGGCAAGCTGCCCGTGCTCGCCGAGGTCTCCGGCTTCGAACCCGGAGCCGAGCAGGTCTGGTCGCTGCGCCAGGCCGACTTCGAACGGCTGACCGCGCTGCAGGCGAAGCTGGGGGAGACGCGCTGCCTGCTGGTCAGCGGCGGCGCCGAGCAGGCCGGCGCCCTGGCGATCGCCCTGGCCGGCGCCGCCGGCGCCCTCGGTCGGCGCACCGTCCTGGTCGAGTGCGACCTGGCGCGACCGCGGCTCGCGGTCGACCTCGGCCTCGAGCCGACGCCGGGCCTGCACGAGTACCTGCGCTGGGAGGCGACGCCGGAGGAGGTCCTCCAGCCGCTGGGACTGGCCGGCGCCGCGGCGGGAGAGGTGAGCGAGCCGCTTGTCTTCATCGCCGCCGGCCGTCAGGCCCCGGACCCGACGACGCTGTTCGGTCTCCAGAGCTTCCGCCACATGACGACCAAACTGCGCGGCGCCTACGACCTCGTCGTGCTGGTCGGTCCCGGCCTGGAGGAGGGCGGTCCGGCGCTGGCCGCGGTCGCGGCCCGGGCCGACGGGCTGCTGGCGGCGATCGCCCCGGCCCAGGCCTCCCGACGCGGCGGCCGCGAGCTGCGGGCCGCGCTCAGCGGCCTGCCGGTGGCGACGCTCGGGGCGGTCGTCGTCGGCGCCGAGTAGCTACAGGTCGTAGCGGTTCAGGTCCTCGTCGAGGCGGCGGTTGTCCTCGCTGCTCGGACCCTCAGTGGCGGCCGTCGGCGGGCCGGGACCGGCCGAGCCACCGGCCCGGCGCCACTTCCAGACCCCGAAGGCGAGCGCGATCGCGGCGACGATGAAGGCGACGATCGGGACCACGTAGGCGGAGAGCGTGAAGCCCTCGTCTTCGGGCAGCGCCAGCACCTCCTCGCCGTACTCGGCGACCAGCGCCGCCTTGATCTCCTCCTTGCTCTCGCCCTCGTCGACCAGCCGCTTGATGAACTCTTTCTGGCGCAGCGCCTGCGGCGATTCGGCCAGTTCGAGCAGGGTGCCGCAGACCGGGCACATGACTTCGCCTTCGACCTCCGAGAGCGAGGTCTGGGGCGTCGCCGCGGTGGCGAGGGGGGAGAGCGCGAGCAGCGCCAGCAGCGCGCCCAGCACCAGGCGCAGGCCGAGGCTCACGACTTCGCCTTCGACTTCAGCAGCGGTTCGACTTCGTTTTCGAGGTATTTGTCGCTGACGGTGCCGCGGGCGATCAGCCGGATCCTGCCCTGCGGGTCGACCAGGTAGCTCTCGGGCACGCCGGTGGCCCCGAACTCGTCGGCGAAGTCCCCGTCGCCGTCGTGCAACTGCGGATAAGTGAGGCCGAATTCCTCGACGAAGCCGCGCCCGTCGTCGGAGAGGTCGCTGCTGTCGACCCCCAGCACCGTGAAGTCCTCGCCCCCGTGCACGTCCTGGAACGCCTGCAGCGCCGGCGACTCCTCGCGACAGGGCTCACACCAAGAGGCCCAGATGTTGACCAGCACCCACTGCCCCCGGTAGTCGGCCAGCGATTCCGTTCCCTCACCCTCCAGCCGCGGCAACGCCCCGCTCGGCGCCGGGTCGCCCAGCTCCAGCCCCGACCCCTCTTTGATCACCAGCCCATAGACGAGCAAGCCGACCACCGCCAGCACGGCAAGGACAACTATGGAAGAGCGGACGCTCACGGGACAGCCAAGACTAGATATCCCGGCCGCCGACCACCCCCCGCCGCCCCTTAGACTGGAGCCCGCGCGGACGTAGCTCAGTTGGTAGAGCGCAAGCTTCCCAAGCTTGAGGTCGCGGGTTCGACCCCCGTCGTCCGCTTACTCGGTCCCTCTGTAGAGCCAAAGTCCGGGCGGTGGTTCAAAACCCGTCCCAGAGGACTCCTGCTCGAACTGATCCAACCAGTCCTCGCTTGCCCGGCGAGAGTAGCGAAGCTGCCAGCGGGAGCGACACGCGTGTGCAGGAGCAGAGTGCTCGATTCGCGTGGAGTCGCCCTATCGGCAGACCCAGCCGGGCCGTCCGCACGGGCCGATCCGCGCGGCGCAGCCGCGCCAAAATCGGCCGGCGGACGGATCGGCGGACCCGGCTTGTAGGGCCGGACGAGAGCCCTCTCATAATGTGTCGGGGGTGCCTGTGGTTGCTGCTCTGCGATTGCCGAGTCTCTTCTAATGGATCGTGGCCTCGGTGGATCTCCCCTTGATCCCGATTCTGAGTTGGTCTGTATGGAGACCGCCTGGATGGGCCTGGAGGGGATAGGGATGATCTGCGGCTAGGGCCTCGAAAGCGCCCGGCGCTCCCCGGCTCCTCCGGGCGGCCCAGGTCACGAGGTCTCGCTCGGATCACCAGGGGTGATGTGGTGTATGGGGTGGTGCTGTTGTGGTGGTGCCCTGGGATGGCGAGGAGGGCGCAGGCCAGTAGGTGTCGAGATGCCAGTGCCCCGGTGGTCTGGGAGCAGACGGGTGCTCTGGAGGCATGTCTCATGGCCTCTCTGGTGGAAGATAGTCGTCGCTACATGGTGCGAAGCTCACTGAAGAGCAGCGCCGCCCGGGTGGGGATGGCGAAGTCGCTGTGAGTGTGGAGCAGGCCGGCTCCCCCAAGATCGCGTACCGCCCGGTCAATCGCATCACGTTCGGCGAACGCATCCTCTCTGCCTCCGAGTTCGCGGAGGAGTTCGGCCTTGGTCAATATGACCGGGTGAACCTCAAGTGCGTGCTGGAGAACAGCGGCTTGCGTCGCTAAGTCCGACGCTTCCTCCAGCCAGCGGCCTCCAGAGCGTCCCATCCCGCGATCTCAAGAAGACTTGGTGCTCGGAGACTCGAACCCGAGCAGGCCGAAGGTAGTTCGGATCACCTCCGACCCAGACTCATCACTTCGCGCCCGGCGTTCCTCAGCTTCGACGCCGATCTCCATCAGCCGATCGAGCGTGGAGTCGAGAAGGGTCATTGACTCTTTCCAGCCTTGGTCGTCCAAGTTGTAGGTAACGACCGAGGCATGGCGCTCCATGCGCTTGTCGAAAAGCTGGGCGTCCACCGCCTCGCGACAGGAGCCGATCAAGACCCGCAGGGCAGTCAGGCTGATCCCGTTGCGGACCGGCTCGCTGAGCCTCGACCAGAAATCAACATCGAGATATTGCTTTGCGATACCTCGGTAGAAGTGCTCCGTGGCGCCGCGGGCCTTCCCTTCCTTCACCAGCTCTACGCAGTTCAGCCTCTCAAGGACACGCACGTGGTAGGCGACGTCTTTAACGTCGGCCTCAAGTTCATCGGCGATTTCTTTTGGGCTTGCGACGCGGGCGTTCAAGGTGGTTAGAGCCTGCGCCCGAATCGGATGGCTCAGCGCTTTGATCAGGCGCTGATCCTCCTCAGTCAACTCCGGCCGCCCGAGTTTTGGCGTTCCCGACATCGTGGTTGAAGTGCTCCCCTGTTGAGTTTGGTGAAACTGAAGTTAGCGCTCAACTGTATTGGAACAATCGCAAAATGGGCCGAGTCCGTGGCCCTAATTCCACTGGTGTAGATCTCTCCACTAACGTCGCTCCCGGTAGCGGTGGAGATCACGCGCCACCGCGTCGGAGGAGCGAAGGGGGTGATGCTCCGTGAAGATCGAGCCGCGGACTTCTGTTGTGCCGGCCATCTCAACCACGAAGGTGGGCTAGGGCGACCGAGGGAGTACCGCCTGGTCGGCTCTCCCCGCGATTCGCATAAATAGGCGCGGCAAGGCGGCTCCACTCGGGTGTTGCGCGATGCCGTTTTCGAGCGGAGGCGCCAAGCCGCGCCTAACCTTTCCCAGCGCCGGCACTTTCTTTGGGGGTCCGCCCGTCCCACGAGAGGAAGTTGCGGAAGCATCAACGCTGGAGCGGCGACCCTTTAGGGAGAGCGCCGGGTCGCAAGCTAGGCGTCAGGCGATTGCCTTGTCAACCGTGACACCTCCACTAGTGGGGCTGATTCCACTCGTCTCGGGGATTGGTGGAATGGCGCCCACGAGTGGAGTGACTTTCCTAGAAACGCACCGGTATCCCGTTAGGGTCCGGATCGTTCTTCAGGATGTTCGTTCGAGGGCGACTGCGGAGGCCGCCCGTCACAACACAGAGCAGGGGGAGTCAGGTGTCTCGACGCGTCGACGGTCGTAAAAGTGGTGTGCGCGATGGGCGGCTCGTGTACCGGCCGACTCTGGGGCTTCTGGCGGTGGTCCTCGGGTTCGTGCTGCTGATCGGCACCGGCTTGGCCCTTGCCGCTGAAGGCGACGGCGGCGACTCAAGCTCCTCGCCGGCCAGCGTCCCTCCGTCGCCGGCCGGCGAGGAGATCCCAGAGCTGCGCACCGCGACCTCGCGCACCTTCGGGTTTCCCGACGGAAGCCGCGAAGCTCGAATCTTCGAGGCGCCCGTCAACTACGTAGGTGAAGAGGGCGATTGGAAGCCGATCGAGGAAGGATTCGAGCAGGGTCCGGGGGGCTCGCTCACTAACGGCGAGAACGGCTTCGACCTGAGGTTGCCGGAGCGCATGGGTGCCGGCGCGGTCCGCCTGACCGACGAGGACCGCTGGGTCTCCTACCGACTCCTCGGCGGCGCTACCGGAATCGTGGACCTCCACGACTGAACGGCCAGCTACGAGTCGTCTGATTCAGGTGTCGGCCTCCACCTCGCCACGATCCCCTATGGGGTCAAGGAGGAGATCGAGTTGGCCGACTCCTCCCAGCCCGCGAGCTTCAGCTTTGAGCTCGATGCGTCGGCGGGCCTGGTCCCGGTCCTCGTCGCGGGTGGGTCGATCGAGTTCCGGGAGGGCGGGGACGAGGAGACCTTCGCCGAGATCCCGGCCCCAACTGTCATCGACGCCTCGCCGAACGCCATGCCCTCCGGCGCGGTCTCCTACTCGCTGGAGCCGCTCGGTCAGGGGAGCTGGAAGCTCACGATCGCGGTCGACCGGGATTGGCTCGCAGCACCGGACCGAGCTTGGCCGGTGACGATCGACCCGGCTCTCGTCACGCCCTCGGTCGCGAAGGACTGCACGATCTCCAGCCTGCCGGCGCCCGAAGGCACCAAGGCTTGCGCCTCGGCCAGCCAAAAAAGCCTCTACGCCGCCTACATTCAGACCGAAGGCAAGGCGCAGCGCTCGCTGATCCGGTTCAACACGGGGGCGATCCCGAAAAACGCCTTCGTGAGCAAAGCGACGCTGAGCCTTCACGCTCCGGGCGAAGCAGAGAACACGCCCGGGGTCGAAGTCCGCCGCGCGACGACCACCTGGAACGAGGCGCTGAACTGGAAATACGCGAACAAATCCAGCACGCTCTGGACGACCCCGGGGGGCGACTTCAACACCGAAGGCGCGGAAGTCCTGACGGCGACTCGCGGCGTCGCTGCGGGCTGGTGGGACTTCACCTCATCTGAGCTGTCCGAACTCGTCGGCAAGTGGCGGGCTGACGGGAGCGGAATCCCGAACCAGGGCCTGATGATCAAAGGCATCAGCGAGTCGAAAGCCGAATGCGAAGCGAACGCGACGAAATGCGCTCGCCGCTATGTCGCCTTCGACGCCAGTACCGCGACCGACTCGACCAAGCGCCCGAAACTCTCCGTCGAGTACTACGTCCGCGCCCCGCTTGCCAGTCGCCTCGTCTCTCCGATCGAAGGGACCAGGAGCGCGAAGCGACTGAAGCTCGAGGCCGCCTGGACGGCGACCGGGGTGACCGGGGTCTCCTTCCAGTACCGGGAGGGGTCGAAAGGCGTCTTCAAGAACATCCCGACTTCGCTGGTCCGCAATGCGGCGGGCGCGGTAGTCAGTAAATGGCCGGTCGCGACCGAAGGAAAAAAAGCGAGCGCGCCGCTCTACTTCGACGCCGCGCACGTCTCCGCGACGATGCGGAGCAAAGGAGGGCCGATTCAGGTCCGGGCGCTCTTTGACGGGGCGGTTGGCGTCGAGGGCTACAGCGCCCCGATCAACGCCGACATCGACCGCTTCATCGGCGGCCCCCGCGACGGTGTGGCCGAAGTGGGGCCGGGCACGGTCGACCTGCTCACCGGCAACCTGACGGTCTCCCGGACCGACGTCTCGATCCCGCTTCCCTATTCCTCGCTCGACTTCTCGCGGACCTTCAACTCCCGCGACGCCGGCAAAGCCGGTGACACCGGGGTCCTCGGGCAGGGCTGGAAGCCCGGCATCGCGCTCGAAGAATCGGGCGGCTCCACCTGGAAAAGCTTGCGAACCGAAACCTTCAGCGACGAAGTCGACGGCGAAACGTACAACTTCAACTACGTCATCGCGACCGACCTCGAAGGCTACGAGCTGCCGTTCCTGAAGACCGGGGAAACGACCTACGAAACGCCACCCGAAGCGGCTGGCTGGCAGCTCAGCGGCGAAGGGGCGAAACTGGTACTCGCCGAACCCAGCGGCGGCCGGACCACCTTCGAACTGCAAGGCAGCGAATACCTGCCGACCTCGGTCTCCCAGCTCGGGGGGTCGGGGAACAACACGAGGATGGTCTACGACTTCAAGAACAACCAGCGCCGGCTGAAGATGATCATCGGGCCGAGCCCGGCGACGGTCAGCTGCACGGAAGCAAACGCGACCACGCTCGAAGGCTGTCACGCCCTGACCTTCACCTACCAGGAACCTGGCGAATGGGGCGTCTCCAGCGGTCTCGGAGATCGGCTCTACCAGGTCAAGTACTACGCCCCCGGCAACGGCGGCCCTTGGACCGTCGCCCAATACAAATACGACCCCACCACCGGGCGCCTGAAAGAAGCCTGGGACCCGCGGATCTCACCGAACCTGGTCGAGAAATACACCTACAAGACCACGGGTCAACTGGAAACGATCACGCCTCCCGGGCAGGAACCCTGGACGCTTGAATACGGGACGCTCGACGAAGAGTCCGACCCCGGCAGGTTGATCGCGGTCAAACGCGCAAGCCTTATCGCTTCCCCCTCGACCGCGCAGACGACGATCGCCTACGACGTGCCCGTCAGCGGCGGCGAAGCGCCCTACGACATGAGCGGCACGCGGGTCGGCGAATGGGGCCAAAAACAGATCCCGGTCGACGCGACCGCGATCTTCCCGGCCGACGAAGTGCCGACGAAAAGCCCGCCGAGCAGCTATGCGCGGGCCTCTGTCTACTACCTGGACGCGGACGGGGAAACGGTCAACACGGCGACGCCCTCGGGGGCGGGGACGACCGCACCCTCGATCACGACCAGCGAAACCGACCAGTTCGGCAACGTGATTCGCGAACTCAGCCCGCAGAACCGGCTGCGCTCGCTGGCCGCGGGCGCCGGATCTGTGACGCGCTCAGAAGAGCTGGAAACGAAACGCGTCTACTCAACCGACGGGACCGAGATGCGCGAGGAATGGGGGCCGACCCATCAGGTGCGCCTGGAGTCCGGCACGCTGACCCCGGCTCGCCTGCACACCACTATCGAATACGACTACAAAGCGCCGACCCCGCCGACGGGCACGCCGATGCCGCACCTGCCGACCCGCGTAACCACGGGCGCGGCGATCGTCGGCGAAGGAATCGACGCCGACCAGCGCGTAACCGAAACGAAGTACAACTGGGAACTGCGCCAGCCGATCGAAACGATCGTCGATCCGGGGAGCGGGAATCTCAACATCGTCTCCAAGATTGCCTACGACGCGGCCACCGGCCTGCCGGTCGAATCGCGCCAGCCTTCCGATCCGAACGGCGAAGGCGCGGGTACGACCAAGACCATCTACTACACCGCCGGCGACGGCCCCGACAAACAGTGCAAGTTCACGGCGAAATACGCCGGTCTGCCGTGCAAGGTCCTGCCGGCCAAACAACCGGGGACCGCAGGGTTGCCGGAACTGGTGGTCAAGCGGTTTGTCTCTTACACGGCTTTTGGGCAACCGACCGAAATCGTCGAAAGCCCTGGCGGCTCGACGACGCCGGCCAAAGTCCGGACCACGACGATGACCTTCGATGGAGCTAGTCGCCCGGTCACCAAAAAGATCGACGGCGGCGGCTCGGCGGTTCCGAAAGTCGAATACCTCTACGACAGCGCGACCGGGAACCCGACCACCGAACGCTTCAAATGCGAACCGGCCTGCGAAGACGACCAGGCGGTGACGACGAGCTACGACACGCTCGGCCGGATGACCGAATACAAAGACGCTGACGGCAACAAATCGACCGTCTCCTACGACCTGCTCGGTCGGCCGCTCACGACCAACGACGGCAAAGGCACCCAGACCCGGACCTATGACGCGACCTCGGGCCTGCTGACGAAACTCGAAGACTCGGCGGCTGGCACCTTCACCGCCAGCTACGACGCCGACGGCAACATGGTCGAAGAAGGATTGCCCAACGGCCTCGTCGCGAAATCGACCTTTGACGAGACGGGGGAGATCACCGATCTGGTCTACGACAAGGCCGGGAGCACCTGGCTCGAATCTAGGGCGAAGCGGTCGATCTACGGCCAGATCCTCAAACAGACCGGGACCATGTCGAGCCAGGTGTATCGCTACGACGAGGCGGGCCGCCTGGTGCAGACCGACGACACGCCGGTCGGAGGAAACTGCGTCACCCGAAAGTACAAATACGACGTCGACTCCAACCGCGAATCGCTCGGCTCGTTGACCGGTATGGGGGGCACCTGCAACACCGGCACGGACCCGACGCCGGACACCTACGAATACGACGGTGCGGATCGCCTGAAAGGCGGAGGAATCGTCTACGACGACTTCGGGCGGGTCGAAAACTTGCCCGGCGCCTTCGCAGGGGGCAGCACCCTGACGACCAGCTACTTCAGCACGGAGATGGTTGCCAGCCAGACCCAGGCCGGCGTGACGAATACGTTCCAGCTCGATGCGGCCCTGCGCCAGCGCCAGCGCACTCAGGGCGGCGGGCTCGAAGGTGTTGAAGTCTTCCACTACGGAGACGATTCGGATACGCCCGTGTGGACTCAGCTCGGGGCCAACTGGTCACGGAACATCTTTGGCATCGGCGGCGGTCTCGCGGCGATTCAGGACAGCAGCTCGGGAACGCTGCTTCAGCTCACCGACCTTCACGGCGATGTAGCCGCGACCGCGACCTTGAGCCCTTCAGCGACGAAACCCGTGGAGATGTTCGACTACGACGAGTTCGGGGTGCCGCAGCAGGAAGGCACGCCCCAGTTCGGCTGGCTTGGCGGGAAAGGCCGGCGAACCGAGTTCGCGTCTGGCGTTATACAGATGGGGGTGCGGAGCTACGTTCCGTCGATCGGTCGGTTCGTTTCAGTTGATCCGGTGACCGGTGGTTCTGCGAGCGCCTATGACTATGCGAATGCTGATCCGGTCAACGGATTGGACCTAGATGGGATGACGGCCAAGAAGAAGACGAAGGGGCTTGGTGGGGCGCGCGCCGTGCGTCCAGGAACTGGTAGCCGTTCGAAGCCCAGAACGATGAGCCTGGCTGCGAGGGCCAAGCCTGTGTCGGTTCCCGGACCGACGTGTGATTTTACGGCAACGGTTACGGGGGAACAACTACCCCATTCTGGAGGCTATCTAGCGACGGCCAAAGTCGGGTGGTCCTGTACCGACACGGTCTCCGTCGTGGGTTGGATCAAAGGCGGGGGAACCGTGTCTACTCCTGAGAATCTCGGGACGCGCGACGGGGGTTTCAAGCGACTATTCATCTACACGGGGTACGAAGCCGCCGACTACATACCCCATCCGCTTATCTGTCTGAAATTCTTCTTTGCTGGAGAATCCGCCAAGCTGTGTAAGCGAGTCGATAATTCCTCGCCGGATCCAAGATGATTCGGGTCCGACAACGCAGGGAGGGCGTGATGAATGCAAGAAGTGCAGGGTGCTTGCTCGGAGCAATCTTGGCGGCGGTGACGCTTGTCGCTTGTGGCGGCGGCGATGCCACGAACGAAGGCTCGGGCGGGACGACTGTTCACGGCACGGTGACCTTGCCGGGTCGCCATGATTCCGGGAGCGAATGGAGGACCGCCGAGATCGAGCGACTTCTAGAGGTACAGGAAGGCGTGGAATCTGCTCGATGCGTGGAGGCCTCTCCCGGGAAATTTGCTCGGCGCTGGACCTGCACCGTAGGGGTCGAAGGGCAGGAAGGGCGCATCACGATGCGGGCGCAGGAGGACGGACACCTAAGCAGTACGGGCAACGGCATTCCCGGCTTGAAATTTGGATAGGCCGTAGCGGCCCTGGGCCTTCCAACGCGACTAGGGGCGCCTGATCTTGGACCAGAAAAGATCGGGATGGCCACGAATAAATAACGGCAGGGCGAGGCCTATGTAGCTTGTCGCGTGCGGACGGTGGATCGGTGGCCAAGAAGGGGGAGCGAAGTCGTGATTGGTGCTGGAGGGACTCGAAGACGGATGCTGCGCGCTGTGGGGGTTGCGGCGCTCCTGATCTGCTTCGTTGGTGCTGCGGGCGCGCAGAGTTCAACGAGCCCGGTGACGTTCTGGAAGGGCAGCATCGGGAGCCGCCATGGTTTGTTGTCGCATCTCCCGACGGCATCGGGCGGAAGGGGATCTGCTTCCAGGTCGGTGTTTACAACCGGACTCCCCGCTCAGGCGTAAACGAAAGTGGCCAGTGCTCAGCTCCAGCAGTCCGACGCGGAATCGTCCTCACGACTCAGCAACGGAACCCACGGACCGGCCAGCCTGCGATCACTGTCGTCGGCGGGGCATTCAACAAGGCTGTCGAGCGGGTGGAAGCGGTCTCATACGACGGCGACGCGGAACTCCTCCACCTCAGGCAGCCAAAGTTGGGCGGGATGGCGCCCGGCGAGTCGGACAGTTCCGCTTCGTGGCCCTGGCGGTTCGAGGGCCTTGGTGCGTCGAGCGCCTGATCACCTACGACGCGCAGGGCCAGCAGCTATGGGTTGCTGAATTCGACGAAGCCGGTGAGAGAAAGTCCTACGAAGTGTCCAGGCGGAAGTTGGAGCCGATGTGTCCCCGCGGCTAGCAAGCGAACGTGGCTGATCCGAATGGGCGACGACAACCCGATCCATCGCCCAAAGGCGCCCGAAACTACGGGTATCCGCAGGTATCCGGCCCTGCGGCGCTGCACTCGACTAGTCCGCGAGGTAGCCCCGAATCCGCATGGCAGGGCCAATCGGGAGCGGCCTGGCCAGGTAGCTCAGTTGGTAGAGCACACGACTGAAAATCGTGGTCGCGCCTGCGTGAGCCTGGTAGCGCTTCCCGTCTCCGCTACCGAACTCGCATATTGACGAGAGCCGCCCGGGCTCGATCCGACTTCGTCGGCGCGTAGTGCTTGCGCGTCGTTGAGATGTCCCGGTGCTTCAGGACCTCCGAGACGACGTCGATCGGCTGTTCTTCGTCGTTTAGCGCGATCGTCGCCCAGGCTCGGCGCAGCGCGTGGGGTGAGACGCGGGACGTGACGCCGCCCGGTGCGTCGTGGCGACCGTTGGCCTTGTGGACGCCGACGCCCGCGCGGATCGCGTGCCAGGTGAGGATCTTGCCGACGCTCTCGGGATGCGTCGGGTTGCCGTTTCGGGTGAGCAGCACGTAGGCCGTCTCCGGGTCGCTGAGCGCGTCCCGCATCGCCAGGTTCCGCTGGGCCTCCGATAGCTGCCAGCGCTGGTACGTGCGCAGCTCGCGGAGCAGGGGAGGGGCGAGGGCGAAGACATCGACCTGTTCGCCCTTGCCCAGGACTTCCCAGGTGCCGGCCTCGAGGTCGATGTCGCGCCAGCGCGCATCGGCGAAGGTCTTGCGGCGAGAGGGCGCGTAAAACATCCAGTTCGCGAGTAGTCGGCCGCGTGGTGATCCCGGTCCTCGCAGCAGCTTCTTGACCTCCTCTCGCGAGGGCGCGTAGCCGCGTTTGTGGACTATGCGCGGCGATGCCTCTAGCGCGGCTGGGTTGTGGTCGGGCAAGTCCTCCTCGGCCTGGAAGTGGCGGTAGAGGAATTTGATCGCCGACAGGTAGCTCTTGCGGTAGGAGGCCGACCAGCCCGGACCTGACCGGCCATCGGGGTAACCGCGAACTCGACACCACTCGCAGCGAAGACGACCGGGGTGCGGCGAGTCGCCGCCCGGCTTCTCCAAGTGGCTCATAAAAAGCCGCACGTGCTTGCGGCGGGCCGAGTAGAACGTCTCGCCGTGGGCGGTGGCGAGGTAGTGGCTGAAATGGACTAGGTGGTCCTGGTAGCGCTCAACCGTCGCCGCCTTCCCGATGCCGGCGTGGTTGATTTCGATTGCCTCCGTGATCACCTGCTCGTCCGACAGGTTCATCCGTAGCTCCTCGAATTGATCGAGGAGTCGGCCGGGGGCTACGTCGAACGACAGTTGAGATTCGGGCTCGGTCATCTGGAAGCGGTTCCATCCGTAGATGTCGGAGGAATCGTCCAGAACGGAACCGGCGCGCCCGCACAAATTGCCGGGACCACGTCGGACGCGAGTCAGGACCGCCGTTGAATCTCATGTCGCTCACCCCCTCGTCGTCCTCGATTTCTCCGGGGACTGGTGCGATAAGTTCAAGCTGAGGTGAGGATCGCGGGTTCGACCCCCGTCGTCCGCTTAGTCAGCGTCGAGCTCCCGGTTTACCGCGACCGCGCTCGCGACATCGTGGCCCTCCGAGGGGCCTCAAGGTCGCGAGCGCGCTAGGCGGCGACTGGGTGTTGTACCGGTGCGTGCTCGGGGCTGGCCTCCGCCGCCGGCGCCACGCTCGGCAGGCAGTAGAAGTGCTCGGTCGCACCGCGGACCTGGCGCTGTTTGACCATCGAGATCAGGCCGGATTTGGCCAGCTCGGTGACGTGGTAATTGGTGTTGCTGAGGGGGATTTGCAGCTCCTGGCTGAGCTCGGAGGGGGAGAGGGTGCGGCCCCCGTCCATGCCGAGGATTTCGAGGATCGAGACCCGCAGGGGGTGCGCGGTCGAGCGAGCGAGGTGCTCCCAGTCGACCGGCAGCGAGCCGGATCCGTTTTCAACGGCGCGCAAATTGCCGTTGCCGTTAGCTGAGAAACCGTTGGTAAGTGGCATGCGAGGCATATTACCCAAAATTGTTGGTTTAACTCATCACTTTCGGGTAGTGTTTTGCTCGGGATGTTTCCTTGGAGGGGAAATCCGCTTGGCCGGGGAGGCCGAGGCCTGGTGCCGACCGCGATCGGCTGGGCAACCCTGGTGCTCGCCGTATTGGGGACGGCGGCACTGGGGGCACCGGGCGCCGCCCTGGCGGCCACCGGCGACGTGATCGCCCCCCAGCACCCGCCCAACTACACCGCCGACGACGGCTGGCAGGCCGGGACCTGCAAAGAAGAACCGCCGGAAAGCACCGAGTTCTGCTCGGTCGAGACCCCGGACCAGTTCTTCGAACAGGCGGCCGGGCACCCGAACTGGGGCTTCACCCAGTTCATCGTCAAACACGAACCCCCGGGCGAAACTCCGGTCGCCGAACTGAAACGGGTCCTGGTCGACCTGCCGGTTGGGCTCAGCGTCAATCCCGGAGCGACGCCGCGCTGCCCGATCGCCACCTTCGAAGCCGGGGCCAGCGGCTGCCCGCCCGCGTCCCAGGTCGGCGAAAGCATGGTCACCGCCGCCTTCCCGCTGACCGGCACGCCGATCGCCCCGATCGCCGGCGTCACCCAAGTCGCCGTCTACAACCTGGTCCCGAAAGACGGCCAGCCGGCCCGCTTCGGCCTCGAACTGGCCGGCAACGAAGTCTTCCTCGAAGCCAGCCTCGAGTGGGAGGGCGACTACCACGAGTACTTCGAAATCGAGGTGCCGAAAGCGCTGCCGCTGGAAATCCCGCTGCTGGTCGAGGCGCTGATCCTCAAAAACCGCCTGGTCTTCGACGGCCGCTCCGGCGACGGCACCTTCATCACCACCCCCAGCACCTGCCTCGGCGAAGCCGGCGAAGGCCCCGGCAAATCCGGGACCGCCTACTCGACCTGGCTGCGGGCCGGCTCCTACGAGGAATTCGAACAGCCCGGCTACTCGTTCCCGACCAGCGCCGAGCCGGCCTTCGAGTCGCCGATCCCGCCCGGCACCTCGCCGAAAGAATGCGACTCGATCCCCTACGACCCGGAGATCGCCGTTGACCCGCGGACCGCGGAGACCAACTCGCCCGCCGGCGCCACGGTCGAGGTCAAAGTCCCGCATCTCCTCCCGAACTACCTGACGGAAGAGGACGAACAGGACAGCTCGGTGACCAAGGAAACGACGGTCACGCTGCCGCTCGGGATGGGGCTCAACCCCTCCGCGGCCAATGGCCTGCAGACCTGCAGAGACGCCCAGTTCGGCAAAGGCACCCGCAACCCGATCGCCTGCCCGGCCGCCTCGAAAGTCGGCGTGGTGACGATCAAATCCGCCCCGCTGCCCGAAGGCGACCTCGAAGGTGAGGTCTACGTCGGGCAGCAGCTCAGCCGCGACCCGCTCTCCGGCGAGGAGTACAGGATCTTCATTGCCGCCGAGTCCGCGCGCTACGGGATCTCGGTCCGCCTGGTCGGCAAGGTCAAGGCGGACCCGGTCACCGGTCAGCTCGCGACCACGATCTCCGACGTGCCCCAGCTCCCGTTCACCTCGTTCCTGCTCGAGTTCGACTCCGGCGCCCGCGCGGTGCTGAGCACCCCGCCGACCTGTGGCCCGAACGCGACCAGCACGCAGATGACCCCCTGGGCGCCGATCGCCGCCGCGACCCCCGGCGACGAGTTCGCGCTCGCCGCCAGCCCCGCCGGCGGTCAGTGCGCGAAAACGATGGCCGAGCGCCCCTTCGGCCCGGCTTTCGCGGTCGCTCCCCAAGCCGCCACCGCCGGCGCCTTCAGCCCGCTCTCGATGCGGATCGTCCGCGGCGACGGCCAACAGGAGCTGAAAGGCGTCGACATCACTCTCCCGCCCGGGTTCACCGGCAAACTCGCCGGGATCCCCTATTGCCCGGAGGCGGCGCTCGCCGCTGCCGCGCAGAAAGCCGGCGAAGCGGAGAAGGCGGCCTCCAGCTGCCCCGCCGCCAGCCAGGTCGGCAGCGCCACGGTCGAGGCCGGAACCGGCCCGGCGCCGCTGCGGATCCCCGACGGCAAGGTCTTCCTCTCAGGTCCCTACAACGGGGCCCCTCTCTCCCTGGCAGTCGTCACCCCCGCCACGGCTGGGCCGTTTGATCTCGGCACGGTCGTGGTGAGGGTGGCCCTGTTCGTCGAACCGGAAACCGCCCAGATCCGCGCCGTCTCCGACCCGATCCCCGACGTCTACGGCGGCACCCAGCTGAGCGTCCGCAGCGTCGACGTCAACCTCGACCGCAAGGACTTCACCCTCAACCCGACCAGCTGCGACGCGCTCGCCGGCAGCGGCGCCCTGCGGGGCGGCGGCGCCAACCCCGCCGACCCGGCCGCGTTCAGCTCCTTCCCCGTCGGGATCGCCTTCCAGCCCGCTGACTGCGGCGCGCTGAAGTTCCGCCCGAAGCTGACCACGCGCCTGTTCGGCGGCAAGAAATCGACGAAACGCGGGCAGGAGCCGAAATTCCGCGCCGTGCTCACCGCCCGCGGCGGTGACGCCAACATCGGCCGCGCCGCCCTCACCCTCTCGCACGCGCTGATCCTCGAACAGGGGCACATTCGGACGATCTGCAACAACGCCCAGCTCGCCTCCAGCACCTGCCCGCAGCGAGCGATCTACGGCTACGCGATGGCCGAATCGCCGCTGCTCGACGAGCCGCTGGCAGGGCCCGTCTATCTGGTGCCGACGACCAGCGGCAGCGGCCTGCCGGATCTGCTCGCCGACCTTCGCGGCCAGGTCAACATCCGCCTGCGCGGCGTCATCGGGGCCAGCAAGGCGCGGCTGAAAACGGTCTTCCCGATGGTCCCCGACGTGCCGGTGAGCAAGTTCGTGATCACGATGAAAGGCGGCAAGCGCGGCCTGCTCACCAACACCCGCGACCTCTGCAAACGCCCCATCTACTCGTTCCTCAACTTCAAAGCCCAGAACGGCAAGAAGGTGAAGAAGAAGAAGCTGCCGCTGCGGGTGCCCGGCTGCAAGGGCGCGAAGAAGCGCGCGAAAAAATAGGGCTGAGGAACGGGCATGTTTTTCTCGGGACCGGGTACGGCCGGCGGCATGAGGAGATCTTTGGGGCTGCTCGCAACCTTGTCCTTCGTGCTGCTCGGCGCGGCGCTGACGGCTGCGCCGGCCAGCGCCGAGTTCGGGATCAAAAGCTGGCAGGCCGGGACCTGCAAACTCTTCGATACCTCACCCGCGACCTTCTGCACCTACTCGAGCCCGAACACGGCGTTCTTCCACCAGGCGGCGGGACACCCGGGCGGGGGCGGCACCGACTTCGAAGTCAACAACAACCTCCTGGGGCCTGAAGGGACCTTGAGCCGGGTCCGGGTCGACCTGCCGGAGGGGCTCAACGTCAATCCGCAGGCGACCCCGCAGTGCCCGAAAGCGACCTTCGAGGCGAACCCGGCCGACTGCGCGGCGAGCAAAGTCGGGACCAGCTACGTGGTCGCCTTCTCGCCCTTGCTCGGAGGGACGCCGCTGCCCTTCCCCGTCTACAACCTCGTGCCCGACCAAGGTCGTCCGGCGCTCTTCGGCTTCTCCGCGGAACTGATCCCCGGCGTCCTCGACTTCGGGAACGTCTACCTGCAGGCCGACATCGACTGGTCGACCGACTACCACGAGGGCTTCACGATCGAGGTCCCCAGCAACCCGCCGCTGATTCGCAACCGGCTCGTCTTCGAAGGTGACAAAGGCAACAGCTTCATCACCCTGCCGAGCCCCTGCAACGGGGACACGACGACCAGGCTGACGATCACCGAGGCCGGGGGGGCGACCGACACCGAGGACACGACTCCCGCCGGTCCCGGCAACCCGATCCCGATCGACGGCTGCGAGAAAGTGCCGTTTGAGCCGGACTTCGACGCCACCGCGGGCCAGGTCACCGACTCCCCGGCGGCGGTCTCGGCGACGCTGACGGTCCCGCAGAGCTCGCCCGAGAACGCGATGGAAATCAACTCCTCGACGGTCAAACGCGCCGCCGTCTCGCTGCCGGTCGGGCTCGGCCTCAACCCCGCCGGGGCGGAGCCGCTGGCCTTCTGCAAAGACGCGCAGTTCCCCGACGGCGACGGGCAGCGCGGGCCGATCTCCTGCCCGCCGAAATCGGAGATCGGCACCGTCTCGATCCAGACCCCGGTGCTGCCGAAAGACTCGCTCCCGGGCAGGGTCTTCCTCGCCGAGCAAAAAAGCCGCGACCCCGAATCGGGCCAGCTCTACCGGATCTTCATCAACGCGGTCTCCGAGCGCTACGGGATCGACGTGCGCCTGCAGGGCAACATCGTCGCCGACGCGAAAACCGGCCGCCTGACCGCGGTCGTCAACGACGCGCCCCAGGTCACCTTCAGCTCGTTCACCCTCAACTTCAAGGGCGGCGACCAGGCGCCGCTGACCAGCCCGCCGATCTGCGGCCCGAACCCGACCGGGGGCGCGGTCACGCCGTGGTCGGGCAACGCCGACGCCCACCCCTCGAGCCCGGTGACGCTGAGCAAAGCGCCGGGTGGGGGGCCGTGCGCGAAAACGATGGCCGAGCGCCCCTTCAGCCCGGCGTTCAAAGCCGCCCCGGGCACCGACAAGGTCAAGACCTACACCAACTTCGCGGCCCAGTTCAACCGTCCCCCGGGCGAGCAGGAGCTGAGGCTGGTCGACGTCACCCTGCCGGCCGGGGCGACGGCGAAGCTGAAAGGCGTCCCGTACTGCAAGCCGGGCGAGATCGCCGAGGCGGAAAAACGCGCCGGCGAGGCCGAGAAGAAAAGCCCGAGTTGCGACAAAGACAGCAAGGTCGGGGTCGCCACCGTGACCGCCGGAACCGGTCCGAAACCGCTGAAGATCGACGGCGACATCTACCTCGCCGGTCCTTATAAAGGCGCACCGCTCTCCCTGGTCGTCGTCACCCCGGCGGTCGCTGGGCCCTTCGATCTCGGCAACGTCGTCGTCCGCGTCGCCCTCAACCTCGGCCCGGAGACGGCCCGGATCAATCCGGTCGCGCTGGTCCCCGACGTCTTCGGCGGCGCCAAGCTCGACATCCGCTCGATCTTCGTCAACGTCAACCGCAAGGAGTTCGCGCTGACCGGGACCAACTGCCGCAAAGACGCGGTCGCCGGCACGCTCGGCGGCGGCGGGGGGGACCCGACCAATCCAGCGACCTTCTCCGCTTTCAAAGTCTCCGACGCGACCAAAGGGACCGGCTGCCGGAAGCTGAAATTCAAACCGCGGCTGAAGCTGCGCCTGTTCGGCAAGACCGACCGCAACAAGAACCCGAAACTGCGGGCGGCGCTGCGGGCCCGGCCAGGCGACGCCAACATCAAGCGGGCCTCGGTGGCGCTGCCGCACGCGATCTTCCTCGACCAGGCCAATCTCGCCAACGTCTGCACGCGGGACCAGTTCCGGGCCGACAGCTGCCCGAAAAAATCGATCTACGGGAAGGCGCGGGCGTTCACGCCGCTGCTCGGCAAACCGCTCGAAGGCCCCGTGTATCTGCGTTCGTCGGGTGGCACCCTGCCGGACCTGGTCGCCCACCTCGAGGGCCAGGTGACGATCGATCTGGTCGGCAGCATCGACAGCTTCCAGGGCGGCATCCGCACGACCTTCAAACACGTCCCCGACGTGCCGGTGACGAAATTCATCCTCACGCTCCCCGGCGGCAAACACGGGCTCTTGGTCAACTCGACCAACCTCTGCAAAGACGACGTGCGCGCGGTGGTCAAGCTCAAAGGCCAGAACGGCCGCAAGGCCAACCGCAAGCCCGTCGTACGCACGCCCTGCCGTTAGGAAAACCGATTCAACCGCTTTAAGGAACGCACTTGATTTCCGGCTGGCTGACCGGTTAATGTCGAACGCGGGAGAGAGGTACCAGGGGCCGCCGATGCGGGGGACGGCGATGTTTTTGCTTGTCCAAATCGGAGGAGGGACTGAATGGCAAGGCGTTCGATCGCACTGCTGGCGACGGCATTGGGAATGCTGCTCGCCACCGCTGCCGTAGCGGCTGCGGATACCACTGACATCATCCAGCCGCAGAACGAAACGTTCGATCAGGGGTTCCAGTCGGGCACCTGTAAAGCGAACGAAGAAGTAGGTCCGCCGGTCAAACAGTGCTCGCCGGAAACGCCGGCCCTGTTCTTCAAGCAGGCGGCCGGTCATCCGCCGCTCGGCTTCACCCAGTACACGATCAAACACGCGCCGTACACCCCGCTGTCCTCACCGCCATTCCCGCCCGGCAGCGTGACCGCGGAAATCGAACCGCCGCTGGCGAACCGCTCGATCAAAACGCTGCGCACCGATCTTCCCCCCGGCCTGACCGTGAACCCGGCCGCGACCCCCACGCGCTGCACGCTGGCCGAATTCCTCAACCAGCCGACCCCCGGTGAATTCGTCCCCACCTGCAAACCGGAGACCAAAGTCGGCGAACAGCGGGTCACCCTGGCGACCAACAAAAACGAAGTCGAAATCGCCCCCGGAGTGAAAGTCCCGACCGGCTTCGTGGTCCCGCCGAGCGAAGCGCTGGGCACCAAAGTCTCGATCTACAACCTCGTCCCCGCGTCGGGTGAACCGGCGAAACTCGGCTTCGTGATCCGCAAAGCGGCGCCGATCTTCCTCGAAACGGAAGTTGCCTGGGAGAGCGATTACCACGAGAGCTTCCGGATCAAAATCCCGATCACCCCGGCAGCCTCGGAAGCGAGCGGTTTCTCGACCCTGATCAGCCGCCTGATGAGCAACGGGCGCTCCGGGAACGAAACGTACCTGACCAACCCGACCACCTGTTACGACCCGAACGAAGCCGCGTTCGAGAACCTCTACTCGACCTGGTTCCGGGCCGAGTCCTACGGTGAACCGGACCCGAGCTTCCCGGCCGGATCGACCCCGGTCGAGGCGGCGCTGCCGAAAGAAGGCGGCGAATACGTGATGCAGGAAGGTTGCGAGAACGTCCCGTTCGAACCGTCGATCGAGACCTCGGTGACGACCACCGAGGTCGACTCGCCGACCGGTGGCGAGATCGACGTGAAACTCCCCTTCGACCCGGCCTCAGAAGGCGGCGAAGGGATTTCGCAGTCGCACCTGCGCAAAGCGACGGTGACGCTGCCGGCCGGGATGGGTCTCAACCCCTCCGGCTCGGTCGGCCTCGTCGCTTGCACCGACGCCCAGTTCAAGAAGGGCGTGCGGGTCAATTCGAACGAATGCCCGGCGGCCTCGGTGGTCGGCCACGCGGAGATCGTCGCCCCGCCGCTGCACGAGACCCTCGAGGGGGACGTCTACGTCGGCGAGCAGAAAAGCTCGGACCCCGAATCCGGTGAACAGTTCCGGATCCTGGTCGAAGCGAAGAGCGAAGTCGAGGGCATCGTCGTTCGCCTCATTGGCAACGTCAAAGCGAACAAAAACACCGGCCAGTTGACCGGTGTCTTCACCGACCAGATCACCGGGCCGTTCGCCGGCAAACTGCCGGAAGGGCTGCCGCAGGTCCCGTTCGAGTCGGTGAAACTGACGTTCGACGCGTCCAAACAGGTGCTGACCAGCCCGCCGACCTGTGCCGTGGCGACGACCAGCGGTGAGATGGAACCGTGGTCGGAACCCGGCACCACCGAGCCGGTCAGCGACTCGTTCACGCTCTCCAGCGTGCCGGGCGGCGGAACCTGCCCGACCACCCTGGCCGAGCGCAAATTCGCTCCCGCCTACGACGCCGCGACCGCCAGCCCGAAAGCGGGCTCCTACAGTCCGTTCCGCGTCCACATCGGGCGTCCCGACGGGCAGCAGGAAGTCAAGGGCGTCACCGTCACCCTGCCTAAGGGTCTGACCGGCAAACTCGCCGGGATCCCCTACTGCTCGGAGGCGGAGATCGCCGCCGCCGCGGGTGCGGCCGGCAAATCCGGCGTCACCTGTCCGGCGGCCAGCCGGATCGGCGCCGCCAACACCGAGTCCGGCACCGGCGCCGCGCCGCTCAAACTGAGCGGCAACGCGTACCTCGCCGGCCCATACAAAGGCGCGCCGCTCTCGATGGTCGTGGTCACCCCGGCTGTCTCTGGTCCGTTCGACCTCGGCACCGTGGTGATCCGGGTCGCGCTCAACGTCAATCCGGAAACGGCCCAGATCACCGCGGTCTCCGACGAGATCCCGGATGTCTTCGGGGGTGTCAAGCTCGACATCCGCGCGATCAACGTCGACATCGACCGGCCGGAATTCATGAAAACCCCGACCAACTGCTCAGCGCAGGCCACGACCGGCACGCTGAACGGCGCCGGGGGCAATCCGGACGACCCGGCGGCGTGGAGCTCCTACGCGGTCAGCGCGCCCTACCAGGCGACCGAATGCAAGAGCCTCGGCTTCAAGCCGAAGTTCTTCACCCGCCTCAAAGGTCCGACCAAGCGCAACGGCAACCCGCAGCTGCGGGCGGTGCTGGAAGCGCGCAACGGCGACGCCAACATCACCCGCACGGCGTTGACGATGCCGCACTCCCTGTTCCTCGACAACGACCACATCGGCACTGTCTGCACGCGGGCTCAGCTCGCCTCGAAGACCTGCCCGCCGAACTCGGTCTACGGGAACGCGGAAGCGGTCTCGCCGTTGCTCGACGGCAAGCTGAAGGGCCCGGTCTACCTGGTCGCGAACCCGAACACGGAACTGCCGAACCTGCTGGCAGACCTCCAGGGTCAGGTGAACATCCAGTTGCGCGGGATCATCAGCTCGAAGCGAGGCGGCATCAAGACCGTCTTCAACGGGCTGCCCGACGTGCCGGTGAAGAAGTTCGTCCTCAACATGAAGGGCGGCAAAAAGAGCCTGCTCGTCAACTCGGAAAACACCTGTAAGAAGAAGCAGACCGCAGTGCTCAACATCAAGGGCCAGAACGGCAAGATCGCCAAGAACAACAAGTTCGGCCTGAACATCGTCGCCTGCAAGGGCAAGAAGAAGTAAGAGCGCGTGACGTTCGCATCGGCGCGGGAGGCCGACTAGCCTCCGCGCCGGTGCGTCCGTCGCTCTCCGTCCTAATCGTCGCCTACAACAGCGCCGCCGAGCTGCGGCGGACGCTGCCGGCGCTGCTCTCCGAGCTTGCCGATGGCGACGAGCTGATCGTCGTCGACAACGACTCCGAGGATGAAACCGCCAGGGTGCTGGCCGCGCTGGCGCCGGCCGCGCGGGTGGTGCGGATGGGCCGCAACGTCGGCTTCGCCGCCGGGGTCAACGCCGGCGCCGGCGAAGCGCGCGGTGATCTGCTGGTTCTGCTCAACCCCGACGCGGTGCCGCAACCAGGCTTCGGCGCGGCGATCCGCCGCCCCTGGCTCGAGGGCCGCGGCTGGGCGGCCTGGCAGGGGCTGGTCGCCGAGGCGGGGGGGACGACGATCAACTCGGCCGGCAACCCGCTCCACTTCACCGGGATCGTCTGGGCCGGGATGCACGGCGAGCCGCTCACCGCGGCCCCGCCGGCCGGCGAGGTGACGGTGCTCTCCGGCGCCTGCCTGGCGATCCCCCGCGCCACCTGGGAGGGGGTCGGCGGCTTCCCCGCCAAGTTCTTCCTCTACCACGAGGACGTCGACCTCTCGCTGCGGCTGAAGCTGAGCGGCGGCACGCTCGGGATCGAGCCCAGCGCCGTGGTCGCCCACGACTACGAGTTCGGCGCCAGCCCCGGCCGCAAGTGGCGCTGGCTGGAGCGCAACCGGCTCGCCTTCCTCGTCCGCACCTACCCGGCGCCCCTCTTGGTCCTGTTGGCGCCGGCCCTGCTGGCGACCGAGCTGGCGCTGCTCCTCGTCTCCGCGGCTGGCGGCTGGGGCGGCCAGAAGCTCGCCGCCAACCTCGAAGCCCTGCGCTGGCTCCCGCGCCTGCTGCGCGAGCGCCGCCAGATCCAGCGCGCCGCCACCGTCAACAGCGCCGAGTTCGCCACCTGGCTCACCCCCGACCTCGACTCCCCCTTCATCGCCGGCCCGGCCCGCTCGCTGCCGGCCCGCCTCGTCCTCCGCGCCTACCTCGGTTTCGTGCGCAGTGTCTTGGGCGCCGGCCTGTAGACCGGCACCAGTCGCACCACGCGGGGCGGATTCGGATAGGGTCGCGGTCTAGTGTCATCAGGAACTCCCGGGTCTCGTTTAGGAAGAAAGTCCTTGAGTATGTCGCTTGAACGGGCTAGGGTTGCTCGCATCAAATAGGCGGAGACCGAATCCTTTCCCAGTCAGGGCGGTTCAAGCATGAGTTCAAGATCGCGCGTCGAAGGTTCGTCCACATCATGCTGGGGTAGCTGTGGGCTTCTTCGCGCCAACCGATTGGCAGACCATGAGTAGCGTCGCCGAGCCTTCCACCAGGGAATACGAGGATCCGATACTCGATCAGCTGGCGATGCTGCTCCTGAGTCAAGAGCTCCTCGCCAAGTGGGCCGAAACGGACCCCGAAAGGGTCGGTCTGTTCAACCGGACCTACCGTTGTGTCGGTCGGCTCGAATCAGCGACTGGGTGGGAGATCGAAACCCTGCTCGAGCGTCTCGGCTGTGACACGAAGACGAAGAAGGACTTCGAGGACCTGACGCCAAATCGCCTCGCGCGCTGCCTCGACTACATGTACTGGGTGGAGGGGTTGCTGGCGGACTTTGATCGTCAGCTCGACAAATGCCTCGTCCTGGCCGGCGCTTCGCGGTTCTACAAGCTTGCAGGCAAGGACCTTCGCGCGGTCAAACGGATCATGAGCGCGGGTGATTTCTCTCCGCTTTGTTACCTGGAGATCGGCGAGAACGCCCAAGCCTGGGAGACGGCGACTCGCGGCCTCGACGGCCCGGTCGGGGAGCGCGCTCGCGAGCTGTGGCGTGCGAATCCACTCGCCGACGAGGACGCTCCTCACATCTCCGCCGGGCGAATGGAGATACTGGCCGCGCCCGACGCCTCCGAGCTACTGGGGAAGAGTGTCGTCGAGCGCATGCGCGCCCACATCGACGGCGATGGTCGTGGCAACGGCTGCACGAGATGCCAAGCCGCTCGTGCCGGTATTGGGTCCGTCCCCGTACTGAGATAGAAACCTCTCAGGACTTCTCGTTTAGAAGTCCTTGAACAGTGTTCGAGGGGAGCCAGTCGATGCGCCATGTCCACATAGGTCCGAGCCCGCTTGCCCTGGGTCTACTGGTGCCCTGCGCGCTGGCTGCCGGCTTCCATGTCCACCTGCTCGGACGCCCGGGCGATTCAGGGCCCAATCGGTACCGCCTCGTCAACACCGCCACTGGCGTAGAGACGCAGCCGCAGGTGCAAACCTTTGAAGGTCCCGGCTGCTTCGACGAGGTCAGCGCGGAGGTAAGGGGTGCGTTGGAGAGTGAGGAGCCGCTGCTGCTCACCTGCACGCTGCGAGAGAAGATCGCGGAGCGCTCGCAGCTGGTTGAGGAACTGATCGAAGCACGTCCTCCAGGAGCGGAAACGGTCTTTATGCCCTGCGAGAACTCCCCGGACGCGGCCTACGAGCCGCTTACCCTCCGATGTGAGGAGCGAGGCGTCATTCCGGTTCGAGCCGTCGTCAACAAGATGTGCGCCGCCGGCAAGTCCGAGTGGGGGCAGCCACGCCTGGTCGAAGCTCATTCGCTTGGGGAGTGGCTGATCGAGGACCCGCTGCGGGAGGTCGGGCTGTTGGAGGCACTCGCGGCGGCGAGCGAGGAAGTGGAACTGGTTTGCGATTTCGAGGCCCGGAAAGAGCGCAAGCTATGGATGGTGAATGGGACCCACCTGGCGCTGGCGCTGATCGCGCGGGGGACGGGGGTGCGCGGCATCGACATCTCCACGGCTTCCGAGGACGAGGGGCAGGCACGCGAGCAGGAGGGGGACTCGCTGCGCCGAGAGGCTCGCCGCAGGGGGACCCTGGTTCGGATCGCCCAGTTGCACGGGCCGATGGACGAAGCCCTGAAGCTGCGCCATCCCGGACTCGAGGGAAATCTGGACTACGGCCGGGAGCACGTGATCGCCTACACCGAGCACCCCGATCGCGTCAGCCGGGTGCTCAGCGGCTTCATGCGTGAGGATCTCTCCCCGTTCATTGCGACCCTGCGGGAGCGACTGGGGGCGCCCGCGAAGGTCTGCTTTGAGTCGGGTCGTTCGGTCGATGCCTTCGCCGCTGTTTTCGATGAATTCGAGAAGCGGGCGGCAGACCTGGACGCCTTCGCCGACCGGATCGAAGTTCGCAGGAATCCGGACCTGATCACCAAGGCCGCCGACGAGCGAGCGGTTGACGCCTACCGGAAGCTGGTTGGCGAGTGGATGTCAGCAAGGGTGGCGGAGCAACGCGTTGAGAGGCTCGCTGATGCCCTTCGCGACGCCTACGGGTCTGTTACCCCTGCTCCGGCATGAAGAACGTGAACATCTTCCGCGGCTCCAAGCGCCAGTAGACCGCGCCGCCGTCGAGCATCTCGGCCCAGGTCTCGCCGTAGCGGGGGACGTAGATGTCGAGCAGCGTCTGGCGGAGCTCCGCCCCCGCGGGCGCGTTGACGTCGATCGGGACCGCTCGCCCGTGCACGGTCACAGCGAGTTCCTCGCTTGGGAGGTGGGTTGCGCTTACCTGCGGCCGGGCGGCGATGTGGCGGGCGCGGGTCGAGTTCGGGGCGGAGCCGAAGTGGAAGGCGCCATGGAGGAAGATCCCGTCGACCGGGCCGACCACCGGCGCCCCGGCTGAGCTGACCGTGGCCAGGGCGAGCAGCCGCATCCCGGTGAGCTTCTCCGCTACCGCGGCCGCGTCAAGACGGCGCTCGGGGGTGTGGATCGCGAGGAGGTGCGGGCCGGCGGCGGCGTAGCTCTGGTCGATCACCGCCTGCAGGCGCTCGAGCTCGGCCGCGGTCTCGTTCACGCGGCGGCCTAGAGCGCCTGGCGGGTCGGGCGGATCAGGATCTCGTTGACGTCGACGCCGGCGGGCTGCTCGAGCGCGAAGATCACCGCCCGGGCGATGTCCTCGTCGCGCAGGGCCATCTCGCCCGGGCTGTTGTCGAAGAAAGGGGTGTCGACCATGCCCGGCTCGATCAGGGTCACCTTGATCGCGGTGTTCTCGTGCACCTGGCGCAGTTCGGCCCGCAGCGCCTCGCCGATCGCGGTCACCGCGAACTTGGTCGCCGAGTAGAGCGAGCCGGTGAGGACGCGCCGGCCGGCGATCGAGCTGGTGACGATGAAGTGACCATCGCCGCGCTCGAGCAGGTGGGGGAGGGTGGCGCGGATCGTCAGCGCCGCCCCGTAGACGTTGGTCAGCACCATCGAGCGCCAGTGCTCGACCGACTCCTCGAGGAAGCCGCGCTTGGCGCCGAAGCCGGCGTTGGCGAAGACCGCGTCGATCCGGCCGAAGCCCTCCAGGGCGGCGGCGGCCATCGCCTCGACCTGGTCCCACTCGGTGACGTCGCAGCGCACCGCCAGCGCCCGCTCGGGGCCGCCGAGCTCCTCGGCCAGCGCCGCCAGCTCCCCCTCGCGCCGGGCCGCCAGGACCAGGCGGTGGTTCGGGGCGGCGGCGCGGGCGGTCGCGGCGCCGATGCCGCTGCTCGCTCCGGTGATCAGAAGGACTGGGTCAGCCACGCCCCGGATTCTGCCAGGTGGGCGCGAGCAGCCGCCCGGGAGCCCGGATTGCGATAATCGGAGATCGTGGACCCCCAGCGCAAGCGGAAGATCCGCCTCGTTGTCGCGCTCAGCGTCGCCGTGCTTCTCGCCGTGGCGCTGATCTACACCTCCTTCTCCGCCTCTTCGCCGACGAAGGAGCCCTCCGAGCTGGTCAACGCCACCCCCGGCACCAGCTACGAGATGAGCGGCCGCGTGGTCAAGGGCTCGGTCAAGCACACCGGCGAGGGGATCAGCTTCCAGGTCGAGGACCGCGAGGGCGGCAGCGTCTCGCTGCCCGTCACCTACACGGGGACCGTTCCGGATCCGTTCCGCGGCGGCCGCGAGATCATCCTCACCGGCAGCGTCGAGTCGGGCACTTTCATCGGCGAGCCGGACACCCTGATCACCAAGTGCCCGTCGAAGTTCACCACCGAGAGCAATGCCTAGCCTTGGCAGCGCTCTGCTCGCGCTCGCCTTTCTGACCGCGGTCTCCGCCGCCGTCATCGCCCTGCTCGGGACCCGCGGCGAGCGCCGCTGGATCGACCTCTCGCGCCGCCTCGTCTACGCCTTCTTCGGCCTGCTGCTCGCTTGCGTGGTGATCCTCGAGACCGCCTTCGCCACGAACGACTTCTCCTTCGACTTGGTCGTCGAGCACTCCTCGATCGAGACGCCGATCGGCTACAAGCTGGCGGCGATGTGGTCGAGCCAGGAGGGCTCGCTGCTGCTCTGGGCCTTCGTGCTCTCGATCGCCGCCAGCCTCGCCCTCTACGCGACCCGCCACAAGCTGCGCGAGCTGGTCCCCTGGGCGACCGCGGTGATGATGGGGATCGCCACCTTCTTCACCGGGTTGATGCTGTTCGGGGACGGCGTCAACCCGTTCGCGAAGGCCGAGCCGGGGGTGGTCGACGGGGTCGGGCTGAACCCGCTGCTGCAGCACCCGAGCATGATGATCCACCCGCCGATGCTCTACTCGGGGTACGTCGCTTTCACGATCCCCTTCGCCTTCGCGATCGGCGCCCTCGTCACCCGCCGGCTCGACGCCGAGTGGATCCGCTCGACCCGCAAATTCGCCCTCGTCGCCTGGGCCTTCCTCGGCCTCGGGCTGCTGCTCGGCGCCCGCTGGTCCTACACCGAGCTCGGCTGGGGCGGCTACTGGGCCTGGGACCCGGTCGAGAACGCTGCGCTGATGCCGTGGCTGCTCGGCACCGCCTTCCTGCACTCGATCATGGTCCAGGAGAAGCGCGGGATGCTGAAGGTCTGGAACGCGAGCCTGATCGTCGCCACCTTCTCGATGGCCCTGCTCGGCACCTTCCTGGTCCGCTCCGGCGTCCTGCAGTCGATCCACGCCTTCGGCGACAGCACCGTCGGCCCCTACATCCTCGGCCTGATCGGCGTCGTGGTGATCGGCTCGACGATCCTGATCGTCTCCCGGCTCGACGACCTCAGATCCGAGAAGCGGATCGACTCGCTGTTCTCGCGCGAGGCGGTCTTCCTGGTCAACAACCTGCTGCTGGTCGCGCTCGTCCTCGTCACCTTCTGGGGGACGTTCTTCCCGCTGATCTCCGAACTGTTCACCGGCGAGAAGGCCTCGCTGGCGGCGCCCTGGTTCGACGAGTACACGACCCCGCTCGGGGTGGCGCTGGTGATCTTCACCGGGATCGGGCCGCTGCTGGCCTGGCGGCGGGTCAGCTGGGCGGCGCTGAAACGGATCTTCCTCCTCCCGGCCGCGGTGGCGGCAGTGGTCGGCGTCGCCCTGGCCGTGTTCACCGACGCCGCCGACTCCTTCTGGGCGCTCGCCCTGTTCACCTTCGCGGCCTTCGCGCTGACCGGGATCGGGCAGGAGTTCTGGCAGGGGGCGAGCAGCAGACAGCGCCTCTCCGGCGGCTCCTTCCCCGGCGCTCTGGTCGGGATCGTGACCCGCAACCGTCGCCGCTACGGCGGCTACATCGTCCACGTCGGGGTGATCGTGCTGCTGATCGGAATCGCCGCCTCATCGAGTTTCCAGACCAAGCAGGACATCGAGCTGCGGCCGGGGGAGAGCGCGGTCGTCGACGGCAAGACGATCACCTACGTGAAACCGACGATGCGGGTGACCGACCAGTACCTGCAGTTCGGCGTCCACCTGCGGGTCACCGAGGGCGGCAAGCTGATCGCGAACCTCTTCCCGAGCCGCGACTACTTCCGGCCCACCGGGCAGACGACCGGGACGATCGCCGACTTCTTCGAGGGCGAGGCGACCAGCGAGGTGGGGCTCAGCGCAGGCTTCCTGGAGGACCTCTGGACCGCGGTCGGGCCGGCCCTGGCGAAAGTCAAACAGCGGGTGACCGCGGCCGACCAGACCTTCGCGACCTGCGTGCGGGGCGGCCCCGCGGCGCCGCCGGAGTGCAAAGACCTGCGCAACCTGATGTTGGCCGCGCAGGCAAACCCGGAGCTGCAGCCCGCGGCCCTGGCGCAGATCCAGAAACTGCAGCGCCTGACGGCGACGAAAATCGCCGAGAGCTACCTGAAAGACAACGGTGCGGCGACGATCCGGGTGATCGTCGACCCGCTGGTCACCTGGATGTGGATCGGCGGGATCATCGCCCTGGCCGGGGCGCTGATCGCGCTCTGGCCGGCCCGCGGCCGCCGCCGCGGGGCGCTGGTCCGAACCGAGGCCGACGCGCGCAAAGAAGCCAAGTACCGCGAGATCCGCGACGCCGAGCTCGACCACGCCTCCGGCAAGCTCTCCGACGAGGACTTCGCCGCGGTCGACGCCGAGCTGCGCCGCGAAGCGGTCGAGATCCTCGACAGCGTCAACGGCAACGGCGCCGGCAAGAAACCGCAACCGGCCGAGCGCAGCTAGACTTCCCTGACCGTGTACACGTTCTTGAGCGTCATCCAGGTGATTCTCTCCGTCGTCTTGATCTTCCTCGTGCTCCTGCACTCGGGCAAAGACGCGGGGCTCTCCGGTGCCTTCGGCGTCGGCGGCGGCGGCAGCTCGATCGGCGGCGGCTCGATGGTCGAGCGCAACCTCGACCGCGCCACCGTCGCCTGCGCGATCCTCTTTGTGGTCAATACCCTCGTTCTCCTGAAGATCTAGGACTCGTCGATCGCGGGCCGAGAGGGCCGCTGACGCTTCGATCTTCGGCCCCTCCCCGGGGCCACGTAGCGCTGCTACGCGGCCCCGTCTCGTGACCGAATCTCTCGGTCAGAGACCCTCTCGGCCTCGCGCTCTCCTCGTCCTAGACCTTCAACAATCTTTGGTCGCATGTATTGAAGGTTGACAAATAATGATCTGGTGTCTACGTTACGTACGTTCCGTCAACTTCTGACAGGGAGGAGCTCCGGATGGAGGCCACCGCTGCAGATCCGCATGAGCATCACCATCACCACGATCACGACGAGGTCGAGGTCAACCCCGCGACCTGGACCGACGGCAAGCGCTACGCCTGGCTGCTCGGGATCCTGATCCCGGTTGCGCCGTTCATCGCCTGGGGGGTCGACGCACTGACCGGCTTCGGCGCCGTCTACTTCATCGGCCCGGTCCTCGTCTTCATCGCCTTCCCGATCCTCGACATCGTCGTCGGGCTCGACAACACCAACCCGCCGGACAGCGTCCTCAAGTACCTCGAGCAGGACCGCTATTACCGCTGGTGCACCTACCTATTCATCCCGATTCAGTACGCCGGGCTCGTTCTCGCCTGTTACCTCTGGTCGAGCGGCGAGCTCAACATCCTCGAAAGCATCGGCCTCGCGCTGACCATGGGCGTGGTCGGCGGGATCGCGATCAACACCGCCCACGAGCTCGGCCACAAGCGGGCCAGCGCCGAGAAGTGGCTCTCCCGGGTCGCCCTCGCGCAGACCGGCTACGGGCATTTCTTCATCGAGCACAACCGCGGTCACCACGTCCGCGTCGCCACCCCCGAGGACCCGGCCAGCTCGCGGCTGGGGGAGAGCTTCTGGGCCTTCCTGCCGCGGACCGTCGCCGGCAGCCTGCGCTCCGCCTGGGAGATCGAGTGCGCCCGCCTCGACCGCCTCGGCAAGTCCCACTGGACGCTGCGCAACGACATCCTCGGCGCTTGGGCGATGACCTTCGGCCTCTTCGCCGTGCTGGCGATCGCCTTCGGCCCGGTCGTCCTGCCCTACCTGCTGGTCCAGGCGGTGATCGGGTTCTCGCTGCTGGAGGTCGTCAACTACCTCGAGCACTACGGGCTGCTGCGCCGCAAGCGCGAGGACGGCCGTTATGAGCGCTGCCTCCCCGAGCACAGCTGGAACAGCAACAACGTCGCCTCCAACGTCCTCCTCTACCACCTGCAGCGCCACTCCGATCACCACGCCAACCCGACCCGCCGCTACCAGGCGCTGCGCCACATGGACGAGGCGCCGCAGCTGCCCACCGGGTACGCGGGGATGATCGTGCTGGCCTGGATCCCGCCGCTCTGGCGGCGGGTGATGGACCAGCGCCTGATCGACCACTTCGGCGGCGATGTTGGCCGCGCCAACATCCACCCGCCGAAGCGACGCCAGGTGCTCGCCCGCTACGGCGCTGCCTCCACCAAGGCGGCGCCGTGAGCGCCTGGCGCTGCACCAGCTGCGGCTACGTCTACGACGAGGCCGCCGGCCACCCCCGCGAGGGCTTCCCGCCGGGAACTCCCTGGAGCGAGGTCCCCGACGACTGGGCCTGCCCGGACTGCGGGGTCCGCGACAAGATCGATTTCGAGCCCGCCTCCGAGGGGGCCGATTGACCGCGGCCGGTGCGACCATGGGGCGGATGTCCGCCAGTGGTCGCACCCCGTACGCGGAGGCAGCCCGCGAGCTGCTGCGCCAGACCCTGTTCGGCGCCGCCCGCGAACAGATGGAAGCACGGCCCTGGTCGGAGGTGACGATGTCCGACGTCGCCGCCGCCGCCGGGGTCAGCCGGCAGACGCTCTACAAGGAGTTCGGCAACCGCAACGAGTTCGGGCTCGCCTTCGTGATCAACGAGGGCGAGCACTTCCTCGACGAGGTCGACCAGGCGGTGATCGCCAACCAGGAGGACCCGCGCCGGGCTGTCGCGGCGGCGCTGGAGCTCTTCCTGACCACCGCCGCCGCCGACCCGCTGATCAAGATGCTGCTCTCCGACGACGGCACCGGGGGGATGCTCCCGTTCGTCACCACCCAGGGGATGCCGGTCGTCCAGTGGGCGACGGCGCGGCTGGCGACGACGATCGAGGCCGGCTGGCCGCAGGCGCCGAAAGCCGACGTCCTGCTGCTCTCCGAAGCCCTGGTGCGGCTGGCGATCAGCTACATCACCGCGCCCAGCGAGGCGCCGGACACGATCGCCTCCTCGGTCGCCGACCTGCTCGGCCCGTTCATCGACCGGGCCCTGGGGACTGCCTGAGGCTTCAGGTGGTGGCGCGGCCGGCGTGCTCGAAGAGCTTGCCGTCGCGGATTTCCCGCGCCATCTCCGCTGATTCCTCGCGGTAGACGCTGCCGTCCTCGAACTCGATCGCCGGGTATTTCGTCTGCCCGGTCATCTCCTTGACTTCGGAGCGGTCGCGCAGCGGCCCCTTCACGACCTCGTACTCGATCCCCTGCTCGTCGAGCGCCTTCTGCACTTTCCAGCAAGGGTGGAAGCCGACCTTCACGAACATCATCCCGCAGCGGTGGAGCTTGACTGCCATGGAGCGACCCTAACCGCACAGACGCCGCTGCACAACTCGGCCCGCAAGGCCGTGTTCATGGTTTTTCCCTTGCAGGGCCGGCGGGCCGGCGCCGCTAGCTTGATTTGGCCTCAGCGATGTCCTCGCGTCCCAGAACCAACCTCCTCCTGCTCGGGCTGGCGCTCGCCGGCTTCCTTGCCCTGCTCGGCGGCGCCGCCGGCGCCGAGGACCTGCAGGAAGAACTCGACGACAAGGTCGGGCAGCTCGACAAGGTGCAGGAACGCCAGGGCGTCCTGACCAGCGAGCTGGAGCGGATGAACGGCGAAATCTCGCGCCTGCAGATCGAAGTCGCGAACCTGCGCGACCAGGAGCTGGCGGTCGAGGCCGAACTCGCCGCCAAGCAGGCCGAACTCGACTCGGCGACCGCCGAGCTGGAGGTGGCCCAGGATAATCTCGCCGAGGTGCGCGAACGGCTGAAGCGGGCGTTGGTCGCATTGCGCGAGCGGTTGATCGCGATCTACGAGGCCGGCTCGCCCGACCTCGTCTCGGTCGTCCTCGGCTCCGATGACTTCGACGAGGTTGCCTCGCGGACCGAATACCTGAACCGGATCCAGGAAAACGACCAGGCCCTGATCGACCGGGTCGGCGACCTGCGCGACGAAGCCCAGGCCGAAGTCGACCGCCAGCGCGAGCTGCGCGACCGGATCGAATCCGCCCGCGACGCGATCGCCGCCCACGAGGCCGAACTGGAAAGCACCCGGGTCGAGATCGAGAGCCAGCGCGGCGAGCTGGTAGCCGCCCAGGGGACGCGGCGCCGGGCGCTGGCCCGGCTCGATGACCGCGAGGGCGTGCTCGAGGGCGACGTCTCCGAACTGCAGGCCGAAATCCAGGCCCAGTTGGGTGGCATCGGGCCGTTCCCGATGGGCCCACAGGCGGCGCCCGGCACCTTCATCTTCCCGGCCAGCGGCACCCTCACCTCCGGCTTCGGCTATCGCTGGGGCCGCCAGCACGAGGGGATCGACATCGGCGCCGCCGAAGGCACGCCGATCTGGGCGGCCGACGACGGCACCGTCGTGCTTCAGCAGAGCGAGGCCGAAAGCGGCGGCTACGGGAACTACACGTGCATCGACCACCGCGCCGGCCTCTCGACCTGTTACGCGCATCAGTCGGCCTTCAACGTCTCGCTCGGCGACGTCGTCCAGCAGGGTCAGGTGATCGGCCTGGTCGGCAACACCGGCCACTCCTTCGGCGCCCACCTGCATTTCGAGGTCCGCGTCAACGGCGTCGCCTACGACCCGATGGGTTATTTGTAAGCGGTTCCTTGGTTTCCCGTTAACAGGTTGCTTATACTCCGCGGCGACCAATAACCGCCTAATCCCGGTGCACGCGAGTCCGGGAGCGGGGGAACCACGGTGGTCCCGGGATGGGGCCACGGGGGCGAATCGGGTCATCTGACCCCTAGCGCGACTCTTTCAGCGCGAGCCCGACAGCTAACCCCGCCGGCCCTAGAGAGAGGAACCCCCCTTGGTCGGGAAGTCGAGTTGGCGATCGCGCAGGGCACAGGTTCTGCTGGCGGCCGCTGCCGTCGCGGGCTGCTTCGCCTCGCTCGGGGCCGGCGGCGCGCTCGCCGCGGAAGCCGGCGGCGGCCTCGCGCCCTCGGGCACGCCGCGACTCAGCGACGCCACCTGCATGAGCCGCTGCGTCAGCGCTCACAAGGCGACCCCGGGCGCGACCGTGCGGCTGACCGGCAGCTTCCTCGACGAGACCAGCCGCGTCGTCTTCAAAGGCGTGAGCAAGCCGGTCCTCGCCACCTACAAAGCCCGCACCACCAGCAGCGTCGAAGTCGTCGTCCCGGCCGAAGCGGCCAGCGGCCGCCCGCGCGTGGTCAGCGAAGACGGCCTCCGCTCCAATGCTTCGCCGACTGTGCTCGAAGTCGTCCCCGCCACCGCCCTGCCCAAACAGGTCTTCCCGGTCCGCGGCCCGCACGAATACTGGGCGGGCTTCGGCGACGGCCGCGGTCACGAGGGCGCCGACGTCGGCGCCGCCTGCGGCACGCCCCTGGTCTCCGTCGCCGCCGGCACCCTGACCAAGGTCGATACCCACCCCCGCGCCGGCAACTACCTGGTGATCGACCTCGCCCGCTCGACCCAGGACATCGCCTACATGCACATGACCGAGCCGACCACGCTCAAAGTCGGCACCAAGCTCAGCGCCGGCCAAGTCGTCGGCACCGTCGGCGACACCGGCAACGCCTCCGGCTGCCACCTCCACTTCGAGCTCTGGGAAGGCGAGTACTACGGCGGCGGCTCCCCCGTCGACCCGATCCCCTTCCTCAAATCGCTCGAGTCCCGCGCCAAGCGCAAGTAGGGGCCCGGCGCGTGGGTCCGCAGTGGCTCAGAAGCTCGCCGCGGGAACCTTAGGACCCCAATTCTCCGGGTGGCAGAGTGCGATGATTTCGTGCCCGTCCACGTAGGCGACCCCGACCACGTTTGCGATCCCTCCCGGTCCGGTTCGCGGTGAGGGCACGTAGAAGACCAGGTCCCCGTAGTGGTAGTCCGGGCTGAGCGTCTCGCCGGGCTCCAAGCGGGAGGCGCCCCAGTGCGTGGCAAAGGTAGCGACGCCGCGGCGGATGATGTCGTAGGCGCCATCGGCATTCGCGGGAATCGCCCAGACCTGCTCGCCTCCGTAGGTGGTGCGGATCGGTCGGTCCGTCGTCGCTACGCCGATCCGCGGCGGGCTCCAGCGATCCGGATCGAAGTTCCTGACGATCAGCCGGACCCGATCCTGGCCTACGTCGAGACTGCGCTCGGGGTGCCGGTTGTGGATCCGCATCTGGATCTTGAACTGCGCCTGGCCCCTGACTGCGGGCAAACCACACCACTTCGTCACCTGGATCCAGAGCCGAATGTCTTTCGGGTTGCTGCGCGACGGACAGATCAGCGCCGAGTCGCTGGCGGGCTCGCCGGAGTGAGCGGTCGCAGGTCCGTCGCCCGCCGATGCCGAAGCCGCACCGAGTAGGCCGGTTGAGAGGGTCAGGGCGGTGAGCGTCGCGAGAGCTCGGGGCAGCATTGGTCAGGAAACCTCCTTCGCGCCGGCCGAAGCGGGGTCGAAACCCGCCGGCCAGTGGGTCTTTGAGTTGAACGTTGCGTCGGTGAAGGTCGCGTCGCGGATCGTTACCTCGCGAAGGTCGGCGCCGCTCAGGTCGGCGCCGCCGAGCTCCGCGTCGGTGAGGTCCGCCCCAAAGAGGTTGGCGCCGCGCAGGTTCGCGCTCGTCAGGTCCGCGTACTCGAGATGTGCGTTTTCGAGGTGTGCTTCTTCGAGGCTCACGTCGAGTGCCATCACCCACTCCAGGTGTGCCCCCGTGAAGGTGGCGCCGTCGAGCTCGGCTTCTTCGAGGTAGGCGCCGCGCAGCCTTGCACCGGTAAACATCGCGCCCGGCAGGTGCGCTCCTTCCAGCCCCATTCCCGGCGCCGTCACCCATCCGAAGTCGGCATCGCGCCCTTCCGCGCTCTGAAGATGAGCGTTCTGGAGGTGAGCATGGACGAAGACCGCTCGGTCGAGGCGGGTCCTGAACAGGATGGCATTGGCGAGGTTGGACCGCGTCAGGTCCGCGCTTTCCAGGCGAGCCCGCCGCAGGTCGGACCCCCGCAGGTCCTTCGCACGCATGTAGATGCCCTCCAGGTCCTTGTCCCGAAGGTCGATGCCGATCAGGTCGCGCTGAAAGCTGAGCGTCAACCGCAGACTCTGTTCCTGCGCCGCCTCGTCGATCGTGTGTTGGGTTTGCGACTGCCACCAGCCGATCGCGACAGCGACGAGGACTCCGACGACGATCCCCTGACCGAGATCGCCCGAGGATTCCTTCAGACCCTTACCCGCCAGCATCAGCCCGATCCCAACCAGGGTGAGTACGGCAAGGATCACCGCCGGCGCCGTCGTGCCGACGGTGATGTCCGTCGACCGTTTCGAAAGCACGAACACGACAGCGCCGCACGCCAGCATTCCCGCTGCGAAACCGAGCCCCCGCCACACAGTGGAACAAACCGTACCGAAATGGACAGCCACCGGCTAGGATCGTCAGCTCGATCGCGTTCGACCAGGGGGGAGCCATGCGCAAGCTGATCGGTGTCGTACTTACCGTTGCCTTTCTCGTCTGCTTCGATGCTTCGATCGCGCTGGCCGACAACCCGACCTCCGCGACCAAGTGCCCTCTGGATGCCGAAGAGAAGCGAAGCCTCGGCGCCACTCTTGTCACCTCGCTCGCGGTCGAGGGCATCAGTTGCGAAGAGGGCGAACGGGTCACGATTGCCTTCAACAACTGCCGGACGTCGGGTGGCAGGCCACGAGGCCGGTGCCAGCGCAAGGTCGCCCATTACCGCTGCAGCGAATGGCGCTACGCCAAGAGCTCCAGCGGCTACACCGCGGCCGTCGCCTGCCTCTGGGGCGGCAAACGGGTCCTCGTCACGTACGTCCAAGGCAAATCCTGAATTGCCTTTTCCTGGTTCATGGCTGCGCGGAGCCACGACGGCTCGCCGAGCGCCTGGCCAGCGCTGGTTGGGTGCGCCATTGCCATTCCTGAGTTGACGACCGCGAGAAAGCCGACGCCGTGCTTAACCCTCTGCCCGAGGAGCGGACCAATGTAGCTGCTAGGATAGGCATATGACGCTACATCGGCGTGAGAGCGAAGTCGGCGTACGCGAATTGCACGACCGGCTTAGCGAGTATCTGGAGCAAGTGGAGGGGGGCGGCGAGATCGTCGTTACCCGGCGCGGCCGTCCAGTAGCTCGTCTGAGCGGACTTGGCGAGCGGCCGCTGGACGCTCTCGCGCGCCGTGGCCTGGTGCGGATGCCGCGGGGGAAGCGCCTGCCTCGCTCTGCGCGGGTGAAGGGTGTCGGCTCGGTCTCTGACCTTGTTTCCGAGCAGCGGGCCTGATCTTCTACTTCGACACCTCGGCGCTGGTCAAGCTCGTGATCGTCGAGGACGGGTCGGAGGTGGCGTCCGAGCTCTGGGGGAGTGCCTATCCGGCGGCATCGAGCATCCTTTCCTATCCGGAGGGGCGGGCGGCCCTGGCGGCTGCTCGTCGACGGGATCGGCTTGGAGCGGATCAACACAGCAGGGCGCTCGCAGACTTTGAGGCGCTGTATGGGGATCTGGCCACCGTAGGCGTCGATCACGAACTTGCGGTTAGTGCCGGCCAGTACGCCGAAAACCTGGGGCTGCGCGGCTACGACTCGGTCCACTTGGCGACGGCGCTCGAACTGGGGGATGACGAAGTTGTCGTGGTGACCTGGGACCGAGATCTCGCGCGCGCGGCGGAAGAGGTTGGCTTGGGCGTCGCCGGCTTCGATGGCGACCAGAGTTAAGTGGTCTCCGCTCCATCTATGGGGCGACGAACCACAAGTGCGGAAGCCTTGGGTGGGCCGCGAAGGAGCGCAATTGCGACGAATTGGCCACCAGAGCCCAGCTCGTGGCGTCGCCGACGAGCGCCTGAACGAAGAAACCCCCGATTTTCCGGGGGTCTCAATGCGGCTGAATGGAGTCGAACCATCACGGGTGTTTCCACCCACAAGGCCCTCAACCTTGCGCGTCTACCAGTTCCGCCACAGCCGCGGGGAGGGCGGATTCTAGGGGTTCCGGGTTCGGAGGCGGTGCTGGGTTGCAGGTATCCGGGGGAGGGGGTAGGCTACGAACACGTGTTCGGACGTGCTTTTGACCCGGCGAACGGAGGAAACGAAACGGGCCCATGGTTGACCTTGACCTGACCAAACGGCAGAAGGAGATCTTCGACTTCATCGGCAAGTACGCCGCCAAGACGGGGTATCCGCCGACGGTGCGGGAGATCGGCAAAGCCGTGGGGCTGCACTCGTCCTCGACCGTGCACGCGCATTTGGCGAACCTGGAGAAGATCGGGCTGCTGAAGCGCGATCCCTCGAAGCCGCGGGCGATCGAGCTGCTGACCGGGGCGGCCAGCCGGGCGAAGGACGCGATCCGGCCGCCGAGCGGGCTGCCGCTAGTCGGTCAGGTTGCCGCCGGTGCTCCGATCCTGGCCGAGGAGAACATCGAGGAGTACCTCGAAGTGCCCGACGTGATCGGCGGCGAGGACGGCGACTACATCCTCCAGGTCCGCGGCGAAAGCATGAAGAACGCCGGGATCATCGAAGGCGACTACGTGATCGTGCGGCCGGCCGACGACGCCAGCGACGGCGAAATCGTCGTCGCTCTGATCGGCGACGAGGCGACCTGCAAGCGCTTCTTCCGCGAGAAGGACCACATCCGGCTGCAGCCCGAGAACGAGGAAATGGAGCCGATCCTCAGTACCGAGGCTCAGGTGCTGGGCAAAGTGGTCGGCGTCTTCCGCAAGGTCTGATTTGGTTTTTCGGGCGCCTGTACGGCGTCCCCGGGAGGCCGCACTACTTCGGCCATTTCCCTTTTTCTATGAGTCTCTTGTAGCGCTTCTGGCGGCGGCGGGCGTCCCACATGACCAGCGGCAGCATCCGCAGGGCGAGGCCGGGAAAGGCGTCGAAGAGCGCAGCTGGGGCCCGCGCCAGCGGGGGACGATCGTGATCGGCCGCGGGCGGTCGCTGAGCCTGCCGACCGCGGCGGCGACCTGCTCGGCGGTCTGCAGCTGGCCGGAGAAGGAGCCGGCGGCGTGGACGTCGTCGAGCTTGTCTTCCAGCATCGGCGTCCAGATCCCGTCCGGGCAGACGGCGGAGACGCGGACGCCGTCGACCTTGGCCAGGCGCAGGTCGAACTGGGTGCCGATCGTGAAGGCCAGGGCCGCGTGCTTGCTGGCCGAGTAGTTGACCTCCCCCGGGGCGGCGACGATCCCGGCCAGGGAGACGATGTTGATGATGTGGCCGCGCCCGGCGGCCTGCATCGGGGCGAGAGCGGCGAGGGTGCCGTTGACGAGGCCGTAGTAGTTGACCTCGAGCATCGTCTGGCGCAGCTCCACGCCCTGCTCCCAGGGCGTGCCGCTGAAGAAGACGCCGGCGTTGTTGACCCAGAGGCCGAGACCGCCGTCGGCTGCAACCTGGTCGGCGAGCAGGCGGCAGGCCGCTTCGTCGCGCACGTCGAGGGCCGAGAAGCCGGCGCCGGCGCCGAGCTCGGCGGCGGTGCGGGCGGCGCTCTCGGCGTCGAGGTCGGTCGCGTGGACGCGGAAGCCACGCCCCGCGAGCACGCGGGCGATCCCCTTCCCGAGCCCCGATCCCGCCCCCGTGACCACCGCGTTCCGCATCGCGACCACCATAGACCGCGGTTGGTTGTCCCGCTGGGGGCGCGGAGCTACCATCGGTGGGCGGGCCGAGCGGACCGCGGGGGGAGAGAAAACCCCTCGAGGAAAGTCCGGACACCACAGGGCAGGGCGGTGGGTAACGCCCACCCGGGGAAACCCGCGGGAAAGTGCCACAGAAATGACACGGCCGATGGCGCGGCTGCACGTGCGTCGCGTACAGGCAAAGGTGAAATGGTGCGGTAAGAGCGCACCGGCGTCGCGGTGACGCGGCGGCCAGGCAAACCCCGCCCGGTGCAAGGCCAAGCAGGACCGTCGACCCGGCTCGGCGAGGTCCAGGTAGGCCGCATAGATAGATGGCCGCTCGAGACAGGATCCGGCTTACAGGCCCGCTAAAGGAAAGGCCCCAGCGATGGGGCCTTTCCCATTCCAGCGCCAAATAGCGGGGTTTTGTAAGGACCTCCTCATAAAACCTCCGATTCCGTCTTAGCGTTTGCTAACCTGCTGCCAACTTCCGCTGAATCTCCGCCTACATAGCGCGGGGAGCGGGGGACCCAATTAGTTGGGGCGAGTCGCCGGCTTGGTCCGGTGTAGCGCAGCTCTTTCAGCGCGAGCCCGACAGCTAACCCCGTAAGCGCTTGGAAAGAGCAATGAACCAAAGCAGACACTTCAAGCTGCGCTGGGCGCTTGTCCTAGCCACCCTCGCGATTACCGCGTTCCTCGCGCCGAGCGCCGCGCAGGCGGGAACCGGCGGCGCTTCCAGCTACACGGCGCCGAAGCCGAGCGCGGCCAGCACCTCGTCCGGGCTCTACACCTTCAGCCCCTGGCGGGTCGCCGGCGCCAGCTGGTACGGCCCGGGCCTCTACGGCAACGGCGTCGCCTGCGGCGGCACCCTGCGCCCCTCGACGGTCGGCGTCGCTCACAAGACGCTGCCCTGCGGCACGATGGTCAAGTTCAAACACCGCGGACACGTCGTGATGGCGCGGGTGATCGACCGTGGGCCCTACATCAGCGGCCGTGCCTGGGACTTGACCGAGGCCGCCGCCGAAGCGCTCGACTTCGAGGATGTCGGGGTGGGCAGCGTGCAGTACTCGATCGCCAAGAGTTACGCGCGCAAATAACCCGGCCGGGCCCCGGCCACCAGAACGCGCAAATACCGCAAAACGGCCGCTCCGAAGGCTACTCTGCAGTGTTTAGGCAGGGCCAATTGACGAGAGGAGCAGTCGTATGTCGAGGTACCCCCGAGGTCTTTTCAGCAGCGCGACGCCGCGGCGCGGCCGCCTGCTGGCGGCAGTGGTAGCGGTTTGCGCGCTTGCCGCCCTGCTGGCCTCGGTCGGCGCCAGCGCGACCAAGGTCGAGAAGACGACGGTGATCCTCGGGCAGACCTCGCAGACCCCCGATCCGTCCTGCCCCGGCAAAGGGTGCCAGGCGATCGGCAGCACGACCGGCTTCCAGGTCAGCAACGGCCAGGCCGTGAACCCATTCCTGGTCAAGCACGCCGGCACGATCAAGTCCTGGACGCTGACTCTGGCTCAGCCGACCCCGAGCGAGCGCAAATACTTCAACGACTTCTTCGGCACTCCGCCGGAGGCGCGTCTGGCGATCCTCCGCCGCGTCGCGGGCACCAACCCGCCGCGCTACACCCTGCGTGCCAACGGGGCGCTCAAGGTGCTCAGCCCCTACCTCGGGCAGACGGTCAAATTCGGCTCCAACCTGAAGGTGAAAAGGAACGACATCGTCGCGATCTCCGTTCCCACCTGGGCCCCGGCTTTCGCCGAGGACCTGGCGGCCAACAACGTCTGGCGGGCCAGCCGCGCCCCCGACGCCTGCGTCGAGCAGGTCGACCTGCGCCAGGGCGAGCCGCAGGAAAAGGTCGGTCGCAACGCCACCTACGGCTGCAAGTACGCGACTGCCCGCCTGCTCTACACGGCGACTCTGGTCGAGGACTAGCGCCGCAAACCGCTCGCCGTCAGCTCGACGGCCAGCGGTCTTTGACCATGGTGCCGTCGCCGCCCTCCGGCTTGGTTCCGCCGATCGCGAGCAGGACCAGTCCGTCGGACCCGGCGTCGAAACCGCGAACCACCTGCGGGGAGACCCGGACGACGTCCCACTGCTTGATCTCGGTCCGCTCGTCGTCGAGTCGGACCGCGCCTGAGCCCTCGACCACCACATAAGCCTCCTCCTGGGACTCGTGGCTGTGGCCGTGGGGGCTGGTGCGTCCAGGGGAGTAGCGCTCCAGGGTGACCCCGAGCTCGGTCGAGTCGAGGTGCTTGCGGGCGAACCGCATCTCCAGCCCCTCGGGGCCCTCCGGCTCGATCTCCATCAGGTTCTTGATCGCGTTACGGGACACTGGTCACTCCTTGGGGTGGGGGGCATGGAAAAACCCCGGGCCGTCGCCGACCCGGGGCTTTGAGAGTGGGTGATTGCCTTAGGCGGCCGAGGGGAGGACCCGCGGGGTCGCCTGGTCTTTCGGCAGCGCCGCGGCGCTGGCGATCAGGCTCTGGAACTCGTTCAGCGCCAAATGGCCGACCGCCTCGAGGATCTCCTCGTCGGTCCAGCCCGCTTCGCGCGCCTCCTCATGGAGGTGGAGCGGGGGCGGCCCATCGGCGTCGAGCGCCTCTTTCAGGTAGAGGAGCAGCGCCGCCTCCTTCTCGTCGGCGGAGGTGAAGCTGCGGGCGCGGGAGACCTCGTCGAGGCCGAGACCCGCCCGCCGCGCCGACTTCGCGTGCTGGGCGATGCTGTAGTTGTCTTCGCGGTGCTCGGCGACCGCCAGGGCGATCCTTTCGCGGGTCGCCTGGGGGAGGACGCCGCCGCGCAGCTCCGAGCGCATCCGGGTGTAGGCGCGGAGGACCGCTGGGGAGCCGGCGAGGACGCCGACGAACTTGGTGACCGCGCCACCGGTCGCCTGGATGGTTTTGATCAGCGGCGCGCTCTCGTCCGGCGCCGTTAGCTCGTCATGGATCTGGAATCTGCTGACTGCGGTTTTTACCGTCACAGTTGCTTCTCGCTTCTGGCTCTTTCTGGGGGCGAATATTTCGCTTTACAGAGCCTTTACGTGGCCTTTACTTTACTTTGAGCCTCTTACTTACCAGGAGTAAGTTATACCTACTTCCGGCGGACGTTGCAAGCTGCCTGCGGCCTCCTGCCCACGCGACGGAGAATTGCCTGTTCCTACCCGTATTACGTCGATCTGCACCCGTGCGGTTCATTCGCCTATCGTTGCGACCTTCTCGCGCCCGGAAGCCAAGGAGGCAGTGAATGGCAGAGCAACCCCGCAGTGCCGCTGACGTCATCGAGTTGGTCAAGCAGAACGACGTCCGCTTCATCCGCCTCTGGTTCACCGACGTGCTCGGCCAGCTGAAGAGCTTCTCTGTCAACTCCTCCGAGCTCGAGGACGCCTTCGACGGCGGGATGGGGTTCGACGGGTCCTCAATCACCGGCTTCAACCCGATCGAGGAGTCCGACATGCTCGCGGTCCCCGATCCGGCGACCTTCGAGCTGATCCCCTGGCGACCCGACGACGAGGACCTGGTCGCGCGTATGTTCTGCGACATTCGCGTCCCCGGCGGCGGTCCCTATGAGGGCGACCCGCGCTGGATCATGCGCCGGGCGCTGAAACGGGCCGAGGAGATGGGCTTCGACGCCTACAACATCGGCCCCGAGCTCGAGTACTTCTACTTCCGCTCGGCGAAGCCCGAGAGCGGCGTCCCCGAGCCGCTCGACGAGGGCGGCTACTTCGACCTGACCACGCTCGACGCCGGCTCGGACCTGCGCCGCGAGACGGTGCTGGCGCTGGAGAAGATGGGGATCCACGTCGAGTACACCCACCACGAGGTCGGCCCCTCCCAGCACGAGGTCGACATGCGCTACAAGAACGCGCTCGAGATGGCCGACGACTGCATGACCTACCGCATCGTGGTCAAGGAGTACGCGCTGAAATACGGCTACCACGCGACCTTCATGCCGAAGCCGCTGTTCGGCGAGAACGGTTCCGGGATGCACGTGCACCAGTCGCTCTCCAAAGACGGCAAGAACGCCTTCTACGACGAGGACGACCCCTACTACCTCTCGCCGGTGGCGAAGTCGTTCATCGCCGGGCAGCTGAAGCACGCGCGCGAGATCTCGCCGCTGTTCGCGCAGTGGGTCAACTCCTACAAGCGCCTGGTCCCGGGCTACGAGGCGCCGGTCTACCTGGCCTGGTCGCGCCGCAACCGCTCGGCCCTGATCCGGGTGCCGCTCTACCACCCCGGCAAGGAGGCCGCGACCCGGGCCGAGCTGCGCTGCCCCGACCCCGCCGCGAACCCGTATCTCTGCTTCGCCGGGATGCTGCAGGCCGGCCTCGAAGGGGTCGAGAAGGGCTACGAGCTGCCGGAGCCGATGGAGCAGAACCTCTACCACCTCTCCCAGGAGGAGCTCGCCCACCAGGGGATCGAGCAGCTGCCGGCGACGCTCGGCGAGGCGATCGAGATCGCCGCCGACTCGGAGCTGGTCCTGCGCACGCTCGGCGAGCACACCTTCCGCCGCTTCGTCGAGATCAAGCGCCAGGAATGGGACGAGTACCGGGTCCAGGTCACCCCGTTCGAGATCGAAAACTTCCTCCCGATCCTCTAGCGCGGATGGCCACGCTCCACGTCCTCCGCGTCTTTACCGGGGAGGACGGCGCCCACGGCAACCCGCTGGGGGTCTTCCTCGGCGGGGCGGAGGTTCCGCCCGAGCGGCGCCAATCGGTGGCGTTCAAGCTCGGCTTCTCGGAGACGGTCTTCGTCGATGACCGTGAGCGCGGCGCCTGCCGGATCTTCACCCCGGGCCTGGAGCTGCCGTTCGCCGGTCACCCGACCGTCGGCACGGCCTGGCTCTTGGCCCACGAGGGCGATGAGGTGCAGGCGCTGAACCCGCCTGCGGGGGAGGTAGCAGTGCGGCGCGAGGGCGAGCTGACCTACGTCGCCGCCCGGGCCGGGTGGTCGCCGCCCTGGGAGCTGATCCAGTACGACTCGCCGGCCGAGATCGACGCGCTCGACGGCCCCCCCGGCGGCCGCGAAGACGAAATCTATCTCTGGGCCTGGGAGGACGCGGCGGCCGGTACGGTCCGGTCGCGCTGCTTCTCGCTCGCCGACGGGGTCGGGGAGGACGAGGCGACGGGCTCGGCGGCGATCATGATGGCGGCGGCGCAGGGCCGGCCGCTGACGATCCACCAGGGCGAGGGCTCGCTCCTGCACGCCGTCCCGCTCGAGGACGGCTGGGCCGAGGTAGGGGGCCGCGTCGTCCTCGACGAGGTCCGCGAGTTCGAGCCCTAAGCCGCTCGACGTTTTGACCCGGCTAGGGGCGGGTCAACCTGACGAGCGCTCGCCGCGCGCCAGCGCGCTCGGCCACCAGAACTTGTAGCCGAGGGGCAGGGGGATCGCCG
>Ga0081539_10000792_pt1 | contig 61415 bp, 57 predicted proteins | sample TabmetS4T2R2_FD_71023 | JGI IMG/M metagenome (GOLD analysis project Ga0081539, IMG submission 71023) | Tabebuia heterophylla rhizosphere microbial communities from the University of Puerto Rico - S4T2R2 | ecosystem: Host-associated > Plants > Roots > Rhizosphere ...
TCGCCACCGCAGAACCGCTCCTGGGAGCCGCCGCTCAGCTCGACTCCGCACGTTTCGCACCGCGAGGGCGGTCGTTGCGTCACAGGCGCGTCGTCCGAACGTCTCTCGGCGGAGCCCCGAGGCCACAATCCACGCTGCGCGCCGTCCGTCCTCCTCGCGTCCCTCTCCCGTGGCTCATCACCTACCGTCCACCCGGCTGCTCCTTCAGGGCCAGGACGGCTACGACATCGACGAGCTCGCGCAGGCCGACCGGTTTTCCCACGTGATACTGAAATCCAGCGCGAATCACGCTCGCGCGATGTTCGGCCGTGGTGTACGCGGTGAGCGCCGCGGCGGGGGTGGCGCCGCCTCGGCCCGGCGAGAGCGTGCGCACCTGTCCGATTAGCCAGTAACCGCCTTTGCCCGGCATCGAGAGGTCGCTCAACAGGACATCTGGACGTTCGCGCTGCAAGACGTCGAGGCCCGCTTCGGCGGAGTCGACTGCAGTGACCGTGGCGCCACTGTGTTCGAGCATCTCCGCCACCGCGTCGAGGACGTAACGAGCATCGTCAACGACCAGCACGCGCACACCATTGAGCCGCGATCGTTCACTCATGGCGGCCCCTCCAGCGTGGCCACCCTAGCAGGGCGCCTCGACGGTCTCTATTGGACGTTGGTCCAACAGGGGCGCGCGTGGACGTTGGTCCAACAGGGGCGCGCGCGGACGTCGCGGAATGCGTTCTTCTTTCCGCAAGGTCCAATAGCGCTGCGGCTCTCGGCGTCAGGCTTGCGTGACGCAAAGACGGTGCTGGGCGCGATCCATCGCGATGCAGGTGACAGCGATCTCGACGCCCAGATTTCCCGAGTGGCGCTGGCCGCATCAGCGACTACTCGGGGGTGACGGTGGAGGAATCCGAGGTCGGCTTTCCCAGCATCGCCGCGGCCGTGGCGGCGGGAACGGAGCGGCTGGTGCGCATGAGCGTGACCGATCGTTCGGACTCGATGTGACGGCAATGGCCGGGGCGCTTCAGCGCGAGATGACACATAAGACCTCGACGCGCCATCGGCGGCGATGGCGGTTGTCCTGGGTCGGCGGGCCGTGCTCGGTACAGTTATCGGCCGACTCCCGGCCGCGGGCGCCTCAGTCTGTTCGATCGCGCCCAGTCCATCGGGGGCCAAGACGAGACCGGCTGGATCATCTACCGGATCGCGAAAGGCGATGGTGGCGGGCTCGTAGCGGACCGGTCACCGCGCACGATGCATACTGGCGCCACTCGTGCACGCCGGTTCCCATAAGAGTAGGCACATGCGCATGCGTGTTCGTATCGCACTGATATCGTTACTTGTTCTATCGTCCGGCACCGTAGCCTCTGGCGTGAATTACATTGACCGCGACGCACTCCTGCCACGGGATACGATCATGGCAACGCCGAGGGAAAGTGACGCGAAGGTGCAGCAACAACGCGAGCACCAGCCGTTGAGAATCGCGCCTCGTTCACAGACGTCCCCGCCCGATGTCCGGCCGGGAATAGATCCCGCCGAGACTACGCGCGAGAAGAAGACACTCGCGGTGCTCCTCCTGATGCTGAGGGATGGTCGAGGCGCCCGCTAGCCAGCAGACCCGCCGCAACGGGGCGCCCGTCGCGGCGGCTCGTCGAGTGCGCGGGCTACTTCGAGGCGGTCTTGAGAAGTGCGGCGGCGCAGGTGAGGCAAAAGCGCAACCGGGCTCGTCGCCGAGGTCGAGTTGCTGTCCCGCGCTCGGTTCTAGCCCAGCGGCTTCGTGCGGGTGATGTCGAGCGGATGGTCGATGAGCGGCTGCACGCGTTCGAGGAACCGCACGGTGTGCGGCAGGCCCGCGTGCTCGTCGAACGCGGCCTCGTCCTTCCAGCGCGACTGAATGTAAAAAAGCGCGGGCTCGCGCGTCGACCGAAAGAGGTTGATGCTCACGCAGCCGGGCTCCTGGCGTGTGGGCGCGACCACGGCGAGCAGAGTCTTTTCCACCGTTTCTTCGTTACCGGGACGCGCGTGAAACCGGGCAAAGATGAACAGGTCCATGATGTCTCACTTAGCAAATCCTGGTCCGCCCGACGCGGGCACGTTCACCACTGCAGCGCTCCCGTCCGATCCGCCAAGATCTGCATCAGCCGCGCGGGATCCACGGGCTTCAGCACGAAGTCGTCGAATCCCGCCTCGAAGCAGCGCTGGCGGTCCTCGGCCTGGCCGTAGCCCGTGAGCGCGACCAGCAGCGCCGGCTGATCGGGCTGGCGGCGGGCCGCGCGAGCCACCTCGTAGCCGTCCATCCCGGGCAGGCCGATGTCGATGAACGCGACGTCCGGGCGCTCGGCGGCAAGAATCTTCGCGACGTCGGCACCGTTGCTCGCCTCGAGCACGTCGTGGCCTTCGAGCGTGAGCAACGTCTTCAGCATCTCGCGGCCGTCGTCGTCGTCCTCGACGACCAGCACGCGGCGGCGCGCGGTCGGCGCGCAGCTCGGCCGCCGGGACGCCGGCGACGGGCTGACGGCGCGCGGCAGCCGCACCACGAACGTGCTGCCGCGGCCGCGGCCGGCGGATTCGGCGTGCACGGTCCCGCCATGGAGCTCGGTCAGCGTCTTCACCAGCGTCAGCCCGATGCCCAGCCCGCCTTCGGTGCGCGCGGCCGTCCGCTCGCCCTGATAGAACAGCTCGAAGATCCGCGGCAGGATCTCCGCGGGAATGCCGATACCCTCGTCCTCGACGACGACGACGGCGCTGTCGCCCTCGGCGCGCACATGGACGCGGATGGCGCGGCCCACCGGCGTGAACTTCACCGCGTTGATGAGCAGGCTGACGAGGATCTGCTCCAGACGGACCGGATCCACGTGGACACCGACGGGCTCGGCGTGCACCTCGATCGCGTGCCGTGCCGATGCGGCGGGGCCCTGCAGCGTCGACAGCGCCTGGTGAACGGCGTCGGCGAGATCGACCGGCCTCCGCTCCAGTGTCACCTGGCCGCCCTGCACGCGCGCGGCGTCGAGCAGATCGTCCACGAGCCGCTTGAGGTGGCGCACCTGACGCTCGATCACCGCGCGCGACTGCCCGGCCATGCCCGTGGTGGTGCCGATCCGCTTGAGGATCTCCGCCGCGCTGGCGATGGCCGCCAGTGGATTTCGCAGCTCGTGTCCAAGCATGGCCAGGAACTCCGTGATGTCCGGGACGCGTGAGACCGCATGCAACATCGCGAGCGATGAAACGCGAGCACCGTCCCTCGCGTCAAGAACGATTGCGCCCGCTCCAGACGCGCAGCGGCGCGCGATGTGCTCCCAGACGCCGCATGTTTACTGCGTCACGTGCGTGTGCGCTGCGCGGCTTCAATGACGACGCCGCCCGCAGGCGCGCCGACGCCTCGAACGCGCGGTATTGCGCAAAGATTTCATCGTGTGGAGCGTTGTGGATATGTGGACAGCCGGTGGACTGCCCGCGAGCCGGCGAACGCGGCCGAGCTACTGGCGGCGGTCGCCGAGGAACCGCAGCAGGAACAAGAAGAGGTTCAGGAAGTCGAGGTACAGCGACAGCGCGCCGACGATGGCGTACGAGCCGATCCGGTCGGCAGGAATCTCGAGCGCCAGCTGCTTGAGACGCTGCGCGTCCCACGCGGTGAGCCCGGTGAAGACGATCACGCCCACCACGGAGATCAGAAACTGCAGCGCGTCGCTGTGCCAGAAGATCCCGACGATCGACGCCAGCACCAGGCCGATCAGGCCCATGAACATGAACTGGCCCACGCCGGCCAGGCTGCGCGACGTGGTCGTGCCGTAGAACGCCAGGCCGCCGAACATTCCGGCCGTCACCATGAACGTCGTGGCGATCGAGGCGCCGGTGTACGCGAGCACCAGGACCGAGAGCGTCACGCCGGTGAGCGCCGCATAGCCGAGGAACACCGCCGTCGCCGTGCCGGGCGCCAGGCGGTCTGCGCGCGCCGACAGGAAGAAGACGAGCGCGAGCTGCCCGATGAACAGGCCGATGACGAGCGGGAAGTTGCCGACGAGCGTCTGCATCAGCGCCGGCGAGCTCGCCACCAGGTAGGCGACGACGCCGGTGACCGCGAGCCCCGCGCACATCCACCCGTAAACCGCTCGTAGGAAGGCGGTGACGCGCTCGGCGGTGGCCGCGCTCGACGGAAAGGCCGCTGCGGGATTTCGATCGAAGGCGTTCATATCTTCAAAGGTACCGCGCGCGACCGAGCGCGTCCAGCGCTGCGGGCGTATCATCCCGCCACGCGCAGCACAGTCCCGACGAGCGGGAGGCAGTCATGACGACCCCACGCTGCAATCGCCGGCGATTCATCACGACCACCGCGGCCGCAGCGCTCCTTCCCCGCCGCGCCTTCGCACAGGCCGGCTCGTGGGCACAGCGCCCGCCCGGCAATCCAGCGTCGGTGAACTTCGTGGTGTGGCAGTACGGCAAGATCTACGAGCAGATCGCCAAGCAGTTCGAGGACGACTGGGGCGTGAAGGTGCAGCAGATCATCGAGCCCAACGTCGAGCCGCAGGTCGCGAAGCTCACGGCCATGTTCGCGGCGAACGAGCCCGTCGACGTCTCGCAGTCGCCCATGCAATACCTGGCGAGCTACATCGAGCAGGGCATCGCGCAGCCCATCGACGGCCTGCCCGGCGTCGACCAGTACATCAAGGACTTCACGCCCTTCACGCGCGCCATCGCGCAGCGCGACGGCAAGACGTGGGGCCTGCCGTACTTCTCCACGGTGTGGACCTTCATGTACAACGACGAGCTGCTCGGCAAGGCCGGCTTCAAGGACAAGCCGTTCAAGAGCTATCCCGAGCTCGTCGACCAGGCGAAGAAGGCCAAGAAGGACGGCGTCGCGAAGTATCCAATCCTCTGGATCGGAGGCCAGGGCTTCGAGCAGCTGCCGGGCACGTGGTTCAGCATGACGGCGAACCGCGGTGGCGTGATCTTCGACAAGCAGCTGGCACCGCAGCTCGGCGCAGGCTCGGTCGCGCGCGAGACGCTCAAGTGGTGGGCGACGACGTTCAAAGACGAGCTGGCCGATCCGAGCTCGCTCAATCTGCGCTTCATTCCCGCGGTGAAGGCGTTCAACGCCGGACAGCACGTCTATCTCGGCACGCTGCACCACTACTACGTGAGCCTCATCAACGATGAGAAGAACTCGCCGATCGCCGGCAAGGGCCGCGTGCACGGCCATCCCGGCGACGGCAAGACGATCGGCTACACGATGCTGTACATCCTGCCGAGCACCACGAAACACAAGGACTGGGCGTGGAAGCTCATGCAATACCTCGGCGGCAAGACGAAGGACGGTCAGTACACGCAGGCCAATCGCCTGGCCACCGACGCCATGCTCGGCAGCGGCTACCAGTCGGTGATGGAGAGCGAGCTGCTACGCAAAGGGTGGAGCAAGTGGGGTGACGTACCGACCATTCTCGGCGCATGGAACAAGGCGCAGAACTTCGCCGACGTCGTGCCCGCGGTCTTCCAGCCGTGGTATCCGCGCTTCAGCGACATGATGAACGTGGAGCTCACCGCGTGCCTGCAGGGCAAGATCACGGCCGATCAGGCGTGCGACAACATGGTAGCCGCGGTCGGCAAGGCGAAGAAGGCCTGAGTCGCCTGCGACGCGAGCCGAGCGCGGGAGCGCTCGCCGTATTCCTGAATCTGCCATCGGGGCTGTGCCTGCTGCTGATCCTCGCGTGGCCGGTCCTCTACGCCGGATGGCTCTCGCTTCACGACGTCAATCTACGGACGCTTCGCACGGGTGACTTCCCCTTCGCCGGCCTTGCGAACTACGTGCGCCTGTTCGGCGACGAGATCTTCTGGCTCACGCTGCGCAACACCGTCCTCTTCGTCGGCGTGTCGGTCGTGCTCGAAGTCGTGATCGCTCTCGCGGTGGCGATCGTCATCGACGACGATCGCGTCGGCCTGTCGCGCGTCACCCGCCTCCTGCTGCTGGTGCCGTGGGGCGTGCCGCCCGTGGTCAACGGCCTCTTGTGGGCGTTCATCTTCAACACCCAGTACGGCTATCTGAATCGCTCGCTGTTCGCGCTCGGGCTCCTTCGAGAGCCGGTCAACTGGCTCGGGCATCCGCAGCTCGCGATGGGCGCCGTCATCACCGCGTATGTCTGGCGCACGACACCGTTCAACATCCTGCTCTATCACGCCGGCCTGCGCGGCATCTCGCGCGACTACTACGAGGCCGCCGAGGTTGATGGCGCGTCGGGCGCGCGGCGGTTCTGGCACATCACGCTGCCGCTGCTGCGCCCGATCATCGCGGTGAGCCTCATCTTGAGGACGACGTTCGGCTTCATGGTCTTCGACGAGATCTTCGCCATCACGCAGGGCGGGCCCGGCAACGCCACGTGGGTGGCCTCGTGGTACACCTACCGCGCGGCGTTCCAGCCACCGTTCAACGTCGGTCTCGGCGCCGCCTCCGCGTGGGTGATGGCGCTGATCCTGGCCGTGGCCGGCGTGGCGTACGCGCGGATGGTCGGGCGCAGGCTCGAGTCATGAGGCTCTCGCGGACGCGGCGTGCGGCGCTCGTGTCGGCGAACGTCGCGGTCATCGCGTTCCTGCTGCTGCCACTGCTGCCGGTCGTGATGGGCGCGCTGCAGTCGGAGAAGGCGCTCCAGTCCGATCTGCGCTCGCTGGTGCCGCGGCAGCCCACGCTGGCAAACTTCGAGCTGATCCTGACCGGCGGCGCCCACCGCGGGCCGATCTTCGACCAGGTTACGTACCTGCCGAAATCGGTCGAGCGCTTCCCGGCCGCCTTCCTGAACAGCGTGCTGGTCGGCGTGTCGGTGGCGGTGCTCACGCTGCTCTTGGCGAGCTTCTCGGCGTATACGGTGGCGCGGCTGCAGCTGGCGTGGATCCGGGCGCTGCTCTCGCTCTCCGTCGCGGCCAGGCTGGTGCCGCTGATCGTGCTCATGGTGCCGCTCTACGTGTTGTTCCGCCGCTATGGCCTGCTGAACTCGCTGCCGGGGGTGGTCGTCGCGGAGATCGGCTTCCTGCTCCCGTACGCCGTACTCATCCTGGTCCCCTACTTCGCCGCGCTGCCCGGCGAGCTCGAGGACGCGGCGCGCATCGACGGCTGCACGCGGTTCGGCGCGTTCCTGCGCATCGTGCTGCCGCTCGCCACGCCCGGGTTGGCCGCGTGCGCGACGATCATGTTCATCCTGTCGTGGCACGAGCTGCTCATTCCGCTCATCGTGGTGAGCCGGCCCGAGGTCATGACGGTGCCCCTGATCCTGGCCGGACTGGTCTCCGACTACTTCGTGTTCTTCACGCTCATGATGGCCATCTGCCTGCTGGGCTTGCTGCCCACGCTGCTGCTCGTTCTGCTACTGCAGAAATACGTGGTGCGCGGCCTCCTGGCCGGCGCGCTCAAGGGATGATCCGCTTCGGCCTCATCGGCTATGGGCTGTTCGGGCGCCATCACGCCCGCGCGATTGCGCAGGCCCCGGGCGCCACGCTCGCCGCCATCGCCTGCCGAAGCGCCGAGACGGCCGAGGCTGCGCGCAAGGACTGGCCCAACGTCTTCGTGACCACCGACTACCGGACGCTGCTGGCGCGCCCGGACGTCGGCGCCGTCGACATCGTGGTCCCGAACGACCTGCACGAGGAGGTCGGCGTGGCGGCGCTCGAGGCCGGCAAGGACGTGCTGCTCGAGAAGCCGCTCGCGCCCACGCTCGCCGCCTGCGACCGCTTGATCGGCACCGCCCGCCGCACCGGGCGCGTGCTCTCCATCGGGCACGAGCTGCGCCTGTCCGAGCAGTGGGGCACCATCAAGCGGCTGATCGACGCGGGCGACCTCGGCGACCTGCGCTGCGTCATGTTCGATTTGTTTCGCTTCCCCTACCGTCCCGGCTCCGGCGGCTGGCGGCACGATCGCCGCCGCATCGGCTCGTGGATCATGGAAGAGCTGGTCCACCACTTCGACCTGGTGCTCTGGTACTTCGCCCGCTGGGGCGATCCCGTGGCGGTCAGCGCCGTCGGCTTGACGCGCGGTGGAGACCCGGCCTTGGCGGAGGTGCTGACCGCCACGCTCCGGTTTGCCGGCGGGCGCTACGCGATGGTGACGCTGACGCTTGCCGGGTTCGAGTACCACCTCGGGTGCCAGGTCATCGGCGCCGAGGGGGCGCTGCGGGCCTGGTGGTCGGCAGGGCTGGATCGAACGCGCCAGGCGGACTTTGGGCTGACGGTGCGGCGGCGGGGCGCGACCGAGCCGGCCGTCGTGCCGCTCGCGGCATCCGGCGAGCTGTTCGAGCTGGAAGAGCAATTGCGGCGCTGCGTTGGCGCGTTTCGCGAGCGACGGCCGCTCGTCTCGGCCGAGGATGCGCGGAAGGCGGTCGCGGTGTGCCTGGCGGTGGAGCGGTCGTTGGGAGACGCCGCCGAGCATTCGATTTGAAACGGCAGCCCGAACTACAGTAGTCTCGAACAATGACGAAGATTCGCGATGCCGTCTGCCCCACCTGCAACAAGACCGTGAGCGTCACCTACTGGCCGTACAACGTCCCGCTCTACGCGCAGCATTCGGTTCCCGGCACCGAGCGCGACTGCAGCTCGGGCCTGCGCCCCGTCAAGACCGAAGAGCAGTAGCGCGTCACGCTGCCCGGGAGCGCACGGTCAGCGCGACCTCGCAGTCGAGCGCCTGCAGCAGAGCGCCCGCCTCCCTTGACACCATGCGTCGGGCCAGTGCAGAGTCCGACCGCCGTACAGCCGGGAGGAGGCTCCGATGAACCCACCGCGCAATGAGGACGTCAGCCGCCGACGTTTCGTCCAGCTCGCGACCGCCTCGGCCGTCATGCTCGCGGAGGCCGGACGCGCCCCGCGCGCCGCCGCCGAGGACAAGTTCATCTTCGCGAGCACGGGCGGCTCCTGGGGCGAGGGCATCAAGTCGAGCTTCGTGACGAAGCCGGATTTCGAAAAGCGGTTCAAGGTCACGGCCACGCACGCCGCGCAGCTCGAATCCGTGGCCGCGTCGAAGATCATCGCGAGCTGTGGCACGCCGACGTACACGGTGTCGACGCACGGCCAGGCCGAGGCGGTGCTGCTCGCCGACGCCGGATGCATTCAGCCCTACAACGTCGCTCAGCTGCCGAACCTCAAGGACATCCCGCGTGAGCTCACGCTCGAGCAGAAGGGCGCACCGTATTACGCCCCGTACGTGTTCCTGATGTGGGCGCTCACGTGGAACACGAAGCTCGCGAAGAAGCCCGCCTCGTACAAGGATCTATGGCGCCCCGAGTACAAGGGCAAGGTCGCGATCCCGGCCTACGGCTGGTACGGCGTGTACTGGCTGCACGCGGTGAACAAGGTGTTCGGCGGAACCGAGGAGAACACCACGCCCGGCATGCAGGCGCTGGCCGAGCTCGTGCAGAAGAACGACGCGATCATCATGGAGAACGTCGACCACGGCATGAAGCTGTTCCAGCGCGAGGAGATCGTGATGGCGCCGTTCTGGAACGGCCGCACGTTCGCGCTGCAGGACGGCGGGGCGTCCGTCGCGATCGAGTACGTGCCCAACGCAATCGCGCTCGGCGCGGGCTTCGTGATCGTCAAGGGCACCGCGCTCGCCGAAGCGGCGCACGGGTTCGTGAACGACACGCTCGACCCGCAGTACCAGCTCGAGATGACGAAGCTCTTCAAGTATCCGCCCGCGAGCCGGCGCGCCAAGCTGCCGACCGAGCTGGAGCGGGTCCGCGTGCCCGACAAGGAGCTCGGGCAGAGCGTCAAGCTCGACTGGAAGAAGATCAACGACTCGCGGAGCGCCAACCTCGATCGCTGGAACAAGGAGGTTCTCGGCAAGGCCTGAGGACCGCCGATGGGCGATCTCGAGGTCCGGGCGCTGGTCAAGCGGTTCAGCGACTCCGCGGTCGTCGGTCCGGTGTCGTTCACGGCTGCCGACGGTGAGTTCCTCTCGCTGCTCGGGCCGAGCGGCTGCGGCAAAACCACCACGCTGCGGTGCATCGCGGGCTTCGAGATGGCGAGCGCGGGCGACGTGCTCGTCGACGGGCGCTCGATCGCGGGCTTGCCGCCGCACCGCCGCGACGTCGGGCTCGTCTTCCAGAACTACGCGCTGTTTCCGCATCTCACCGTCGGCGACAACGTAGCGTTCGGCCTGCGGCTGCGCCGGCGCCCCGCTCCGGAGATCGCGCGACGCGTGCACGACGCGCTGAGCCTGGTCGACCTCGCCGGGCTCGAGGCGCGCTATCCGCGGCAGCTGTCCGGGGGCCAGCAGCAGCGGGTCGCGCTGGCGCGCTGTCTCGCGCTGGAGCCGAGCCTGCTGCTGCTCGACGAGCCGCTGTCGAACCTCGATCTCAAGCTGCGGCTGCAGATGCGCACGGAGCTGAAGAAGCTCCAGCGGCGGCTCGGCAAGACCACGGTGTACGTCACGCACGACCAGGGCGAGGCGCTCGCGCTCTCGGATCGCATCGTCGTGATGTCGCGCGGTCACGTGGAGCAGATCGGCACCCCGCGCGAGATCTACGAGTCGCCGCGGACGCGCTTCGTCGCCGATTTCATCGGCGCGTCCAATCTGCTCGCCGGCGCCATCGTGTCGGCCGGCGCCGCGGGCGTGATCGTGCGCGCGGGCGCGCTCGAGCTGCGATCGACGGACCGGACGCCGGCCGGAGCGACGAGCGTGACCGTGCTGATCCGGCCCGAGCGGATCCGGCTCGCGGCGGCGCCGCCGCAGGGCACAGACGTCAACCGGCTCGCCGTGCGCGTCGCCGACGTCGTGTACCTCGGGGAGGACCTTCAAGTCATGCTCGAGCTCGATGGCGGCCCGACGCTGAGCGCAAGCCTGAAAGCGACGTCGGCGGAGAAGGATTGGACGCCGGGGACCGCGCTCACCGCCTGCATCGCGCCGGACGACGTGCGTTTGCTGCCGGTTGGGTCCGAGGCGGTCACGCCGTGAACGCCATGAACGCGACGCCCGCCAACGCGCGCTTCTTCGGCGCCGTCCTCGTCGCACCCGGGCTCGGCATCCTCACGCTGTTCCTGTTCGTCCCGCTGGCGCTGATCGTCGGGCTCAGCGTCTTGACGTACTCGCCGACCAAGATCTGGCTCCCCGTGCTCACCGCGGTGAACTACGAGAAGTTCTTCCATCCCTACTATCTCGGCGTGATGTGGACCACGATCAAGATCGGTCTGCTCACCACCGCCACGTGCGCCGTGCTCGGCTTCCCCGTCGCGTACTTTCTCGCACGCGCGCCGGCGCGCTGGCTCGGCGTGTGGCTCTTCCTGCTCGTGACGCCGCTCATGGTCTCGAGCGTCATCCGCATCTTCGGCTGGCTGGTGCTGCTTGGCCGTCGCGGTCTCGTGAACGCCACGCTGGAGGCCGCCGGCTTCGGCGGCGTCGACCTGCTGCACAACGTGCCCGCCGTCGTGATCGGTCTCACCGAGCTGCTGCTGCCGTTCATGGTGCTGCCGCTCATGGCGGCGATCGAGACGATCCCGCGCTCGGTCGAGGAAGCGGCCCGGAACCTGGGCGCGAGCTCGCTGCAGCTTTTCTGGCGCGTGCTGCTGCCGCTGAGCCTGCCGGGCCTCGTGTCCGGCTCGCTGCTCGTCTACACGGTCGCGATCAGCGCGCTCGTCACTCCCGCGCTGATGGGCGGCCGCAAAGTGCGGATGCTCGGCAACCTCGTTTACGACGAGGTCCTGACCTCGATGAACTGGCCGTTCGCCGCGAGCATCTCGGTCGTGCTGCTCATCGTCACCGCCGCCGTGATGCTGGGCTACCTGCGCACGATGCGCGGGCTGGCGCGCCGGAGCGGCCAGGCATGAGAGGCCGCGCGCTCTTTGCCGTCGTGGTCGCGATCTACCTCTTCCTGCTCGCGCCGCTCCTGATCGTCGTCGCGGTCTCGTTCGATCCGACCGATGCGTTCCGCTTCCCGCCGCCGGGCGTCTCGCTGCGCTGGTACGCCGCGTTCTTTGCCAGCGACACGTTCGTGCGCGCGTTCTTCCAGGTGAGCCTCGTCATCGCCGCCGCCGTGAGCATCGTGGCGACGGTGATTGGCGGGCTCGCCGCCGTCGGCCTGGTACGCTTCCTCGGGCGCCGGCGCGGCCTCGTCGACACGCTCTTCCTCACGCCGATCGTCGTGCCGGAGATCCTCCTCGGCGCGGCCCTGTTCCTCTATTACTCACGCCTCAAATGGGAGACTTCCGTGGCCGGTCTCGTGCTCGGACACCTGGTGATCGCGATTCCCTACGTGGTGCGGACCGTCTCGGCGGGGCTCACCGGCGCCGACCGCTCGCTCGAGGAGGCGGCGATGAGCCTCGGCGCCACTCGCGCGCAGGCCTTCGCGAAGGTCACCCTGCCGCTCATCCGCTCCAGCGTCGTCTCGGGCGCCGTCTTCGCGTTCATCGTGTCCTTCAGCGACATCAACATCGCGCTGTTCGTCGCCGGTCCGCAGACGGTCACGCTGCCGGTGCACATCTTCTCGCAGATCGTGTGGCAGCCCGATCCGACGATCGCGGCCGCCTCCACGCTGCAGATTCTCCTGATCGCGGTGCTGCTCGCCGTCGCGCAGCGCGTGTTCCGCCTGCGGGTGACGGCATGAGCGGCCTGCGGCTCGGCGTCGACATCGGCGGCACCTTCACGGACTTCGCGCTGCTCGATGAGGCCTCGGGCGCGCTCACCGTCCTGAAGCTTCCCTCCACGCCCGAGCGGCCGTCCGCGTCGGTGTTCACGGGCGTCGAGACGCTCGCGCGCGAGCACGGCGCCAATCCCGCGGGCATCGGCGCATTCGTGCACGGCACCACGCTGGCGGTGAACACGATCATCGAGCGCAAGGGCGCGCGCGCGGCCCTGTTCATCACGGAGGGCTTCCGTGACGTCCTCAACATCGGCCGCCACCGCATTCCCGACGTCTTCAACTTCTTCTCGGAGCTCCCGGCGCCCCTCGTCCCCCGCGCGCGCGTCATCGAGGTGCCCGAGCGCACGCTCGCCGACGGCCGCCTGCTCCGAGGCGTGGACGAGGGCGTGATCGCGCAGGCGCTGCAGCGCCTCGTCGCCGACGGGGTGACGGCCATCGCCGTGTGTTACCTGCACAGCTACAAGAACGCGGCGAACGAGCTCGCCACGCGGCGGCTCGTCGCCGCGAATGCGCCGGATCTCTACGTGTCGCTTTCGTCCGAGCTATGGCCGCAGATGCGCGAGTACGAGCGCGGGCTGGTGGCGGTCATGAACGCCTATGTCGGCCGCAAGATGTCCGTGTACTTCGCCGACCTCGAGCGGGAGCTGCGAAGCCTGGGCGTCACCGCGCCGGTGCTGTCGACGAAGTCCAACGGCGGCGTCATGACGGCCGCCGAGGCGGGCGAGCGCCCGGTCGAGACGCTGCTGTCCGGCCCGGCCGCGGGCGTCATCGGCGCCTCGTTCGTGGCGCGTCTCGGTGGGCACGCGCGCGTGATCACGTTCGACATGGGCGGAACCAGCGCGGACGTCGCCGTCGTCGACGGCGAGCCGCGGTTTTCGACCGAGAATCACGTCGGCGATTTTCCGGTGATCATGCCGGCCATCGACGTGACGTCGATCGGCGCCGGTGGTGGCTCGGTCGCGTGGATCGACCGCGACGGCGTGCTCAAGGTCGGCCCGCACAGCGCCGGTGCCCGGCCGGGGCCCGCGTGCTACGGCCAGGGCGGCGCCGACGCCACGGTGACCGACGCGTACGTCGCGCTCGGCGTCATCGATCCCGCGCGCTTCCTCGGCGGACGCGTCAAGCTGGATCCCTCGCTCGCTAACGCGGCGCTCGAGCGCCTCGGGCGCGCGCTCGGTCTGGGCGTGCCGCAGGCGGCGGAGAGCGTGCTGCGCGTCGCGACGTCGCAGATGTACGCCGCGCTCGTCCCGCTCATGGCGCGCAAGGCCGTCGACCTCGACCGGTTCGCGCTGCTGCCGTTCGGCGGAGCGGGCCCGACCCACGGGTTCCTGCTCGCGCGCGAGGTTGGCATCAAGCGTGTCGTCGTGCCTCCGAGCCCCGGGGTCCTGTGCGCCATCGGCTCGCTGGTGGCCGACGTGCGTCGCGATTTCGTGCGCACCATCCACGAGCCGCTGCGTCGCGACGCCGCGCCGGCGCTGATGGAACGCATCCGCGACGGCTTCCACGCGCTCGCCGACGAGGGCCGCCGATGGCTCGCCGGTCAGGGGCTCGACTTCGAGACCACGCATTCGCTCTGGAGCGTCGATCTGCGCTACCTGGGACAGTCGTTCGAGCTGATGATCCCGGTCACGGACAACGTGGTCGCGGACGCGAGCGGCGAGGCTTTGCGTAAGGCCTTCCACACGGGCTACACGCAGGTGTACGGCTACAGCGACGAGCAGGCGGAGCTCGAGATCCTGAATCTCAGAACGACGGCGATCGGCGTCACGCGCAAGCCCGATCTCGCGCGACATGTGGCCGAGCGGCCGGTGACGAGCGCGACCCGCGAGCGGCGAATCTTCCTCGACGGCGCGCCGCGGACGGCGAACGTGCTCGACCGCGCGAGCCTCGAGCCGGGCGTGCGGGTCGCCGGTCCCGTCATCGTCGAGCAGTACGACACGACGGTGCTGGTGCCGCCGGGCTACACGGTCACGATGGATCACTCCGGTAACCTCATTGGCGAGGCGATCGATGGCAACCGATAAGGTGCTGCTCGAGGTCCTGAACAACCGCTTCACGGGCATCGTCGAGGAGATGGGCTACATCATCCATCGCGCCTCGTTCACCGTGTTCATCAAGGAGACGTGGGACTTCGACTCGGCGCTGGTGTCCTCCGACGGCGAGATCTTCTGCTACCCCCGGAACATCGGCGTCACGAACATGCTCGGGATGCACATGGGCGACGCGATCCGCGCGATCGGCCACGTCGAGCCCGGCGACGTCATCGTGACCAACGATCCGCACCGCACGCGCGGCATGTGCACGCACCTGCCCGACATCATGATGTTCAAGCCGCTCTTCGCCGGCGGTCGCCTGCTCTGCTTCGCCTGGTGCTTCATCCATTCCTCTGACGTCGGCGGGCTCGTCCCCGGCAGCATCTCGCCGACCGCGTTCGACCGCTTCCAGGAAGGGCTGTCGATTCCGCCGATGAAGCTGATGAAGGCGGGAACGCTGAACCAAGAGCTGCTCGACATGATTCTGGCGAACGTCCGCATCCCCGAGCAGAACTGGGGCGACATGAAGGCGCTGCTCGCCGCGCTCACCACGGCCGAGCGGCGGATGGACGACGTGCTCGCGCAGTACGGCGAGGAAGCCATCCGCACGGCGATCCCCGACCTGCTCGACTACGGCGAGCGCCGCGCCCGACAGATCTTCGAGGCCATTCCCGACGGCGATTACGAGTTCTCGGACTACGTCGAGGGCGAGCTGTTCTCGGCCTATCACGTCCGCATCAAGGTGCGCGTCGAGGTGCGCGGCAGCGACGTGCGGCTGGATTTCAGCGGCACCGATCCTCAGGTCCGCGCCGCGTTCAACCTGCCGACGTACGACAAGCCGAACCAATGGGTCGTCCTCGGCATCGTGAACTACCTGCGAACGACGGACCGCAGCCTGCCGTTGAACCGCGGCATCCTGCGGCCGGTGAGCGTGACGATTCCGAAGGGCTCCGTGCTGAATCCGCTGCCGTTCGTCGCGACCGGCGTGCGCCATGCGTGCGGCTACCGCGTCTCCGACGCGGTGCTCGGCGCGCTGAGCCGGGCGGTGCCGCAGCAGATTCCCGCCGCCGGCGCTGGCCAGGTGGCGATCGTGCTGCTGTCGCACCTCGACGGCGAGACGGGCACCTACAAGGTCAACGTGCTGCAACCGATGCAGGGCGGCTGCGGCGGTCGGCCGACGAAGGACGGCATCGACGGCGTCAACTTCTCCGCCGGGTCGCTGCGCAACGTGCCGACCGAGAGCATCGAGCTCGAGGCGCCGGTGTTCGTGCGCCGCTACATGCTGCGCGACGAGGCGGCGCCGGGACGGTGGCGCGGCGGCGCCGGGGTCGTCTTCGAGTTCGAGATCAACGCGCCGAACACGATCATCACCGCGCGCGGCATGGAGCGGCTGCGGCTGCGGCCGTGGGGCCGCGCGGGAGCGGGCCCGGGCGAGGTCAGCGGCACCATCGTCAATCCCGGCACGCCCGACGAGCAGATCGTCGGAAAGATCGACGTCCTGAAGCTCGCGCCAGGCGACGTCGTCCGCATCGCGTCGCCGGGCGGCGGTGGCTACGGCGATCCCTTCGAGCGCGACCCGGAGATGGTCCGGCAGGACGTCGCCAACGGCTTCGTCAGCGCCGATGACGCGGCCGGTGTATATGGCGTCGTGCTGCGCGATGGTGCGGTCGAGCTCGAAGCGACACGACGACGACGCAGCGACCGCGCGGCCGTGGCGACAGCGCCGTTCAGCTACGGTCGCGAGCGCGAGCAGTATGAGCGTCGCCTGCCGCCCGCGGTCCAGGACGTGGTGGCCGCCGAGTTGCTCGCGTATTCCGGCTCCTATCGTCACTTCCTCAAGGAACGCGTCTACGATGCGCTGCTCGCCAACGGCGCCGTCGAGCTCGATGCCGCCCTGTTGCGCGAGCGAATCCGCGCGATCGTGAAAGCTATTAGAACCAACGAAGCCACGCGTGTCTAGAACAGGCCACCTGCGGTGCGAGCCGGCCTCGCGGACCCCGCTACAACGAAGCCACGCGTGTCTAGAACAGGCCACCTGCGGTGCGAGCCGGCCTCGCGGACCCCGCTACAAGGAGAACGCATGACCGACGGGAAGCTGATCTCGTCAGACTCGCACATCGTCGAGCCGCCCGACGTGTGGGCGGAGCGGCTCGACGCGAAATACCGCGACCGCGCCCCGCGCGTGGTCGCCGAGCACGATGGCGACTGGTGGATCGTCGACGGTGTGCGCACCAACTCGTTCCAGGGGGGCGCGCAGGCCGGCGTGCGGTTCGAGAGCCAGGACCGCCTGCGACCCGCCGCGCGTTTCAACGAGGTGCGCCGCGGCGCATACGATCCGGCCGAGTTTCTCAAAGAAAACGAGTCGGACGGCATCTACGGCTCGGTCGTCTACCCGACCGAAGGGCTTCAGCTCTTCCGGGTGCCCGACGTCGACCTCCTCAGCGCCGTGTTCCGCGCGTACAACGACTGGCTCGGCGAGTTCTGTCGCACAAATCCACAGAGGCTGAAAGGCATCGCGATGCTCAACGTCGAGGACGTGCCGGCCGCGGTCCGCGAGCTCGAGCGCACGCGCAAGGCCGGCCTGGCCGGCGCGATGATCACCGTCTACCCGCCCGAGGAGGTTGGCTACGACCATCCCCAGTACGAGCCGCTCTGGGCGGCGGCGCAGGACCTCGACGCACCGCTCGCGCTGCACGTCGACACCAACCGACCGCAGCGTGGCGCGCTCGAGGAGACGATGCGCAACCGGCGTCCGTCGTCGCTCGCCAACGCCGATCACTGGGTGCGGATGTCGCTGGGCCACATCATCCTGACGGGCGTCTTCGAGCGCTATTCGCGGCTGCGCATCGGGTCCGCCGAGCACGAGCTCTCGTGGGCGCCGCATTTCATCGACCGGCTCGACTACACCTATACGCAGCGCGCGCGCCGCGAGTCGTGGCACCGCTTCAAGGGCGACGTCCTACCGAGCGACTTCTTCCATCGCAACGTGTTCCTCTCGTTCCAGGAAGACGGCCTCGGCGTTCGCGATCGCGAGCTCATCGGTATCGACACGCTCATGTGGGGCTCCGACTATCCGCACACCGAGTCCACCTTTCCGCAGTCACGGAAGATCCTCGAGCGCATCCTCGACGGCGTGCCGGACGGCGAGCGGCGGAAGATCACGCGCGACAACGCCGCGCGGCTGTATAACTTCGATCTCGGGTGAGCAGGCGTTGGCCACCGTCGACCAGCTGAAGATCAGGCGCGCTCGGACCGGGCTCATCGCGCACGACCCGGCGCGAGCCCACCCCGGCTACACGCTGTTCGCGCCGATGTTCGGTGACGGCACCGTGTACCTGGTCGACATGCAAGGCAAGGTGGCCCACGCGTGGCACATGCCGTATCGGCCGGGACTCTATGGGTACCTCCTCGACAATGGTCACCTCTTCTACAGCGGCAAGGTCATGGAAGACCTCGAGCGGTTCGAGGCGTGGCGCCGCGTCAAAGGCGGCGCGATCCTGGAAGCCGATTGGCGCGGGCGGGTCGTGTGGGAGGTGCGCCACCCGGATCACCACCACGACGCGCGCCGCCTCCGCAATGGCAACGTCGTCCTGCTGTGCGTACGGCCGCTGCCACGCGAGATTGCCAGCCGCGTTCAGGGCGGCCTCTCGGGCACCGAAGTCGACGGTGGCACGATCTACGGCGATTACCTGCTGGAGATGACCACCGGCGGTGAAGTCGTCTGGGAGTGGCGAAGCTGGGAGCATCTCGATCCGGCGACCTATCCGATCACCCTTCAAGACCGTCGCGCCGAGTGGACCCACGGCAACGCGGTGGCGGAAACGGCGGAGGGAGACCTCCTCGTGAGCTTCCGGAACATCTCGACGGTCGTGATGGTCGAACGAGCTACGGGAAAGATCATCTGGGAGCTCGGCAGCCCGCCCCTGGCGCAGCAGCACGATCCGCGGCCGCTGCCCAACGGCAACGTCCTCATCTTCGACAACGGCACGCACCGTCGCGATCATCCGGTCACGTTCTCGCGCGTGATCGAGGTCGACCCTCGCACGAGCGCGATCGTCTGGCAGTACACCGATCAGTCGCTCTTTGAATTCTTCAGTCCCTACATCTCGAGCGCCCAGCGACTGGCGAACGGCAATACGCTGATCTGCGAAGGGTGCCACGGGCGCATCTTCGAGGTCACGCGCGACGGCGAGGTCGTGTGGGAGTACGTGAGCCCGCACTTCTTCTCCGAGCCCGGCCCGCCCGGACTGAACAACTGGGTCTTCCGGGCTTTTCGCTATACCTCCGACGAGATCGGCATCGCGCGACCGGCATGAGCGCGCGAGCCGACGCACACGCGCGAGGCCGCGCTCACAGCTTCAGCGACATCAGCTCGTCCGCGAAGACGATCTCGCCTCGATAGATCTTCCTGACGTCGCCGATGCCTTTCTCCATGGGGCCATGGCGCGCCAGGTGCGGTCCGATGTGGACGAGGACCAGGCGCTTGACGCCGGCCTCTTCCGCCATCCGGGCGGCGCCCAACGTGCCGCACTGGCCGCCGACCTCGCCCATCGCCTCCATGCGCTCCTGATCGTCCCAGCACATGCAGAGCATCATGTCGGCACCGCGCGCGAGATTCACCACGCTTGCGCACGGCTGGGTGTCGCCGGTGAACACGACGCTGCCTTCGGGACCTTCCAGCCGATAGGCCAGCGAATCGAGGAACGGCTGCACGTGCTCGGCGGGCGCGGCGGTGACGCGCCACTCTCGCCCTGCGTGGACGAGGCCGGGGCCGATGTCCTTGGCGAGCACCGACGGCGGCTTTCGTGGCAGGGTGCCGCCGCGGTTGACGTGCACGCGCTGGCTCAACGGACTGTTCACGCGCGCTTTCCAGTCGTGGACGAACGCGCCGTTCTCGCCCAGGATGCGCTCGGTGATCGTCTCGGTCAGCGTGGGGCCGTACACCCGGAGCTGGTTCTCCTTGCCGATGCTCTGATCCCACCGGCAGAGCAGGAAGCACGGATAGTCCACGTCGTGATCGAAGTGATGATGGGTGAAGAAGAGATAGTCCACGCGGGTGGGAACGATGCCGACCTTGACGAGCTTGTGCGTCGCGGCAGGGCCGCAGTCGAACATGAGGTACTCGCCGCCGATGTCGACCGCGAAGGCCGAGCCCCACCGGTCCGGCGTGGGCGTCGGCGTGCCGGCGCCAAGGATGTACACCTGGGTCATGATGGGCCTTGCCCGCGGCGCTCGTTCATGGTTCGCTCCGCTCCGTGAACACTATCATCGTGCTCGCGAGCGCTACGGCAGCAGGTCGGCCACGGTGATGGCGGCGGTCGGCGCGGCCAGCGGTTCGATGCGATCGTCGGGACCAAGCGCCCGCGCACTTCCATATCGCCAGCCCAACGGCGCCGCGCCGTCCGACACGGGCCCGCGGTAGACCTCGAGGCGGCGATCGGGAAGGTTCACGATCCAATAGTCGGCCAGCCCGGCGCGCGCGTAGAGACTGCCCTTGCGGTCGCGATCGAACCCCAGGCGCGAAAGCGCAACTTCCACGACGAGGACAGGCCGCGTCGGATGCGCGTCGCGATAGTCACGCGGATCTCCGGGCACGACGGCGACGTCCGGTTCGGGCTCGGACTCGTCGTCCAGCGCCACGGGCATCTGCGGCCGCACGACCCAACCCCCTCCGAACGCCGCCGTGAGCGCTCGCTGCACGAGCTGAACGCCGGTCGCGTGCGGGCTGTATTGCGGCTCCTTGCAGACCATCGCGCCGCCGAGCAATTCGACGCGATCGTCGGGCCCGAGGATCTCCGCTTCGACCAGCCGCTCGTATTCCACACGGGTCCACTTCCGCAACTGGATGTCCATCGGAGCGAGGGTACCGCCCGCCAGACCGTACGCGCAATGTATCGGAGCTTGGCCATCGTCGCGTCGTGTCCATCCCGCCGAGCATGCCGCGCCGAGCATTCCGCGTTCGCGGCCGAGCAACGCGTTGCCGTACACTCTGGTACGCGGCCGCGCCGGCCGCGGGAGGTCATGCATGGCAGCCGACCGTTCGTACATCGCCGAGAACGATCGTGAACGCCGCCGCCTCGAAACGCTCGTCGGCAAGCTCGACGACGCGGCGTTGAGTCGGCCGATGCCCGCCGGCTGGACGGTGGCGGGCGTGCTCGCACACCTCGCGTTCTGGGATCAGCGGATCGTCACGTTCATCGACTTCCTGAAACGCGGCGTCAAGATTCCCCACGAAGATCCGATCGGCGTCGAGTGGATCAACGAGGCCGTGAAGCCGACGCAGCTGGCGCTACCGCCTCGGCGGGCCGCCACGCTCGCCGTGGAGACCGCGCGCGCCATCGACCAGGCGGTCGCCAGCTTGTCGGACGAATTGCTCGCGAAGAATGCGGCCGCGGGCAGCCCGCTCAACGTGCGGCGCGCCGAGCACCGCCGTGAGCATCTGGACGAGATCGAGCAGGCGCTGGCCGGCCGTTGAGGGCTGCCCGGTATCTGAGACATCGTCGGTGGCCACATCGAGGCCGGCGAGACGATCGAATCAACGCTGGCCAGGAGATCCACGCCACCGCGGTAAAGCCCCGGCGAAGGAGTCCCCATTGCTCCCTCCAAGTGGACTGAATCTTGTAATGCTCGGGCCTAGCGTACGCGGTGTACGCAATCGTACGCGGGGAGGCGGGCTACATGAGTGCCGACTGTGGGCAGCCGATTTCCCAGGCGCGAAAGATACGTCAGCTCTCCCAGCGACTGTTGGCCCGCGTTAAGGCCCGCCTCGCCACGTCGATCGAATCCTGCAAACTGTCGAAGACCCTACGTTCGCAGGCACGTGAGATTCGCGCGGAGTCACGCAACTACCGACACATCGCCGTCCTGCGGCGAGCCCTGTATCAGAAACACGCCAGGGCGCGTTTCCTCACCCCGCCGCGATCAAGCTCGACACGAGCGCCTGAGACACCGGCTTCACCAGATGCGCGTCGAAGCCGGCCTCCTTCGACCGCCGGCGGTCCTCGGCCTGACCATAGCCGGTCACGGCGATGAGCGTGATCGTCTTGCCCGCGGGCGTCGTGCGCAGCGCGCGCGCCACCTCGTAGCCGTCGAGGCCGGGCAGGCCGAGGTCGATCAGCGCCACCTCGGGACGGTGTGATTCGGCCAGCGCCAGGCCTTCTGTGCCGTCGGCGGCGGCGACCACGCGATGGCCGAGGGACTCGAGCAGCAGCCGCAACGACTCGCGCGCGTCGTCGTTGTCCTCGACGATCAGAATCGTGCGCGCTCGGTCCGGCCCACGCTCGGCGGCGGCGGCCGGCGGGGCGTCGCCCACCGACACCGGCAGCCGCACGATGAACTCGGCCCCGCGGCCACGGCCCTCGCTGGCGGCGGTGATCGTGCCGCCATGCATCTCCACGAGCCGCCGGCTCAGCGTCAGCCCGATGCCAAGCCCTCCGACGGAGCGGTCCATCGGCTGCTCGGCCTGCGCGAACAGCTCGAAGATGCGGGGCAGCATCTCGGGCTCGATGCCGACGCCGGTGTCGCGCACGCGGAGCACGGCCTCCTGTCCTTCGCGCGTCACGTCCACGTCGATGGCGCCGCCGGCCGGCGTGAACTTGACGGCGTTGTCGAGCATGTTGGTGATGATCTGCGCCAGGCGTGTGGCGTCCGCGCTCACCGGCGCGGACTGAGCGCGGAAGCTGACGCGCAGCGCCTCGGCGCGTCCGCCGGCCCGCAGCGAACCCACACAGCCGGCGGCGACCTCGCTGAGATCGATCGTCTGCACGTGCAAGGCGATCTTGCCCGCGGCGGCGCGCGCGACGTCCAGCAAGTCGTCGACCAGCCGCGTCAGATGCCGCGCCTGCCGGTGAATGATCTGTCGCAGCCGTCCGCCGGATTCGTCGCCGGTCGCGCGACGATCGAGCGCGGCCACGGCGTTGGCGATGGCACCGAGCGGATTGCGAAGCTCGTGCGACAGCGTGGCGAGGAATTCGTCCTTGGCGCGGCTGTCATCGAGGCTTCGCCGATAGAGCTGCGCGTTTTCGAGAAAGATGCCCGCCAGATCGCTGATGCCCTGCAGCAGCCGGATCTCCCACTCGGTGAACGTGCGCCGCGTCGTCCACCAGATCACGAAGAAGCCGCCGATGGGCTCGTCCTTGATGCGGATCGGCACGAACAGGTCGGACTGGTGAGGAAACGTCTTCAACATTTCCGGATCGACGCGGCGGTCGCTCGGCACGTCGTCCGTCCACACGGCGCGCCGGTGCGTCCACGCCTCTTCGATGGCCGGATGGTTCTTGATCGGAATGGGAACGCGCCGGAAAGTGTCGAGCATGTCGCGCGGCACGCGATAGCCCGCGACGGGCGACAGCCGCGTGCGCGCCGCGTCGGCCAGGTACGCGCCGACCATGTCGGCGCCGAGCGTCAGCGTGATCTCGCGCGCCACGCGCCGCATCGTCTCGGTGGGATCCATCGTCGACGAGAGGGCGCGGCTCACCGCGAGCAGCGTCTCCATCTCGCGCAGTCGCAGCCGCTCGCGCTCGCGCAACTCGGCGCCCTCGGCCTGCAGCCGCTTGCGGCCGGCGATGTCTCTCAGAATGGCGAGGTGGCGGCCGGCCATGAATCGCGCCGTCGCGCTGTACTCCACATGGCGGATCTCGCCGTCAGGACGGACCACCTGCAGCTCGCCCCGACCTTCACCCGACTGGAGAAATGCCTGCCACGCGGGTTCGAGGTCGGGAGTGGGCGCCAGGAACTCGTCGAATCGGCGGCCGCGAAGCTCCCCCGCCGTCAGGCCGAGCAGCCGGCAAGCGGCTGGATTCGCATCGACGAATGTCCGGGCGTCGTCGACGACCAGCACGGCGTCATGGGCGGCCGCCAGCAGTGCGTCGGACTGGTGCTCGCTGGACAACGAAACAACGATACCACCGCCGCCTCGGGGCGGAGAACTATCGGTCCCGCGCTTACGCCGCCCGCCGGCGCCGCGCGCGCCGCAGCGGCCGTCGTGCGGACGCGGAGTTGGGCTCAGCAGCCATCGAGTTGGCTTCCGGGGACGCGGAATTGGCTTCCGCCGCCGTGGCCGTCGGCGCGGTGTTGCCGTCAATCCGCTCTTCGATCTGCCGCAGGCGTTCCTCCAGCCGGCCCACCTGCACGGCCAGCGCGGTCAGCTGTCCGCGGGTGCCGGGGGCGGGCGCTTGCGCGGTGATCCACTGCTCGATCGACGCGCCGAGAAGCTGCGCGAACTCCTCGGTCGCCATCACCTCGCTGAGCGCGCGCGACCACGCTTCGATGCTGTGATCCATGACGCGCTTCCACGTCACGAGCACGTCCGGCGTGACGGGCGTGTGCTTCATGAGCTCCGCCCAGTATTCGACGACCGGATCCGATGCCATCGTCATCGCCTCCCTTGCCGATCGGACGCGGTCGAGCCACGACCCTGCGACGCCGTCGCGCGTCGCCCGTTCGACGCCGTCGCGCGGCTCGACGACCGCGCGGCGAGCCAGTCCGACACGCGGGGCCAGCACGTCCGCAGCGCGCCGCGCCCGGCGATCAGCGAGATGTGGCCGCCCGGCAGCTCGATGTATTCCTTGTCGGCGCTGCCGACGGCGTCGACCAGCGCGCGTACGCACGCCGGCGGCGCGATGTAGTCCTGCGTCGCGCCCACCGCCAGCAACGGACACGTGATGTCCGCCAACCGCACGACGCGCCCGCCGTATCGCAGCTCGCCGCGATAGAGCTTGTTCTGCTGGTAGAAATCGCGCACCCATTGCCGGAAGAATGCTCCCGGGATCGCCACGTACTCATTGGCCCACGCGTTCAGCGCGGCGAAGCCCGTGACGTACTCGTCGTTCCACAGGTTCCACCACAGGTTCAGGTACGTCGACGCGTCCGCGGTGGGCCGGATCAGCTTGAAGCCCGCGCGGATCGCCGGCGCGGGCACCGCGCCGCCGAGCGCCGTCACCACGCGATCCACGTCGAAGTACTTCGCGTCGAGCCAACGGCGGAACAGCCCGCTCTGCGCAAAGTCGATCGGGCCCGCCATGTCGACGAGACTTCTCACAGGGATCTCGGGATGGCCGGCGACGAACGCCGCCGAGAGTGGCGCACCCATGCAGTAGCCGAGCACGCTCAGGTCGTCGGCGCCGGACGATCGCAGAACCTCACCGGCCATCCGCGGCAAGATATCCGTGATGCAGTCCTCGGCATTCGGATCGACGTCCTCCGATCCGAAGGCGCCCCAGTCGAGCAGATAGAAGTCGAAGCCTTGTCCCGTCATGTGCTCGACGAAGCTGGCGCCGGGCATCAGATCGAAGATGTATGGGCGGCTGATGCCCAGGTTGGGCACGAACAGGACCGGCGTCTCGTGGGCGCGGCGCGACTCGTAGCGGTAGAGCCGCGCCTTGCCCATCGCAACGATCTCGCGCCGTGGCGTGCGTCCGAGCTCGGGTCGGCGGAGACTGGAGGCCATGGCCGTCGCGTTCTGCACTCGACGGACATGGCGTTCCAGCTCCGCCTGCCAGTCAGTCACGGCCGCGCGTGCTCAGGCGACGTCCTTCATGCGCGTCGCCGCCGTCGTCAGTGCGTTCTCGATCTTGTTTCCCGCCTGATGCGTGGACGCCTGCAGCCGCGTGACGGTCTCGGTCACCGCTTCCGACGTCCCGTTGACGACGTCGAAGGCCTTGCGCGCGCCCTCGATGCTCTCCTGCCACACGGACTGGTACCAACGCAGCGGGTCCTTGAAAACCTCCGGCCATGCCATCTGAGCGCGCAGCGCCGCCGACTGGCTCTCGCGCATCATGTCGAGCGTGTTCTGCTGCATTTGCATCCAGAGGCGAGCGCTTTCCTGGAAGGTCTCCATCGAAAGCCCCACGAACTCGTTCATCACGCGCTGATTGGCCTCGGCCAGGGCGGCCGTCGTCTGAGCGCCTTTGTCCGCGAGCTTGGTCACGACCTTCGCCGCCTCTCTCGTGGACTCCTGCATCTTCCGGCTCGCATCCGACGCCACTCGCTGAGCTTGTCCTTGTCTTGGTTCGTCCATTCCGCGCACCCTCCTACGTCGTTTGGTCATTTTTCTCAAGCGGGAGTGTCATGTTTACCGCTGCGGCACCACCGAGCCACATCAGCGGCGTAACGGCAGCAAGCGCGGTACCATCGGCCGCGTGCGAAGCGTCATTCAATTCGACGGCGGCTCCGACGATGAGCGCACGCGCATCCTTGCCGCGCACGACGCTTATCTGCGCGCCAACGCCGCGTACGACTGGCAGGCGCTGAAGCCGATCTGGAGTGACGATCCGACAAACGTTTTCTTCAACATGAATGGTCACACCTACGTCGGGCTCGAGCAGTGGAGCCGGCTGTGGCGCTATTACGCCGAGCACAAGGAGAGCGGCTGGTGGCAGCCGTTCGACGTCAAGGTGATCGTCCGTGGCGAGATGGCGGTGGTCACGTGCCATCGCAAGACCTCATCGCGCTGGCGCCCCGAGACCGGCGCCCCCGACGCGGGCCACGAGGACAAGTCGTTCGTCTCGCGCTCCACGATGGTGCTCATCAAGGAGCGAGAAGAGTGGAAGACCGTGCACGCGCACTTCTCCGAGGCGCGCGCCACGCCGCGTCCGGGCGGCGTGTAGCCGCGGCCTGCATGCTGCCGGCGATCGCGCTGCGCTGCCATGGCGGGCAGTCACCGAAGGCGTGCGTCGAGCAGGCCGTCGCCGCCGAGCGCGCGGGCTTCTCGACTGTCTGGTTTGCCGAGAATCCGTTTTCGCGTGGCGCGTGGCCGGCGGCCGCGGCGTGTGCGGCGGCGACCCGACGGATGCGAATCGGCCTCGGTATCCTCAGCCCGCACCTGCATCATCCGACGCTCTTGGCGATGGAGATCGCCGCGTTCGACGAGCTCTCCGAGGGACGCGCGGTGCTCGGCATCGGCGCAGGGATCCCATCGCGCGTGCGGCGCGTCGCCCCGATCGATACACCGATCGCGGCGGTACGCGACGCCGTCACGATCACGCGCGCGCTGCTGCGCGGCGAGACCGTCGCCTACACGGGCAAGGCGTTCTCAGCCGACGGCGTCACGCTGGAGTTTTCGCCGCGCCGCGCCGACGTGCCGATCTTCACCGCGGCGATGGGCGAGCAGGCGCTGCGCCTCTGCGGCGAGATCGCCGACGGCGTGATCGTCTCGAATCTCGTGCCGCCAGCGTTCACGCGGCGCGCGGTCGGGCTGATACGCGAGGGCGCGGCGCGGGCGGGTCGGCCGGCGCCGCGGGAAGTCGTCCAATACGTGCCGTGCGCGGTGCGCGACGACGGCGGGGAAGCGCGGCGGCTCGCGAAACGGCACGTGGGCGCCATGCTCACCGCCTACGCGGCGACGGCCTCGGCGGCGACGCGAGCGGCGATGGCGGAGTTTGGTCGGCCGGAGGATTTCGCGCGCGCCATGCAGCGGCTGGCGCGCGGTGAGCGGGCCGAGGCCGCGATCGACGATCGGCTGCTCGCCGAGTACGCGGTTGCCGGCACGCCCCGGGAATGCATCGCGCAGTGCCGCGCCTACGCGGAGGCTGGCGTCACCGAGCTGGCGATCGCGCCCATTGGCGAGCGAGGCGCTGACGACATCGCGCGCGTGGGCGCGGCGATGCCGTAGCCCAACCACGCGATCGCCGCCACGCGATCAGACGCGCGCGGCCTCCTTCACCGGCACGCGCGCCGGCCGCGCCAACGACACAGCGCCGATCGCCAGCGCCGCCGCAATCCCCGCCGTCAAGAACGACATCCGATAGCTCCCCGTCGCATCGAACACGGTGCCGGCCAGCCACGCGCCGACAGCCCCGCCCATGGCGTTGGCGAGATGCAGTGACCCGAAGATCGATCCGAACCGCGCGCCACCGAAGACGTCGCTGATGACCGCCGGCATGATCGGCACCGTCGCCGCGTAGCCGATGCCCATCAAGATTCCGTAGACGTACACGGCCGGTCCGTGCGGGCTGCGCGCGATGACGCCGAGCAGGCCGATGCTCACCATCACGATGATCATTCCCGCGACGAACGTCCGCCGGCGGCCGACGACGTCCGCCGCCCACCCGCTACCCACCTTGGCGAACACGCTCGACAGGCCGACGAGGCCGGCGGCGCTGGCCGCCACCATGGCGGGAAGGCCGTGATCGACGAGGAACGCCACCTGGTGGACGAGCAGCATCTGGCACACGAAATTGCCGCAGAACTGCGCGATCGCCAGCAGCCAGAACGAGCCGAACGCGAGCGCCATGCCCAGCGTGGGCGTGGCCGGTGCGGCCGCGCGCAGCTCCTCGCACTCGCGTGCCTCGAGCGGCGGCGCGACGGGATCGCGCACGAGCAGGAGCGCCGCAGGAACGGTCCACACGGCGACGATGATGCCGAGCATCCGAAACGCCCAGCGCCATCCGAATGCGTCGATCATCGCCTGGCAGAACGGAACGACCGCGAAGATGCCGACGCCGATGCCAGCCGATGCGACACCGAGCGCGGTGGCAAACCGTCGCGGGAACCAGCCGCGGATGAGAACGACCGACGGCACGAGCGCGGACGCGGTGACGCCGAGCGAGGTGAGCAGCCCGAAGGCCAGATAGAGATGCCGCGGCCGCGTGATCGCGCCATCGATGATCAGCGCCAGGGCCAGCACCATCCCGCCCGCCATGAACACGCGACGCGGACCGAACCGGTCGGCGAGCCAGCCGAGCGGCGGACTCGAGAGCCCGTGGACGAGCGCGAATACCGCGAAGGCGCCGGCGACCAACGAGCGGCTGCCGTGGAACTCGTCGATCAGGGCGACCAGAAACACCGAGTATGCATACCAGACGCCATACGCGAGCCCGAGGGTCACGAACGTGGCGACGAGCGACTGACCGGCGTGCGAGCGGAGGCTTACCAAGAATCCGACTCTAAATCGATTCTCCGACCGAGCGGAGAAAATAATTGACTGAACTTTGGTTCTTCACCTACGATCCCTGCGCACCGACGGCCAGCGACGCCCAAAAAGAACCTTTAACGCTTCGTCAGAGGCGGCGCCATGGAGCTTGGCTTTGGTCTCCCGATCGGCGGCACCGGGGCAACGCCCGGCAACGTCAGCGTGCTCGCGCGACACGCGGAGGCGTTGGGCTATCGCTCGCTCTGGGTATTCCAGCGCCTGCTGTGCCCGCTGAGACCGCTCGATGGATATTACGGCACGCCGAATGCGCCGTGGCCGGCGCCGTTCCGCTCGACGTTCGATCCGATCGTCACCCTCGCCTTCCTCGCCTCCTTGACCGAGCGCGTACGACTCGGCACGAGCGTGCTCGTCGCGCCGTTCTATTCGCCGATCGTGCTCGGCAAGCAGCTCGCCACCCTCGACGTGATGTCGCGGGGCCGGCTCACCGTCGGTCTCGGCTTGGGGTGGTCCCGGGACGAGTACGACGCCGCCGGCGCGCCGTGGAACCGTCGGGGCGAGCGCCTCGACGAGTTCGTGCAGTGCCTCGACGCGGTGTGGACGCAGGACGAGGTGAAGTTCAAGGGGGCCTACTACTTCGTGCCGCCCTCGCGGGTCGAGCCCAAGCCCGCCCAGAAGCCGCGGCCTCCTCTGCTCATCGGCGGGTACACCGAGGCGTCCTTCCGCCGCGCGGGCTGGCTCGGCGACGGCTACACCGGCGGCAACATGCCGCCGCAGAAGATGGCGTACATCGTCAAGCGCGTTCGCGAGCACGCCGCGCGCGCCGGCCGTGACCCGGCGCGGGTGATCGTCGCCTCGCGCGGATCGTTTCACGTGACGGCGACGCCGCAGGGTCGCGACCGGCGCGTGTTCTGCGGCTCGCTCCAGGACATTCGCGACGACGTCCGCCGGTACGAGGATGCCGGCGTCAGCGAGGTGTTCCTCGATCCCTCGTTCCAGTTTCCGGATTGCTCCATCACCGACGTCATGCACCAGATGGAAGCGCTCGCGCCCAGGCGCGCGTGACGCCCAGGGAGAGACATCGATCATGATCATCGAAAAGTCGCTCGAGCGCCTCGGCCTCGCGCTGCCCGATCTCGAGCAGTTCTATCGAACGAATCCGTCCGGCGCGAAGTTCGTCTCGCACGTCGCGGTGCAGAACGTCCTCTATCTGTCGGGCACCGTTCCGATCAAGGACGGCAAGGCGTTTCTGCGCGGCTATCTCGGCAAGGACCTGACGCTCGAGCAGGGCTACGAGGCCGCGCGGCATGCCGCGGTCATGAGCCTCGGCGCCATGAAATATGCGCTCGGCGATCTCGACCGCGTCGAGCGAATCATCCAGCTGCTCGGGTTCGTCAATTCCGATCCGGGTTTCAAGGATCAGCCGCGCGTCATCAACGGAGCGACGGACCTGTTCGTCGAGCTCTACGGCGAGCGCGGGCTGGGGACGCGCACGGCGGTCGGCTGTCATGGCCTGTTCGGCGACTTCCCGCTCGAGATCGTGGTCACCGTGCTGTTCTCGGGTACGGACGTGCGGCCACCGCTTCCACGCGACGGACGGCCCGGCCTCACGAGGTAGGCGCGTCATCGGGTGAGCTGAGCGGCCACCGCGAGCAGCGCGGCGAAGTCGACGGGCTTCGTCAAGACGGCGTCCACGTCGTTGGCGCGGCTCTGCTCGGGGGACAGCTCCACACCGAACCCCGAGATGAGCACCACCGGCAGCCCCGGCACCGCCTCCTTCACCGCCCGCGCGAGCTGCCAGCCCGATACGTCCGGCATGGCGAGATCGGTGAACACGATGTCGAAGTGCTCGCCCGTCACCTGGGCGAGTGCCTCGGTGCTGCGGGTCACGACGACGGTCTTGTGACCGCTGGCCTCGAGCATGTCGGCGAGCGCGCTGGCCACCTCTTCCTCGTCGTCGACCACGAGGCATCGCAGCGCCCGGAGCAGCTGCGGCTCCGCCTCGGGCGCGGCCGCTTCCGTCTCGACGGTGACGCCGCGCTTGGGAAACCGCAGACGGAACGTCGAGCCTTCGCCCAGCGTGCTCTCGACGACGATCCGTCCGCCGTGGCGCGACACGATGCCGTACGTGATCGAGAGTCCCAGTCCCGTCCCTTTCGGACCTTTGGTCGTGAAGAATGGATCGAAGAGCTTCTGGCGAACTTCTTCGCTCATGCCGTGGCCGGTATCGGTGATCACGACTTCGACCTCCGTGTCGTCCGCCGACGAGCTGAGCTGCAGATGCCCGCCCTCGGGCATCGCGTCGACCGCGTTCAGGATGAGGTTGGTCAGCACCTCACGCAGCTCCACCGGATCGCCGAACAGCATGAGCGGCGACGGCGCCAGGGCCGTGTCGACGGTGATGACGATGCCGCGGCTTTGCGACTCGTGGCTCCAGCGCGTCTCCGTCACCTCCAGCGCGCCGCGCACGACGTCGTTCACATCGACGGCGACGAAGGGCTGATCGCGGCGGATCCGCGTGAACTCCTGCAGGCGGCGCACGGTGTGCGCGCCGTCGTCGGCGGCGCGTTTGATGGCGTGGAGCCACCGCTGCTGCGTGGGATCGGTCACGCGAGCCAGGAGCAGCTGCGTGCGGCCGCAGATCGCGGCCAGCAGGTTGTTGAAGTCGTGCGCAACCCCGGACGCCATCTCGCCCAGCGCGCGCAGCTTCTGCGCGCGCACCAGGCTGTCCTGCGCCGCCTCGAGCTCGGCGTAGGCCCGGACGCGCTCCTCGAAGAGCCGCGCGCTGCGCAGCGCCAGGCCGGCCAGCTGGCCGATGTCGCTCAGCATCCGCTCGTCTGAGTCGGTGAACGGCGCGTCGCTCGCAACGAGCAGCGTGCCGTAGTCGGCGTTGCCGCCGCTCATGGGGATGCCGAGCCACGCGTGCTCGCCGCCGACCAGCGCGGCGTCGATTCGCACCAGCCGGCCCGCCTGCAGCACCATCGTCGCGAGCTTGTGCGCCTTGTCGTGATCGATCGATTCGCGGCCGGCCGGGGTGTGCAGGGCGATCGTCGCCGGCTCCTCGCCAGCCCCGGTCAAGACGATGACGAGCTCGATGAGCCGCGAAACCCGCGCCATCTCGCGCCCGATCGCTTCGACCACGGCCGTCCGCTCGAGCTCGCCGGTGACCGCGCGGGAGAGCTCGTGAAGCACGGACAGCGTCTCGACCTGGCGGCGGTTGTCGGCGAACAGCCGCGCGTTGACGAGCGCGATCGCCGCCTGCGCGGCAAAGCTCCTCAGCCGGTCCACGTCGTCGCTCGAAAAGGGTAGCGCCTTGTCGCCGAGTCGGTTCATGGAGATCACCCCGAGCAGCTCGTCGCGAATGAGCATCGGCTGCGTGATCGCCGAGCGGAGGCCGATGGCGACGAATTCGGGCAGCGCATATGGTGAGGTCGGATAGTTGTCGACGAGCAGCGCCTGGCGGAGCTTGGCCGACGTGCCGACGAATCCCTGCCCGACGGGAATGTGGACGTCGCTGAAGGCGCCGCCACGCGTCCATGCACGCGGCACGAGCTTGTTGCCGTCGTGCAGCAGATAGATGGCGCCGTTGGCGTTGAACAGGTCGCTGGCGTGATCGACGATCAACCGCAGCAGGCGGTCGCCTTCCAGCTCGGCCGTCAGCTCGCGCTCGATCGTCGCGAGCGCCTCCCGCTCGGCCACCAGCCGCCGGTTGCGCGCGTCCATCTTCGCGACGACCACCAGCGGCAGGACGTACAACAACGCGCCCAGGACGCTTCCGGTGAGAAAGAACAAGGCGAAGAACGCGACCGTCGCCTTGACGACCCGATCCTGGCGCATGGAGACTTCAACGAGCCGCGTGGCACCAGACCAGTCGTAGGTGGCCTGCGTTGCCCGGGGCGCTCGCGCGTTCCACCACCGAGCACCGCCGGCGCCGGTGGATTCGGTCACCGTCGCGTGGTGCGCGTCGAGAATGCGCACGCGCAACACCTCGGGGTCTCGCTGCAGGATCTCGTACAGATCGACGGTGCGGCCGCTCGCGACGTGCGCGGCGATGTCACGCGCGAAGCTGCGGGCGGCGTTGTCGAGGCGGCGGGTCTCGAGGACGTAGTACATCCCCGAGGGACCCAGTCCGACGACGATCGTCACCAGGACGGCCAGGCACCAGAGCCGGCGACGCAGCGGCCCTTCGGGTGTATCGGTCACTCACCGACTATAGGGAACGCTCAACCGATTTGGCAAATATCTGGGCACTTTGGGTGCTTTTCGAGATGCAGCCTATAGCAGGCCTCGTGCATCTCGATCAGCAGATCGGGAATGCTGAACAGGGGCTCGCCGGCGTCGACGCCCTCGCCGCAGTACGCGCAGTGTGACGGCCAGCTGGCGTCGTCGATCATCGCGTCACGCATTCGGCGCTCGCATGCCGACCGGCGGCCACCGCCTCGCTGAGCGTTCGGCACAACACGGCGAAGTCGAAGGGCTTGTGCAGATACCCCATGGCCCCGGCCGCGACGGCCCGATCCGCGATGTCCTCGTCGGTGTGGCCGCTCAGCATGATGACCGGCAGCGACTCATCGTGCGACCGCAGCTTCGCCAGGACGTTCTCACCGGTGGTGTCGGGCAGGCTCACGTCGAGGATCACGGTGTCCGGCCGCTTCGTCGCGGCACGCCGCACGCCCTCCTCACCGGTCGTCGCCACGTCGACGGAATACCCGAGCTCGATCAGGAGCTCTTCCAGCATTTCGCTGACGTGGATGTCGTCGTCGACGACGAGAATCGATCCCTGGCTCATGGCCGCCTCCCCGCGATGCTGAGAGGGCAAACGGCATGCCCCGAGGCGGCGCTCTCAACTAGCCGTCGTTATTGACGTCACAGCGCGCGCCGTGCCGAGTCGGATGATTTCTTACCGGCCGCAGCGGCTGCGATCTGTCCAGAAGCCGATCGGCACCGAGGCGGGCCGGCTATTCCGAATAGCCGACCAGCTCCACATACCCCTGCCCCGTGAGCGGGTGACCCGCCACGCCGGAGCCGCTGACCCCGACCGCACCTTCCCAGTAGCGGGTGCCCACGACCAGCTCCTGATCCGCCAGCCGAGGCTCCACCTCCAGCGTCAGCGACGCGGACGGCACGCTCAGTCGCCACCTCGCGGGGTAGCGAACGGCGTCGCGCGGACTCCTCCAGTACCCGACGATCTCGACCCGCACGTCACGCGGCAGCAGCGCGCGCGTCGCGCCGTCAGCCTCGACCAGCGTGCCGGCGCTGTGGGGATCGATCTCACCGTCGCGGCGGCGGAGGAGATAGAACATCACCTCGCGGCCGTCATCGAGCTGCAGCGCGAACCAGTCCCAGCCGACGACGCCATGGGCGAGCGAGCTGGTGCTCCACTCCCGATCCATCCACGCGGAGCCGGAGACTTCGAGCGACTCCGTGCCGAGTCGGAGGACGCCCTGAGCGGGCATTCGCGTGAGCGAGTAGTAAAAGGACGCGTTGCCGGCCTCGGGCCCCTTGCGGCTCAGGCCATGATCGCCCTGCGCCACCGGTGGTTTCGCGGCCGACACCTGCAGATCGATCGCGACGTCGCCCTCCGCCGCACGCAGCCGCGCCGACGAGCCGTCACCTGCCGTCGACCAGTCGTCGATCCAGACGCGGAACGGCGACGCCGACGCGCCGGCCAGGCCGAGCGCATCGCGGCTCGTCCGGGAAAACGCGTGGAAGCGACCGCCCGCGACGTCGGTGACGGCGAAGTGAGCGAAGTAGAACTGGCGCGCCGCCCACGCCGACGCCCGTGGCTCCGCCGCCGCCAGCTCGACGGCCGGCACGAGCCCGACGCGGAAGAACGTGAGCTGGAATCCGAAGCGCCGGCCGTCGGCAGCCCGCACGTTGCCCGTGTAGTACCACCACTCGGTGCGGAAATCCGGATGCGGACCGTGATCCGCCGGGAAGGCGAACGCGCGCGGTGCCACGGCCCGCGTGAAGCCGGTGCCGTCCGACGCGAGCGCCTCGCGCACGGCGACCGTGGCCTGGATCGGCACGCGCGGCCCCGAAGGCCGCCGCGCAAACAACGCGACGCCGGACGCGACCACGACGATCGCGACGGCAACCAGCACCCTATTCATCGCGCAGCGCCTCAGCCGGCGGCGCCTTCGCCATGCGCCAGGCGGGATAGAGACCGGCGAGCAGCGCGGCCAGCAGCGACAGCGCGACGCCCTGGAGCAGGATCGCGGGCGATGGATCGATCGACATCGTCCAGCCGAACGAGCGGCGATTGATCACGAAGACCAGCACGGCGGCCAGCAGCAGCCCGCTGGGCACCGCGAGCACGCCGGCGAGCAGCCCGATCATGCCCGTCTGCGCGGTGACGAGTCCCCACACCTGGCGCGGCGTCAAGCCGAGCGCGCGCAGCACGCCGATCTCGCGCGTGCGCTCGAGCGACAGGGCCATCAGTGCGGCGAGCATGCCGACGAACGCCACCAGCAGGCTCAGCGTGCGCAGCACGCCCGTGATGGCGAACGTGCGGTCGAAGATCTCCATCGACGCCTCGCGCAGTGCGCGGTTGGAGCGGATCACCAGCCGCGGCCCGCCCGCGGCGCGCTCGCGCACCATGGCCACCAGCGCATTCACGTCGACACCCGGCGCGGCCTCGAGTGCCAGGCCCGAGATCTTGCGATCGTTCCACGCCGATTCGTACGTGCGCCGGCTCATGATCACGACGCCCGCGCTGGAGCCGTAGTCGTAGAACACGCCGGCCACACGGAAGTCGCGGTCGCCGTGGTCGGTGTGCAGACGGACGACGCCGCGGATGCCGTGACGATTGGCGAACGGCTCGGACACCAGAACCGCCTCGCCGTCCCACACGCCCGCGTCGCCGCCGGAGCGGAATCGCCAGCGTGGCGGCCGGGAGGGATCGACGTCGAGCGCCACCAGCTGCGCCGGGCCGCGTGGGCTCTGCGCGATCACGCCGCGCGACGTGCCGGCGCGCGCGACGCCCGGCGTGGCGGTCAGGCGCGCGACCAGCTCCGAATCGAGCGTCGCGTCCTGGCGACTGCCGACCAGGGCCGGCGCCGAGATATAGATGTCGGCGCGCAGCGTGCCCTCGAGCCAGGCGGTGACGGCCTCGCGAAAGCTGGCGATCATCACGCCGACGCCGATCGCGGCGGCGACGGCGATCATCAGCGCGGCCATCGCGACGGAGGTGCGCGACAACGCGGCCACGATGCTGCGCGTGGCGAGCCGCCCGAGCATGCCGAACGCGCCGCCGGCGGCGCGGTGCAACGGGCGCAGCAGCGCGAGCGCGGCGGCGGGGGTGACGAGCGCGCAGCCGACCATGACGATGAAGAGCCCGGCAAAGCCGACCACGATGCCGGCGGGGACCGCGAGGACGAGCGCGCCCGCGCCCAGCACGGCCACGCCGAGCCAGCCGGCGCGGCGCGCGCGACGGCGCGCGGCGGTCTCGAGCGAGACGCGCGTCATCACCACGCGCGGCGGAGCGGCCGTGGCCTCGAGCGCGGGCGGCAGCGCCGCCAGCGCGGTGGCGCCGATGCCGAGGAGCACGCTCTTGGCCAGCGCGACCGGTTCGAGCGCCACCTCGCGCACGGAGACGACGAAGTAGAAGTCGTTGATCGTGCGCGTGACCAGCCGCAGCAGGCTCTGCGCCATGCCGAAGCCCAGGGCCACGCCGAGCACGGTGCCCGCGATGCCGATCACGAGCGCCTCGCTCATGACGAGGCCGAAGATCTCGGCGCGCGTCACGCCGAGCGCGCGCAGCGAGCCGATGAGCGGGCGCCGCTGCACCACCGAGAACGTCATCGTCTGGTAGATCAAAAACATCCCGACGACGAGCGCCAGCAGCGAGAGCGCGGCGAGGTTCCATTGAAACGCCAGGATCATCCGCGCGGTGGCGCCGGCCGCGGTCCCGGCGGACACGAGATCGGCGCCGGCCGGCAGCGCCTGCGCGATGCGGGCCAACAGCTCGCGGCCCCCGGCCTCGCCGCCCACGATCAGGTCGATGCGCGACAGCCGCCCCACGGCGCCGAGCGTCTCCTGCGCGGTGGCGATGTCGGTGACGAGCAGACCGTCGAGCGCGCGGGCGCTGGCGGGATCGGCCGGCTGCAGCAGACCGACGATCGTCAATGCGCGGCGATGGCCGCTCACCTCGATCGTGAGCGGGCCCCCGTTGTCGAGGCCCAGCTCGCGCGCCGTCGAGGCCGCGATCAGCGCCGTGCCGGCGCGGCCGACCAGATCGGCGGCGCGCGCAAGCGTGTCGCGACCGCGCGACTCGCCGCGCTCGCCGGCACCGAGATACGAGCGGAAGTCGCCGTCGACGAACGGATCGATGCCGAGCAGATGCAGGCTGCGCCCGGCGCGCCCGGTCGCCACCTCGGAACCGACGCCGCCTCCGTCCGGTCCGCCCGCGGGCTCGGCAAACACGGCCACATCGCCTTCCACGATCGGCGCCGCGCGCCGCACACCGAGCTCCACGCGGAGACGTCGATACAGCTCGTCGGGCAATCCCGATGGGCCGCCGACGATCTGATGGGTCGCGCGGCCGCTGACGGCCTCCGTCGCCAGTCCGAACGCGCGCAGCGCGCTGCCGTTGGCGAGGTCGATGGACACCGCGACGGCCACGCCGAGGGCGATGCCGAGGATGGCGAGGCCGAGCTGCCAGGGATGCGAGCGGAGCTGGCGCACCGCAAGGCGAGTGAGTTGGGCGCTCAACACGTTATTCTTGGTACCACGTCACGCTCGGTATGGAGGCGACAATGAGGCTCCCGCGGCTTTCGCTCGCGCTGCTTGCCCTCGCCTTGCTCGGGACGATCCACCGTGCCGACGCATTCGACGCCGATGCCGCGTTTCCCAGAGGCGGATACGTGCTCTCCCTGGAAGGCGGCTACGGCGAGCAGTTCGATGCCTGGAACACGACGATCACCCGCTTCGATTTCTTCAACGCCGGCGTGCGCCTGGGGTTCTTGCCCTGGGGCGCGGTGGGCTCCGGGCCATTCAGAGGAGCACTCGAGATCGGTCTCGAGCCGATCTACCAGCGATTCTTCGAGCCGGAGAACGAGAAGGCATTCTTCGCAGGGCTCGGAGCCGTCGCCCGCTACCATTTTCTGCCGCTCGGACGCTTCGTACCGTACGTGGAGCTCGGCGCCGCGCCGGGCTATACGGACCTCAACTCGAGAGAGCAACAAACCAACGTCGTCTTCCTGCTGTTTGGCGGGGTCGGCGCCTCGTTCTTCGTTGCGGAGCGCACAGCGCTCTACGCAGGCTATCGCCTACAACATGTTTCGAACGCGAACACCTCCAGTCCCAACGCGGGCATCAATTCCCATACGGGCGTGGTCGGCGTGTCCTTCTTCTTGCACTGAGCGGGAAATCGGCCACGCCGAGCGCGATACCGAGGATGGCGAGGCCGAGCCGCCAGGGATGCGAGCGGAGCTGGCGGCGCGCTATTTCGCGCGCAGCACCTGCTGCAACGCCGCCTCGAGCTCGCGCCGGGTCATCACCCCCTCGAACCGCGCGCGCACGATGCCGGCGCCGTCGACGACGAACGTCCACGGCTCCGAGCGGAGATTCCATTCCTCGACCGTCGGCGCGAGCCGCTCCATCCCCCCGGGCTGCCAGATCTCCTGGTGCACGAAGGCCACGCGCTTGGCGTACGCCGGAATCAGGCTGCGCACGACGTCGAGCACGGGGCCGCACACGCGGCTCGTGCAGAACTTGGGCGTGGCGAAGACAACGACGTGCGGGCGGCCCTGGCGAATCGCGTCGGCGATCCGCGTCTGGTGCAGGCGCGGATCGGGCGGGTCGCTCGTGTCGATCTGCCGCAGATCGCTGACGTCGCTCGCAATGAGGTTGCGGCTGCGCGGCGCGGGAGTGCCGGGCTGCGGGCTGCGTGTCGCCGGCAGCGCGTGCACGCGCAATCGCGCGGCGTCGGCGATGCCGTCCCCGTGGCGCGCGACGATCTCGAGGCCCCACGGTCCCGGCCGCTCCAGCACGAGCTGCGCGACGTAGATACCCCGCACGTCGCTCGCGGCGTCGTGCAGATGACGCGTGCCGTCGGGATGGATGTGCACGTGCCGATCCTGCTCGATCACTTCGAGCGCGTGATAGACCGCCGGCGTCACGGCCACCAGCTCGGCGTTCTCGTCGCTGACGTCGTACGTCCGCACCGCGACGTCCGCGTCGGCGAGGAGGCTGCCCTGCCTGAGCAGCACGAATGCGAAGCGGTTGACGCCCGCCACCAGCTCGGTCGTCGTGAGCAGCGGCGTGAAGGCCGGCGTCACGCGCGGCCCGAGATCGCCGGCCATGGCCGCGCCCGCCCAGCCGAGGGCGAGCGCGACCACGGCCGCCACGATCCTGAGCACGCGCGCTACTCCACGATCACCTGTCCGTACATCCACGGGTGCGGCAGACAGATGTAGTAGTAGTTGCCCGACTCCACGAACGTGACCGACTTCTCGCCGCCCTTGGGCATCACGCCGGTGTCCCACTCCGCCTTCTGCCACGCGGTCGCGCCGTGCGGCAGGTCGCCGACGTTGACGAAGTTCAGCGACTCGCCCTTCTTGATGCGCACGCGCGAGGGCACGAAGCTGTATTCCACGTTGTTGCCGCCGATCCGGATCGTGTTGACGCCGCTGGCGATCGGTCCGACGGGCCCGGCCACCGTCTGCGGCGCCGGCGGCGGGTAGAGCGGCCCGAGCTGACCTTTCAGCGAGAACGCCCACACCGCATCGCCGTTGGCGCTGCCCTGCAGCTGGTTGCCGCCGGCGGCGATGGCGACGAACTGCTCGCCGTCCACCTCATAGAAGACGGGCGGCGCGTCGGCACCGAAGCCGGTCTGGAATCGCCAGAGCTCCTTGCCCGTTTTCGCGTCGAGCGCGATGAAGCTGCCGTCCGGGTCACCGCGGAAGACGAGACCACCGGCCGTGACCGACGACCCGCCGCCACCGCCCAGCCGGTACGGCGTCGTGTGCTGCCACGCGATCTTGTTCGTCGTCGCGTCGATCGCGGTGAACGTGCCGCTCATCTGCGTGCCGATCGGGGCGGCCTGCGTGCCGCCGACGTAGCGCTGACCGACCTTGAAGGTGTCGCCGAAGCGTGCGAACGAGCCGTTGCGGATCGTGCCCGGCACGTAGAAGAGACCGGTCTGCGGGCTGTAGGGCATCGGTGACCAGTTGGTGCCGCCGAGGCCCGAGGGCTGGATGAGCACCGGTGTCTCCCAGAACGGCTCGAAGAGGCACGCGGCTTTCTCGAAGCCGGGCACGGGCGACGCGCACTGCGGAACGGTCGCGTCGCCTCGTGGGATCGGCTGCGTCTTGGCCGTCTTCTGCCGCGGCTCCTGCGGCACCGGCTTCTCGTCGATGCCGATGAGCGGCTTGCCGTCGGTGCGATCGAGAATGTAGACCCAGCCGGTGCGACCGGCCTCGGCGATGCCCTTGCGTGGCTTGCCGTCGATCACCGTGTCGAACAGCACGACCGGGCTCGCGGCGTCGTAGTCCCAGATGTCGTGATGCACCTGCTGGAAGTGCCAGACGTACTCGCCGGTCTTCGCCTTGAGCGCCACCATCGACGCGCAGAACAGGTTGTCACCCTCGCGCATCGAGCCGTCGTAGTCGGGTCCGCAGTTGCCGGTGGCGAAGTACACGAGGCCGAGATCTGGATCGAGCGCCGGCGTGTTCCAGATGGTGGCGCCGCCGCGCATCGAGTGGTCGGTGCCGGGCGGCCACGTGTCGCTGCCGAGCTCGCCCGGTCCGGGCAGCGTGTACCAGCGCCACTTGATCTCTCCGGTCTTGGCCTCCAGCGCGGTGAGGCGACCGCGCACGCCGAACTCGCCGCCGGAGATTCCGCTGTACACGAGGCCGTCGTAGTAGAGCGGCGCGCTCGTGATGGTGTAGCCGTTCTCCCACTTCTCGATGGGCATCTTCCACTTGACCTTGCCGGTCTTCATGTCGAGCGCGACCACCTGGGCGTCGAGCTGGCCGAAGAACAGCAGGCCCTCGCCCATCGCGAGGCCGCGGTTGACCCAGCCGCAGCACACCGTCGAGATCTTCTGGTCGATGCCCGACCAGTACTCCCAGAGGATCTCGCCGGTCTTCGCGTTCAGCGCGAAGACGTCGTCATTGCCCGTGATGACGTACATCACGCCGTCCTTCACCAGCGGCGAGGCCTCGAAGGAATACTTGCCGCCGACGCCAGAGCCCTTGAGGCGGGTCATCCAGGCGCCCTTGAGCTTGCCGACGTTGTCGGTGTTGATCTGCGTCAGCGTCGAGTAGCGCTGGTTGGTGAGACCGCCGCCGTTGGTGATCCAGTCTTTGCCCGCCGGACTGCGCAGCATCCGGTCGATCTCTGGATCCGCGGCCCAGGCGGGCGGTCCGGCGAGAGAAAGGATGCCAAGCGTTGCGGTGGCCAGGAACCAGCTTCCGAGGTCGGAACGCATAGCTGCCTCCTTGGTGCGCGCCATTCAGACCGCCCGTCCGCGACATGCCGCGGGGCCAGGATGATCGCGCACTCACTCGGCAATCACAAGACGTCCTGGCGGCGCTTGACAGACCTATCGCCACCCATTAGCGTTCCGCCCACATCGGGACCTTTCGGCTCGCTCCGGCGGAAAGGATGAGGGTCATGATTCCAGCCGCGTTCGAATACCACGCGCCCGACTCCCTCGACGACGCCACGGCGCTGCTCGCGCGACTCGGCGACGAGGGACCCTCATTCCGCTGATGAAGCTGCGGCTGTCGAGCACCTGCGCGAGGCCGGCGTGAGCCTCGAGCGCCTCGCCCGGCTCGAGCCGCCCGCATCCTGGCCGAGATCATCCAGCATCGGCGCACGGCCAAACCGAGTGTTGTGGTCGAGGCGCCGGACGCGGTCGACCCGATCTGCGGGATGAGCGTCGAGATCGCGACGGCGGAGTGCCAGACCGAAACCGCGGCGGGCGTCGTGTACTTCTGCTGCGCGCACTGCAAGACCCCGTTCGACCGCCAGCGGGCGCGCGCGTAAGCGCCGACGCTCGACGTGCGCACGCGGATTACCGGCGGGTGGGTCGTCGGCTTCGAGCGCGGCACGCACACGCTGTGGCGCGACGGCGTCGTCGTGATCGAGGACGATCGCGTCCTGCACGTGGGGCCGCCGTTCGAGGGCCGCGTGGACCGCGAGCTCGACGCGCGCGGCAAGCTGGTGTCGCCCGGCTTCATCGACTGCCACGTGCACAGCGGCCACCGCGCCTCCCACCGGCTCATCACCGACACGGGCCGGCCGGATTATTACGGCCAGCCGTTTCTCGACATCAGCGTGCCGCGCAAGGGGACGCGCGTCGGCGGTGATCCGCGTTACCTGCGCCCCGACGCGCCGGACGCGGAGGCCGGCACGCGGCTGCATGCGGAGTTCACGATCGCCGAGCTGCTGCGCGGCGGGACCACGTCGTTCATGGAGTTCGGCAGCCAGCTGCGGGTGCAGGAGGCGCTGCTGGCCGAGGTCGAGCGGCGCGGGCTGCGCGCCTGGCTCGGGCCCGGGTTCGACTCCGGCCGCTGGGTCGGCGACGACACAGGCCGACTCACGCGTGTGGTCGATGAGGCCGCGGGCTGGAAGGAATTCGAGGCGGCGTGCGCGTTCATCCGGCGCGTGCACGGCACGTGCGGTGGCCGCGTCTCTGGGCTGCTGGTCCCGCGCGAGGTCGAGACGTGCGCCCTCGATCTGCTGCGCGCGACGCGGAAAGCCGCGGCCGAGCTCCGCCTGCCCATCACCCTTCATGCCGCGTACAGCGTGATCGAGTTCCAGGACATCGTGCACGAGCACCGCATGACGCCCGTGGAGCTGCTCGACTCCCTCGGCCTGCTCGGACCCGATCTCACGATCGGCCACGGCAACATGCCGGCGGAGAGCTATCGCTTCTTCGCGGGCGGTCGGGACATCGAGCTGATGGGCCGCCGCGGCGTCTCGATCTCGCATTGCCCGGTGAACATCGCGCGGCGCGGCCGCACGCTCGACAGCTGGCAGCGCTATCGCGACGCCGGCGTGAACATCGCGCTCGGCAGCGACACGTATCCGCGCGACATGATCATGCAGATGCGCACGGCGTCCTACTTCGGCAAGGTAACGAGCGGCGATCTCGGCGCGGCGTCGGCCGCCGAGGTGTTCGCCGCTGCCACGCTCGGCGGCGCGCAGGCAGTCGGACGCGACGACATTGGACGACTGGCGCCGGGGGCGAAGGCCGACGTCATCATCGTCGACGTCGGCGGGCGCGACACGCTGCGCTGGGGCCCCGTGCGCGATCCGATCAAGAGCCTGGTGGAGTGCGGGATCGGCGATGACGTGGAGACCGTGTTCGTCGACGGCGTCGTGCGGATGGAGAATCGCACGATCCCGGGCGTTGACGTGCCGGCGCTACGCGCCCGCGCTCAGGCGGCCGGCGAGGAGGTCTGGTCGCGCCTCGCCGAATGGGATCCGCTGCGCCGCACGGCGGAGCAGATGAGCCCGTGGTCGTTTCCGATGAACGACGCGCGCTGAGTCACCGCGGCCGCTCCACGAGCGCGCCGCGCTGGATCGCGAAGATCCGATCGGCCACGCCCACGACTTCTCGACTGTGGGTCACCATCACCACGGTGCGGCCTGCCTCGCGCGCGAGCGTGTCGAGGAGGTCGAGCACATCGGTGGCGGTCTCGGCGTCCAGGTTGCCGGTGGGCTCGTCGGCCAGGATCAGCGCGGGGTCATGGACCAGCGCGCGCGCGATCGCGACGCGCTGCTGCTCGCCGCCCGACAGCCGCTCGGGATAACTGTCACCCCGCCCTCCGAGACCGACGCGCTCGAGCAGCTCGCGAGCACGCGCGACGCCCTTGGCGTCCGCGCGATCGTTCAGGTCGAGCGGCAGCAGCAGATTCTCCTCCACCGTCAGCAGAGGAATCAGATTGAAGAACTGGAACACGAAGCCGATGTTCTGTCGGCGAAAGCGCGTGCGCGCCTGCTCGTCGAGCGTCGTCAGCTCGGCGCCGTCCACGATCACGCTTCCCGCCGTGGGGCGATCGATGCCGGCGATCACGTTGAGCAGCGTAGACTTGCCCGATCCGCTCCGGCCGAGCAGCACGACGATCTCGCCGCGCGCGACCGTCACCGACACATCGCGCAGCACGACACGCTCGACGTCGGCTTCGCGATAGGACTTGCTGACGTGGCGGAGCTCCACCGCGGGTGCGGCCATGCCCGTGCATTGTACCGGCGCGTGGCGAACCGCAGGCCCTGGCGCTAGACTCCCCGGCCATGCGCATGGCCGGCGGCGCGCTCGTGACCGCGGTAGCGGGCTGCGCGGGGCTCAAGAACACGCCCCAGCAGGACTACGTCTGGGAGCTCGGCCGGGAGTGCGACAAGCAGGTCTCGTTCTGGAAGATGGACGAAGTCAGAGCCGACGGTAGCTACGTCGTGCGCGGCGCCACGAACGCGCCGCCCGGCTGGCAGGACTACCAGGCTTGTATGGGCGCGCAGATGAAGGCCAAGCCCTATCGTCAGTGGCTGCGGGAGCGACCCGCCGACAAGTGACCGAACGCCGCCGGCGGTCATGCGAACCCGCCGGCGGCGATGGCCGTGAATCAGGCTGGGCGGATCGCGGCCTTCACCTTCGCCAGCGTGGCGGAGTCGATCTGGCTCACGCCGTGATCGCGCTTGGCGTGCTCCGCCGCCTGCTTCAGGATCTCGTCCTCGGTTCCACGCGCCACGACCGCACAGCCGGGGAACAGCTCACCGCAACGCAGCTCCTTCTCCATGTTTGGCCTCCTCGTCATTCGGGAGCGGCCATGGCCAGGACCTGCTCGCGCGTCAGCTCCATCGCGTGAGCATCACGCGCGTGTTTTTGCGCCTGCGTCACCAGCGACTCCTCGTCGCGAGCCCGCACCACCATGCCGCACGGACATTTGATGACCTTGCTCATCGCGCGCCTCCCTGGCCGGCCGCTTGGCCGTTGTCGTCACGTGCGATACTGCCCCGCGCGCCTTGCCAGGAGGTTGCCGGCACTTTGGCGAAAGCTTGGAAGACCCCGCTGCGACTGTACCTGACCGGCCGCCTCGCCGTCGAGCTGGGTGACGCGCGCTTCGACGAACGGCGCCTTCCAGGGCGACAGGGCCGCCGCGCGTTCGCATATCTCGCGCTGGAGCGCACGCGCCCCGTGCCGATCGACGAGCTGGCCGATGCGGTGTGGAGCACGTCGACGCCGGCCGGCGCATGGGAGACGGCGCTCAGCGCTGTCGTGAGCAAGCTGCGTGCATCGCTGCGCGCCGTGGATTCGCGCTGCACGGTGACGACGGCCGCCGGCTGTTATCAGCTCGCGCTGCCGCCGGACGCCTGGATCGACGTCGAGGCCGCGCGCGACGCGCTCGAAGAGGCGGAGAGCCACGCGCGCGCCGGCCGCTTTCGCGAGGTCTGGGGCCCCGCGAATGTGGCGGGGGCGATCGCCGCGCGACCATTCCTGGCCGGCGTGGATGCGGAGTGGATCGCCCGCGTGCGCCAGAGCCTGCGCGAGACGCGCGTGCGCGCACTCGAATGCCTGGCCGCCGTGGCGCGCGCCAATCGTGAGCATCCGCTCGCGGCCCAGCTCGCGCGCGAGGTCGTCGAGCTCGAGCCGTTTCGCGAGACCGGCTGGCAGGCGCTCATGCGCGCGTACGCGGAGGCCGGCAATCGCGCGCAGGCGCTGCGCGCCTACGCGGACTGCAAGAAGCTGCTCGCCGACGAGCTCGGCGCCGCGCCGTCGCCCGAGACCGACACGCTGGCGCGCACGCTCCGCGGCTCGCGAACCGTATAATCGCTCATGGCCTCGTCCCGATGCTCTCAGTGTGGGTTCGAGAGCCCGCCCGGGATGCGGTTCTGCGGTCGGTGCGGCGCGGCGCTCGCCGCGCGTTGTCCGCACTGCGGCGCCGAAGCCCCGTCGGACTTCCGCTTCTGCGGTCACTGCGGCAAGAGCCTGGCCGACGCGCCCGCGCCTGCCGAAGCGTCCGATCGTCACGTCTACACGCCCAAGCATCTCGCCGACAAGATCTTGAAGTCGCGCTCGGCGCTCGAGGGTGAGCGCCGACAGGTCACGGTGCTCTTCGCGGATCTCGCCGGCTTCACGAGCCTCGCCGAGAAACGCGACCCGGAAGAAGTTCACCGCATCATCAGCGGCTGCTTCGACCGGATCACCGCGGAGGTCCATCGCTTCGAGGGCACGATCAACCAGTACACGGGCGATGGTGTGATGGCGCTCTTCGGTGCGCCGATCGCCCACGAGGACAGCGCGCGCCGGGCCGTGCACGCCGCGCTCGGCATCCAGCGCGCCATCGCCGACTACGGCGCCACGCTGCGTGCCGAGCGCGGACTGTCGCTCACCATGCGGATCGGCCTGAACACCGGCGCCGTGGTCGTCGGCGCGATCGGCGACGACCTGCGCATGGACTACACGGCGGTCGGCGACACGACGAATCTCGCGGCGCGGATGCAGCAGACGGCGCGGCCCGGGACGGTGGTCGTGAGCGAGGCGACGCACCGAGCGATCGAGGGCTTCTTCGAGACGCTCGACCTCGGACGCGTGGAGGTCAAGGGGCACGAGCCCGTCCACGCCTGGCAGGTCGTGCGCGCGCGCGGCGCGCGCTCACGCATCGCCGTCGGGCAGGAGCGTGGCCTCACGCCGTTCGTCGGACGCGATCGCGAGCTGCAGGCGCTGCTCGCGCGCGCGGCGGACGTGGAGGCGGGGCGAGGGCAGGTCGTCTTCATCGTCGGCGACGCGGGCATCGGCAAGTCACGGCTGCTCTACGAATTCCGCCGACAGATGGCGGAAAGCGGCCGGGCGATGAGCTGGGTGGAAGGCCAGTGCGTCTCGTTCGGTCAATCCATTCCGTTCCTGCCGCTGGTGGATCTGCTTCGCAAGAACTTCCGGATCGAGGAATTCGACGGCGAGCCCGAGATCATCGCCAAGGTCGAGGGCGTCACGCGCCGCATGGGCAACCTCGAGGAGCACGTCCCGTTCATCCGGTACCTGCTGTCGGTAGATCCGGGCGACGCCGCGGTGACGACGATGGATGCGCCGAACCGACGCCGTCTGGCGTTTTCGGCGCTGCGGGCACTGGCGGTGCGCGGCGCGCAGCTCCGGCCCGTCGTGCTCGTGGTCGAGGATCTGCACTGGATGGATTCCGGCAGCGAAGAATTCCTGAGCTCGCTCATGGAATCGATCGCGGGCCTGCCCATCATGCTGATACTCACCTACCGCGTCGGCTACGCCCGTCCGTTCGGATCCAGGAGCTATTACTCGACCATCAACCTGACGACGCTCGGTGACACCGAGACGCTCGCGGTCGCCCGCAGCGTCCTCGGCGCCGCCGATCTGCCGCGCGAGCTCATCGATGCGCTGAAGCAGAAGGCCGAGGGCGTGCCGCTCTTCATCGAGGAAGTCGCCAAGACACTGCTCGACCTCGGCATGGTGCGCCGCGAGGGCGACCGGTTGGTCGTCGTGGGTGGACCGGACCAGATCGACGTCCCGGAGACGATGCACGACATCATCATGGCGCGACTCGACCGGCTCGGCGACGAGGGCAAGCGCGCCGTCCAGCTCGCGTCCGTCATCGGACGACAGTTCCTCGTTCGCCTGCTCAGCCGCGTGTCGGGCATGAACCAGGAGCTCGACGGCCTGTTGCGCGAGCTGCAGTCGCTCGAGCTCATCTATCAGCAAGGCCTGCTGCCCGAGCCCGCCTACGTCTTCAAGCACGCCGTCATCCAGGACGTCGCGTACCACAGCCTGCTGCGCGAGCGCCGGCGCGAGCTGCACAGGAGCGTCGCGTTTGCGCTCGAGGAGCTCTATCCCGATCGGCTCGCGGAGCACTACGAAGAGCTGGCGCACCACTTCTCGGAGGGCGAGGAGTGGGCGAAGGCGTTCGAGTACCTGACACGCTCGGGTGACCGCGCGCGTGAGGCGTCGGCCAACACCACGGCGCTCGACTGGTACGGCCGCGCGCTCGAGGCGGCCGCGCGCGTGGTGCCGCCAGTCCCACGCGGCGAGCTCGCGCGGATCCACCAGCGCCGGGCGCAGCTTCTCGCGGCCACCGCTCGGCTGGACGAGGCGCGGGCCGAGGCCATGAAGATGCTCGAGTATGCGCAGGCCGAGGGCGACCGCGGTCTGGAGGCGGAGGCGCACGCGGAGATCTCGTACTGCCATTACATGGCGCTGTCATGGGAACACGTCGAGGAGCTCGAGGCGCACGCGCGCCGCGCCCACGACATCGCGCGTGATGTCCGCGACGACCGCCTGATCGCGCGCGCGCTGTTCCTGCTCGGCTCGCTCGATCAGATGCAGGCCCGCCTCGCTGCGGCGGAAACGAAGTTCACCGAGTCGGTGTCGCTCGCTCGGACCGGCGGCTACCGCGACATCGTCGTGGGAGCGGAGACGCTGCTGAGCCTTCAGCGCAACTGGCAGGGCCGGTTCGACGAGACCGTCGCCATGTGCCTGACGTTGGAAGCAACCTCGCGCGAGCTGCATGACGGCTTCAACGAGGTGTTCGGGATGTCGAACCGCTGCTTCGCGCTGATCGGCCGCGGCGACTATCGCACCGCCTGGGACACGCTCGCCCGCGGCCGCGCGCTCGCCCGCGACCGCCAGAACCATTTCATGTTCGCGCGCATGGGCAACACCGAAGGCTGGCTCCGGCAGGAGTACGGCGACTTCGCCGGCGCCGTTGAGGTCAATCGCGAGAGCCTGGACATCGGGCACCGGGTCAAGAATGGCAACGTCGAGATCAGCGCCCTCATCGATCTCGGCTTCAACGACCTCGCGCTGAAAGGGCCCGAGGCCGCCCTCCCCCTCTTCGAGCAGACGCTGGAGCGGGCCCGCAAGGCCTTCGGCGCGCACCGCTGGCGATGGTCGATCCACCTCACGTTCGGCCTGGCGACGGCGCTGATCGCGCTCGGTCGCGACGGCGAGGCGCTGGCGCTGGCCAACCGCGGTCTCGCCGATGCGGAGCAGACGAACTCGCTGAAGTACGTCGGCTGGTTCCACGCGCGGCGTGGCGAGCTCGCATTGCGAGGTGGCGACACACAGGCGGCCGCGCAGAGCCTCGCCCGCGCGGTGGCCATCGGCCGCCAGATCGGCTATCCGACGCTGACGTGGCAGGCCGCCGAGCTTCTGGCGCGCGCGCAGATGGCACTGGGCGCGGCGGACGAGGCGCGCGCGGCCGCGCGGCTCGCCCAGGACACGGTCGCCGCCATCGCCGCCGCGGCGCCCGAGCCGGCGATGGTCGAGACGCTTTCGCGGTGGCCGCGCGTGGTCGCGATGCGGGAGACCGTCGAGCGCGTCAGCCGGATGTAGCGATCACAGATTCGCGAGCGAGCGCAGCCGCGGATCCAGCTCGTCGCGCAGGGCGTCGCCGATCAGGTTGACGGCGACCACCGTCAGCATGATGCAGAAGCCCGGCACCGCCGAGATCCACCACGCGCGCAGCAAGTAGTTCCGCCCGCCGCTGAGATCGATGCCCCACTCGGGAATGGGCGGGCGCGGCCCCAAGCCCAGAAAGCTCAGCGAGGCGCCGAGGATGATCGACCACGCAATGGCGACGGTGGAGATCACGATGATCGGCGCAATGACGTTGGGCAGCACGTGGCGCAGCGCCACGCGCGCGGGCCAGCAGCCGAGCGCGCGCGCCGCCTCGACGTAGGCGTTCTCGCGCACGGACAGCACGTCGCCCCGCACCAGCCGCACGAACGTCGGGATCAGCGACACGCCGACGGCCAGCATGACGTTGACGGTTCCCTGCCCGAGCACCGCGACGACGACCAGCGCCATCAGGATGCCGGGAAACGCCATCATGATGTCGACCGCGCGCATGACGAGCAGGTCCGTCCAGCCGCCGACGACGCCGCACGCCAGCCCGACGACGACGCCCGCCGTCAGCGCGACGGCGACGGCGCCGAGCCCGGTCAGCAGCGACAGGCGCGCGCCGGTCATCGCGCGGCTGAGGATGTCGCGGCCGTACTGGTCGGTGCCGAATGGGTGGCTCAGCGACGGCGGCGACAGCGCGGCGGCGGGCGCGATCTTGATCGGGTCGTAGGGCACAAGCGCCGGCGCGAGCAGCGCCGCGAGCGCGATGACGGCGAGGACGACGATGCCCGCGAGCGCGGACTTCCGTCGGCGAAGCACGCGGCGCAGCATCACGCGCTCACCGTCTCGCGGTGCCGGATCCGTGGATCGAGCGCCGAGTACGACAGATCGACCAACAGATTCGTCAGCACGTAGCCGAGCGCGCTCACGAGCACGACGCCCTGGATGAGTGGATAGTCCTTGTCGAGCACCGCGGTCACGGCGAGCCGACCCATGCCACGCCGCGAAAAGACCGTCTCGACGATGATCGTGCCCGCCAGCAGATTGCCGAGCTGCACGCCGATGATCGTGGTCACCGGGATCAGCGCGTTGCCGAGCGCGTGCTTGAGCGTCACGCCCCACTCGGAGACGCCCTTGGCGCGCGCGGTGCCGATGTAGCCGTTGCCGAGCACTTCGAGCAGGCTCGAGCGCACGAGCCGCGCGATGACGGCGGAGTAGTTCAGCCCGATGGTGGCGGCGGGAAGCAGCAGCCGGCTGACGCCGCCCTGACCAGTGGCGGGCAGCCACCCCAGCTGCAGCGAGAAGACGAAGATCAGCAGCAGGCCGAGCCAGAAGCTCGGCATCGAGACGCCGCCGAGGGCAATGAGCATCGCCGCGCGGTCGATCCAGCGGTCGTGCCACACCGCCGCGGCCACGCCGAGCGCCAGTCCGATGACGCTCGCGATGACGATGGCCGTCGCCGCCAGCTCGAGCGTGCTCGGCAGCTGCTCGGCGATCTCCTGGATGACCGGGCGGCGCGTGAAGATCGAGCGGCCGAAGTCGCCAACGGCCGCGCGCGCGACGAATCGCGCGTATTGCACGGGCAGCGGATCGTCGAGACGGAGCTGCGCGCGCAGCTCGCGCTCCTGCTCGGGTGTGGCGTTGGCGCCGCTCAGAATGGCGAGCACGGGGTCGCCGGGCAGCAGATGGACGATCGAGAAGACGACGACCGAGACCCCGACGATCACCGGCACCGATAACAGGACACGGCGCCGGATGAACGTGAGCAGCGAGCGCTACCTCGTCACACCGACGTCGTAGAGGACCGGGAACGTCACCACGTTGAAGGCGAAGCCCTGCACGTCCTTACGCGTCCCCACGACCGTGACCTGATCGACGAGACCAATGCCGGCGCCGCTCTCGACCAGCATCCGCTGGATCTTTTTATAGAGCTCCATGCGCGGCCCCTCGTCGGTCATTGCCGAGGCCTGATCGAGCAGCTTGTCGATCGCGGGATCGGACAGCCGCGGCGGATTGAACGCCTGCAGGCGGCTCGTGTGGAAGTTGCTCGTCAGGATCGACGGGTCGGGGAACCACCAGTTCAGCTCGCCGATGCCGTGCTCGCCCTTGCGCCACGCCTCGTACATCTGCACACGCGGCGCCTCGCGCAGCTGGATGTCGATGCCGACCTCGCGCGCCATCCCCTGGATGAGCGGCGCCATCTCTTCGTAGCCGTTGTTGGTGCCGAAGATCCATAGAATCTCGAGCCGCTTGCCGTCTTTCGCGCGGATGCCGTCGCCACCGGGCTTCCAGCCGGCGTCTTCGAGGATCTTCTTCGCGCGGGCGGGATCGTACGGAGCGAGCTCCCGGTTGACCGGGGCGAAGCCCGGCGTGGGCGGCTGGATCAGCGAGCCGGCGGCCTGGCTCTGACCCTGGAACACGACGCGCACGATCGCGTCCTTGTTGATCGCCAGGTGCAGCGCGCGTCGCACGGCGACGTCGTTGGTCGGGAATTTCTGGACGTTCGGGAAGATCGTCCATGGTGTGCCGGCGGGCACGCCCTTCACGATGCGCACGTCGGGATTCTTCTCGAGCGCGGCAACGTCGGCGTACGAGAGATCCTCGGCGATCTGCGCCTCGCCCGTCTGCAGCACCGCCGTCCGCGTGGTGGCCTCGAGCACGAACCGCCACGTGATCTCTTCGAGATGCGCGGGGCCGCGATGGGCCGCGATCGACGGCGGCCACGCGTAGTCGGGATTGCGCACGAGTGTCACGTGGCTCTTCGGAATCCACTCCTTGACCATGAAGGGCCCGGTGCCGATGGGCTTGCGCGAAAAATCCTGCCCCATCTTCTGCACGGCCGTCGGCGACAGCGGCGCCAGCGGCGAGAGCGCGACCATCCTGAGAAAGGGCGCGTACGGCTGCTTGAGGCGCACGCGCACCGTCTGCGGGTCGACGACATCGGCGCCATCGTAGGGCCCGAGGAACGCCCGCGCCACGCCCGGCGCGCCGAGCGGCTCCTGGATGCGGTCGAACGTGGCCTTCATGCTCGCGGCGTCGAACGGCGTGCCGTCGTGGAACTTCACGTTGCGCTTGAGCTTGAACGTGTAGCTCTTCCCGTCGCGCGCGACCTCCCAAGACTCCGCCAGCCCCGGCAGGACCTTGCCGTCCTTGGGATTGATGACGGTCAGCGTGTCGGTGAGCTGGATGAGGATCTTGCGCGTGGCCGCGCGATTGGTGATGTGCGGGTCGAGCGTGTCGATGTCCTGCCGCGCGGCGAAGACGATCTTGCCGCCGGGCTTGGCCTGCGCGAAGACCGCCAGCGGCGTCAACGACGTCGCCGATGCGAGCATGAACAGCGCGACCGCCGCGATCGTCCTCATCCTCGTCTCCTCGCTATCCGCAGAGCTCGTGTGTGGCATACGCGATCGCGCGCGCGGCGATCACCAGGTCTCGTAGGGGCACGCGCTCGTCCGGCGTGGGCCACTCCTTGTAGATCCGAATGTCGCCCGCGCCGTACTGCACCGTCGGGATGCCGTGGGACATGAGAATGTTGCCGTCGCCGACGTTGCCCAGTCGTCCCCATCCGCCGACGGTGGCGGGCACACCGCTGGCGAGCCGCTGGCCCTCGGCGAGCGCGGTGACGAGCCTGTCGCCGGGCTTGACCTCCATCGGGTCCTGGAACCAGCCGTCCTCCATCCCGTTCGCGGGAATCGTCAGCTCGGCGTCGAACGCGGGATGGTCCTTCTTGATGTCGGCGAGCAGCCGCTGAATGTCCGCGCGTACCGTGTCGAGCGTCTGGCCGGGCACGGTGCGCAGCTGAAAGACCATCTCGCACTCGCGGCTCGACATCCCCGTGTAGCTCTTCTGGTAGTAGTGCTCCTTGTGCATCGTGTCGAACGTGTGCGTCGGGAATCCCGGCAGCTCGGGATGCGGCGTGAAGCGCAGCCAACCGCCCGGACGAATCGGATCGAGGCTGGGCCCGATGCGCCGGATGATCTCGGCCTGCTGCTCGATTGGGTTCATGTACTGCGCGCGCGCCTCGGGGCTATAGCGGAAGAACAGCTCGGGGCTCTTCGTCTTGATCCGCGCCATCACGATGCCGACGCAGACGTTGGCGATCGTGTTGGCGGAGTGCTCCATGTTGATCGCGAGGTCGGTGCGCAGGCCTTGCTTCATGAGCGCGCGCGTGCCGGCGCCGCCGAGCTTGTGCGCGACCACCGGCGTCACGACGACGTCGCCGCGCAGCCGCACGCCGGATTTCACAATCGCCTCGACGGCGCAGATGGCGGCCACCACGCCGCCCTTGTCGTCGTGAGCGCCCATGCCCCACACCCAGCCGTCCTCGAACTTGGCACCGTAGGGGTCCACGCTCCAGCCGCTCATCTCGACGCCCGGATCCATGTGGCCGTTGAGCATGAGGCTCGGCCCGCCGCCGGTGCCGCGCAGGCGTCCGATCGGCTGGCGCGTGGTCTTGCCCGGCTTGGCCCAGTGCGTGACGTCCATCATCTGCACGTCGAGGCCGAGGTCTGACATGTAGTTCGCGAAATGGTCGGCGAGCGCGCCCTCCTCGAACGTCGTGCTCGGGATGCGGATCGCCGACTGCTCGAGTGCGAGGACCTGCCGGTCGCTGATCCCCGCGAGAATCTTTTGCCGGTCCGAGGCGTCGGCCATCGCGGCTACGCGATCACGAACATCTGCTCGGTCTTGAACTTGTCCGAGATCCACTGCGGCGCGCCCGCGCGCACCACCACCATGTCCTGGATGTGGTAGTAGTCCTTCGCCGGCTCCAGCGCGAGCACCATGCCTTCCTCGAGCACGATCTTGCTGCCGCGCGCGATCACCGGCTCCTGCTGGTGCCACCACGCGCCGACGCCGTGGCCCGCGAGCTGGCTCGTGTAGGACCAGCCGTGCTTGGCGAACTCCTTGACCGTGACCTCGTACACCTCGCCGGCGCTGACGCCGGGCCGGCAGGCATCGATCACGCGGCCATAGATCTCACGCGTGATGCCATAGTCGCGCAGCTGCTGGGCGCTCGGCTTGCCGAGCACGGCGTTGCGCGATTGATGACCGGGATAGCCGTCGACGTAGGCCACGTAGTCGGTGCGGACGATGTCGCCCGTCGCCCACGTGTTGTCGCTCTCGCCGGCGTAGGGAATCGTGTTCCGGCTCGAGTTCAGGATGCCGTGAGCCCAGTTGGCGCCGCGGCGCAGGCAGCTCGCGATGAGCCGGCTGTGGACGGCGCGCTCGGTCTCGCCCGCCTTGATCGTCGGGAAGACCTCGAGATATGCGTCGTCGAGCAGGTCGGCACCGACTTTCAGGCGGCGGATCTCCGCGTCGGTCTTCACCCACCGCACCTCGTCCATCATCGCGGCGCAGTCGACCATCGTAAGCTGCGGCAGCGCGCGCTGCACTTCTTCCCAGTGCGCGGCGCTCACGTAATTCTTCTCGAAGCCGACGCGCTCAGCGCCGAGGCCCATGCTCTTGAGCACCTGCGCGAGCCGGTGATACGGCGATTCGTTGTAGGCCTCGTAGACCTCGGCCCGCTCGATCCACGAATCCCGTAGCGTCAGCCCCTCGGCGATCTTGTTCAGGACGACGATCGGCGCGCCGTTGCGCGGCCAGACGACCATCACGCCGCGCACCGAGTCCGCGAGGTCGAGATGGCGCGCGAGCGTGCCCGGATAGGCGAGGCCCGACAAGTAGGTGAAATTCATCCCCGAGCGCGCGACGACGGCAGAGAGCCGGTGCTTGTCCAGGTGCTGGTTCAGGCGGGCGACGTTGGCAATGATCTCGCGCATCGCTTCCTCTCTCGCGTCGGAATCGGCAGGCGGACATTATAGCTGCGCGCTGAAACGAAAACGTTTGCCGCGGGAATGCGGCCCAATCAGGCGCGGCGGCTCACTCGACGTACAGCCGCCCGGCGACGGCGTGCTTGCCATCGGGCGAGCGCTGCAGCACGACGAATTCTCCCATCCGGATGTTGACACCCGTCAGATCGCTCACGACGCTGCCGTGGGTCACCAGCACGAGCGGCGCGCCGTCGCGATGCGCGGCGATCAGCGTTTGGATCTCCGCGACCAGCCGCTTGCGCAGTTCCGAATCGTTCAGCGCGCCCTGCAGTGGCAGCCAGGGTTCCACCCGGCCGAACGCGAGTCGCGCGGTGTCGAGGCAGCGGCAGCGCGGGCTCGAAAGCACCTTGCCGACCGTGATGCCGTGCTGGCGGAACGCGTCGCCGACGTGCCTGGCCTGCGCGCGGCCGTTGTCGTCGAGATTGCGCTGGGTGGTGCAATCGTCGAGGCGCGCGTCGGGAGGGTCGAACCCGCCTGGCGCGTAGCTGTGGCGGAGCACGACCACGGCGCCGGGCGTTTGCAGCGCCTGCCACACCGCGTCGGCGGCCTTCGCAGGCGCGACGGCGACGGAGGCCACGACGAGCACGACAGCGACGTACCCGCGCATCACCACGCGCATGCGCTTCGTCACGTTCTGATCGTGTCGATCAGGCCGTAGTCGACCGCCTCGCGCGCGTCCAGGTACCGCGCGCGCCGCATGTCGTCGGCGACGTCCTCGACGGCGCGTTCGGTCGCCTTCGCCAGGCGCGCCTGGAAGCGCCAGAGCAGATGGCGATGCTGCTGGCTCTGCGCGGCGATCTGATCGGGCGTGCCAGTCATCTGCGATGCCGGCGCCGAGAGCCGGAACGTGGTGTGCGGTGACGCCGAGCGTTGATCGGCGGCGGCGGCGACGCCGATGGCCGGACCGCCCACCTGCCCCTGGCAGTGCACCCGAACGGTGGCGCGAGTCGCATCGACGACGTCCATCAGCATGAAGGCGGCCTCCAGGGTGCCATCCGGGCTCCCCAGAACGACGTCGATCGGCTCGTCGCCCGAGGCGTCCAGCGTCATGATCTGCGCGGCGGCCTGGGACGCCAGCGCGTCATCGAGCCGGCCGGTCACGAACACGATGCGGCGCTCGAACAGCTTTTCCTGCAGCCAGGGCGGTGTGGGGGTCATCGCTCGGCGGCCTCGATGTCAGCATACCTTGAGCGTTTTCCGGCGCCGCGGTCGACGGCATTTCTCTCGCATGTCAGGGGTCCGATGGCCCGGCGACGTCTCTGGCTCTGGCTGCCCCTTGGGCTGGGCGCGGCGCTGGTGACCGTGGTGGTGCTCGCGGTCATCGGCCTGCTCGCGTTCCCGGACCTCGTGCGCGCTGCGGTCGTGAACCGGCTGCAGGCCATGACCGGCCGGCCGGTGGTGATCGAGGTGCTCAAGATCGATCCGTGGAGCGGTCGCATCGCATTACGCGGGCTCCGCATCACGGATATCGACGGCGGCCCGCTGGCCACGCTCGAGCGGGTGGACGCCCGGCTTCGCCTGCGCTCCCTGCTGCGCGGTCACGTCTCGCTGAGGAGCCTGGTGATCGATGGCTCGAGCGTCCGCGTGGTGCGCTACAGCCAGGGCGACTTCAACATCTCCGACTTGATGCCAAAGAAGTCGGGCGGCGACAGCAACCTGGCCGTCACCGTGAGCGACTTCGGGCTGACCCGCGGCACGGTCGTGCTCGAAGACCGCATGCTCCAGCCCGCGCGCACCTGGCGCTCGGAGCACATCACGATCCAGGCGCGGAACGTGTCGACCCAGCGCGACGACGGCACCGGCGAGGGCACGACGACGCTCAACGGCTCGCCGGTGTCCGTCCGCGTCGAGCAGCTTCGGCTCAAGCCCGTGCACCTGCGCGCCGTCGTGCAGGCGAAGAACGTCGACGCCGCGATGGCGCGCGTCTACCTGCCACCGAATGCGCCCGTCACCCTCGAGCGCGGACGGCTCGATCTGACGGTGACGGCCGTCAATGACGCGAGGCAGGGATTGCACGTCGACGCCGACGTGGCCGTGGCCGATGCCGTCGCGATTCGCACCGCGCAGCGCGATCCCTTCATCCAGGCGCCCACCCTGCGCGTGGCCGTGCGCGCGTTCACCGTCTCGCCGCAGGGCGCGATGGCGGTGCAGCGCGTCGATGTCGACGGACGCGGCACGGTGCTGCACGGCGACGTGACGCCGCCGGCGCGCTTCGATCTCGATCGCGTGCAACTGAGCGCCGAGGGGCTCACGTGGCCGGTGCAAGCGCCGGCGCGGGTGAGCCTCGCGTCGACGGTGCCGGGCGGCGGCGAGCTGCGCGCCGACGGCACGGTGAACATGAAACCCGCCGTCGCGGACCTCGACGTGCGGCTGAATGGGCTGGCGATCGAGCCGTGGGCACGCTACGTCTCGTCGTCGGCGAAGGCGACCGGAATCGGCGAGGCGCGGCTGGCCGTGCACGCCAAGCTCGAGGAGCGCATCTCGGCGAGCGCGACCGGCACGGTCGCCGTCAATCGCGTGCTCGTGACCGATGGCGGGCGGCGGCTGCTGGCCGCGGATCGCGCCGAAGTCTCGGGCATCGATGCGGGCTGGCCGTTGCGGGTCGCGCTCGGCCGCGTGACGCTGCGGCGGCCCGCGGTCAGCCTCGAGCGTGACGCCGAGGGCGTCATCGCGCTGCCGACCCGCGACAAGAAACCGGTCGGCCCGAGTGCAGCGATCGACGAGGCGCGGACGCCGGCGACCGAGCCGCCGCCGATCAGCGTTCGCGAGGTCGTCATCGACGACGGCTCGCTCGACTGGCGCGACGCCGCCGTGAAGCCGGCGGCGCGGCTCGAGATCCGCGCGATCAACCTGACCGTGAACGACGTCGGGTGGCCGCTGGAGCAACCGGCCGCCATGCGGTTGCGCCTGCGCACGCCGGGCGGCGGCGCGCTCGCGGTCGACGGCACCGCCACGCTGGACACGGCAGACATGCGCATCCGCGCGCAGAGCGTGGATCTCGCACCGTACGGCCCGTATCTGCCGATCGAGGGCGCGCTGCGCGGCAGCGCGGAGGCCGACGTGCAGGCGCACGTGGCGCGCGCGAAGGGGCTGCAGGTTCAGGTGCGCGGCGATGCCGGGGTGGACCGCGCGTACCTGGCCGACGGCGCGCGACGCATCGCCAGCCTCGAGCGCGCGCGGGCGCGCGGCATCGATGTGCAGTGGCCGGATCGCATCGTCGTCGAGAGCGTGACGCTGCGTCAGCCGTGGGTGCTCGTCGAACGCGACGAACAGGGCGCGTTCCCGCTGCGCGCGATGCTGTCACCCGTAAATGGCGCCGGCGCCTCGACGACTCCCACGAGCGACGCGACGACTGCAGCGTCCGAGACGTCCGCCAACGGCCAGCGCACGGTCGCGCTGCGACGGCTCGTCGTCGAGGACGGCGGCGTCCGCTTCGTGGATCGCAGCATCACGCCGCCCTACAGCGAAGATCTCAAGCAGGCGTGGGTGCAGGTCAGCGGGGTCGCCACGGCGCCGGCGCAGCCGGCGCGCGTCGAGATGCGCGGCGTCCTGGGCACGGCCGGACGCCTCAACGTGCGCGGCCAGCTCGGCGCGCTCGGCGGGCCGACCTTCGTCGACACCACCGTCGAGCTGCGCGACATGGCGATTCCGCGCATGAATCCCTACCTGCAGCACTACACCTCGTGGACGGCGCGGCAGGGGCGGCTGACCACGACCTTGTCGGCGCGGGTGGAGGGCGACGCGCTGCAGGCACGCAGCCAGACGCAGCTCGGCGGCCTTCAAGTGGTGCGCGTGGCCGCCGACGACACCACCGAGAAGCGCATGGGGCTGCCGCTCGGCATGGTCGTGGCGCTGCTCAAGGACCGCCACGGCAACATCAAGCTCGCGCTGCCCGTCGGCGGCAAGCTGAACGATCCGCGCTTCGACCTGAACGAGGCGATCTGGGCCGCCGTGCGCACGATCAGCGTGAAGCTGATCGCGGCGCCGGTGAGCTGGATCGGCCGGCTGCACGTCGGACGCGACTCGAAGATCCAGGACATCGAGGTCGATCCGGTGCCGTTCGCGCTCGGGAGCGAGGAGCTCACGCGCGAGGCCGCCGAGCGTGTCGGCCGCATCGCCGCGTTCATGAAGGAGCTGCCGGACGTGCGCATGATCCTCACGCCGTCGGTCAGCCTGGGCGACGTCGAGGCGCTGAAGACCGCGCAGATCCGCGCGCGCATCAAGGAGCTGATGGCGCAGCAGAAGCTGTCCGAGCGCGACGCAGCGGCGCGGCTGTACGCCGAGCACTACCCCAAGCGCGAGCCGCCGGACGACGTCGAAGCGATCGTGACCGCGCTGCGCGAGCTGGAACCTCCACCCGAGGAGGCGGCGTACCGGCTGGCGAAGCGCCGCGTGGATGCCGTGCGCGACGCGCTGAAGAAGGCCGATATCGACTCCACTCGGCTCGTGGCGAGCAAGGAGGCGGACGCGCTCGACAGCTTCGACGCCGGCCGCGTGGACTTTGCGCTGTCCGATCGGGCCAAGCAGCGCCGCACGCTGGCCGAGATGCTGCGCGCGCTCATCCAGTCGCTGACGCAGCGGCTGCAGGCGCTGCAGCGCTAGGCGACAGGCGCAGCCCTACAGACGCCGCGGGACGGACGAACGGTGCCGGAGCGTAGAACGTAGTCGGGCGCACGGGACACCCCGTGCGCCCGAAATTAGCTCAGCAAGTGTTACGACGCGCGCCGTCGCGCGATTGCACCGACCGTGGCAAGGCCGAAGCCCAGGAGGACGAGGGCCATCGGTTGCGGGACCTGTCCCTCAGGGGCGTCGCTGAAGATGCGGTAGATGTTGCCGGCGTCGTAGATCGTCGGCGGCGCGGTCTCGACTCTCACGGCGTTAGGAAAGCTTTGTACTAGCGCCGCTGACGGAAAACAGCTGCGGTCACCCTCAGTGCCGCTGGCGCAGCCGTCAGAAAGAAGCTGAATGAGCGTTGCGTCAAACCCCTGTGAGCCCTGCAGAATTCCGTTAGAAGACGTGTTGCCAAAGATCAGGACATCGCTCCACGTGCTCTGGTTCGCAAGGCTTCCAGAGGCGCTCTCGAGCAAGATGACATACCCACCAAAGACCGTTTCCGGAAGCGACAGGATCGAGCAAATCTCGCATGGCGTACCCGTCGGCGTGTTTTGCAGCGTCTCATAGATATCGAACGTGAACGCCTGGGCGGCCACCGCGCCGAAAAGTAACATCGCACCGACGAGGACACTTACCAGCACCGAAGCTCTCGAGCTCATAGCCCCCTCCGCAGTCGTGATAGAGAACGCGTCGCCCGTTGCGACGCTTTCCGAACCAAATCCCAATCGCGGCCCACGGGTGCATCATCTGCGCCGAAACGTACAACGTCGGTATTTTGGGAACTTGAATCGGCACGGACGCCGCGGACTACTTTAGGTGTAAAGAGCGCCGACTATCACCGCTGTTGGCGGCATTCTTGCCCGGGTCCGCGCCGACGCGACCGGCGGCCGCGGTGACCGAGCGTCGGTTTCTCTTACAGGACCGAGGGATCACCCGCGGGCTGCGAAGTGGGGAGCTGAACTTGGGACTGATATCGCGTGAGGCGGGCGCCCGAGCGGGCTGCCCGCCTCGCGCCGAACGAGCGAAGGACTACTTGCCGGCCAGCCGGTGCTTCTTGATGAACGCCCAGAGTCTCTTGGTCATCTCAGCGGGACCGATCGGCTTGGCGCCCATGATCGATTCGAGCGACTCCGTCCGACCGCCGAACTTGACCGCGTAGCCTCCGAAGTTCTTCTTACCGGCCATCCGTCACCTCCGTCGAGAATTTGCGCTGACAGCGCGGCCCTACTCTCTCATCCGAGGGGCCGGTCAACCAAGCTCTGTTTGCGACGGTGGCGCCTCACCGGGTGGGCGCGAGCGACGGTGACTCGCGCCGGGCGTAGCTGACGGTGAGGATCTCCCACAGATGCCCGTCGCCGTCCTCCCAGTACACGTTCTTGCCGCCGAGACGCGTGTTGATCTGGAAATCGCTCTCGCCGTGCGGCCGGCTTCGGTACCCGATGCCCGCGCTCTTGATGCGGGCGAAGATCGCATCGAAGTCTGCATCGGTGACGCGGAAGCAGACGTGGTGACGCTCGAAGTCTTCGCGCTGGGCGAAGTCGAGCGTGAGCCCGTCGTTGACGTACACGGCGACGAACTCGCCGAGGGACTCGCCCCACGGCACGTCGAGCAGGGCGGCGAGCGCCTTGGCGCCGGCGTGCTTGTCTCGCGAGGGAACGATGAGGTGATCGAGCTGGATGGCCATGGCAGCACCTCCGCTACGCGAACCGATGGTACCCCGTGTTACCGTCTCGCGCATGGCCGGAACCAGCGTCGGCATCGACGTCGGGGGGACGTTCACCGATTTCGTCGTGCGCGCCGCGTCGGGCCGGCTGGCCAGCGGCAAGGTGCCGACCACGCCGGCGCGCCCCGCCGACGGCGTGATGCACGGGCTGTCCACCCTGGCCGGCGGCGCGCCGCTCGCGTCGGTCGCGCACGGAACGACGATCGTGACGAACGCGATCGTCGAGGGCCGCGGCGCCGTCGTCGGCCTGCTCACCACGCGCGGCTTCCGCGACGTGCTCGAGATCGCGCGCTCGAGCCGCCTGCACCTCTACGACCTCAAGGCCGCCCCCAAGCCCCCGCCGCCGGTGCCGCGGAGACTGCGCCTGGAGATCACCGAGCGCGTCGCACCCGATGGAGCGATCGAGACGCCGCTCAAGCTCGACGAGATCGCGGCGCTGGTCGAGG
>Ga0081539_10000793_pt1 | contig 61390 bp, 54 predicted proteins | sample TabmetS4T2R2_FD_71023 | JGI IMG/M metagenome (GOLD analysis project Ga0081539, IMG submission 71023) | Tabebuia heterophylla rhizosphere microbial communities from the University of Puerto Rico - S4T2R2 | ecosystem: Host-associated > Plants > Roots > Rhizosphere ...
GACGGCGCCATCCGTCTGCAGCAGGAGGCTCCAGCCTGTCCCGACGATGACCTCGGCGATCACGTACGGGACGAAGATGAGCACCCGGATGAGCGACTGGCCACGCATCTTCTTGTTGAGCAGCAGAGCGAAGCCGAGCGCGATCGGACCCTGGATGACGATCGAGAGCACCACGATCATGGCGTTGTGCGCCAGCGCCTCGTGGAACGAGCCGTCCTTCAGGATCGTGACGTAGTTCTTGAGTCCGACGAAGTTGGTCGGTCGCCCGAAACCCTTCCACCGGTAGAAGCCGTAGTACGCGGCCATCAGGACGGGGAAGATCACGAAGCCGAGGAACATCAGCACCGCCGGGCCGGACAGCGCCACGATCTCCAGCCGTTGAGCCCAACCGATACCGCGCCGGCGGTTACGGGCCGGAGGCCACGCTTGCGCGCGACCTCCGGTCCGCATGCGATTGCCGCGCGCACCCTCAGCGACCGCCAAGCTCTCGCCGCTGAAATTGCTGCTCATCGCCGGTTTCCTCTCAGCCCTTCGCCGCGGCGTCGTTCACGGCCTTGATGATGCCGGCGACATCGCCCTTACCGGCGAGCAGATTCACGACACCGACGTTCAGGGCGTTGCCCACGTTCTGGCCGTACACCGTGTCGAGCCACTGCGAGACGTACGGTGCCTTGTTGTAGGCATCGAGAACCGCCTTGAGGTAGTCCTCGGTGACGACTCCCTGGGCCTGCTTGTTGACCGGCAGGGACTGGAAGGCCTTGTAGTAGCCCTCCTGCACGTCCTTGGTCAGGATGTAGTTGAGGAAGTCGCTGCATGCCTTCGGCGCGTCTTTCGAGCACGAGAAACCGTCTGCGCCGCCCATGATCGCGGCCGGGTCACCCTGGCCGCCGGGAACCGACGGGAAGGGAAAGAAGCCCAGGTCCGGCAGCGGCTTCTGGTTCGGCGTCAGGGAGGAGATCACACCCGGGTCCCAGGCACCCATCAGTTCCATGCTCGCCTTGTGGTTGGCCACCAGGCCCGCCGAGCTTCCCGCGCCCTGCTGAGCGGAGGTGGTCAGGAAACCGTCGTTGAACGGCTTTGTGTCGGCGAAGGCCTTCAGATCTTGACCGGCCTTCGTCCAGCAGGCGTCGCTGAAGTTCTTGTCTTTGACAGCGGCGTCGAGCGCGGCCTGACTGCACGCGCGCAGAGCGAAGAAGTAGTACCAGTGCGCGGCAGGCCACGCGTCCTTGGCTCCCAGCGCGATCGGGACACCGTTTGCCTTGAGCTTGGTCACCGCGCCGTTCAGCTCGTCCAGCGTCGTCGGCGTCGTCTGGATACCGGCCTTCTTGAACAGATCTTTGCTGTACCAGAGCCCCCCGGGCAGGATCGAGACCGGTACGGCGTACGCCTTGCCTTCGATCTGTCCGGTCTTCAGGGCGGCGTCGCCCACCGCCTGCTTGGTCTCGGCGGTGATGTCGTCCGTGATGTCCTTGACCTGGCCGGCCTCGACCATCGCGGCCATCTTCCCGCCGCCACGTTGGAAGAAGATGTCCGGCGCGGAGCCGGAGTTCAACGCGGTCTGGAGCTTGCCATCCAGGTCCTCGTTCTGGATCGCCTGGATTTTTATCTTCACATTCGGGTTGGCGGTCTGGAAGTCGGCGACCGTCTTGTCCCAGAACGCCTTGCCGGGTCCGGTCGTGGCGTTGTGCCAGAACTCCATCGTGACGGGGCCACTCTTGCCGGAGCCGCCGCTGTCGTCATCGCCGCCTCCGCAAGCGGCCAGGCTCAGAGCGGTCAACGTCACCACCGCAGCCGTTGCGAAGGTCTTTGTAGGTGCCATGATCTTACCTCTCGGTTGCGAAAAATTTCGGAGGAAGCGAAAGGCAGCGACAGAACTATGAAGAGTTTTCGGCGGTCATGTCAAGACCGCGGGCGGCGTGTACCCACTACCTGCCGGGTCAAACGACGAAGGCCGCTCGGCCTGGGCGTTGCCCTCTGATCTTGAAGGCCGCAGACTCTCGGTGGCCGGGTCGGCGAGTGACCTGCCCTGCCACATCGGGGCACTGCTGACCCGGGGCCGACCCGTCGCGGATCAGAAATGGCTGGTCACAGCGGTAACATCGGCGCGCATACTGGCCAAGCACCGAGGAGGGGTGGGGTGCCGTCCAAAGAAGGGCCACCGACGCTAGCTGACGTTGCGGCCTCGGCCGGCGTGTCGATCGCCACCGTGTCGAAGGTGCTGAACGGCCGGGCTGACGTCGGCGCGGAAACCCGCGCTCGGGTGCAAAGCGTCCTCCAGCAGCACGACTACATCGGGCGCAAGTCAGAGCCGGTTGATCCCGCATCGAAGGGAACGACGGTGGAGCTGGTCTTCCATGGCCAGCTCTCCAGCTACGCCGTGGAGGTCCTCGGCGGCGTCCTGGAGGCGGCTACCCAGGCCGGCGTAGCTGTGGCGGTCAGCGTCCGTCCCCGCCGGTGGGGGCCGGGCATCAAACGCTCTGTCGACTGGGTGCGGGCCCTGACCAGCTCAGGGCGGTCCGCGGTGATCGATGTGGTAGACGATCTAGGGCAAGGTGATCTGTCAGCCCTCACCCGTGCTCGCGTGCCCTTGGTGGTCATCGACCCACTCCGCCTGCCGCGGCGACAGGTCACCAGCGTCGGAACCACCAACTTCGCCGGTGGCCTGGCAGCGACCCAGCACCTGCTCTCCCTCGGCCACCGTCGCATCGCCTACCTGGGCTCCGACGCCGCTTTCGCCTACAACCAGGCCCGGCTACACGGATATCGAGCCGCCCTCGAGGCCGAAGGCATCACCATTCCCAGCGGGTATGTACGCAATGTCGGGTCCCGCTTCGACGACGGGGTCGCCGGAGGTAGGGCACTACTCAGGCTTCCCGAGCCACCAACTGCCATCTTCGCCGTTACCGACGAGAGCGCAGCGGGTGTCGTGGAAGCGGCCAGGGCCAGAGGCCTGCACATTCCCGAAGACCTGAGTGTCGTCGGCTTCGACGACACTCAGGTCGCCCGGTTCCTGTCGCCGCCGTTGACCACCGTCCGTCAGCCGCTGCGGGAGATGGGGGCGGTGGCATTGCGGACGGCCCTACGGCTGGCGACAGGCGAGACGATCGATTCACACCACGTCGAGCTGGCGACAGAACTCATCGTGCGCAGCTCCACTGGGCCCCGGCGGGCTGTTGCGGCAAGCTGAGGCCTTGACGCTCCTGGATGTCCCCTCCTAGGCTCCGTAACATTGAGGAGAAAGTCCCGAAAGTTTTCGTGACTTTCGGAGGCCCATCCGCCGCGCCCTCTTCCAAGGAGTTCCTGTGCGTCATCCTTGGCTTTCCATCGGCGTCGTGAGCGCCGTCGCTCTGCTCGGTGGCCAGACGGCCACCGTGGCGGTGGCGGCGGGCACCACGCCGGCGGCCGCCCAATCGTCCAGCGCCAACCGGTACCCTGCGGACTCCCTCCGCGCTCTGGCAGCGCGGGTAGGTCTGCGTATCGGCACGGCCGTAAACCCCGACCTGCTGGGCACGAACGCGAAGTACACCCAGATCACCGCCGAGCAGTTCTCCAGCCTGACCCCCGAGAACGCGATGAAGTGGGAGTCGGTCGAACCCACCCGGGGCACCTACACCTGGGCGCAGGCCGACAAGGTCGTGGCCTTCGCCCGGGAGAACAAGCAGCTGGTACGCGGTCACACGCTCGTCTGGCACAGCCAGCTGCCCAAGTGGCTGTCGCCCGACGGCTACACCTCGACGTTCAGCAACGACGAGCTGAGGACCATCCTCAAGAAGCACATCCAGGACGAGGCCGGCCGCTACCGTGGCCGGATCTGGCAGTGGGATGTCGTCAACGAGGCGTTCAACGATGATGGAACACCGCGCCAGACCGTCTGGTACAAGGCGTGGGGAAACAGCCTCGACTACATAGTGGACGCCTTCCGGTGGGCGCACGAGGCGGACCCCCAGGCACTGCTGTTCTACAACGACTACAATCTCGAGTTCACCGGGCCGAAGAGCAACGCCGTCTACGCCTTCGTCCAGACCTTGCAGGGGCGGGGCGTGCCCATCGACGGCGTCGGCTTCCAGGGTCACCTCGACACCCAGTACGGCTACCCGGACCTGCAGCACAACCTGCAGCGCTTTGCGGACCTCCACCTGAAGGTGGCCCTCACCGAGGTGGACGTGCGGACGTTCACCCAGTCCGCCGCGAAGACCGACCCGAACTACCAGGTCAAGGTCAACACACCGATCAGCCCGCTCGCCCGGTATGCCCAGGAAAGCTACTGGTCGCGTAGCCTGCAGGCTTGCCTCGCGGTGCGGGAGTGCATCTCCTTCACCCCGTGGGGCTTCGGCGATGCGTACTCCTGGATCCCCGGCTGGTTCAGCAACCCGCAGGAGGGCGCCGCCCTGCTGTACGACGTGAACCTCAACCCCAAGTCCCAGTACTACATCCTCCAACAGGACCTCGCGCTGGCCGCGGGCGCTCCGCACCGTACCGGTAGAGGCGCCGGCCGCGACTGATGGCAGTGCCGATCGGACGCGGGGCCGCCCGCTGGAACGAGCGAGCGGCCCCGCGACCAGATCCGGACCAGCCTTGCAGCGATTCTGCCGGCACTGCCTATGCGGTGATCTCCTTGGCGTGCGGGGTGAAGCTCTGAGCCGTTGCCAGGTCCACCAGCCCCTCACGGACGAGAGTGGACAGCGAGGACTCGAACGTCTGGCTGCCGTCACGCTGCGTCATCTGGAGCTGACTACGGAGCTGGCTGGTCTTGCCTTCGCGGATAAGGTTGCGAATCGCCGGGGTAGCGACCAGCACCTCGTGAGCGGCGACGCTCCCTTGCCCGTTCCTGCGAGGAATCAGCCGCTGGTAGACCACACCGGTCAAGGCATTGGACAGCTGCACCCGGATCTGCGGCTGCTGATCGCCCGGGAAGACGTCCACCATACGGTCGATCGCCTGAGCAGTGTCGTTGGTGTGAAGGGTGGACAGGACGAGGTGACCGGTCTCGGCCAGCGTGAGCGCGAAGCGAATGGATTCCAGGTCGCGCATCTCACCGACGAGGATGACGTCGGGGTCCTCACGAAGAGCGTTGCGGAGAGCGGCGGGGAACGACTCGGTGTCCAGCCCGACCTCGCGCTGGCTGATCACGGCCTGATGGTTCAGGTGCATGTACTCGATCGGGTCCTCGATGGTCACGATGTGGACCGCCCTGTTGCGGTTGACCCAGTCGATCATGGAGGCGAGGGTGGTGGACTTGCCGGAGCCGGTCGGGCCGGTCACGAACACGAGGCCCTGGCGGATGCCTGCCATGTCGCGAACCGCCTGGGGAACCCGGAGGTCGTCGAAGCTGGGGATGGAGAAGCCCAGCATCCGGAGCGAGACGGTGGGGTTGCCGCGCTGGAAGAACGCGTTACCACGGATACGAGCCTTGTCCTGCCAGCTGAACGAGAAGTCCACCTCGCGACCGGCTCCGAACGCGTCCCACGCCGCGTCGCCGGCCAACAGCTTGCTGAGCAGGCCGCTGATGTCGTCGGCGGTCAGCGGTACCTCACCCTGACGTACCAGGCTGCCGTTGGTGCGGATGACCGGTGCTTCTCCGACGGTCAACAGCATGTCGGAACTGCGGTTCTCCCACATACGTGCCATCAGCGTATCAAAATAGAGCATCGCTGTTCCTCCTTGTTGATTGTCGCGTCAGAGCAGGTGCCACGAATTGATGGTGATCGCCCGGTTGTCGAAGAGATCATATGTAGCTTGCGACCTGGCCGCGATCTTGCCGTCGATAGTGACTGTGAAGTTGATCTGTAAAGAGGGAATGACCGTCACCCGGTTCTTTTCGACGTCTACTTCCTTGAGCGTAGGAGGAGTCGTCTTAGGATCGTAGATCTTGAACGTGACATCGCAGTCCAATGTCCCGGACATGCCACTTACCGCTTGGAAAGACTCGTTGAACCTGGCCTTGCCGTCTTCGTCGGCAACTGCGTCCGGGCTCACACTGACACAACTCGTCCCCGACACCGTGGACGTCACGTAGGCAGGCTTGAGGGACTCCAAGATCGTATGGATCTGGGCAGCAAGCTGGGCGACCGTCACATTGCTGTAATGACGGCTACCCGTGGCTCCACGTGCATCGATGTAGGTGGCCTGGTCTTTGACCGCGTTACCCGAGGCGGTGTTGCACCGCCCGGCAAGCTCGTTGTTGCTTGTATTCGCGTTCAGATTGTCAAGGCCCGTGCCGTTGGTGGAGAGCGAGATCGAGAACATTTGAACATTCGCCACCATACCGCCCGGAGTGCCGGCCGGACCGGTGCCTCCGATCGTGGTCTTGTCGATGGCGCTGACCGCGATGTTGGTCGTGTCCAGAGCCTGGCAGATCGGAGTGTGGCTGGGGGTATCGCCGATCCAGATGACGGCTCGGGTCGTACTTGCCCGCCAGAGTCCCGGGTCCTTGAGCACACGATACAAACCGTAAAGGCCGGCTTCTGCGTTCTCGTCCTGGGTACCGGGGTCCGCGAGGAAGGAACTGGACTTGAAGTAGTTCTTGGCGTCCGACGCCACCATCCAGGATGGGGAGATCGTGTAAGGGACTCCGGAACACGTCGTCCAGGTCGGGCAACTCACCGCGGTAGTCCCGTTCCATTGGTTCGGAGAGGTGAAGTCCCGGTACTGCGCCACCCGATACCGCGCATCGGTCGGCATGTCGTCGAACAGCTGAGAGAGGACCGAATCCTTCTTCAGCTCGTTGATAGCGGCATTGCCGGTTGCGTTCATGCCGTTGGTGGTATCCACCAGGAACACCACGTCCAGGTCGCCTCGCGGAACGAGGATATGGTCTGTCTTCACTTCTTTCTGCGCGGGAGCGCCTGCCGTGGTCGTCAGCGCCTGCGCCTGGTTGCCGTACAAGACGTAGCAGGTGTAGGCCGGCGTCAGAACCGCACTGGTTCCGGACGGCGTGGGACACGTACTCTGAATACCCGGCTTCGGGTAGGTTCCGGCGAACTCGCAGGTGACGGCAGCGGTCTGACCGTTGAGGGTGATCGTCTTACCGAAGAGCGAGGAGCAGGAACTCGTGCCGTCCGGAAGAACCGCACTGGTCAATCCCGTCGAACTGTCCTTCGCTCCGCCCTTGAGTGCCTGCTTGAGTCCACCGTCCGCCGCGTAGGATTTGTCCACGTGACTCTTGAAGCGTGCCGAGCTCACAATGTTCGTGGAAGCGGAGGGCAGCAGTGCCAACACCATCGTCAGCAGGCCGCCGAACACAGCCAGAACGATGATGAGAGATGCACCGTCATCACTGTGCTTCCTGCTCATCAGATTCTCCTCGTTGCCGTGATGGTGTTTGGCGCGCCCTCACCGGTCGCACAGGTGGGTAGAACACAGCCGTCAATGCTCAGCGTCCAGACCGCAGCGCCCGGTGTAAAGCTTGCCGAGTAGATGTTGGACGCGATAGGCACACCATCGCGTGTCATCACGTGGGTCGAGGTGTCCAGCTGATAGGTGTGTGACCAGGTACCGGTCGAGAAATCTGTCCCACTCAACGCCAACGTACCCAGTGAGCCCGCGGGAGGGCTGTTGGTCGAGCCGGCCACATCGTCACCGAAGTACGTCGACACCACCTGCATGTCGTTGGAGTTCTGTAGGGCCTGGTTGGCTTCACCCTTAGCTTTGAACACCACGACCGCAATCGCGGCCACCGACGAGAAGACGACCCCCATGATGGCGATTGTGACAAGCAACTCGATGAGCATGAAGCCGTCGTCCTGCTTCTTCTTCATGGGGTCACCACCAGAACGTCCAGGGGCGTGGTCGTGAATGTCTTGTTCCCCCCGGTCGAGGTCACCCTGATCGTCATTTCGAGAACGCCGGCAGCCGCTACCGAACAAGCCGTCATCGTGCCGGAGTCCGTCGAGGAGAATGTCTTGGCGGGAAGAGGAGAAGGACACGCGGAATAAGCTGGCGAGACATTCTTACTGAGATCTTCCGCCCAGTCCCGCTGGTTCTTGAAGGCCGATGCCTGCCGATCGTACAGGGCCGCGCTCCGCGAGAGGACGACAGTGCCATCGAGCAATGCAAGCCCCAGGATGCCGAGCAACACGATCGAGATCAGGGTCTCGATCAACGTCTCACCCCGATCGTCTCCTGCGGGGAACGCGAACTTGTCCATCAGATGTTCGCCGATCGGAAAATGCCGTACATGGCCGAGATGAGAGCGACCGACACGAACCCCACGATGCCGCCCATGAACAGGATGACCGCCGGCTCGATGAGCGTCGTGACCTTCTTGAGCTTGTAGTCCAGCTCGTGAGCGTAGTAGTCGGCGGCGACCTCCAGCTGAGATTCGAGCGAGCCCGTGTCCTCACCCACCCGGATCATCTGGCCGGAGATGCCGGGAAACAGACCGGTGGCGGTGATGGGACCGGCCAGTCCCTCACCCTCTTCCATGGACGTTTTCGCCTTGGCGAGAGCGTCCATGAACACCAGGTTGCTCAGGCTGTCCGTGGCCACTGCCATGGCATCGGGCAACATGACACCCGCGCCGACCATCGATGACATCAGCCGGCAGAACCGCTCGATGACCGCGTGCTGGATAGCCGCACCGATGACCGGCAGCTTGAGAAAGAGGCGATGGAACAGCTTCTTGACGGGGCGAATCTGGTAAGAGATCAGGATCAGGGCTGCCAGCACTCCGAACAGCGCCGCGATAGCCCACCACCACACGCCGATGAATCGAGTTGACGCGAGCAGCGCCATAGTCGGCCAGGGAAGCTTGGTATCGAAGCTCGCGAAGAACCCCTCGAACTGGGGCAGAACGAAGACGCTCAGGATCACAATCGTTCCCAAAGCGACGGCCGCAACCACGGCAGGGTAGATCATAGCGGACTTGATCTTCTTGCGAGCTTCGATGTCACGCTCGATGTAGGAAGACAGCTGAGAGAGCACCGTATCGAGCTGGCCGGTCAGCTCAGCGGAGGACAGAATTCCCCGGTAGAACGGCGGGAAGTCCTTGGGATGGTTGTCCACCGCATCGGAGAGAGTGCTGCCTCCGCGAAGGTCGTCGTCGATCGCATCCAGAACCCGCTTGACACCTTTCTTGTCGGTCTCTTCTGCGATGGTCTGAACCGCTTGGAGAATGGGAATGCCTGCGCGAAGGAAGGCCGCGAGCTGACGCGAGAGATGCATCAGGTCGGTGCGCTTGACCCGCGCCGGCATCAGTTCGAGGTTCGCACTCTTCTTCTTGACGGGCTTCTCGACCCGACCTTCCAGCACCGCGATATCGCTCATTCAACTCTCCCTGTCCGTTAGTGGTCGACACCTCTTCTATCGACAACCGAGCGCCAGACGTCCAGAAAGGCGCAAGGAAAGCGCGAGACTACAAGGTGTAGATGGTCCGAATGACTTCGCTGATCGTTGTGGTGTCCTCGGCGACCAGCCGGAGTGCCTCATGGCGCATCGGGGACATACCCTCTTGCTCCGCCGCCAGCCGCATTTCTTCATGAGAAGGCTGGCGCTGGGTCATCAGCTCACGCATGCGCTCCGAGACGTGGAGCAGCTCATAGACTCCGATACGATCCATGAAGCCCGAACCAGCGCAATGGTCGCAACCCGCACCGTGGAAGAATGCGGATTTATCGGGACCACCCGCTCCTTGGTAGAACGTCATCTCGGACTCGGAGGGCAGGTAGGGTTCCTTGCAGTTGTCGCACATCTTGCGGACCAGCCGCTGGCCGACGATGCCGATGACCGAGGAAGCCACCAGAAAGGGCTCGATACCCATGTCGAGGAACCGATACAGAGCCGAGACCGCATCGGTCGAGTGAAGGGAGGAGAGCACGAGGTGTCCGGTCAGAGCAGACTGCACGGCGATACGGGCGGTCTCGACATCCCGCATCTCACCGACCAGAATCGCATCCGGATCCTGACGGAGGATGGAGCGTAGGCCGTTGGCGAAGGTGACACCCGCGGCCTCGTTGATCTGGATCTGGTTGATCGACGGAAAGACGTACTCCACCGGGTCTTCGATCGTGGTGACGTTCTTGTCCGGGCCGTTGATCTCGGTCAGCGACGCGTACAGGGTCGTCGTCTTGCCCGAGCCGGTCGGGCCCGCACAGATGACCATCCCGTAGGGAGAATTGATCATCCTGGAGTACGTGGCGTGGGTGGCGACCGGCATGCCCAGGGCTTCGAGGGTGTAAACGGAGCGGGTCTTGTCGAGGATCCGCAGCACGACCTTCTCGCCCCAGACCACGCCGGTGGTCGACACCCGCACGTCGATCTCGCGCTCATCGATCGTCATGGAGAACTGACCGTCCTGGGGCTTACGCCGTTCGACGATGTTCATGCCGCCGAGGATCTTGATGCGGCTGACGATGCCGGAGGACATGTCGGCCGGTAGTGAGAGGACTTCGTTCAGCACGCCGTCGATGCGAAGGCGAACCCTGATCCGGTCGTCTTGCGGCTCGATATGAACATCCGAGGATCGGAGGCGAAGAGCGGTCGCGATGATCTTGTCGACGATCTGGACGACTGGCGCGTCGGTGCTGGTGGATTCAGCGGTGCGGCGACCGAACCGGCCGCCACGACCCTCGTTTGCGGCAGTGAACGCCTGGACTTCGCCGGCGACATCGAGAATCGATTCAGCGGACAACTTGGGCTCCTCATGCTTGACTCGACGTTGTGCTGAGAGCCCGGCATCGTCGACTGCGACGATGCCGGGCTCTCCGGCTAGCTCAGCTGACGCCGGCCGGGAGGGCGCAGCCAGCCGGGTAGGTGTAGCCGGCCTTCAGGTAGCTCGGGGTTCCCTGGAGCGTCGCCAGGGTGACCGTGCTGCCACCGTTCTGGGCCCAGTACGCCTCGGCGGCCGTGGTGACCGTGGTCTTGGCGGCGCTGCAGGCGGCGGTCGTCGCGTCACTCCGGAAGTTGGCGACGCCGAAGACCACGATCGAGGCGAGGATGCCGATGACCGCGATGACCACCAGGAGCTCGATCAGGGTGAAGCCTTCGTCGTTCCTGGCGACCTCGTCGCGGCGGGCGCGGGTGACGGCCTTGGCAGTGGTGATGAGGTTCTGCATGTTCTGCTCCTTGTTCGTTGTGCCGATCCGGCGGTGGATGTGGGGTCGTGCATGCAGAGGTGCCTGCTTCATTGATTGAGGTGGGTACGCGATCAGGGAAACGATGAGGCCGTATTCCGCATCGTGGCGCCCTCCCCCGCTCTTGCCTCTTGGCTGGTGAACACGAGCCTGCCTGTCCGACTTTGTCCTGACTAGTCGGACATAGGTTCACAGAAAGTACCGACTCAGGGTCTTGCATGTCACGGTGTGTTGCGATAGCGCGTCTCGTAGAACCTGAGTGGGTCGCGGTAATCAGCACTTTATGGATGAGATCGCCTCGAAACTCCGCGTGGCGGACCCGCTAGGTGACTCTTAGTTACTGCGGGCGTAATGACGTAACGTGGCGGTACAGGCCGAACAGGCGACCCTCTGCCACCGTTGGAGGCAGCGAACTTGGACCATGTGCGGGATGGCGCTGAGGTGATTCGAAGTCCTGGCGGGTCTGGCTTGCGGCGCGGCGCCGGGGGTCATGCGACCGTCGGTCGATGTGGCGCTGCGGCTCCGCGACAGGACGCCGTCGGCTCGCCGGCTTCGCTCCATGAGCGCGAGGCGCTTCCTACCGGTCCGTTCGGCCGTCGCCGGCGGAGATCTGGACCACAGGCAGGATCGATCCTCGCGAGCAGTGAGATTCTTCGGATGCAGGGCGTGGCACGCCTGCTGTCGGTGGTGTTCCGGATTGGTGACGCACGCGAAGGAGCGTTCACGATCGTCTCCGAAAGGCGGATGGATCATGGAGATTTGCTGGTTGGGCGACGGGGGCGTCGAAGCCGTTCCCGAGGACGTCGCTCGTCAGGTGGCCACCGACGGCGACGGGATCGTGTGGGTTCACCTCGACCACACCGACGAGCGGGGGCTGGCTCTGCTGACCGAGCTGATCCGGGTGAAGCCGGACGATCTGAGGGATTGTCACGCCCGCACGCCGGTGCCGAAACTCCACGCCTACGCCGATCACTACTTCACCGCCATGAGTGGGCTGACTCCCGGTACCGACGGACGGCTCCACTTCATCCCCTTGAAGGTCTTTCTCACGCCGCGGCTGCTGTTCACGCTGTTCGGACCGCATCACGCGGCCCTCGTGCCGGAGGCCCTGCGCCGGGACATCGATGTGGTGCGGCAACGGCTGGCGGATGCCGAGCTGCGCCCGGACACGGCGTACGACATCGTCGCGGCGATCCGCACCGAGCTGCTGCACGCCCACGAGGATCTGGTCGCCGCCGGGGCCGCGCGCATCGGCCAGTTGGAACTGAACGTGATGCGCCTGGACGCCATCCGGGCCGAGGCGTTGCTCGGTGAGCTCTTCGGGCTGCGGCACGACCTGCAGACGATTCGCACCAATGCGGCGCAGACCCACGAGATGCTGGTCCACCTCACCCACCAGCTCACCAGCGGGCAGCAAGGGATCATGCCACTCGACCCGAGCCGGGTGAGCCAGTTGCAGCAGGGTTACCGGCACCTGGAGAGCATCACCGACCTGGAACGCGAATATCTGCAGGAGGTGCTCGATCTGTTCCAGACCCGGGTATCGACCGAGCTGAACAGGTTCGTGCGCAAGATAACGGCGTGGGGCACCATCGGCATCGCGTGGACGATCATCGTCGGGATCTACGGGATGAACTTCGCGCACATGCCTGAGTTGGCGTGGCACTACGGGTATCTCTGGGTCATCGGCCTCTTGGTCACCAGCGGCGTGGTGCTGGCCGTGCTGTTCCGCCGGCACGGCTGGCTTTGACCGGCTCACGCAGGAGGGAAGATCACGTGCATGTCCGTGCCTTCGGTGGCCGAGTCGAGCAGGGCCACGGTCGCGTGATGCAGGTCGAAGATCGCCTTCACCGCCGTGAGACCGGCGTCCGGCCCGGGCGGTGCGTCTGCCGAGAGCCGGCGGATCGCGCCGTTCAACACGTGCTCGTACAAGCGGGTGGGCTCCCCCTGGGCGCCGACGTCGTGGAGTTCCACAGTGGGTGAATCGGGGTTCTTCACCTGGACGGTCACCCGGCCTCCCCGCGGCGTGAAGGTGATCGCGGTGAACAGCAGATGGCCGAGCGCCTGGGACAACCGGCGCGGCTGCGCGTGCACCGTCGCGGCCGACCCGAACTCGAATCGGATGAGGATGTTCTTGGCGTCGGCGATCGGCCGGATCTCCCGGACCGCCCAGTCCACGAGCAGGTTGAGGTCGACGTCGCGGCGTTCCAGCCCGGCCTGGCCGGACGGCCCGGCCGGAAGCTGAAGCAGGGCGTCGAACAGGACCAGCAACTCGGGGGCCTGCGCCCGGATCACCGTACCGATCTCCGCCGTGAGTGCCGGCGGGAGGTCGGCGGTGTCCCGCAGGATCTCGACGTATCCGCGGAGCTCGCCCAGCCGCTCCCGGAATGCCTTGCCGAGCAGGGCCATGACCTGCTCGAACCGCTGCTCCATCTGGTGCTGGCGGGCGATCTCGCGGGCCGCGTCGGCCGCATATCGCCGGAGCTCCAACTGGGCCGTGACCTGCCCGGCGAGCGCGCGCAGCGCTTGCATCTGGTGGATGTCGAGCCGCCGCGGCACCTGATCGATGACGCAGAGCGTGCCGAGCGCGAACCCGTCCGACGTCACGAGCGGGGCTCCCGCGTAGAAGCGGACGCCCGGATCGACCGTCACGTACGGGTTGTCGACGAAGCGCGGGTCGACCCGGGCGTCGTTGACCACGAACAGGCCGCGGCCGAGTATCGCGTGCGCGCAGAACGAATCGTCCCGTGGGGCCTCCGGGTCGATCACGTTCACGGCCGCCTTCGTGCACACGCGGTCGGTGTCGACCAGGGTGATCTGGGACGTCGGCGTCCCACAGATGGCGGCGGCCAACTCCACGAGGTCGTCGAGATCCGGCGCGGGACCGGTGTCGAGGATCTCGAGGTCACGGAGGGCTGCTAGTCGATCTTGCTCGTTACTCGGCTGGGCGGGACGCATCGCATTCCTATGTTCGGCCTGAATTTTCATTACGATACGCCAAGGGGAACCCCGGAGCCCACCGTACGAAGGAGGCCGACCATGCCCACCGCTCTCGACAAGTACGCGGAAATGAAGCCGAACTGGGACTATCCCGTCGTCATCGAGTCCCACATCAACGGTGTCCGGTCCAAGGAGATGAACCCGAACACCCCGACGTCCTACGACGAGATCGCCGAGGACGCCATCCGCTGCTGGGAGGCCGGGGCGGGCGCGATCCACGCGCACAACACGAGCTTCGACCTGCTCGGCGAGAACGCCTACAAGGACTACATGCGCACCTGGGACAAGGTGCTGCAGAGGCATCCCGACATCACGTGGTACCCCACCACCTGCAACAACCTCCGCCTGATGCCGGGCGAGAACGGGCTCGAGCACGTTCCCTATCTCTTCTCCCACGCGAACGTGCGGATCGGCTGCGTCGACACCGGCCTCACCCTGTTCGCCACCGACCGGGATGCCGAGGGCTACCTCGTGGGGACGGAGTTCGGATTCAACTATGAGCGGGTAGCGAGCCAGGTACGGATGTTCCGGGAGCGCGAGCTCGCGATGGTGTTCGGCGTCTACGAGCCGGGTCATCTCCGGCATGCCCTGCACTACGTCAACGCCGGCCTGTCCACGCCGGGGTCCATGTGGGACTTCTACCTCATCGGTGACTACGGCCTGACCGCCATGGAGCCGATCGGCACGAACGGGATGAAGCCGAGCCTCGAGAGCATGTACTACTACCTCTGGATGATCGAGGAAGCCCGGGTCAAGCACCCGTGGTACATCTCCATCTGGGGACAGGGCGCCCTCGACGACACCGGGATCCTGCGCCGGGCCATCGAGCTGGGCGGCCACATCAAGACCGGGCTGGAACTGTTCTACGATCCGGCCCGCAATCCCACCAACCTGGAGCTGCTCCAGCAAGCTCAAGAGATCGCCCGGGACTTGGGCCGGCCGATCGCCACCCACGAGGAGGCGCGGGCCCTCTACAACATCAAGTGAGCCGCCTTCCGCGCGATGCGGACGGCCGTGCATCGGGCATTGATCTGACCCGCTGGGCGTCATATAGTCGCGTCACGCATTTTTATTCAGAGCCGGGCTAGTTGTGCAGAGCACGTTGCTCAGTGCACTGCGGGGACGAGAGGGCTGACATGGGCGTATCGGCCACGATGCGAAGAATCTGCGTGCTCGCCACCGCGGCGATCACTGTCGCCGCGTGCGGTACCCGCGGCGGCGACTCCAGCTCCGGGCAGGCGGCGACCTCCGGCAGCAAGAAGATCGGTGTCTCGGTGGCCGACCAGAAGTCGCTGTTCTACATCGCGGCGGTGGACGGCATGAAGAAGGCGGCCGCCGACGCGGGGCTGGAGCTCGTCGTGCTGTCCGCCGACAACAACTCCACCCAGCAGGTCAATCAGGTCAACGACCTGATCACCCAGAAGGTCGGCGCGCTGATTTTCATCGCTCAGGACGCGACGGCCGCGGCCGCCGGCGTGCGGGCGGCCAACCGCGCCAACATCCCGGTCATCGCCGTGGATCAGAAGCCGGAGAGCGGTCAGGGCAAGCTGCAAACCTACATCGCGACCGACAGCGTCAAGGCCGCGGACGCCCTGTGCACCTGGCTCTTCAAGCAGATGGGCGACAAGGGCGAGCTCGGGATCCTGCAGGGCGTGCTGGGGTCCACCGCCGAACTGCAGCGCAGTAAGGGTTGCCAGCAGGCGCTGGGCCGGACTCCGGGCGTCAAGGTCGTCGCCAAGCAGTCGGCGAACTGGGACGAGACCCAGGGCTACAAGGCGGCGCAGAACATGCTGCAGGCCAATCCCAACATCAAGGCAATCTTCGGTGAGAGCGACGCCATGGGTCTCGGCGCCGCGAAGGCCGCGCGGGATGCCAACAAGAAGATCCTCTCCGTGGGCATCGACGGGTTCCCGACCATGATCACGGCCATCAAGGACAAGCTCTGCAACGCCACCCAGGCCCAGGTTCCGTACAAGATGGGCCAGATGGCGGTGGCCGACGCCAAGAAGCTCTTCGACGGCCAGGCGAGCTCCATTCCCGAGCTGCAGTATCAGGACACCGTCCTGGTGACCGGGGACAACGTCGACGACGTCGACCCGGTCGACTTCTACGGACCGAATGTGAAATAGCGGTGCCCGGGCCGCAGCTGAGGAGGCCGCCGTGACGCAGATCGGTCATTCGACGCAACAGCCGGGAGGCTCCGTGGCCGGCCGTGCGCTCGTCTGCACCGACCTGGTGAAGTCGTACGCCGGCGTCACCGTGCTCAAGTCGGTCAGCCTCACCGTCCCGGCCGGCGAGGTCGTCGGCCTGATCGGCGAGAACGGCGCGGGCAAGTCCACCCTCAGCTCGATCATCGCGGGCGTGGTGCGGCGCGACTCCGGGACGATGACGCTGGACGGCGAATCGTACGACCCGCAATCGCCGCACCACGCCCTCGACCACGGCGTCGCGCTGATCCACCAGGAGATCCGCATGGTGCCGCAGCTCTCGGTGGCCGAGAACATCTTCCTCGGCCGGCTGCCCGTGCGCGGGGGCCGGGTCGACACGCGTGCCATGTACGACGAGGCGGCGGCGGCCCTGGAGCTGCTGGGCATCCATCTCGACCCACGCCGCAGGGTGGCCGGCATGTCGATGGCGGCGCAGCAGGGCATCGAGATCGCCAAGGCGCTGTCCCGTAAGCCCAAATATGTGATCTTCGACGAGCCGTCCGCGTCGCTGACCGAACACGAGACCGATGTGGTGCTGCACCGCATCGAGGCGATCCAGAAACAGGGCGCCGGCGTCATCTACATCTCGCACCGGCTGGAAGAGGTACGCGGCATCGCGCAGGAGATCGTGTGCCTGCGCGACGGTCAGCTCGTCAAGTCCTGGACCCGGGGCGACGTGCCGGTGGACGAGCTGATGGCGGCGATGGTCGGCCGAGACTTCGAATTCGAGCACCACGCGCCGGAGCCACATCGCGAGCACATCGTCCTCGAGGTGCGCGACCTGGGCCGTACCGGTGTGTTCGAAGGGGTGAACTTCCAGGTCGCGGCCGGCGAGATCCTCGGCATCGCGGGCCTGGTGGGCGCCGGACGCACGGAGATGGTTCGCACCATCGCCGGCGCCGACCGCGCGGATCGCGGCGAGATCCTGCTCGAGGGGAAGCCGCTGAGGATCCACCGCCCGCAGGACGCCATCGGGGCGGGAATCGTCATGGTTCCCGAGGACCGCAAGGGCCAGGGACTGAATCTCGGCCGGACGAGCGCCGAGAACATCATCACGCCCTGGGAGCGCATCTTCGGCCGGAGCAGGCTCATCACTTCCGGTCTGCTCGCCCGGATCGCGGGCCGGGCCCGCGACGAGTTCGACATCCGCGGCCGGATGGACCTGCCGGTGGTCCGGTTCTCCGGCGGCAACCAGCAGAAGGTCCTGCTCGCCAAGTGGCTGGTGCAGACACCCAAGGTGCTCATTCTCGACGAGCCGACCCGGGGCGTCGACGTCGGCGCCAAGATGGCGATCTACGAGATCGTGCGCAAGGCGGCGGAGGGCGGCGTCGCCGTCCTGGTCGTCTCCTCCGAACTGGAGGAGGTGCTCGGCCTCTCCCACCGGGTGCTGGTGATGTCGGGCGGCCGCCAGCGCAAGATCCTGGCCCGCGAGGACGCCGATTCGCACGTCGTCATGGAACTGGCCGTCCCCACCGCCAGCATCGATTGAGACCGACAGGGACCCAACTATGACCAGTGTGGACAAGCAACGCACCACGACCCCGGACGGCGAGCCGGCCGCCGCGCGCGGCGGGCCGGCGCAGGCGCTGCCGGGGCAGCTGCTGAACCGGTTGAGGCGGCTCGGCGGCCCGATCGCCGGGCTCATCGTCATGGTCATCGCCCTGTCGATCCTGTCGCCGTTCTTCCTGACGGTGACGAACCTGACCAACATCATCGCCCAGATCTCGGACATCGGGATCATGGCGGCCGGCGCGGCGCTCGTGATCCTGGTCGGCGGGATCGACCTGTCGGTCGCGGCCGTCATGGCGCTGACCATGATGTTCTCCGCCTGGCTGTACCGGACCGAAGGCCTGCCGTTCGTGCTGGCGCTCCTGCTGGGGTTGCTGCTCGGCGCGCTCATCGGGACGCTCAACGGCGTCCTCTCGACGTACGGGCGGGTACAGCCGTTCGTGGCGACGCTCGCCACCATGTCCGCCGCGACCGGCATGGCGCTGTTCATCACCAACGGCAACACGATCAACGGTTTCCCCACCTGGTTCGGCGACCTGACCGTCCAGACGCTGGCCGGCATCCCGCTGCAAGGCGTCGTGATGATCCTCATCTACCTCGCCATCGCGTTCTGGCTACGGTTCCGGCCGTGGGGCCGGTCGCTGTTCGCGGTCGGTGGGAACGAGGAGGTCGCGCGCCTGTCCGGCCTCCCGGTGCGGCGGCTGAAGACGCTGGTGTACGCCATCGCCGGAGGGCTGGCCGCGGTGGCCGGCTGGATCAACATCAGCGTGTTGGACTCCGCGCAACCGACCGCGGGTGCCGGGTACCTGCTCAACGTCATCGCGGTCGTGGTCATCGGTGGCGCCAGCCTGTCCGGCGGGGTGGCCTCGATGGGCAGCACCTTCGTCGGCCTACTCATCATCGGCGTGCTGAACAACGGCCTGTCGCTGCTCCACGTCAATCCGAATCTGCAGGCGGTGGTGATCGGCGCGGTGATCCTGGCCGCGGTGCTCACCGACCGCGTCGGGGCCAAACTGCGAGGTTAGGAGTCGCCCGTGCGCAGACCCGTGCTCGACCGCACCCCGTACGACCTCATCGTGATCGGTGGCGGCGTCAACGGCGTCGGCGTCGCCCAGGACGCCGCGCTACGCGGCCTGCGAGTCGTGCTGCTCGAGAAGGAGGACATCTGCAGCGGCGTGTCGGCGTGGTCCGGCCGCCTGGTCCACGGCGGGCTGCGCTATCTGGAGCAGTACGACTTCCGGTTGGTCCGCGAGTCGCTGCGGGAGCGCGAGCGGCTGTTCCGCCTGGCACCGCACCTGGTCCGCCCGGTGCCGTTGATGATGCCGCTGTACAAGCACAACCGCCGCTCGGCCGGGATGGTGGAGCTGGGCATGCTCGCCTACGACGGACTGTCGCTGCGGAAGAAGCCACCGACCCACCGGATCCTGAGCCGCCGACGGGCGCTCAAGCGTTTCCCGGGAATGTCACCGGCCGGCCTGTCCGGCGCGGTGGTGTTCTTCGACGGGCAGGTCGAACAGGCTGAGAGGTTGTGCGTCGAGATCGCGGTCGACGCCGCAGCGCACGGCGCCCACGTCCTGAACCACGCGCAGGTGACCGCGCCGATACTGGAGAACGGCCGGGTCGCCGGCGTCCGGTACACAGACCGGCTCACCGGAGAAGAGCACGAGGTCCGGGGGGCGGTCGTGTTCAACGTCGCGGGCCCGTGGATCGACCGGGTGTTCGACCCGCACGGCGTGCCGCCCCAGCCACGCCTGAACGGTGGCACGAAGGGCAGCCACCTCATCGTCGGTCCGTTCCCCGGCGCGCCCGAGGACGTGGTGTACTACGAGTCCCGCCGGGACGGGCGGCTCGTACTGGTCATTCCGTGGCTGGGCCGGTACATGCTCGGCACTACTGACATCCGGTTCGAGCAGGACCCCGGAGACGCCCGCTGCGACATCGGTGAGGCCGAGTACCTGCTGGACGAGGTGAACAGCCTCATACCGGGCGCCCGGCTGAAGCTGGACGACGTCCTGTACACGTTCAGCGGCGTACGCCCGCTGCCGTACGTGCCCGACGCCGCGGAATCCTCGGTGCCGCGCACGCACGTCCTGCACGACCATGCGAAGAGCGGCCTGCCGGGCCTGGTCACCGTCGTCGGCGGCAAACTGTCCACCTACCGCCAGCTCGCCGAGGACGCGGTCGACGAGGTGTATCGGCGACTGTCCCGGAGGGCGCCGCGCTGCCCGACGCGCAACCGGCCGCTGCCCGGCGCCCAGGTGGCGGATCTCGAGGCACTGCGCAAGACGCTCGCGCTGCGCAGCGGCCTTCCGCAGACAAGCGTCCGCCGGCTGGTTTCGCTGTACGGCTCCCGCGCCCTCGACGTGTGGCGGCTGGCCGACGAGGACGCAACGCTCGGCGAGGTGCTCGACGCGGACAGCGGGCTGGTCGCGGCAGAGGTGCCGTTCGCCGTGGCCGCCGACCTCGCCGCCACCCTCACCGATGTGCTGGCCCGGCGGCTGATCCTGGCCTTCGAGCCGGACCACGGCGAGGCCGTACTGGACGCGGTCGCGGACCTCCTCGGCCGCCGGCTCGGTTGGGACGGCGACCAGCGCGCGGCGCAGATCGCCGAGTACCGCCAGTGGCTGGAGCGGCTGGCCGTGCCCGACCCCGCCGGGCCACGTTCGGAAAGCTTTGGTGCCGGTGCGGTGACGAAGGAGCGCTGACGATGAGTACGGGTCGATACATCCTGGCGCTGGACGAGGGATCGAGCAGCGCGCGCACTGTCGTGGTCGATCCCGCCGGCGAGATCGTCGGCGAGTCCCGGGCCGCCGTGGTGTGGAACCGGCCCCGGCCGGGCTGGGTCGAGCTCGACCCGGTGAAATTGTGGCAGACCCAGCTGGGCACGATGCAGGGCGCGCTGGCGGCGGCCGGCGTCGGTGCCACGGACATCGGCGCCGTGGCCGTCACCACGCATCGCGAGTCCGTCCTCATCTGGGACCGGCGGACCGGGGAACCGGTGCACGACGCCATCGTCTGGATCTCGCACCAGACCGACGGCATCGTCCGGCGCTGGCAGGCCGAGGGGCTGGACGACGAGTTCCGCCGGCGTACCGGACTACGCAACGATTCCTACTTCTCCGCGGCCAAGCTCGCGTGGCTTCTCGAGGAGGTGCCGGGCGTCCGGGCGCGGGCGGAAGCCGGTGAACTCGTCTGCGGCACGGTGGACTGCTGGCTGTTGTGGAACCTCACCGGCGGCCGGGCGCACCGGACCGACCACTCGTGCGCGAGCCGGACGGCACTGTTCAATCTCGCATCGCTGAGCTGGGACGAGGAACTGTGTGCGATGCTCGGGATTCCGCTGTCGCTGTTCCCCGAGGCGGTCGCGTCCGACGCGGATTTCGGGACGGTCGACCCGAGCCTGCTGTCCACCGAACCGCCGGTCCGCGCCGTGCTCGCCGACCAGCAGTCCAGCATGTACGGGCAGGCGTGCTTCTCGTCGCACGACGCGAAGAACACGTTCGGTACGGCCGGCGTCTTCACCGTCAACACCGGCGGTGAACCGTTGCACGTGGACGGACTGACCAGCAGCGTGGCCTGGACCGCCGAAGGCACCACCTCGTTCGAGCTGGAGGGCGTCGTCTTCCACAGTGGGCAGACCCTGCAGTGGATCCGGGAGAACCTCGGCCTGATCCACGGCTCCGCCGAGATCGAACCGGTCGCCGCCAGCGTGCCCGACACCGGCGGCGTGTACCTGGTACCGGGCTTCGGCGGTCTCTCCGCGCCGCACTGGGACCGTCAAGCCCGCGCCTCGCTCACCGGGGTGACGTTGGAGACCCGCCGCGAGCACCTCGTCCGCGCCGCGGTCGAGGCGATGGCCTACCAGACGTGCGACATCACCCGGCTGGTCCAGCGCAACGGCTACGATCTGACCAGTCTCAAGGTCGACGGCGGGGCCTCGGTGAACAACCTGCTCTGCCAGTTCCTCGCCGACATGACCGGCCTGCGGATCCTGCGGCCGCGCGCGCTGGAGCGCACCGCGCTCGGCGTCGCCTACATGGCCGGCATCGCGATCGGCGTCTGGGACAGCCATCTGGACATCGAGAAGTCCTGGCAGGCGGACGCGGTGTTCGAGCCGGCGATGAGCGTGGACCGGCGGGAGGAGCTCTACCGGGGCTGGCGCGCGGCGGTCGCGCGGACGCTGACCCCGCCGGCGTGAAACGGACGGGCACGGATCCCGGTGGGGTCGGTGCCCGTCCGTGCGGCCGGGAGCTAGGTGAGCCGGCCCACGACCTCGCGAACCAGCGGCCACACCTTGGCCACCGACGCGTACCTGACGGTCTCCTTCGGGGAGTGCAGGTCGTGCAACTCGGTGCCGATGGAGATGGTGTCGAGGCCGGGCACCCGCCGGCTGAACAGTCCCAGCTCCAGGCTGCACTGCGAGACGTGAACCTCCGGCTCCTCGCCGATCACGTCGCGGTACGCCTGCGCGGCGGTCGCGAGAAGCTCGGAGTCGGGATGGTAGGGGAACTCCGGGGCGTCGAGCCCGAACTGTTCGACCGTGACCCCGCCGCCGGCCAGCGCGGCCAATGCGCGGACCCGGTCGAAGACCTCGTGCTTGCGTGACGTGACGGCCGCCGTGATGGTCGACATCAAGCGGGCTCCGTCCTCGGTGGTGCGCACGGTGCCGAGGTTGTTGGAGCTTTCCACGATGCCCTTCACCGTCAGGCTCCAGCTGATCACCCCGTTCGGGATGAGGCTCGTCAGCCGGGCGAACCGCGCGGTCGCGCCCGCGGAGAACACCCGCTCGGGAACGGCCGCGTCGACCAGCTCGAGCCGGATTCCCGGATCGGCAAGCTCGTACTCCGTACGCAGGGTGTCCTGAAGCTCCTTGACGACGCGCTCGAGCCCGTCCTGGTGCTCCGGCCGGAACGCCAGCACCACCTCGGCGTCCATCGGGATCGCATTGTTCTGCGCTCCCCCGGTCGGGCCGGCGATCCGTACATCGTGGTCGGTCAACATCCGGTTCAGGATCCGCGCCAGCACCAGGATCGCGTTGGCTCGTTCCAGATGGATGTCGAACTCGCAGTGTCCGCCGACCAGACCCCGGACCTTGAGCAGGCGGCCCGCGGTGTGGGTGGGCGGCACCGCCTCCCACTCGGCCGGGATGTCCACCGTGAACGTCACGTCGCCGCTGCAGCCGGCGAGAATCTCCGTGTCCGTGATCCAGTTGAAGTCGATCATCCGCTTGCCGGACAGCTGGGACGTGTCGAACTTCGCCGCGCCGTACTTGCCCTTCTCCTCCATGGCGGTGAGCACCGCTTCGAGCGGCGGGTGCGGAATGTCCTTGGAGTCGAGCAGCGCCAGGATGTACGACACGCCGATGCCGTTGTCGGCGCCCAGCGAGGTGCCGTTGGCGGTGACGAATTCACCGTCGATCATCACCGGGATCGGGTCCGTCTCGAAGTCGATGTCGACGCCCTCGTCCTTCTCACACACCATGTCGAGGTGGCCGTGCAGGATCAGCGGCGGCGCGTTCTCCAGCCCGCCCTGCCCGGGCTTCTTGACGAGGATCGTGTGCATCTCGTCCTGAACGGCTTCGAGGCCCCGCTCCCGGGCGAAGCCGGCGACCCAGTCGCTGGCGTGCTTCTCGTTGCCCGACCCCCGGGGAATCTGGGTCAGGGTCTCGAAGAACGAGAACACCTCCGGGGGCTCGAGCTTGTCCAAGACGGTCATGTACCCCTCCGTTGGTTGCACTCCGGGGCGTCGCTACTTCACGACACCGATGCCGGATCGGTTCATGGTCAGGGCCACCGCCACGATGATCACCAGTCCGTAGACGAGGCTCTGTGCGGTGGCGGGAATGCCGATCGCGGCGGACCCGATCGGGATGAGCGCCACGATGAGCGCGCCGAACACGACGTTGATGGGATTGGCCACGCCGCCGGTGATCGCCGTGCCGCCGACGATCGCCGCCGCGATGCCCGGCAGCAACAGGTCGCTGCCCAGCCCGAAGGAGGACGCGGCGCCGGCCTGCGCGATCACCGTGATTCCCGCGATGCTCGCGAAGAAACCGGACAACGCGAACGCCGTGATCTTCACGGCTCGGGTACGCAGGCCGGAGAACATCGCTCCGGTCTCGTTGAGCCCCACGGCGGTCAGACCCTGGCCGATCGTGGTGGTCCGGAGCAGCGCCCAGAAGACGACCGCCAGCACCACGGCGACCCAGAACGCGGCGGGGATGCCCACGAGGAAGGTCTGGAACAGCCAGGTCACGACTCCCTGGTTCGCCGTCGCGTACACCGTCGTCGCGCCGGTGAGGACCAGCGCAGCCGCCTGCAGGATGCCGAGGGTGCCCAGGGTCAACGCGAAGGACGGCACCTGGGCGTAGACCACGAGCAGCCCGTTGAGCAGCCCGATCAGGGTGATGACGACCACGCAGACGAGCGGCGCGGCCGAGGCGAGCGGCCCCAGCGCCTTGGCGAGGATGACCGCCGAGAGCAGCGCCATCGCCGCGTTGGACAGGTCGATGGAACCGACCAGCAGCACCGCCGCCTGCCCGAGGGCGACCAGGAGGATCGGGGTCGCCTGCACGGCCGCGATCTTCAGGCCGCCGCCGCCGAGGAAGCTCGGCTGGAGGATCGCCACGATCACGAGAAGCACGACGAAGACCCCGAACGGGCCTACCGTGTACCACAATCCCTGAGGCCGGAGGCGGCGCCTCGGCTCGGCCGTCGCGCCCGTGGCGGCCCCGCCGCTCTGCACCCCGGACTTCTCCGCTGTGGACATCATTCACACCATCTTCGCCAGCAGGTCAACGGTTGTCGGCGTGTCGACCGAGAGGTCGTAGCGGGCGGTGACCTCGCCGTCCCGCATCACGAGAATCTCGTCACCCATCTCCACCGCCTCCTCCAAGGTGTCGGCGAGCAGGACCACACCGGTGCCGGCGTCGGCGGCGGCCCGGATCTGCGCCGCGACGGTCTGCATGGCCCCGGGATCCAGGCCCCGCAACGGGTGGTCGAGGATGAGGACCTTCAGGCCCTCCGCCGTCAGCCACTTGGCCATGACGACCTTCTGCTGGTTCCCGCCGGAGAACCGTTCCAGCTTCAGCATCGGGGAACGAGGACGTACGTCGAGACGCTCGAACCACTCGGCGGCGATGGCGGCACGCGCCCGGCGTTTCAGAATGGGACCCACCCGGCTCCGCCCCGGATGGGTGAGGGTCAGGTTCTCGGCGGCGGTCATGCCACCGACCATGCCCTGGACTCGCCGTTCCGACGGAACGTAGCCGAGCCCGTTGGCGATGGCCTCCCGCATGGTCCAGGACCGAATCTGCCTGCCGTTCACCGTCAGGGATCCGGTGTCGAACGGCACCGTACCGAAGATGGCCCGGCACAGCTCCTCGCGGCCGGAGCCGATCGACCCGACGATCGCGACGGTGTGCCCGGGCGCCACGTCGAACGACACGTCGGCGTACGCACCCCGGCGGCCCAGTCCCTGCACCCGCAGCACCGGCTCGGTGCGTACGCCGCCCTTGTCCCGCGAATGCCGCTTGGTCCGCGTCTCCTGACCGATCATGAGGTGGAAGAGCTCGTCCTCGGTGACCGACGCGGTCTTGCGGTGCGCGACGAGCTCGCCGTGCCGCAGCACCTCCACGCGGTCGCAGATGCGCAGCACCTCGTCGAGGCGGTGGGACACGAAGATGACCGAGCCGATCTCCTTCAGCCGGCGTATCTCGCGCTCCAGGACTTCCGTCTCGTTGCGCTCCAGGACGGAGGTCGGCTCGTCGAGAATCACCAGCGGCGGAGTGTGTGTCACTTCGTCGACCCGCAGGGCCCGGGCGACCTCCACCATCTGCCGGTTGATGAACGAGAGGTCGCCGACGACCGTCCGCGGATCGATCTGCGATCCGACCCGCTCGAGCACCTGCGCGGCCTCCTCATTGAGTTTCCGCCAGCGGTAGAAACCGAACCGGATCGCCTGGTCCTTCGACGACACGGCGTTCATCGCGATGTTCTCGGCCACGGAGAGGTTCGTCAGCAGCGACTGCTCCTGGTGAACCACGCCGATGCCCTGGGCGACCGCGTCCTGCGGGCGGCGGAACCGGACCGGCTCGCCGTTGACCTTGATCACGCCGCTGTCGGGCGGCTGCACACCGGTGAGAATCTTCAGCAGGGTGGACTTTCCGGCACCGTTCTCGCCGATCAGACCGACCACCTCGTGGCGCGCGATCTGGAAGGAGACACCCTTGAGGGCCCGGACCGGACCGAAGCTCTTGGTGACGCCCTCGACCTCGAGGGCGGGTGACGTCGCGGTGGCCCGCGACGGTTGGTCGGTGGTGGTCATTTGACGATCCTCAGCCTGCTCCGGTAGGGCCACGCGGCGACGACGATGGCGGCGATGAGCACCGCGCCGGACACGGCGGACTGGATGCTGGGGTTGACCCCGGACAGGATCAGCCCGTTGTTCAGGGTGGTCAGCAGGAGCACCCCCAGCGCGGTGCGCAGCATGCCGCCCTTGCCGCCGCCGAGCGACGTGCCGCCGATCACGACGGCCGCGATGGTCAGGAACAGCGTGCCGATGCCGACCGTCACCGAGCCGGTGCCCAGTTCCATGCTGCCGATGACTCCGGCGAGCGCGCTCGCGGCGCCGGCCAGGACGAACACATAAAGCTTGTACCGGGCCACCGGCACCCCGTTGTCCCGGGCGATGGCCTCGTTGTCGCCGATCGCGTAGGTGTACCGGCCGAGCCGGGTCAACCGGGTGACGAAGACACCGAGAAGCAGGAGGACGAGCGCCAGCAGGAACGAGTGCGGCAGTCCCAGGGTGAGCTTGCTCGGCCACAGCTTCAGTCCCTCGTCGTTGAGCGTGGGTATCGCCTCCTGGCCGAAGAGCACCGTGGCGAATCCCAGGCCGATGTACCAGACGCCCAGCGTGACGATGAACGACGGCACTTTGAGGCGGGTATGGATGAGGCCGCTCAGCAGGCCCAGGGCCATGCCGACGGCGATCGCCACGACGACCGCGAGGAAGCCGAGGTCGACGGTGTCCCGGCTGTTCGCCGACAACAGGACGAACGTCATGCCGGCCGCGCCCATGACGCCTTCGACCGACAGGTCGATCGACCCCATGAGGATCACCAGGGTGGCGCCCACGCCGACCATCAGCGGAAGAGCCGCCTGGTCGAGGATCGTTTGGAAATTCTTCACCGTGGCGAAGGTGCCAGGGTTGAGGATCGCGAACACGATGATGATGACGACCAGCGCGGCGACCTCTCCCAAGCTCTTGAGCTCGACCCGCCGAAGGCCGGACCGGACGCCGCCCGGTCTGCGGGAGACCTCGGGATGGGCGGTCGTCCCGGTGTGGGACTTGGTTTCTGTCATGAATCAACCCGCCTGCCAGTTGTCCGGGCCGTCCGCGGGGCGGGTGGCTCGCCCGCCGCTCTTCGCCCGGGTCGGCCGGAGCCGGCTTCTGCCCGCCCCGGCCGACGCTCGAAGTACCGCAGACAGAGCTACGGCAGCTGCTCCGGTCCGGCCGCGACCAGCGGAACCGGCTCGGTCTTGAAGGGCCCGTTCTGGACCAGGCTGTCGATCCAGCCGGGGATGTCCTGGTCGTACTTGGTGTACTCCGCCAGGCTCTTCGGCGTCACACAGCTGATCTTGAACAACCCGTGGCGCTGTTCCGGCGTCATCTTGGCGACGTCGAGCTCACCGCGTGCGGCCTGATAGGCCGTGTACAGGCCGATCGACGCCGCCATGTATCCACGGTGGAACGTTTCGCCCACGATGGCGTTGTTGCCGTAGCCCTTCTTCATCAAATCGATGGTCGGGGGATACAGCCCGTCCGATGTGAACTTCACCTTGCCGGCCAGGCCGGCCTTGTTCACCGCCTCGATCGCACCGAGCATCATGGCGTCGTCGGCGGCCCAGACGCCTTTGATCGCGTTGCCATGCTTGGCGATCATGCTCTGCATCTCCTTGAAGGCGACCTGCTGATCCCAGTTCGCGGGGCGCTCGTCCAGGATCTTGACGCCCGGGTACTTCTTGAGCGCGTCCTTGAGGCCGGCGACGCGGGTCTGGCTGGTCGTGCTGTCCAGCACTCCGGGCAGGGCGATGATGCCGCCGTTGCCGTTCAGGGACTTCGCCAGCTCGTCACCGGTACAGCGACCGCTGTCCACGCCGGGGTGTTTCTGGAACGCGACGAAGTTGTTCCCCACCTTGGTGGGCTCGTAGTTGTCCGGCTTGTTCCACCAGATCGTGACGTAGCCGCCCGCCGCGGTGACCGAGCTGACGATCGGGGGCGCATCCGAGCTCGCCACGGTGTTCACCATCAGGGCGACCTTCTTGCCCTCGGCGATGATCGCCTGGATCTGCGAGATCTCGGTCTGCGAGCTGCCGTTGGAGTTCACCACCTTGAGCGGGACTCCGAGCTTCTTGGACAGCGCCTCCGCCCCTTGGACCATGGAGGCCATGTAGGGGTTCGTCAGGTTGATCACCGAGGCGACGAGGACGATGTTCTCCTTCGGGATCGGATTCTGCCCGCCCGAGGCGCCGCCGCTGGTCGTCGTGCACCCGGCCGCAAGGGTCGCGAACACGGTCGCGAACACCACCGAGGCCCGATGCTCCTTCTTGCTTCTTCCGGAGAGCTCGAAGGCTCCCGCCGACCGTGGCCGGGACGATGCACCCACTCTCCACCTCTTCTCTGCCGTTAGGTGCCCCTCTCGGGCCCAATGTCGTCAAGTTTCCGCAGGTAGAAGGCACTTGCATAAAAATTCAAGCACTAACAGTATACCCACGCGGGAACGAGGACATCAAGGTCTGCGCGCGGTTCGCCGCGGGCCGGAAGCCAAGGACATCCCTTCGGGGAGTGACCGATCCGACAGGAGTGCGGGAGTATCTTCGGTACAGTGAGTGAACGCCGGTCGGTGACCCTGCTGCCAACGATGGAGTTCGCTCACAGCGGAACCGGTAGTAGGTTTGAACCTTCGAGGTTCGGGTTTCCGTGTTCGGCCATCGATCCACCGAGGAAGGGCGAGCGAGGAAAGCAGTTGGAAAACGTCGACCATCTGCGCCTCATGACGAAGGTGGCACGGCTCTATCACACTCACGGGCTGCGCCAGACCGAAATCGCCGAGCGCCTGCAGATTTCGCAGTCCCGCGTGTCCCGCCTGCTGGCCCAGGCGGAGGAGGCGAACATCGTCCGCATCGTGGTCGCCATACCTCCGCATGTGCACGGCGACCTCGAGGAGATCATCGAGAAGCGGTACGGCCTGCACGAGGTCCACGTGATCGACACGGTGAGCAACGAGGGACCGACGCTCGACCGTGACCTCGCGTACGCGATGGCCTCGATCCTGCACGACGCCGCCCCGGAGGCCCCCACCATCGGCTTCACCTCGTGGAGCAGGACGCAACGCCTGATGGTGGAGGCGCTGCAGACCTGGCGCTCGAACAACCAGAACGTCGTGGAGACCCTTGGTGATCTCGGGCCGCCGGCCCTCCAGCACGAGGCAGCCGGGTCGACGCAGCGGTTCGCGGCGCTGACCGGTGGTCAGCCCGTCTTCCTTCGTACGCCGGGCGTCGTTCCGTCGGCCTCCGTCCGGGAGGCCCTGCTGAGCCAGGATCTCTATGCCCGTCAGGCGCTGGAGATGCTGGACAACCTGGACCTCGTGCTGGTCGGGATCGGCACCTGCGACATCACGCCTCCGTTGCGCTCCGGCGACAAGTACTTCACCACCGAGCAGCTCGACGAGGTACAGCAACTCGGCGCGGTCGGACAGGTCTGCCTGCGATTCCTGGACGCCGAGGGCGCTCCGATCCCGAACGCGCTGGACGAGTTGGTGATCGGCATCACCACCGAGCAGCTGAAGCTGGCGCGCCGCCGCTGGGCGGTGGCCGGCGGACCACCGAAATACGCGGTTATCCGGGCGGCCCTGCTCGGCGGGTGGGTCGACACCCTCGTCACCGACACCGCCACGGCGCGCTACCTGGTGACCTCGGCCGACAAGCCCAAACGCCAGCGATCGGCGCGACGCGTACCGAACGCGTCCTGAGCGACCGAGCCGGACCACGGGAAGTTACCGCAGGTGCCGGGTGTCCCGGGCGCGTCGGAGTTCCGGCGCGAGCAGCCGGGCCGCGTCCGCCGCGACGTCTTCGGCCTGCTCCTGCGACGCCCGCTCCGCTTCGACCCGGGCCAGGTACGTCTCCACCTCCCGCTTGACCGTCTCCTCACTCCAACCGAGGATCGGCGCCACCACGTCGGCCACCGGCCGGGTGGACTCGACCCCCCGGTGGGTGTACTCGATCGAGATGCGGGTGCGGCGCCCGAGGATGTCGTCCAGGTGCACCGCGCCCTCATGGGTGACCGCGTAGCGGATCTCCGCGTTGATGTAGTCGGGCGCCCCGGGTACCGGACTCAGCAGGCCGGGATCGTCGGCGGCCGGTGCCAGGACCTCCTCCACCAGCGCTCCGTACCGCCGGAGCAACCGGTCGAGCCGCCACACCGAGACCTTCAACCGGACGGACAGCGGTTCGAGCCGGTTGACCATCGCGGCATAGCCCTCGGCGCCGAGCAGCGGCACGTGCTCGGTCACCGACGCGGGGGCCGGCCGGCCCAGGTCGGCCACCGCCGCGTCGACCGCGTCCCGGGCCATGACCCGGTAGGTCGTGTACTTGCCCCCGGCGACCGAGACGAGGCCCGGCACGGAGCGGGCGACGGCGTGCTCGCGGGACAGCTGGCTGGTCTGTTCGGACTCCCCGGACAGCAGCGGGCGCAGCCCGGCGTAGACGCCGACCACGTCCTCGGCGGTGATCGCCGGCGCCAGCACCTTGTTCACCCTTTCCAGCAGGTACTCGATGTCCCGGCGGCTGGCCGCCGGGTGGGCCCGGTCGAGATTCCAGTCGGTGTCGGTCGTGCCGATGATCCACCGGTTCGCCCACGGGATCACGAACAGGACCGACTTCTCGGTACGCAGGATCAGTCCGGTGTCGGAGTTGATGCGATCCCGGGGCACGAGCAGGTGGATGCCCTTCGAGGCGCGGACGCGGAACCGGCCGCGGTCGCCGGAGAGCCCCTGGACGTCGTCGGTCCACACACCGGTGCAGTTGATCACCACGCGCGCCCGGAGCCGGCAGGTCGCCCCCGTGTCGGTGTCGCGCAGTTCCGCGCCGGTGATGCGGTCGCCGTCGCGCAGCAGCTCTTGTACCTCGGTGGAGTTGCGCACCACCGCCCCATGCCGGGCCGCGGTCCGGACCAGCGTCATGGTGTGCCGGGCGTCGTCGGCCTGGGCATCGTAGTAGAGCATCGCGCCGACGAACGCGTCGCGGCGCAGGGCCGGGCACAGGGCGCGGGCGGCGACGCGATTCAGGCGCCGGTGCCGGGGCAGCGAACTCCGGCCGCCGAGGGTGTCGTACAGGATCAGGCCGGCGCTGACGTACGGCCGTTCCCAGAACCGGTGCTTGAGCGGGTAGAGGAAGGACACCGGCCGCACCAGGTGGGGTGCCAGCCGGGTCACCATCAGCTCGCGCTCGCGCAGTGCCTCCCGGACCAATCCGAAGTCGAGCTGTTCGAGGTAGCGCAGCCCGCCGTGGAAGAGCTTGCTCGACCGGGAGGAGGTGCCGCTCGCGTAGTCACGCGCCTCGACCATCGCCGTCGACAGGCCGCGCGTGGTCGCGTCGAGTGCGGCCCCGGCACCGGTCACCCCGCCCCCCACGACGAGGACGTCGAACTCACCGGCGTCCAAGCGGCTCCACGCCCCGGCGCGGTCCGCCGGTCCCAGCCGTCCCGGCATCATGGCAGTGCCTCCTTGCAGTCGATCACGGCACCTCCCAGCAACCGTCCAGCGGGAAAACCGGCCTGGTCCCGCGACTGATCGACAGGACCGGTGCCAGCTCGCGCAGCAGCGCGTCGCCCACCTCGGCCGAGCTCACCCCGGGGAGGTGGTCGGCGACGCAACCCAGAGACCCGGGGTCCCAGTCGAGACCCAGAAGGGGATACGCGTCGGACAACACGGCACGCACCGGCTCGGGATCCTCGACGAGCACGACGACGCCGAACAGCACAGAGCGGCCGGTGAGCCGCTGTGCGGTCCCGGCCACCTTGACCCGCCCGCCGACGTTCACGCTGAACTCCCCGGCGCAGTACTCCCCCGGCACCGGCCCGACCCGCGCATCCAGCCCGAGGCCGGCCAGGCCGCCCGCCACCGCGTACGCGACCTGGCGGAACCGCTCCATGATCTGCCGGCGCGGCTCGGGGTGGCGCGCCACGATGTCCAGCACCAGCGACCCGCCGTGGTACGCGACCAGCCGGCCGCCGACCCCGCGGACCACCGGCTCGAACCCGTGCGCCCGGGCCGCCTGCGCCGCCCGCGGGTAGCCGCGCGCCAGCGTGTCCCGGCGGCTGAACGCGGCGGCCGGCGCGGGCCGCGAGATGCGCAGCCAGCCCCATCCCGGCGCCGCGTCCAGAGCCTTCAGCGCCGCGAGCGGCCACTCGATCGTGGACCGGTCGTCGGCGACGGTGGAGATCACTCGACGGACTCCAGCAGCCGCCGCAGCGCCGCCACCAACCCGGCCCCGGCGGCACCGTCGACGGCCCGGTGGTCGCAGGTGAGCGTCAGCCCGGCGATCGGGCGCCACCCGGGCTCGCCGTCGTTCCACACCTGCCGCTGCCGGGTCGAGCCCACCGCGAGGATCCCCACCTGCGGAACGTTGAGGATCGCGTCGAAGTAGTCCACACCGAGCATGCCGAGATTGGACACGGTGAAGGTGCCGCCGGACACGTCGGCCATGCCGAGCTTGCCCGCGCGGGCCTTCGCCACCACCTCCCGGCGCTTCTCCGCTATCCCGGAGAGATCCAGGTCCTGCACGTCGTGGATGACCGGGACGACGAGCCCGGCATCGGTGGCGACCGCGATGCCGAGGTTCACCCGGTCGTACACGGTCACCGACTCCTCGGCGTAGTGGGCGTTGAGCGACGGATGCTCGGACAGCGCGCCGGCGCACGCCGCGAGCAGCACGTCGGTCACCGTGGTGCCCGGCGTCGCACCCTTCTTCGCCATGGCCGCGGTCATGTCGACGTCGACCGCGACGTGGAAGACCGGGGCCTCCCACGCCGTGATCATGCGACGCGCCGCCGTACGGCGGATACCCTTCAGCTTGGTGGTCGTGCCGGTGAGCTCGGCGACCGGCGTACTCATGAAGGCACCGCCGACGCGGCACGCCCAGCGCATCCGTACAGGTTCATCTTCGCCACCGTCGCATCGATCATCCGGTTCCGGCCTTCCGCCATCGCTTCCTCCAACTGGCGGTCGCCCTGCGCCCACACCGCCTCGATCCCGGAGCGGAACGCATGCCGCAGGTCGGTGTCGGCGTTGAACTTGTGCACGCCGGCCGTGATGGACGCGCGTACCTCGTCGTGCGGCAGCCCGGAGGCACCGTGCAGGACGAGCGGGATGCCGGTGACCGCCTTGATCTCCTTGATGCGCTGGATGTCCAGCGGCTGGGGGTCGGAGTGCGGTACCCCGTGCACGATGCCGACCGAGATGGCGAGCACGTCGACACCGGTCTCGGCGACGAACCGGTCCGCCTCGTCGACGTCGGTGTAGTACGAGGCCCAGTCCACCTCCTCGTCGGCGTCGGGAATCTTGCCGAGCTCCGCCTCGACCGGTATCCCGAAGGAGTGCGCCACCTGCACCACCTGCCTGGTGGTCCGGATGTTCTCCTCGAACGGCAGGTGCGCGCCGTCGTACATGATCGAGCGGAAGCCCAGCCGGATCGCCTCGAACACCTCGTTCCACGGCCCGTGGTCGAGATGGATCACGACTTCGGCGTCCGACTCCTCGGCCACCCGCCGGGTCATCTCGTACGCGTCGCGCAGCCCCATGTGCGGCACGACCGCCCGGCCCACCTGTAGGAAGACCGGTGCCTGCGCGCGTTCCGCGGCACGGACGAGCGCCTGGGTGGTCTCCACGTTGTGCATGTTGAAGGCGCCGACGGCGTAGCCACCCTCGCGTGCCTGATTGATGACCCGCATGGGATCAGCCCAGACCACCATGACCTGCTCTCCTTCACGTCCCGTGGTAGAGGTGGCGGTTACTCGTCGGTCTCGATCACCGCGACGACGGTGCGGACCTCGACGGTCTCGCCCTCGGGCACCAGCACTTCGCTGAGCGTGCCGGTCGCGGGCGCCTCCAGGGTCTCCTCGACCTTCTCGGCCTCGACCTCGGCCAGCGGCTCATCCTCCTCCACCTGGTCGCCGACGTTCTTCAGCCAGCTGTTGATGGTGCCTTCGCTCATCCCCATGCCCCACTGGGGAAGCAGCACCTCGACTCTCGCCATATGCGCTCCTCGTGTACGGTGCCTTCGTACGGACGTTCCTACCAAGATCAACGCGGTGCGTGCGCCGAGATGTAACCGTCGCCCTCGGGGGCGCCGCTGACGGTCACGCGCTCGCCGACGACCCGGCTCACGGCGTCCGCGATCGCGGCGCGGTTGGGGTAGAGCTGCTTCTCCAGGGCCGGGCTGAAGGGGATCTGGGTGTCCGGCGTGGTCACGCGCACGATCGGCGCGCGCAGCGAGTCGTACGCCTCCTCCGCGACGATCGCGGAGATCTCGGCCGCCGCGCCGCACGTGCGGTGCGCCGGGTCGGCCACCACGAGCCGCCCGGTGCGCCGCACGGACTGGACGATGGTGCCGGCGTCGAGCGGCACGAGCGTGCGCGGGTCGATGATCTCGGCCGAGACGCCCTGGCCGGCCAGACCCTCCGCGGCCTTCACGGCCTCCGGGACGGCGCTGGAGATGGCGACGATGGTCACGTCGTCGCCGCTGCGGACGATGCGGGCCTCGCCGAACGGGATCCGGTACTCCTCGTCCGGCACCTCCTCCTTGGTTCCCCAGAGGACGCAGGCCTCGAAGATCAGCACCGGGTCGTCGGAGTCGACGGCGGTACGCAGCAGCCCCTTGGCGTCCCGTGGGGAGGCCGGCACCACGATCTTCAGCCCGGGCACGTTCATGAACATCGGGTACGGCCGGTCCGAGTGGTGAGCGCCGGTGTTGAGTCCGTAGAACATGGCCGAGCGGAAGACCACCGGTATCGAGGCCTGTCCGCCGAACATGTAGCGGTTCTTCGCGACCTGGTTCACGAACTGGTCCATCGCCATGTACAGGAAGCTCGAGTAGGACAGGTCGACGATCGGCCGCAGCCCGGTCATGGCCGCGCCGGTGGCAGCCCCGACGATGACCTCCTCGGAGATCGGCGTGTTGCGGATGCGGTTGTGGCCGTACATCTGGAGGAAGTCGCCCTTGTCCGAGCGGGACTTGCCGGCACCGCCGGTGGTGCCGTAGACGTTGGCCTCGACGTCCTCGCCGATGATGATCACGCGCGGATCGGCGTCCATGGCCTCCCGCTGGGCGGCGCCGATGGCGCCGAGATAGCTCATGACGGTCACGCCCGCGCTCCAATCGGCTCGGTGTAGAGGTCGGCGAAGGCGACGGACGGGTCCGGGTACGGGCTCTCGTCGGTGAAGCGCACGGCTTGCTCGACCTCGTCGAGAACCTGCGACTCCATGGCGTCCATCTGCTCGGGCGTCGCGACGCCGGTGGCGATCAGGTGCTCCCGGAAGAGCACGATCGGGTCGCGGCCCTGCCATTGCGCACGCTCGTCCTGGTCGCGGTAGTCGGTGCCGAGGCGCAACCCCTCCGAGTGCTCCCGGAACCGGTACGTCACGACCTCGATGAGGGTGGGGCCGCCACCGCCGCGCGCCCGCTCGACGGCCGCTCTGGTGGCGTCGTACACCGCCAGCACGTCCTGGCCGTCCTCGACCCGTACGCCGGGCATCCCGAACCCGGCGGCCCGGTCGGCGATGACTCCGGAGGTGACCGTGTGCGCCGGCGTCGACAACGCATACTGGTTGTTCTCGCAGAGGAAGATCACCGGCAGCTTCCACACGCCGGCCAGGTTCATCCCCTCGTACAGGCAGCCCTGGTTGGCGGCGCCGTCACCGAAGAACGCCAGGGCGACCCGCCCGTTGTCCAGCACCTTGCTGGACAGGCCCGCGCCCACCGCGATCGGGATGGAGGAGCCGACGATCCCGGACTCCCCGAGGCTGCCGACCTTGAAGTCGGCCAGGTGCAGGGAGCCGCCCTTGCCGCCGCAGACGCCGGTCGCCTTGCCGACGAGTTCGGCCATCAGCGGGCCCAGCGGGGAGCCCTTGCCGATGGGATGGCCGTGGCTGCGGTGATTGCCGGTCATGTAGTCCTGGTCGCCGAGGGCCATGCAGGCCCCCACCACCTGAGCTTCCTGCCCGATGCTGGTGTGCACCGTCCCGGGGATCTGGCCACGCTTGACCATCCGGGCCGCTCGCTCGTCGAAATGCCGAATCCGTAGCATCCGTCGCTGCATCTCCAGCAACGTGTCCGGAGGCAGGTCCATCGATCCCCCCTGGGTATCTATTCAGGGTTTGCATGACAATTTACTGGCGGCGGACCCGGCCGGCAAGAGGAGCCGGCGGCCTCACTCGGGCAGCCTCGAGACCAGGTAGTTGGCGGTCTGCAAGTCGGTCATCAGCACGTCGACCCACCCGCCGGACAGGGCCGCGGCGATGGCGGTGTGCTTCGCGGCACCACCCGCCACCGCGATCCGCCGCCGTGCGCGCCGCAGCTGAGGCAGGGAGATCCCGATGACGAGGTCGTCCAGCGGTGTCTCGACGGGTTTGCCCTCGCCGTCCACGAAGCGCTGGTTCACCTGCGCGACCACCCCTTGCGCCCGGACCGCGGCGAGCTGCTCGGTGTTGAAGAAGTTGTCGCCCTCCCGCAGCGAGCTGTGCACCGCGGCCGGCCCGATCCCCACGAAGGCGACGTCCAGGCCGTCGAGAGCGCGCAGCGCCTGCCGGACGTGGGTGTCCCGCAACGCGAGTTCGCGGCCGGCCGGGCTGCGCGCGACACCCGGAGTCCGGAGGAAGACCGGATCCGCACCCAGCGCCTCCGCCAGCCGCTGGGTGGCCTGTGCGGCGCGGTGCTGGAGCGGCGGCGAGCCGAGGTCGCCGAGCATCTCCACGACGTGGGTGGTGCCGGACCGGGGCAGGCCCTGCAGGCCCTGCGTCATCTCCTGCAGGGTCGTGCTCCACGACGTGAAGCCGACCACCGCGCCGTTGATCGTCGCCCCCGCCAGGTAACGGGCTGCGGCCGCGCCGAGCATCCGGGGCACCTCCGCGTCGTCGCCCGGAACGTCGACGACGTGCGCCTCCAGGAGGCCGTAGGCGTGTTCGAGCCGATCCTCGAGGTCCGGGCGCAGCCCCTCGGGTACGACGAGCACGGTGCGGGTGATCCCGTAGTCCTCGGCCTGGCGCAGCAGCCGGGAGACGCGTGCCTGGGACATGTCGAGGCGTTCGGCGATGGTGCGCTGGCGCACGCCGTGGACGTGGTAGAGCCGGGCCACGACAGCCATCAGACGCTGCTGCTCGGCGCTGATTCCGGGCAGCACCGATCTCTCGCCCACGTCAGGCCTCCTCACACGTCGGGGGCTGTACCTCACGCGGCACGGTGAACCGCCGGCGCGGCCTCCGGACTCGGTCGAGATCTCGGTGGCGCCGCGGAGGCAACGAAGCCAGCGCTGATTCATGACCCTCCTCAGGGGCGTAGGGCGCCCGGAGCCGGGGCGAAACCGGCCAGGAGCTGATCGATGCGGTCCAGTACGAACGCCGGTCGCCGGTGCGGGGGCAACTGGTCGACCTGTGCGCGGGTGCTCTCGCCGGTCAGCACGAGCGCCGAGTCGATACCGGCGTCGACGGCCATGGCGATGTCCGTGTACAGCCGGTCGCCCACCATCAGGCAGTCGCCGGGTGGCAGTCCCAGGAGGTCGACGGCGGTGTGCAGCATGACGGGGTCCGGCTTGCCGACGTTGAGCCCGCACCGCACTCCGGTGGCGGCCTCGATCGCCGCGACGATGGCCGCCGAGTCCGGCTCGCCCCGGCCGCCCGCCACCGGGCAGTACGCGTCCGGGTTGGTGGTGATCAGCCGGGCTCGCTTGTACTGCCAGAGCGCGTCGAAGGCGATCTGCAGCTTCCGGTACTCGAAGGTGCGGTCGTAGCTCGCGATGACGATGTCGATCTCGTCAGGCCGCTCCGTCGTCTGGATCCCGGCCTCGTCGAGTGCGCGCCGCAGCGGTGCCTCGCCGATGAGGAACACGCGGGCGCCCGGCGCCTCGCGCTTGAGCCAGGCGGTCAAGGTCACGACGGGATTGACGATGTGGTCCTCCGGCGTCGGCAGGCCGAGCCGGCTGAGCTTGTCGGCGTACATGTGCGGGTCGCGGGTCGGGTTGTTGGTCACGAACAGCGTCCGGCTGCCGAGCCGGCGCACCGTGGTGATGAACTCGAAGGCTCCGGGCAGCAGTTCTTCGCCGAGGTAGATCGTGCCGTCGAGATCCAGCAGGTAGCCGCCGTACAGCCGGGGCGGGCTCATCGCGTGCTCGCCGCGGCCAGCTTCGCGAATACGGGGCGAAGCGACGGGTAGATCTCGCGGTAGGCCTCGTACAACCGGTCGTAGACGGCCGCTCGTTGCGGATCGGGCTCGAAATGCGCGGCGGTCCCGCTCATCGCCTTGGCGGCGGCCGTGATCGAGTCGTGGACGCCGGCGGCCGCGGCGGCGAGCATCCCGGCTCCGAGGCATGTGCTCTCGGGTTCACGGACGACGTCGATCCGTCGTCGCATGACGTCGGCGACGATCTGGCACCACACCCGGCTGCGGGATCCGCCGCCGAGCGCGATCAGCGCGGTCACCGGTGCCTCGAGCACGGGTTCGGCGCCGTCGGTGAGCAGGCGCTGCTCATAGGCGATGCCCTCCAGCAACGCCCGGTAGACGTGCGCCTTGCCGTGCCCACCGGTCAACCCGACGAGGGCGCCGCGGGCGTTGTGGTCCCAGTACGGGGTGAGCGATCCGGTCCAGTACGGCAGGGCCAGCAGCCCATCGGCGCCCGGCGGCAGTTGCGCCGCCGCCACCTCGAGCAGCTGTTCCCCGATGACGCCGAGGTCGCGCTGAAGGGCCCGGCTGTCGAAGCCGGAGAACTTGTCGACGAACCAGTTGAGGTTGTACGTACCACCGCCGATGAACGTCTCCAGGGTGTAGCCGTCGGGCACCGCGGCGAAGAGCGTGCGGTATTCGACGCCGTGCGAGTAGTGCTCGCTGTACGTGCCCGACACCACTCCGGTGCCGAGGTTCAGCGACGCCCGGCCGGGTGCCGTGATGCCGGTGCCGAGCTGCGAGGCCTGGCCGTCGCCGGCACCGGCGACGACCGGGAGCGCCTTGGGCAGCCCGAGCTCGCCGGCGACGTCGTCGGTGATCGACCCGAGCACGGAACCGGGTGGCTGGAGCTCGCACATCTGCGCGCGGTGCAGGCCCGCGGCGTCGAGCAGCTCGTCGTCGTAGTCCCGGGTCGACATGTCGACGAGACCCAGCGGGTCCGCGCTGGCCCACGACGTCGCCCAGCGGCCGGTCAGGCGGTGCACCAGATAGGCGTGCACATCGGCGACCCTGCCGATCCGGCGTACCGTCTCCGGCTCGTGCCGAGCCAGCCACAACAGCTTGTACCAGGCCGGCGTGGGGTTGGGCGGCTTGCCGGTGACCCGGTGGACGTGCGACGTCCCGTACCGCTCGACCTCCTCCGCGGCCCGCACGTCCAGCCACAGCATCGCGTTGCGCAGCGGCCGGCCGGCGGCGTCCACGCAGACGAACGTCTCGCGTTGATGGGTGATGCAGATGGCCCGGATGCGGGAAGCCACCACCGACTGCGCGGCGCGACGCACCGCGGTGGCGGTGGCCACCCACCAGTCCGCCGCGTCCTGCTCGCCCCAGCCGGGGCGCGGCTGGCTCAGGTCGAACGCGGCACGCGCCTCGGCCACCGCCGTTCCGATCTCGTCCCACACCACCGCTTTCGCGGCGGTCGTGGAGCAGTCGACGCCGATGACGTAGTCACCCGACATGGCCCACCTCCGCGCCGGTGCCGCGCGCCGACGCCCGGGCGCGGTCGAAGAGTTCGTCGACGTCCTCCGGGCGCCACCAGCCGAGGAGGGTCAGCAGATCGACGACCGTGAACCGGTTCCGCATCAGCGCGCAGTTCTCGACCGCCCACCGAGCGAGGCCGGCCGGGATCGCCGGCGTCAGATCGCCGAACGTGACGGCCGACCCCGCGGCGCGCAGCCCCGCGGCGATCCGGGCGCTCGACCGGCCGAGGGCGCGCAGTTCCGGCTCGTGCTCCGGCCAGTCGCCGAGCAGCCGGGAGAACCACGCGTGGCGTTCGGCGCAGGACCTCAGCTTGCGCGAGTAGTCGTTCCAGCATTCGGCGCCGATCCGGCCGGTCGGGTCGAGCTCGGCGAACGCGCCGTACACCCGGTCGCGCGCGGCGGTCGGATCCAGCGCCGCGGGATCGATGTCGCCGGGCGCGTCCTTCGCCATCCGGTCGGCGAGCATCTCCCAGGCCGCGGCGGCCACCACCGAGGCCACGCCGACCTGCGCACCGTGCAGGCCCATCGGCAGGCCCCGCTCGCCGTGATGCAGATCGAGCATGTGGCTGACCAGGTGCTCCACGCCGGACAGGCACGCGGTCGTGCCGGCTACGCCGGTCGCGATGCCGCGGACGGCGAGCGCCCAGGTGAGCCTCTCGACGGCGTCCTGATCCGCCGCGGCGACCCCCGGCGACCACGCGTCGATCTCGCTGCCCACCGCCTCCAGCAGCCGGATGGGGCCGCGACGGAACGAGCTGTCCAGCCCGGCCAGCGACGCCAGTCGCCAGTCGGCCGGTGCCGTGAACATGGACGTCACCTCGCCGTACCCGGCGCGGTTCATGACCGGCGGTGCGCCCGCGATGGTCTCCGCGTCGGCGATCACCACGTCGGGCCAGCGGGACGGAACCGTGCGCTTGACCCCATCGCGGAGGATGACCGAGACGTTGTCGGTGTACCCGTCGACGGAGGCCGCGGTCTGCACGAGAACGAGCGCCCGCGCCCGCGCCCGCTCCGCGGCCAGCTTCGCGATGTCACAGATGGTGCCGCCGCCCACGGCGACGACGGCGGCTCCGGCCGTGGCGGCGTGCGCCGCGGCCTCGACCACCTCCTCGGTGACGTGCAATTCGCGGTGGCCGTCGTCGAGGACCTCCCGGTGTACGCCGAAGCGCTCCCGCAGCTGGTCCTCCACCAGGGTCTTGACGTCTTCGCCCCGGCGGCGGATCAACGTCTTGTCGACGAGCATGGTGACCCGGGGCTGTCCCGTCCCGCGCTCCGGTGCCGGTCCGAGGAGCGCCGAGACGGAGGCCGCCACCGAACGGATCGCGCCGCTGCCGCGATCGATCCGCCGAATCAGGCACGGCGTCAGCTCCTGCTCGGGATCGGCGCGGGCGAGCAGGGCCTGGACGTCGTCGAAGCTGACCAATCCGGTGGTGGGCGTCATCGGCAGGGTCCTTCCTCGGGTACGTCGGACCGGCGCTTCCGCGGAGGAACGGCACAGGGGGTGGTTCGCCGGGAGCGGGCACGAGTAACCCGGCCGTCCGCGGCTGGGACGGCACGGTGATTCGCGAGTGCTGGTGGGTGGCCGGAACGAGGCTCGGCCGCGAGTTCCGGCGACCTCGGGGATCTCGCCGCCTCGTTCTCTTGACTAGATATTCAGCAGCCGGGTTACGATGCAAAGAGCATGAAGGCGACCACCGCCGTTGTCAAGAGGCCGCAACAAGGAGGTACGGCGTGAACGCGGGCAGTGAATACGATGTATCGACGTTCACCATCGAGATTCCCGAAGAGCAGCTCGAGGACATGTACGCCCGGCTGCGCCGCACCCGTTTTCCGCAGGACTTCGGGAACGACGACTGGAGGTACGGGTACAACACCGCCTATCACAAGCAGCTGGTCGAGTACTGGATCGAGGAGTACGACTGGCGGGCCACCGAGCGGGCGATGAACGAGTTGCCGCACTTCAAGGTGGACCTGATGGGCGTACCCCTGCACTTCATCCACGTCAAGGGCAAAGGGCCCAACCCGATGCCGCTGCTGCTGCACCACGGCTGGCCGTGGACCTTCTGGGATGTCCGCAAGGTCATCGAGCCGTTCACCGATCCCGCGAAGTTCGGCGGTGATCCCCGGGACTCGTTCGACGTCGTGCTGATCTCGTTGCCCGGGTACGGGTTCTCCTCGCCGCTCACCGAAACCGGCTGGAACTGGTGGCGGACCGCCGACCTCGAGAACACGCTGATGAAGGAGATCCTCGGCTACCAGAAGTACGCCGTGGCCGGCGGCGACTGGGGCGCGCTCGTCACCCAGCAGCACGGCCACAAGTACGAGAACGACGTCTACGGCATCTACACGCACTTCCCCGCGCAGATGAGCCACTACCTGTTCAGCCATCCCGACCAGCCGCCGGGCGTTGAGTTCGACCCGAAGCTCGGCGTGCCGGCCGCCTCCGAGTACGGCGAGGGTGAGGAGGGCTGGTTCGAGCGCGGCAAGCTGTTCGTCGAGAACGAGAGCGGCTACGGCGAGATCCAGCTGACCAAGCCGCAGACCCTCGCGGCGCTGGTCGCCGACTCGCCGGCCGGGCAGCTCGCCTGGATCACCGAGAAGCGGTACTTCTGGGGTCTGGAGGAGCGCGGCGTCGGCACCGAGGCGTTCGAACGGGTCTGGCCCAAGGACGATCTGATCACGACCGCCGCCGTCTACTTCCTCACCAACACCGGTGGCACGTCATCGCGGTACTACTGGGAGTGCCGCGGCAACCCGTGGCGGCCCTCGCACGACAACTTCCCGGTGGTCGGCGCGCCGACGGCGGTCAGCATCTACCCCGGTGAGATCTACAAGCCGCCGAAGACGTGGACCGACAAGTACTTCAACCTGCAGCAGTACCGCGTGCACAAGGACGGCGGGCACTTCGCCCCGCTGGAGGTGCCGGACACGTACGTCGATGACGTGCGCACCTTCTTCGCGCGTTTCCGCTGATGAACGCGGAGGTGCTGGTTCTGGGTGCCGGGCCGGGCGGGTACACCGCCGCGTTCCGCGCCGCCGACCTGGGCAAGCAGGTGGTGCTCGTGGATCGGGGAGCGGCGCTGGGCGGTGTCTGCCTCAACGTCGGCTGCATCCCGTCCAAGGCACTGCTGCACGCCGCGAAGGTCATCGCCGAGACGAAGGAGATGTCGTCCCACGGCCTCGCCTTCGCCGCGCCGCGGATCGATCTCGACGCCTTGCGCGCATGGAAGGACGGCGTGGTCGGCAGACTCACCCGGGGGCTGGCCGGCCTGGCCAAGCAGCGCAAGGTCACCGTGCTGACCGGCACGGGGCAGTTCACGTCCGGCACGACGGTCGAGGTCACCGCCGGCGACGGTACGCCGACGACGGTCGGCTTCGAGCAGGCGATCATCGCCGCCGGCTCGGAGCCGGCGACGCTGCCGTTCATCCCGCACCACGACCCGCGGGTGATCGATTCGACCGGCGCGCTGGCCCTCGCCGGGGTGCCGCGCCGGTTGCTGATCATCGGTGGCGGCATCATCGGCCTCGAGATGGCCACCGTCTACGCCGAACTCGGCGCACGGATCACCGTCGTCGAGCTGATGGACCAGCTCATCCCCGGCGCCGACGCCGACATCGTCGCCCCGCTCGCCAAGCGGATCGGTAGACAGTACGAGAAGGTGTACCTGTCCACCCAGGTCACCGGGGTGCAGGCCGGCGAGGACGGGCTGGTGATCAGCTTCTCCGGGCCGAAGGCGCCGGCCACCGACACGTTCGACTCGGTACTGGTGGCGGTCGGCCGTCGCCCGAACGGCGGCGCGATCGGCGCGGACAGAGCCGGCGTGCTGGTCGACGAGCGCGGATTCATCCCCGTGGACAAGCAGCAGCGGACCAACGTGCCGCACATCTTCGCCATCGGCGACGTGGTGGGGCAGCCGATGCTCGCCCACAAGGCGACCCACGAGGGAAGGGTGGCCGCCGAGGCCGCGGCCGGCCGGCCGAGCCGCTTCGACGCCAAGGCGATCCCCTCGGTGGCATACACCGACCCGGAGGTCGCCTGGGTCGGCCTCACCGAGGCTGAGGCGAGATCCGCGGGCATCCGGTACGGCACGGGCGTGTTCCCCTGGGCCGCCTCGGGCCGGTCGCTGACCCTGGGCCGCAACGAAGGCATCACGAAGGTGCTGTTCGCCGAGGACACCGACCGCATCCTCGGCTGCGGCATCGTCGGGCCCAACGCCGGCGACCTCATCGCCGAGGCCGCCCTCGCGATCGAGCTCGGCGCCGACGCCGCCGACATCGGCCGGACCGTCCACCCCCATCCCACCCTGTCCGAGACGATCGGATTGGCCGCCGAGGCCTTCGAGGGGGTCATCACCGACCTGTACCTGCCGCGAAAGTCATGACCGCGCGCGTCGGGTGCGGCCCGGCGGGCCGAACGTAGATCACCAGGCAGCCGAGCGGCTACTGTCGGCAAGGTTCACCCCACGGTACGGTATCGCCTGGGGTGGGCCCCTTCGTAGCGGGCTGGGAGAGGGTGAGGACGTGCCGGTCACCGGGCAGCGGGTCGTTCGCCGTGCCCTCGGGCGACGGCTGACCCTGTTACGCGCGGCGAGTGGAAAGAGCAGGCGCGAGGTCGCCGACGCCAGGTTGGGCATATCCGAACCGACGTTGCACCGCATCGAGACCGGGAAGGTGCCCGTCACGGTGGCCAACGTGCGCGCGCTGTGCTGGCTCTACGGTGCGGACGAGAGCGTCACGGCAGCGCTGGCCGAGCTGGCGCTGGGCACCTCGCAGGAGGAGTGGTGGGACGCCAGCCCGGTGGTCCCCGACTGGTTCAAGCTCTACGTGGGCCTGGAGGCCAGCGCCAGCCGGATCTCCAGCTACGACGGGGAGATCGTGCCGGGCGAGTTGCAGACCGAGGACTACGCCCGGGCGGTGTTCGCCGCGGAGCAGTCGGCCAGCACCGACACCGCCGAGCGGCAGGTGAAGCTGCGGATGCAGCGTCAGGAGACCCTGTTCGGCCGCCGGCCCGAGCCGCGGCTGGTGACCGTGCTGGGCGAGGGCGCCCTGACGCGGCAGGTGGGTGGCGAAGCGGTGCTGGAAGCGCAGATCGAGCACCTCCGGCAGACGGCGCGCCGCGACAACGTCGAGATCAGGGTCCTCCCCTGGTCTGTCGGCGCCCACGCCGCGATGGCCGGTGCGTTCCGGATCCTCGACTTCGACGATCCCGACGACCCGGACGTGGTCTATCTGGAGTCGCACGTCGGTGCTCTGTACCTGGAGGAGGCCGCGGAGGTCGACGAGTATCGGCGGATCTTCGAGCTGATCCGCACGGACGCGATACCGGTTGAGGATTACCGGTGACCGCCCACTTGTACGAGAATGCCGGAGGATCCCGTCGGGCGAGCCGAGCCCGGTGACGACAGGCGGAGACGAAGGACCACGATGGGCATTGCACCGCGGCACAGCAGCCGGAAAGCGGCGACGGCTGCCCGGATGTACGACTACTACCTGGGTGGCATCCACAACTTCCCGGCCGACCGTGAGGCGGCCGACAAGGTCATCGCGGAATTTCCGTTCGTGCCGCTGCTGGCCCGAGGCAACCGCGCCTTCCTGCACCGCGCCGTGCGTCACCTGGTCGACGCGGGGGTTCGCCAGTTCGTGGACCTCGGCTCCGGCATTCCGACCGCGGGGAACGTGCACGAGATCGCCCAGGAGAAGACGCCCGATGCCCGCGTGGTGTACGTGGACGTCGATCCCGTCGCGGTGGCCGAAAGCCTGGATCTGCTCAAGGGCAACGACTGGGCCACCGCGGTCCGGGCGGACATCCGGCACCCGCGCGATGTTCTCGATCATCCACGGACCCGGCGGCTCCTGGACCTCGATCAGCCGATCGGGCTCGTCATGGCCGCCGTGCTGCACTTCGTGCCCGACGACGCGGAGGCGTACGGGCTGGTCGCCCAGTTCGTCGAGGCGCTCGCTCCGGGAAGCTATCTGGTCGTTTCGCACATCGCGACCGAGAGTTTCCTACCCGGCACCGAGCAGGGCCAGGCCGCCATCGAGGTGTACGAGCGGCAGACCGCCACTCCCATCCGGCCTCGCGACCGCGCCGAGGTCCGGCGGTTCTTCGCCGGCCTCGAGCTCCTGAACCCGGACCTGATCTGGCCGCACGAATGGCGGCTCGACGAGCTCGATGAGAATGCCGGCACCGAGTTCGCCGAACTCCGGCTGCAGGGAGCCGGATGGGTCGGCATCGGTCGCCGGAGGTAGGCGCGGCTCCCGCACCGGCCGCGCACCGGCTGCGGTGCGGGAGCTTGTTACTCGGTGCCGGCCTCAGCCGGCGAGGAGCCGGTCGAACTCGCCCTTCTTGGCACCGTCGAGGAACGAGTCCCACTCCTCCGCGGTGAACCGCACGGTGCCCGCCTCGGGACTCTTGCTGTTTCGGACCTCGATCCATCCGGCGTGCCGGCGTGCCTGTACGCAGCTACCTCCGTTGCCGGTCGACCGGCTCGACATCATCCATCCGATCTCGCCGTCCATCGCTGCTCCCTCTGTGGTCTGACGTCCCCGTGGGATGGGCGCGATCTGCGGGATGGCGGCACGTCTTCCCATGACTTCGCTGGGTGATCAGATCGGCCACCAAAAGGACCTCACGGCCAGCCATGTGCCTCTTGACCAGCGCGTTTGCACATCGAGCCTTCTCACTCTCTTTCACGACGAAAGTTCCATGAACGTAGCGTAGCCGAAAGTGGTCGCCGCGCACGATCTCGCGGCGATGTCTGATCGACGTGAAATCTTGCACCATGCATGGTGTCGCTGCATGATTGCCCAGGAGATGAGTAGGTCGTGGCTGTCACTCATCTCGCTCCACCGCAATCCGGTCCGCTGTAGCCATGAGGGAGCGGCATGGAGATGCTTGGTACGGCCGGCAGGGTCGACGGTGACGCGCGGGACACGGGCGTCGATACCGAGACGGAGCTCGCCCGGCTGCGCGCCCAGGTCGCCTGGCTCGAGGCGGAGCGCGCGGCCCTGTGGTGGGCCGTCTTCCACGACGAGCTGACCGGCCTGGCCAACCGCAGGGGCTTGCGCGAGTTCGCGGCACCCGTGCTTCGCGAGCGCGGCCGGCCCGCGGCGGTGATCGCGCTGGACCTCAACGGGTTCAAGCCGGTCAACGACCGGTTCGGTCACGCCGTCGGCGACCGGGTGCTGTGCGTCGTCGCCCGGCGGCTGGTCCGCTGCGTCGGCGATCTCGCCGCCCGGCTCGGCGGTGACGAGTTCGCCGCCGTGCTCACCAGTCCCCACCCCAGCGTCTACGGGCAATGGTGGAAGCCTGCCGTGGCCGCTCTGTCCACCGCCATCGCGCAACCGGTGCCGGTGGTCGGCGAGACGGTGGCCGTGACGGCGTCGATCGGTGTCGCACCCGTCCGGGCCGACGCCCCGATCGCCGAGCTGCTCCGCAACGCCGACCATGCGATGTATCAGGCGAAGACGAGCGGCAACGCGTACGTCCTCTCGGATGCCGGCGCGGGCACCGGCACAGCTGTCCCGCGGCAGGGCCGGCCCGCCGTCCATCGGACCTGCCGGACGGCGTGACGACCGGCCCGGCCGGTCACCTTCCCTCGATCCGATGTGGGAGGCCGCGATGTGGCGATGGATCGTCAACCCGCTGGGCCACAAGGCTCGCGCCCGCCGCCGAGCCGTGGCCGCGGCGCGCGAGTGGCAGCGGGCCGAGCGCCGGCAGTCGGCCGAGCGAAAGGCCGCCTTCGACCGCATCCTCGCCCAGGCGCGTCGAGACCGGTAGGCCACGACCGCCCGCGCCGATCGGGTAACCTGGCGAGCTATCGACGTATCGCTGACCGTGGGTGGCTGCCGTGGACCTCGAAGCGTTACCTCATCGGCTGGCCACCGGTCTGGCCAGGGTGGCCGTCGCCATGCACCTGGCCGACGACGATCCGCGCGCAGGGCTGGAGCGCACGCTCGCGCAACAGCAGCTGCTGCTCCTGCTCAGCCAGCATCGGGATGGGTACACGCTCGCCGGCCTGGCGGCGGACGTGGGAATGACCGCGGCCGCGACGGAGTCCTCGATCGGTACCCTGGTGCGCGAGGGACTGGTCGCCATAGGGCCGGCGGCGGCCTCCCCGCCCGATGTGCCTGTGACGATCACCGACCGGGGGCGGGCGCAGGCGCCGGAATTGCTGCACTGGGCTTCGGACCTGCTGGCCGAGCTGAGGAACCTGGACGAGGTCGGCCAGCGCCAGCTGCTGTCCGTGGTGACCGGCCATATCCGCGCACTGCAGCGGCAGGGGCGTATTCCGGTCGTGAAGATGTGCCTCACCTGCCGTTTCTTCGACGGGTACGCCCACCCGGGGGCCGCCGACCCGCACCACTGCCGACTCGTCGACGCGGCGTTCGGGCATCAGCTGCTACGCCTGCGCTGTCCCGAACAGGAGCAGGGAGAGCGCAATTGATCGACACCGCGAATTACGTGCGCTTCGAACGGGTCACGTCCGTGGCGGAAACCGAGCGTGGGCTGCTGGCGGAGGTGCACGGCGAGCGGTTGCGGATCGACGTGCTCCGCGACGACGTGGTGCGTTTCAAGATCAGCCGGGGTGGCGCCTTCGACGAGTCCCCCACCTTCGCCGTCTGCGTGGACCCGTTGGCCGAGCCGGTCGAGTTCGGCGTCGAGCGGGACGGCGACGTGGTCCGCCTGCGGACCGGGGCCGTCGTCGTGTCGCTCGGTCTGGATCCGTTCCGGTGGGACGTGCACCGATCCGATGGAAGTCCGGTGGTGGAGTCCGCGCCGGACCGGGACGGCCGGTACTGGACCTACGCGACCCTGAACGACGCGTTCACGTTTCGGCGTCGATGCCGCCGGGAGGACGCGATCTACGGCCTCGGCGAGAAGACCGGGCGGCACAACCGCATGGGCGGCGACTTCACGCTGTGGAACACCGACGTCCTCGACCCGTACGCGAGCCGGGAATTCACCGCGGGCCGAGCGCTCGACGACCCGCGGTCGGATCGGACCAGCACCGAGTTCGACCCGTACTACGTGTCGATTCCGTTCTTCTACCACCAGCGGTATCCGGCGGGAACGATGACCGCGTCGTTCGTCGACAACGGATACCGCGCCGGCTACGACTTCTCCGATCCGCACGAGTACCGGATCCACTTCTCCGGGGGTCAGTACACCGAGTACGTCTTCGCCGGGCCCGGCATGCCGGAGATCCTCGCCGCCTACACGGGGCTGACCGGCCGGACCGCGCCGCCCCCGTTGTGGTCGATCGGCTATCACCAGAGCCGCTGGTTCCGTTACACCCAGGACGCGGTTCTGGAGCTCGCCCAGCGCCACCGGGACGACGGGATCCCCTGTGACGCGCTGTGGCTGGACATCGAATACATGGCCGGCTACCGGGTGTTCACCTGGAACACCGACGCCTTCCCGGACGTGGACGGCATGCTCAAGCTGTTGAGCGACAAGGGGTTCCGGGTCATCACGATCATCGATCCCGGTGTGAAGCACGAGCCGGGATACTGGGTCTTCGATCAAGCGCTGGCGCGAGACGTGCTGTGCAAGACCGAGGGCGGCGACCTCTACATCGGGCGGGTGTGGCCGGGAAACACCGTGTTCCCGGACTTCGTCACCGAGGAAGCCCGCACGTGGTGGGGCGAACTGAACGCCGCGCACGTGCAGTCCGGTCTGGCCGGAATCTGGAACGACATGAACGAGCCGGCCACCGGGGCCATCCCGCCCTACGCCATGCGCTTCGGCAACGGCCGCTACTCCCACGAGCGCTACCACAACCAGTACGCGCTGCTGATGGCGATGGGCACCACCGCCGGACTGTTGCGGGCCATGCCGGATCGGCGCACGTTCGTGCTGTCTCGCGCCGGTTTCGCGGGGATTCAGCGGTACGCGGCGAACTGGCTGGGCGACAACCTCTCCCGCTGGGATCACCTGCGGATGAGCATCCCGATGGCGATGGGTTTCGGCCTCTCCGGGCAGGCCTTCGTCGGTGCCGACGTCGGCGGTTTCCAGGGCCATTCCGAGGCCGAGCTGTTCCTGCGCTGGATGCAGTACGGCACGCTGACGCCGTTCTGCCGCAACCACTCCGAGATCGGCAACGTCGACCAGTACGCCTGGGCCTTCGGCGAGGTGATCCGGGACCTGGTCCGCGAGGCGATCCGGCTGCGGTACCGGCTGCTGCCCTACCTCTACGCCACGTTCCTGCGCGCCTCGGAGACCGGTGCCCCCGTGCAGCGACCCCTGGTCTTCGACTATCAGTACGACCTGACCGTGCGCGACGTCGACGACGAGTACCTGCTCGGTCCGGACCTGCTGATCGCACCCGTCTTCGCCGCCGGGGTCACCGCCCGCCAGGTCTACCTGCCCGCCGGGAGCTGGTACGACTGGCACACCGGAGAGCGCCTGGACGGCAACAGGTATCTGCTGGCCGCCACGCCGATGGACCGGATCCCGATCTACGCGCGGGGCGGAGCCGTCATCCCGATGTGGCCGCAAGCTCCCGCCTCGACGACCGGCTACCACCCCACCGCCGTCGAGCTGCACCTGTTCGTGCCCGCCACCGACGGCGGCACCGAGTCCTACCTGCAGGAAGACGACGGGCTCACGCTCGGCGCGCTGCACGGGGCCCGGTACCGCACCACCTTCGACGTGACCCGCACCGGCGACCGGATCCGCCTGCATGCGGTGGTCGAGGGCGAGGGCTATCCGGAGTTCGCCCGCACCGCGTTCCACCTGGTCATCCACGGAGCGGAGCCACCGGCCGTACGGATGGACGGCGCCGAGATCGCCGAAACCGCCGGGCACTTCGCGCTGCCGAACGCGGGCACCGCCTTCACCGCCGAATTCGACCTATCGGCGCGAGACTGACGGGCAGATGCGCTACGGGGTGAGTGTGCCGCCGTTCGGACCCTACGGGGATCCGCATCGTCTCGCCGATCTGGCCGCCCGGGTGGAGGCCGCCGGCTGGGACGGCTTCTTCGTCTGGGACCACATGATGTACGACCCGAGCTTCCATCCCATCGCCGATCCGTGGATAGGGTTGGCCGCCGTCGCGCTGCGTACCCGGCATCTGACGATCGGGACGATGGTCACTCCGCTGGCGCGCCGCCGGCCCTGGAAGGTGGCCCGGGAGACCGTCTCGCTGGACCTGCTCTCCGGCGGCCGGTTCGTTCTCGGAGTCGGGCTGGGCGACCCGGTGCAGTGGGACTACGGATTCTTCGGCGAAGAGACCGACGCACGGGTACGCGCGGCCAAACTGGATGAAGCGCTGACCATCCTTGCCGGCCTCTGGACCGGCCAGCCGTTCCGCTTCACCGGGCGGCACTACTCCATGGCGGAGGTGACCTTCAAACCGGCGCCGGTGCAGCGGCCGCGGATCCCGGTCTGGGTCGGCGGCTGGTGGCCCCACAAGGCGCCGTTGCGGCGGGCGGCTCGCTGGGACGGCATGGCACCGATCACGTGGGGCCGCGAACTTCTTCCGGAAGAGCTGGCGGAGGCGGTGTCCTACGTCCGACGGCACCGCGACTCCGCGGCCGCCTTCGACGTCGTGGTGTCGGGCGGCACCGGTCCGGGATCGGTGGACGTCACCCGGCTGGCCGCCTATGCGGCCGCCGGCGCCACCTGGTGGCTGGAGGACATCAGCCCGTGGCGGTTCGGCGCCGATCCGGAGGCACAGTGGTCCGACCGGGACACCGCAGCCATCGAACGCCGGGTTGCCGACGGACCTCCTGTCTCGAGATAGGACGCCGCCGTGTCGGCGCCGGCGATGATACCGAGGAGGAGCGCGCTGCTGCGGAACAAGCCGGCCGCCTGCGGATACTACTTTCCGGAGACCTGGACCTGCTGGACTTCGAGGCGGACTCGCTTCGTGATCGGGCTCCGTCGATCGAGTTCGTCGAGCCGGCCCGTCTCCAGGTGGGCTATCTCGCCGCCGGCGTCGAGGGCCGCGTCCAGGAGCACGGCCAGGGACGTGCCGAGCACCGGTACGTCCGCCGGCGCGTCCGCCAGCCGGTACCCCGGCCCACCGGTCGGTGCGTGGCCGGTGCCCGGCTCGACCCGGCACAGCACCCAATGGACCGTCTCCGTGTGGTCGTCGGGGACCATCCCGACGTACCGGCCGTCGGCGAGCTGGATGACCGTGACGATCGGCGATCGGCCGCTGTCGTGGCGCCACGCCCAGCCCTGCTCGGCCACCGGCAGCAGCCGCCAGGCGCCGTCGAACAGCGTCGCGGAACCCATCCGGCGATAGACGGCGACCAGGTCGGCGGGCGCGGTCCACAACAACGCCTCGACCGGCGGGGTCGTCTCGTGGTCGCGGACGATCCGGTCGATCACATCGTCGATCTCGACCGAGGCGGGCGTCAGGTGCCAGCCGGCGATCGGGCGCAGCGTTCCGTCCGGGTCCTGCGTGATGGCGACCAGCCCGGCGTGCAGCGCCACGAGCCGGTTGTCACGGTGCACCCAGTCGTTGATATTGACCACGACCCGCGACAGCCTCGCGGGCACCTGGCTGCTACGCACACCCGGGCCGTCATAACCCATGCGGTCGCCGGGGGTCAGGTCGCGAGGCTGGTCGATCGGAAGCTCCAGCAGCGGGTTCGGCCGGTCGACGACGCCCATCCCCTCCAGGTACGGATACAGCCGCGCCGCCCAGCCGGTGACGACCCGTGCCCCGTACGCGTCGGCCGGACTGTAGATGCGCCGCCAGAACGCCGTGTCCACCCGCCCGTCCGCCGCGGCCACGAACTGGTCGGTGATCGGGACGAGCGAGCGGCACCACGTTTCCAGTCCCCAGCCGGCGATCCGGTCCACCCTCGCCCGGATCTTCCGCCAGTCGTCGACCGTACCGGTCAAGGTGATCGCCGGGATGCCGCAGATGAACCTTACCCAGACCGCGAAGTACGGCGAATACGCGTCCAGCATCACGATCCGGCCGGCCACCCGCTCGACTTCCGTGCTGGTCGAGAAGTCGCACCCGAACAGGTCCGCGTCCGCCACCTCGGCGGATGTGCTGAGCCACGCCCTGCGCGATGGTCAGCCACACCGCGTCCGGCGAGAGCGCCAACGGGCGGTGGTCGGCGAAGGCGCGACCGATCGCCCCCAACAGCGGGTGTACACCATCCGCCACCAGCACCGGAGTGGCCAGGTCGCCGCCGATCACGAGGGCGTCGTCGTACAGCTCGGCCAACGCCCGCGTCGGCAACCGGTCCACGACCGGCTCGACGTCGTCCACGCGAAACGTGACCACGAACCAAAGTCTAGGTGCGGCGGCTTACTACGTGTTTTTCGCGTGCTCGGTACGGATGTGACGGGTGCCGGTCGCGGCCGACGATTCCGTCATGGGCGGGACGGTCGAGGCCCCGGGCGACATGGTTGCCGTGCGGGCGGTCGGTGTCAGTAAGCGTTACCGGTCGGGCAGCGTGGCGGTGGTCGCGCTCGACGACGTGTCGGTGGCGGTGGGTGCGGGTCGGCTCACCGCGGTGCTCGGCCCGTCGGGGTCGGGCAAGTCGACGTTGCTGCATTGCCTTGCCGGGCTGGACACGGTGGAGTCGGGCACGGTCTACCTGGGCGGGACAAGCTTGGCGTCGCTGTCGGACCGGGCGTTGACCCGGCTGCGCCGGGACCGGGTGGGTTTCGTGTTCCAGTCGTTCAACTTGCTGCCGGCGCTGACCGCGGCGGAGAACATGCTGCTGCCGCTCCGGCTGGCGGGACGGGCTCCGGATGCGGAGTGGACCGAGCGGGTGGTCGACGCGGTGGGGTTGCGGGATCGGCTCGGCCACCGGCCCGGTGCGTTGTCCGGTGGCCAGCAGCAGCGGTTGGCGGTGGCCCGCGCTCTGGTGACCCGCCCCGCGGTGATCTTCGCGGACGAGCCGACGGGCAACCTGGACTCGCGGTCGAGCGCGGATGTCTTGGCTCTGCTGCGCCGTTGCGTGGACGAGTTCGGGCAGACCGTGGTCATGGTGACCCATGATCCGATCGCGGCGGGCCACGCGGATCGGGCGTTGTTCCTGGCCGACGGCCGGCTGGTCGACGAGGTGTACGCGCCGACGGCGGAACAGGTGCTCGACCGGGTCCGGGCGCGGAGGGCCGCCGCATGATCCGGGTGACGCTTCGCGGGCTGCGGGCACGGTGGCGCCGGGCGGTGCTGACCGGCATGGCCGCCCTCGTCGGGGTGGCCATCACGTCGGGCACGTCGATGGTCAGCGACACCGCCGGCCGGGCCGGTGTCACCGGCGGGGACATCGACGTCGTGCGGCAGGTCATGTTGCTCGCCGGTGGTGTGACGTTGCTGGTCGGGGTGTTCATCGTCAACCTCACCGCCTCGGTGACGGTGGCGCAGCGGACCCGCGAGCTGGGGCTGCTGCGCTGCGTCGGCGCGGATCGGCGGCAGGTGCGCCAGTCGGTGCTGCTGGAGTCGGTGCTGATCGGGTTCGCGGCGGCCGTGGCCGGCCTGGCGCTGGGCTACGGGGTGGCCGCCCTCCTCCGGGTGTCGATGAACACGGGTCCGTTGCCGGGACACCTGCCGGCGGGACCGCTGGTGATCTCCTTTCGTACGGTCGCCGCCGCGTTGGTCGTCGGTTGCCTGGCCACCGTGGTGTCGGCGGCCACGCCGGCCCGCCGGGCGGGCCGGGTGTCGCCGGTTGCCGCACTGCGGGATCCGTCGCCGCCGGCCGGTCGGATGCCCCCCTGGCGGGTGGTGTGGGGGGCGGTGCTGGTGGTGGCCGGCTTGGTGCTGCTGCCGGTCACGGTGGCCAGCCGGCAGGGTCCGCTGCTGCTGCCCGCCGCGGCCGGCGTGTTGGTCGGGATGCGGCTGCTCGGCCCGGCCTTCGCGGGCAGGCTGGCCGGTGCGGTCGGCCGGCCGGTGAGCGGGATCTTTGGGGTGGCGGGTGCGTTGGGGCGCCAGAACGCGGCACGCGATCCGGACCGTACCGCCGCGACCGCGTCGGCGTTGATGATCGGGGTCGCTCTCCTGACGCTGGTGAACGTGGTGTTCGCCTCGGTGCAGGCGCCGTTGCTGGCCGACTACCGCCGCGACCGGGCCGACTTCCAGCTGTGGCGGTCCGGCGGGGACCCGGCCGCGAGCAAGGCGATCCCGATGGACCCGGCGGTCGTGGCCCGGCTGCGGTCGCTGCGCCAGGTGCGCGAGGTCGTGACCATCGACTGCGTGGGCGACCGGGCCCGGGGCCTGACCTGCGCGGCGGACCCGTCGCGCCTGCCGGCGGTGCTGGATCTCGAGTTCGTCAGCGGCAGCCTGGCCGACCTGGCCACCGGCGGGGTCGGGCTCGACGAGGCGGCCGCCATGGGTATGGGTGTGGATGTCGGCTCCACGCTACGGCTGGGCGCTGCGTCACTGACCGTGAAGGCGGTCTATCGCGGTACCGGCACCTTCAGCAGCTACCTGATGGCGCCATCGGAGCTGGCCAAGGTCGGTGGCGGCCGGGCTCCGATCAGCGCCCTGGTGCGCGTGGCCGACGGGGCCGACGTCGGTCGGGCGCGGGCGGCCGTCGTCAGCGCCGTCGCCGCCTATCCGGACATCGAGGTCCACGACCGGGACGAGGTCCACGGCGACGAGCTTGCCGAGGTCCGCGGTGCCGGGTGGGTCTACCGCACGCTGACCGGGTTGGCTGCTGTGGTGGGGCTGTTCGGCGTCGCCGGCACCCTCGCCCTGGCCGTCGAGGAGCGCCGCCGTGAGCTGGGGCTGCTGCGCGCGGTCGGCATGCATCGGCGGCAGGTCCGTACGATGGTCCGCGTCGAGACGGTCGTCGTCACGCTCGTCGGCGCGGTGCCCGGCCTGGTACTGGGGGTGCTGTTCGGCTGGGCCACGGCCCGGGTGTTGGAGCATTCGTCGCAGCCGAGCGTGTTCACGATCCCGTACGCCTGGCTCGCCGTGACCGCCGCACTGGTCGCCGCCACGGCCGTCGCCGCCGCGGCCGTGCCGGCGAGGCTGGCGATCCGTGTGGACGTCCTGCACGCCATCACCGCCGAATAGAGTCATTGTGGTGCGCATGAAGACGCACTGGTTGCTGGCGCTGGCCGGACTGGGTGTCATCCTCGTCGGTTGGCTGGTCTGGGCCGCCCTCAACACGCAACCGCCGCCGTGGCCGGTGCTGCTGGCCGACCTGATCGCCGTCGTCGGCCTCGCCGTCGGGCCGTGGTTGATCCTGGTCGGCCGCCGGCTGGTGGGCGCCCACGATCCCGACGCGGCCGGGCAGCTCTATTCCCGCGTCGTCGTCATCGTCGTCGCCCTGGCCGTCGGCGGCCCGCTCGCCGCGGCGATCCTGACCTTCGGCGTGGCCCGGGGGAACCCGGAGATCCCGGCCGTGCTGGCCATCGTCTCTATCCTGTGCGCCACCTTGGTCGCGCTCGTCGGCGCGGTGATGCTGCCCTGGTTCCTGCTGCTGACCCGCGCCATCAGTCGGGAACGCTCGGCCCGGATCCGGGCCGAGGAACGCGCCGAGGTCGCGGGCCACCTGCACGACTCGGTGCTGCAGGCGCTGACGCTGATCCACAAACGGGCCGGCGACTCCCGATCGGTGCGGAGCCTGGCCCGAGGTACCGAGCGGGAGCTGCGCAGCTGGCTCTACCAAGCTCCCATGCCCGCCGCCGGCGATCTCGCCCACGCCGTCCAGGCGGCCGCCGAGGACATCGAGGACCGCTTCGACCTGACCGTCGAGCTGGTGACCGTCGGAACCTGCCCGCTGGACACCCGCGCCCACGCGGTCCTCGGCGCCGTCCGCGAGGCACTGACCAACGCCGGTAAGCACGCCGACGTCCAGCAGGTGTCGCTGTTCGTTCAAGCCGGCGACACCGAGCTCCTCGCGCTGATAAGGGACCGCGGCCGCGGGTTCGACCCCGCCACCGTTCCCGCCGACCGGCGCGGGATCGTCGACTCGATCAAGGGCCGGATGCGCCAGCACGGCGGCAGCGCCGTCCTTCGCTCCGCCGTCGGCACCGGCACCGACGTCGAACTGCGGATGCCGAGATGAACCCACCGAAGCAACCCGACGGCCGGCCGGACATCCGGGTGTTCGTCGTCGACGACCACGCCCTCGTGCGGACCGGCATCCGCGCCGAGGTCGGCGCCACCGCCGACGTGGTCGGCGAGGCGGCCGACGTCGCCGCCGCGATCAAGGGCATCCGGACCGTGCAACCCGACGTCGTCCTCCTCGACGTCCACCTCCCCGACGGCGGCGGGCGGGCAGTCCTCGACGCCGTCGTCGCCGACAACCCGCATATCAGGTTCCTGGCCGTGTCCGTGTCCGACTCCGCCGAGGACGTCATCGCCGTCATCCGCGGCGGCGCCCGCGGCTACGTGACCAAAGCGATCTCCGGACCCGATCTGTGCGAGGCCATCCGGCGCGTCCACGCCGGAGAGGCATACCTGTCACCCCGCCTGGCCGGAGTCGTCCTGGACGTGTTCGGGCGCGACACACCGGCAGTCGACCCCGAACTCGACCAGCTCACCCGCCGCGAACTCCAAGCCTTGCAGCTGATCGCCGCCGGCTACACCAACAAGGAAATCGCGCTGCGCCTGTCGATCTCGGTCCGCACCGTGGAGACCCACGCCGCGTCCGTACTTCGGAAACTCCAACTGTCCAACCGCAGAGAACTCACCCGCTGGGCCCGCCACCACCGGTTCTGACACCGGCCCGGACGGAGTGCGTCAACGAGTGCCGGTCGGCGGCGCGTCGGAGTCCGGGACGGGCGACAGCCGGATGACGGGCAGGACGCGGTCGGTCTTCTGCTGGTAGCCGGCGTACCGGGGTTGATCGGCCGCGATCCGCTGGAAGGCTTGTTCGCGGCGTTCTCCCTCGAGCTGCTCGGCGGACACCCGGACCTGCCGACCGGCCACCTCGACCCAGATCTGATCGGGATGGGCGGCGATGTTGTGATACCAGCTGGGATGGTGCGCCGAGCCGCCCGAGGACGCGACCACCAGCCACCCGCCGTCGGGGTCGGGGAAGCGGCTGAGCGGGGTGAACCGCTTCTCGCCGGTCTTGGCCCCGACCGTCGTCAGATACAGCAGGTCCATGCCCATGAACTTGTCACCGCTACGCCGATGCTGCCTGACCATCAAGCGGCTGACCAGCCGCGTGAACGCGTTGGCTCGGGACGGCATCCGGGCGCCGTGGGTGCCGCGCGGAGTCTTGTCGAAACTCATGGGTCCGCCTTCCGAAACCGCTGTTCAAGCCGATGTTCCCACGCATTATGGAGGCACGACGCGTGCCGCGGACAGGAAAGGGCGGTCCTACCATCGAGGGCATGACGGCCCCGCCGTTTCATCGCGGGCAGAGCGCGCCCTTCGTCTGGGAGGGCGTCGAGGTGCGCGCGTACAAGGAGCAGGACGGCACCTTCCGCTCGGTGACCCGGCAGGAGCTCACCGGTGCCGAGCACGGGCAGGGCACGTCGCTTCGCTACTTCGAGGTCGGACCCGGCGGGCATACGACGCTGGAACGGCACGAGCACACCCACGTGGTCGTCCCGATCCGTGGGCGCGGCAGCGCCCTGGTCGTGGACAGGGTGCTCCCGCTGGCGCTTCATGACCTGGTGTTCGTGCCGAGCTGGGGATGGCATCAGTTCCGCGCCGCGGACGACGAGCCGTTCGGCTTCTTGTGCGCCGTCGTGACGGTACGCGACCGGCCGGTGCTGCCGAGCGAGGCGGACCTCGAGGCGCTGCGCCGCGACCCGGAGATCGCGGCGTTCATCCGCTTCTGACTGCGGCGACCAGTCGCTCGGCGGCCCCGGCGGGGGTCGCCGCCGCGCCGCAGGTCACCCCCGACGAGGAAGAGGGTGTCCGGACCGTACGCGTCCAGCAGCTCCGGGGCGCGGTCGATGGTCATGCCCACCGGCTTCAACGCGGTCGCGAGCAGCGCACCCTCGGGCTCGCCGACCAGCGCCCGGATACCGGGCACGCCGAGCCTCGGCCCGGGCAGAACACCGGCGAGCGAGGCCGGCAGGGTGACGTCGACCAGGCGTACGCCGTCCTGGAGCGAGACGTTCCCCAGCAGCAGCACCAGCAGTTGCCCGAGCTCCCCGCCGGACAGGTCGGCGGGGTAGTCGACGGTCACCAGCGCGGGGCGTCCCGGCCGCTCCGCGACGGTACGGACGTGGGCCAGCGAATCCCGTACGGCGTTGGCCGGGGCCAGCTCGGTGGGCAGCTCGTGGCTTTGCTCGACCGCGACGAGCGCCGCCCGCCCGGCCGCGTCCTCCGCGGTGATCTCATAGACAGCCGTAATGACGTCACGCATGGAGCCATTCAACGCCGACCCCACTGGTGGTCACTCCTCGACGTCGACGTGAACCAGGTCGACGTTCATCCGGCCGGCGCCGCCGGTGCCCTGCACGCAGATCAGGATCGGCTGTGCGCTGTCGCCGGCCGTCACCGTTCCGGTGAAGTCGACGGTCTTCACCGTCGAGGCCGCCACGTTGGCGGTCAGCGGGGCGACCGTCCAGGTGCTGCCGTTGTCGGTCGACAACGCGGCCTGGCCGGCGTTGGTGGTGCCGTTGAAGACGTACCCGATGGTGACCTTGACGGTCGGGACGGTGATCGCGGCGCTGGATCGGGCCGGCACAGTCGCCGTCGCGACGAGCGCGGGTGCCGTGCAGCCGGAGGTGAGCACCGACGCCGTGGCCAGCGCGTACCGGTTGCCGTCGTTGGCCTGCAGCAACGCTGGGCTGACGGCGGTCGAGGACGGGGCCTGCCCGGTCCAGGCCGATCCGTTGAAGAAGCGGACCGTGCCGCCGGATCCGGCCGCCCAGTAGCTGCTGCCCGACCCGGCGAGGCCGGACAGGCTGCTGGTCGTTCCGGTGTCGGCACCGGCGGCCCAGGTTCCGGAGCCGGCGCAGTTGGCGGTGCAGCTCAGGAAGGTGCTGGAGCCGCCCGAGACCGGGTTGCCGACGGCGGCAGCGGCGTTCGGGCCGAGGGCGGCCACGGCGTAGAGGTCAGCGGTGGTGCCGGTGGCCTTCTTCGTGTATCCGGTGGTCATCGAGGTGGATACGTAGACGTTGCCGGCGGCACCCACGGCGACGACGGTGTCACCGCCGCTGTTCGCGTAGGACACGTCACGCATGTCGACGGTCGGCGCCCCGCTGGCGAAGGCCACGGTCGTGAACGGGGTGGTAACGCCGCACACGGGGTTGCCGCCGCCGCCGGTGAAGGAGCAACCGGCGATGACGCCGCCCGATCCGACGACGACCATGCTCTTCGCGGACTTGGCGGCGATGCCGTACAGCGTCGTAGCCGCCGTCGCGGGACTGACGGTGCCGGTCTGCCAGGTGGCGTAGTTGGAGTCGGTGGTGGAGCGCATCGTGCCGTTGGCGCCGACGACCACGACGTATCCGCCGCTCGTGTTCGCCGTGATGCCGTACAGCCCGGCGCTGGTCCCGGCATTGACGGCCGTCCAGGTCGCCGACGCTGAGACGCAGCTGCTGACGCACGTCAGTACCGTACCGGCGGCGCCTACTGCCCAGGCGCGGCCGGTACCGGAGGCGTCGAAGACGACCCGGTTGAGGTCGTTGCCGGTGGGCGAGGTGGCCATCTGCCAGGCGCCACTACCGGTGCACGCGCCGGGGCAGACCAGGATGCGACCCTTCCGGCCGACGGCGATGAGCCCGGTGCTGGAGTACGCCACCGAGGCGAGGGCGTCGGTGGGCAGGGTACGGTCCTCGGCGGCGGTGGGCGCGACGGACGCGGCGAGCCGGACGTTGGTCGGACCGGCCGTCCAGCCGCCGGTCGTGGAGCGGACCCGGTAGCTGTAGGTGGTGTTGAACGCCGCGCTGGTGTCGGTGAGCGTGCAGACGTGCGCGGCGTTGCACGCGCCGGCATAGGTCGGGGTCAGCACGGTCTGCCACGATGTCGAGCCGGCCGTCTGCCGTTCGACGACGTATCCGGCGGGGTTGAGCGTGCCGGTGCCGGTCAGCCCGTCGTTCCAGGTAAGAGTCACATTGCCGGCGTTGGCGGCGTTGTCCTGCAGATGGGCGGTCGCGGTCAGCGTGCCGGGCGCCTTGAGGACGCCGGCCGCGACGCTGTTGCCGGGATTGCGGGTGCCGGCGGTGAAGGCGGCGTACGCGATGGCGGGTACGAGGATCGTCGCGGTGCCCGCGGCGACGATGATGGATGCCCGTGATGTCAGCTTCATCTCTCCGCCGTCTCAGATCGCCGAAACCCAGTCGAATTCGGACTGCAGCCGAGTCGACTGGTAGGTGTTGATGTTGACTGCACTGCCTTTCGGGACATCCGGGAAGGCCACGGTGAACGTGAACACGTGCGTCTCCCCCTTGGCCCACTTCGGGCACGGATCCTTGCCGTTGCCGCTGGGGATCCCGCACAGGAGCAGGGGACTCGGCAGCGTCGGGAAGTTCTGATAGGCGCCGGCGTAGACGGCCTTCTTCAGGGCGGCGTCGTAGACCGTGAGTTGCGCCCAGGCGGCCAGGTTGGGCCGGCCCGCGGGTCCGGAGGTGAGGCCCGACTGCCAGACGGCGACGGTTTCCGGTGCCGATCCGGCATTCTTGACGGTGACCTGTCCGGACCGGGACTGTCCCGGCTGGAGGCCGACGATGGTGAAGATCGCCGTGCCGTCCAGGCTGTTGGACACCATCGGCTTTTTTTCCCCCCCCTTTGGCGCGGCCG
>Ga0081539_10000795_pt1 | contig 61261 bp, 49 predicted proteins | sample TabmetS4T2R2_FD_71023 | JGI IMG/M metagenome (GOLD analysis project Ga0081539, IMG submission 71023) | Tabebuia heterophylla rhizosphere microbial communities from the University of Puerto Rico - S4T2R2 | ecosystem: Host-associated > Plants > Roots > Rhizosphere ...
CAGGGTCCGAGCGAGGACTGATTTCCCGGCCGCAGCATCCGCGGCCGGCAGGCGGCATGCCGCTGGTCCAGTCGTCGGAGCGGCGCTCATGACTTGTTCTGATGAGTTGTGATGAATCATGAGCCAAAACTCACTTGCATTGATGAACCACGAAGGCTTGACGGCACTCACGAAGGGCACGAAGACCAAGATATCTTCGTGATCTTCGTATCTGTCGCGAAGCGACCTTCGTGGTTCGATCATCAACTGAAGTGAACTTCGGTCTAGCGCGATACAGCCGGTCACGAACTACAGAGACGCAGAGGACAGAGAGCCGCCGTCGAACAGCTGCAACTCGACGTCTACGGCGAGTTGATTGACGCGATGCACGTCGCCAGACGGCACGGCATTCCTTCGGACCTGCACGCATGGGCCGTCGAGCGCGCGCTGCTCGGTCATCTGGGGGAGGCGTGGCGCGATCCCGATCACGGAATTTGGGAAGTCCGCGGTCCGCGACGCCACTTCACGCATTCCAAAGTCATGGTGTGGGTCGCCTTCGACCGTGCGGTGAAAGCGGTCGAACGGTATCGACTCCCGGGCCCGGTCGATCGCTGGCGCGCGCTGCGCGACGAGGTGCACGAGGTCGTGTGCCGGGACGGCTTCAGCGCGAAACGAAACAGCTTCACACAGTACTTCGGCACGGATGAAGTCGACGCGAGCTTGTTGTTGATTCCACTGGTCGGGTTCCTGCCGGCCGGGGATCCGCGAATGTTCGGCACCGTGGCCGCCATCGAGCGAGACCTGCTGCACAACGGCTTCCTCCGTCGGTATTGCCCGCACGAGGAGGTAGACGGACTACCCGCGGGCGAAGGCGCCTTCTTGGCGTGCACGTTCTGGCTGGCGGACAACTACCAGCTGCAAGGACGGCACGACGACGCGGTTCGATTGTTCGAACGGCTCGTCGGCGTGGCGAACGACGTCGGTCTGATCTCGGAGGAGTACGACACCGTGGGCCGACGGGCGCTCGGCAACTTTCCGCAGGCGTTCTCGCAGGTGATGCTGATCAACACCGCACGCAACCTCGCGCGACGGCATGGACCTGCCGAGAGACGACACGACTAAACTGCCAACTTCCAACACTCTGATGGGGGCTGGAGGCGAATGCACACCGGCAACGCTCCTGCAGCATGGCTGATCGACCATGCCCACCTGCTTCCGGATTCAGGGACAGCAATCGACATCGCGTGCGGCCGTGGTCGTCACGCCTTGTGGCTGGCGGAGCGCGGTCTGACCGTTCGCGCGGTGGATCGCAACCCCGACGCAATCGCCGCGCTCGATGCTGAAACCAGACGGCGTGGGTTGCCGATACGCGCGGAGGTGCTGGATCTGGAAAGCGGCGAACCTGAGCTCGGACGTGAAACAGCTGATGTGATTGTGGTCGTGCACTATCTTCATCGCCCACTCTTCTCCGGGCTCATCAGTGCTCTGCGTCCCGGCGGGCTTCTTATCTACGAAACATTTACACACGCGCAGGCGAGACGCGGAAAACCAACGAACCCGGCTTTTCTCCTGGCACCTGGTGAACTGACACGGTTAGTGGCGCCGCTCGACATAATTGCCAGCAGAGAAGGCGTATTTGACGATCGCGATATCGCCTCCATCGTCGCGAGGAAACCTGGGTCGCCGGGTCGCTTGGTGGCTGGTTAGCGAGGTCAACGCTCCCCAAAGGGTTCGCCTCTTGCTTTCCGGCATCCGGAGGCACGCGCATGGCTGTTCCATTCGATCGGAACGACGTCAAGGACACGCCGACGGCAACCGAAGACTCAGCGGAACGCGGCTTCGTGCGCGAAACGAAACGCAACCCCGACCCGCGAAGCTACATGCACCTGGGCAAGTCCGACGCACTCGATCCGGACGATATTGGAGATGTCGGCGATGAGGGCAGGGGACACAGGGGCTGAAGTCCCGGTTCCGAGTTCCCGGTTCCAAGTTCCAGGGGTTCCGAGTTCGCGACGGTTCAGGGTTCCAGTTCCGGTTCGGCGCCGGAACATGGAACTCGGAACAGGAACCACGGGAACTCGGAACGTGGAACCAGGAACTTGGAACTGAGTTCTACGATGCGTCCAATGCCTTCTCAATCGACGCGGCATTGACGCGGAAGTGCGACGCGCTCCACACGACCTTGCCACCACGCACGATGATCGCCTGTGGCGTTTCGTGACGCACGCCCAGTCTGGTCGCGACGGCGTTCGACACGTCGCGATGCGTCTGCACCGTTACCACCGCATAGCGCGCGGGCCGCGCCGCAGTGCCAGCCGTGCCTCCGGCCGAATTCAGGTGATCGATCAGCTCATCGAGCGCTTCGGCGCTAATCCCGCAGGAGTGGCTGTGCTTGAACAGCAGCAGTGGCCGCTTTTCGGACTCGGCAATGAGTAGTTCGAGCTCGTCGATGCGGTGAACGTTCGTCAATGAGGGGTGCATTCCCTCTAGTGTAACAAGTCGCCTTTCGACACCATGCCTGATCAGACCCGTCCGGCTGTCATAAGACCCGTCATTAATTCACAGCCCGGCAACCTGTATGCAACGGGCGGCCACGCCTGACCTAGACGTCAGCAGCGTATGCGATCGATTGTCATTCTCCTCGCCATGGCCCTCCTCTGCATCGGCTGCGGCCGCTCACAACCTTCCGCGCTGGGCGGTTCGGGCGGTTCCGCGACGAACACGTCGGGCACGCCCGGTCAGAATCCGGCGCCCGATGACACTGGCGACTGGGTGAGGCCGGCCAAGGATTACGCCAGCACACGATTCAGTGCGCTCGATCAAATCACGGCCGATTCGGTGAAGCAGCTTGGCGTCAAGGGAACGTTCTCGACCGGATTCGTGCGCGGGCACGAAGCGGCGCCGCTGGTGGTGAACAACACGATGTACATCGTGACGCCGTTTCCCAACGTGGTGTACGCGCTGGATCTCACGCAGCCGGGAGCGCCGGTCAAGTGGTCGTACGACCCGAAACCGTTGGCAGCCGCGCAGGGGGTCGCCTGCTGCGACGTGGTCAACCGCGGCATGGCGTATTCCAATGGCGCCGTGTTCTTCAACACGCTCGACGGTCGAACGATTGCGCTCGAGGCGGCAACCGGAAAGGAGAAGTGGGTCGCCACGCTCGCCGACATCAACAAGGGCGAGACGATCACCATGGCGCCGCTGGTCGTGAAGGACAAGGTGCTGGTCGGCAACAGTGGCGGCGAGCTTGGCGTGCGCGGGTGGCTGACCGCGGTTGATGCCAACAGCGGCAACATCGCCTGGCGCGCGTATCACACCGGTCCCGATAACGATGTGCTCATCGGCCCTCGGTTCAAGCCGTTCTACAAATCGGATCAGGGCCGCGACCTGGGCATCCACTCCTGGCCTGGCGAAGCGTGGAAGAACGGGGGCGCTGGGGCGTGGGGGTGGATTTCCTACGATCCCGCGCTGAACTTGATCTACTACGGGACATCGAACCCCGGCCCGTGGAATTCCGAGCAGCGGCCGGGTGACAACAAGTGGAGCACGGGTCTGTTCGCGCGTGACGCCGACACCGGCCAGGCCGTCTGGTTCTATCAGTTCTCACCGCACGACCTGTGGGATTACGACGGCATCAACGAGCAGATTCTCGTCGACCTGCCGATCAACGGCGCGATGCGCAAGGTGCTGCTGCGGCCGGAACGCAACGGGTATCTGTACGTGATCGATCGCACCACCGGAGAGGTGCTCAGCGCCGATCCGTTCGTGCACATCACCTCGACCAAGGGCATCGATCTCAACACAGGTCGCCCGATCGAAAACGAGTCGCTGAAGCCAACGATGGGAACGGTTGTGCGCGATGTCTGCCCCGCGGCCCCAGGCGGAAAGGACTGGCAGCCGAGCGCCTACTCGCCGCAGACAGGTTTCCTCTACATCCCGGCGAACAACTTGTGCATGGACTTCGAGGCCGTGGAGGCGAATTACATCGCCGGGACCCCGTTTGTCGGCGCAAACGTGCGGATGTATGCCGGACCTGGCGGCAACCGTGGCGAATTCATCGCCTGGGATCCCGTCGGCCGCAAGAAAGTGTGGTCGATCAAGGAGTCGTTCCCGGTGTGGAGCGGCGTGGTGGTGACCGCCGGCGGCGTGGCGTTTTACGGAACGATGGACGGATGGTTCAAGGCGGTGAACGCCCGGACCGGCGAGCCTCTCTGGCGATTCAAGACCGGCTCCGGAATCATCAGTCAGCCGATCACGTATCGCGGGCCTGATGGCAAGCAGTACGTCGCGGTGCTCTCCGGCGTGGGCGGTTGGTCGGGTGCGATTGTCGCCGGCGAGCTCGATGCGCGTGACGCCACTGCGGCGCTCGGATTCGTCAACGCGATGACCGATCTGCCGAAGGCGAGCACCAAAGGCGGCACGCTCTACATCTTCGGCCTGCCATGAGTATCGCAATCGCCACGCTGTTGGCCTCGGTCCTGACGGCTGCGGCATTTGCCGCCTCGGTCGGCGGATCCGCGCTGCGCGTCTGCAGCGATCCGAACAATCTTCCGTTCTCGAACACACAGCGGGAAGGATTCGAAAACAGGATTGCCGACCTGCTGGCGCACGATCTCGGCGCGACGGTGAAATACACGTGGTGGGCGCAGCGGCGCGGCTTTCTCCGCAACACGCTCGAGGCCGGTCTCTGCGATGTCGTCATCGGCTATCCATCGCATGCCGATTCTGTGCTGACGACGGCGCCGTACTACCGTTCGACGTACGTGTTCGTCACGCGCCATGCCAGCAACCTGCGGATCCGCTCGTTCGACGAGCCGGCCCTGCGCACGATGCGGATCGGCGTGCAGCTGGTGGGAGACGATGGCGCCAATTCGCCGCCGGCGCACGCGCTGAGTCGTCGCGGAATCATCGGCAATCTGGTCGGCTACACGGTGTACGGCGACTACCGAACGAACAGCCCGCCGTCGTCGATCATTGCCGCTGTAGCGCGCGGTGACGTGGATGTCGCGGCCGTCTGGGGGCCGCTCGCTGGGTACTTCGCCGCTCGCCAGTCTGTGGCGCTCGATCTCGCTCCCGTGCGGCCGCAGCAGGATGGTCCGCTGCCGCAGGCCTTCGACATCTCCATGGCGGTCAGGAAGAGCGATCGCGCACGTCTCGATCGACTCAACGCGTTCCTCGTCCAACACCGCCGCGATGTCGATGCGATCCTCGCGCGTTATCACGTCCCCCGGGTCGACAGATGATGTGTATGGCCGAATCCAACCACGAAGATTGCTTCACAGACATCAAGTTGACGGAGGATCTGTTTTCTCTTCGTGACACTACCGCGCCAAACTTTGTTTTTTTGGCAAAGACTTCCTGGTGCGGTAGTGTCACCAGCAAACACTGGTTCGACCCAGCGCGGATGCGCTCTTTGGTTGCGGCGCAGCCGCGCTGGGATCTTCGCGTTGGCCGGCAGGCCTTCGTGGCGTGTGTTGTGTGCGTGTTGCTGGCGGCATGCGAGCGTGAGATGCGTCCGTTCCAGGACGTGTCCGCCGCCTCCGCGCGAACGCAGAAGCCGATTCTGAGCCCGCTGTCGCCGGGCGGTGAGCGTCCACCCGAGCCGCCGCTGAGCCCCTTTCAGCAAAACGCATGGGGCATCGCCGAGGGCAAGCGGTTGTTCGACGCCTACAACTGCTCGGGCTGCCATGCGCACGGCGGTGGCGGGATGGGTCCACCGCTGATGGACGCGAAGTGGATCTACGGCGATCGTCCGGCCAACATCTTCGAGACGATCGTCGAAGGGCGGCCGAACGGCATGCCGTCGTTCCGCAACAAAATACCCGACTCGCAGGTCTGGCAACTGGTTGCCTACGTACAGTCGATGAGCGGGCAGGTGCCGATTGACGCGCTGCCGAGCCGCGGCGACCACATGCGCTACAGCACGCCGGAGAACGCGCGCCGCGCGGAGCAGCCGGTGCAGACGGGGAAGCCATGAGCGGGGGCGCGCGGTTCGCCTGGCAACGAGCCGTTTGGGAGTTGGCCTCTTTGGAAGTTGCGAGTCTGGTTATTGCCGGCTGCTCCGGCAACCAGTCGATGTTCAACCCGCAAGGGCCGGCGGCGCGCAGCATCTCGTCGCTCGGCTGGACATTGCTGGCGATCTGCGGCGTCGTCTATTTGCTGGTCATGGTCGCCTTCTTTTGGGCATTGGCTCGACGGCGCCTCCCGAGCGACGACGCTCCCGAAACGACGCGTGCGCTGACTCGCAACGTCACGCTGGCGAGCATCGTCACGGTGCTGGTGCTGGTCGTCTTGAGCGTGGCCAGTGTCGTCGCCGGACGAGGACTGACGTCACCGAGCGGGCCGGGTGCGCTGCAGGTCGAGGTCACCGCGCATCAGTGGTGGTGGGACTTTCAGTACACAGACGTCACCCCCTCTGATTACGTGACCAGTCCCAACGAGCTGCACATTCCCGTCGGCGTGCCGGTCGTGCTGAAGGTCAGGTCGCGGGATGTCATTCACAGCTTCTGGGTGCCGAATCTTCACGGCAAGCGGGACTTGATTCCGGGGCAGATCACACATACCTGGATGCAGGCAGATCGGCCAGGTGTCTATCGCGGCCAATGCGCGGAGTTCTGCGGGCATCAGCACGCGCACATGGCATTTGTCGTCGTCGCGGAACCGATGGACGAGTTCCGCCAATGGATCGCGCATCAGCGACAGCCCGCCTCTGAACCAGCGACCGACGAGGAGCGACACGGTCGCGATGTGTTTCTGCAGTCGACGTGCGTGACGTGTCACACGGTCCGCGGCACCGATGCAGGCTCGCACGTCGGCCCCGAACTGACGCACGTGGGGAGCCGCCTCACCGTCGCGGCGGGAACGCTGCCGAACACGCGCGGCCATCTTTCCGGTTGGATTGCCAATCCACAAGCGATCAAGCCAGGCTCGCGCATGCCGCCGAACAGTCTTGCCGCCGCCGATCTGCAGGCCGTTCTCACCTACGTCCGGAGTCTTCGCTGATGCCCACGGAGGGGCCGCGCGCCCGGCCGGTCGAGCGACTGGAACGACCACTGGACGAGAACGCCGAAACCCGGCTCCACCGCGAGCTCGAACGCACGTGGTACGTTCCACGCGGCGTCGTCGGGTGGCTCTCCGTCGTCGATCACCGCACGGTCGGCAAGCGCTATATCGCGACCGCGTTTGGATTCTTCATCTTCGCCGGCATCCTTGCCGCGCTGATGCGCATCCAGCTCGCCGTTCCGGACAACCACTTCCTCGGTCCGGATCTCTACAACCAGATCTTCACCACGCACGGCACGATGATGATGTTCCTGTTTGCCGTGCCGGTCATGGAGGCGTTGGGCGTGTATCTGGTCCCGTTGATGGTTGGCGCCAGAAACATCGCGTTCCCGCGGCTCAACGCCTACAGCTATTACCTGTTTCTCTTCGGCGGCCTGATGCTGACGACGACGATGCTCGTGAACTCGGCGCCGGACGCAGGGTGGTTTTCCTACGTACCGCTGGCTGGTCCCGACTACACGCCAGGTAAGCGCAGCGACTTCTGGGCGCAGATGATCACGTTCACCGAAGTATCGGCGCTGGCGGTGGCCGTCGAGCTCGTGGCGACGATCTTCAAATGTCGCGCGCCGGGCATGACCTTGAATCGCCTTCCGCTGTTCGTCTGGTCGATGCTGGTCACCTCGTTCATGGTGATCTTCTCGATGCCGGCCGTGGTCACGTCGAGCACCTTCCTGTTGCTCGATCGCCTGGTCGGCACACATTTCTACAACCCGGCGGAAGGGGGCGATGCGCTCCTCTGGCAGCACCTGTTCTGGTTCTTCGGGCACCCCGAGGTTTACATCATCTTCGTGCCGGCGCTCGGCATCATCTCGTCGATCATCACGACGTTCACGCAGCGACCCGTATTCGGCTACACCGCGCTGGCGATGTCAGTCGTTACCACGGGGTTCCTTGGATTTGCCGTGTGGGTGCATCACATGTTCGCGACGGGTCTCCCGCAACTGGGCCTGTCGTACTTCACCGCGGCGAGCATCGTCATCTCCATTCCGACCGGTGTGCAGATCTTCTGCTGGATTGCGTCGTTGTGGCGCGGCCGCCCTCGGTACCCTGCGCCGATGCTGTTCGTGCTCGGGTTCTTCGCGATCTTCATTGTCGGCGGATTGTCTGGCGTGACACTGGCGTCGATTCCCTTCGACCTGCAAGTCCACGACACCTACTACGTCGTCGCGCATTTCCATTACGTGCTCATCGGCGGCGCGGTGTTTCCGCTGATCGGCGGGATCTACTACTGGTTCCCGAAGATGACCGGTCGAATGACGGACGACGCGCTGGGGAAGCTGAATTTCTGGGTGCTGTTCGTCGGGTTCAATCTGACCTTCTTTCCGATGCACATCCTCGGGTTCCAGGGGATGCCGCGGCGGATCTACACCTACCCATCGGAGATGGGCTGGGGCACGTTGAACCTGCTGGCGTCAGGTGGCGCGGTGCTGCTGGTCGTAGGGGGCGTGCTGTTCGTCTACAACGTGGTCCGCTCGTACGTGGCGGGCGAGGTCGCTGCCGACAATCCATGGAATGCGGACACGCTCGAATGGGGCACGGCCTCGCCGCCGCCTGTTTACAACTTCCTGCACATTCCGATTGTCGAGGGACGTAACGCGCTGTGGGACCGCAGCGTGGACGCGCCGGTGGTGACCGGGATTCGATCCGATTGTCGCGAGGTGCTGATCACCGAAGTGCTGGATGCGGCGCCAAGCAACAAGACCGAATTCCCCGGGCCGTCGATCTGGCCGTTCCTGGCCTCTGTGGTGACCACGGCATTCTTCATCGGCTCGATCTTCACGCCCTGGGCGCTGCCGGTCAGTGTCATCCCGATCGCGGTGACGCTGATTGGCTGGTTCTGGCCGAAGAGCCCGGAGAAGGACGCTCCCGGCGCAAGGAAGTCTACTGAGCTGCGGGAGGCGCGAGCATGAGCGCGCAACGCCGCGTGCTCGACGTGTCGATGCTGCCCGACACCGGGGACTTCGGCCACCGCGGGCTCGTGTGGTGGGGCACCGTCGGCTTCATGGTCATCGAAGGTTCGATGTTCGTGATGGTGCTCATCGTCTACTTCTACCTGCGCCTGAAGGTGGCGGAATGGCCGCCCAGCCTTCCGAATCCCGACGTCGGCGTCGGCACGGTCAATCTGCTGCTCGTGCTCGTGAGCCTGATCCCCAATGCACTGGCCAAGAAGGCCGCTGAGGAACAGCAGCTGTCGCGTACGCGACTGTGGATCGCCGTGCTTACGTGTATTGGTGTCGCCAACGTGATCCTCCGTGCGTTCGAGTACCCGGCATTGAACTGCCGCTGGGATGACAACGCCTACGCGTCGATCACCTGGCTGCTGCTCAGCCTGCATACGATTCACATCGTCACCGACGTTGTCGACAGCGCCGTCCTCGTGGTGCTGGTGTTTACCAGTCCGATGACACGCCGACGGTTCATCGATGTGAGCGAGAACTCGCTTTACTGGTACTTCATCGTTGCGTGGTGGGTTCCCATCTATCTCGTCGTTTACTGGGCACCTCGATGGCTGTGACTGAGACCGACTATTGGGATCACCGCGGCGCGATCGTGTTGTGGATCGCAGTGCTGCTTGCGCCGGCAGCCGGCGCCTTGGACATGTTCATCAGCTACGCATTGGTGAAGCCCGTGTGCGCGAACGGCACCAAGGCGTTGCTGACAGGGGTCTCGCTTGGCGCGCTGGCGGTCGTGTGTGTCGGTGGGTGGCTCGCGCGATGGTGTCTGGTCCGGTTGCCGGAAGCGTCCGAAGAAGGTGAACGCACCATCGATCGCAGTTACTTCATGGCCACAGGCGCGATCGTATTGAACGCGGTGATGGGACTGCTCATCGTCACCATCGCGGTGCACGACTTCATCCTCAGCCCATGCGAATGATCGCAGTGGCGGCGCTTTGGGTCGTGTTCCTCGCGCCGCTCGCTGCGCACGATGGCGAAGTCCACCGAACCGTGGGCGCATCATCCCAAGGCGGCGCGCTGTCGCCGTGGGACCTGGCAGCGATCGCGCTGCTGCTGGCGGTCGGCTGTCTGTACTTCGCGGGGACGAGAACGATGACCCGCCGCGGCGCCGTGCACCGACGGTGGGAGATCGTCCTGTTCTGGTGCGGCTGGACGGCGCTCCTCGCTGCGGTTCTGCCGCCGATTGACGCGATGGCCGTCGAGCTGTTCTCGGCACACATGGCGCAGCACGAGCTGATGATGCTGGTCGGCGCACCGCTGCTCATTGCTGGCCGGCCGCTGGCCGCGTGCCTGTGGGGCGTGCCGCAACGCTGGCGAGCGCTGGTGGCCGCACCACTCCAGTCCTCGCCGGCGACACGGACCTGGCGCTGGCTGACGACGCCGGTTGTCGCCTGGGCGCTGCACGGCCTGGCGATCTGGGTATGGCACGTGCCGGTGCTCTATGACTCCGCAGTCGCGCACGAAGGGATCCACGCCCTGCAACATGCGACATTCGTCGGCACCGCCGGGCTCTTCTGGTGGGGACTGATTTACGGCCGTTACGGCCGCGCGGGCTACGGGGCAGGCGTATTCTACGTTTTCACGACGGTCGTTCACACCGGCATTCTTGGCGCCGCGATGACGCTGTCGGGTATTCCGCTGTATCCCATTTACGCCGGGCCCGCGGCGGCGCGCGGAACGGACCTGCTGCAAGACCAGCAGCTTGCCGGTCTCATCATGTGGATCCCGGCAGGCGTCGTGCTCACGTTGTTCGGGCTCGCGCTGTTTGCTGCCTGGCTCGGCGAAGCGGAGCGGCGAAGCGGGGACCAGAGGCGCGGACCTGACGACGTCCGCGCAACCACGACCTAGCATCCGCGTCAGGCGGTCGAGGGAAACGAGACGTGCGGAGCTGGATTGCGATCGTCGCCTTATCAGTTTGCGGCGCGTGTACGGATGAACGCGCCAAGGAGATGGCGCGCAATCTGACCGGCGGCGATCCCGATCGCGGGCGCGTGCAGATTCACAACTACGGCTGCGACACGTGCCACACGATCCCGGGCGTAATGACGGCCACAGCGACCGTCGGGCCGCCGCTGACGCAGATCGGCCGACGCAGTTATCTTGCCGGACGGCTCGAGAACACACCCGAGAACATGTTCGAGTGGATCCGCCACCCGCGCCGCGTGGATGAGAAGACCGCCATGCCCGACACGGGAGTAACGGAGCGCGATGCGAGGGATATTGTCGCTTACCTGTATACCCTCAGGTGAATTTGAGGATGTTCGATTTGAGAATTTGAGGATTGATTTGTGCAAATACAATTGGCTCATTTGCGCAAGTCAATTTGATCAAATCTACTTGACCACATCGTCACATGTGCCGATGAACACATCAATTCTCGAATCCTTAAATCCTCAAATCGAACATTCAACGATTACGCATACCGTCTGACCATTTGGCCACAGAACTCCGCGAACTCGTTCACATTCTTCGGCGGTGACGTGTAATGCGGCCGGATGCCGGCGCTCTCCGGCGTGAAGCAGAACGTCAGATGGCACGGCGTATGTGGATGTCGGAACCGTACGCGCTTATCGAGAGGCGATGAACCTGCTCAGCGGGGCGCGTCCTGAGCCGCTCTATACTGCGCAACCTTGAGGGCGATCGTCCGCTGATCCATGTCGATGCGGCCGTTGAACCGCGCGCCGTCGGCAATGACGATGCGGTTGGCGCTGAGGCTGCCGTTGACGGTTGCCGTTGGCGCGAGCTCGATCCGTTCGCTGGCGACGATCGATCCCCGCACGTCCCCGTGCACGAACACCCGCGGCGCTCGAATGTCGGCCTTGATCGAAGCCGACTGCTCCACGGTCAGCGTTGCGTCGCGGACCTGCAGATAGCCCTCCAGCCGCCCCTGGACGACGACATCTTCGGTGGTGGTGAGCTCGCCGCTGAAGAGGGACGATGGTCCGATCGTGGTCATGCCGCTGCGTGGAATGGGGATGGGACGCGAGCAGTATACTGAAGGAACGCGCGCGCTCGCGGATGCTGCCGAGTGCGCGCGTCGTGGAACGGACGTCTCCGCAAAACGCCGGAGTGGTGAAACTGGCAGACGCGCCGGACTCAAAATCCGGTGGGGTTCACCCCCCGTGTGGGTTCGATTCCCACCTCCGGCACCAACCTTCCTTCTGAATCACGCACTTCGCGCCGCAGCAGTTGCACGGAGAATCATTGAGGCTCCCGAAAGCACTTGAAGGCTGCTGAGCTGTGATCCACACTCGGCCCATGTTGACGCCCTTCTTCAACCCACGATTCCGGTCTGCTCTGGCCGTGTCCCTGTTTGCTGCGTCCGCGTTCGTCATCGCGGTTCCTGCTCGCGCGGCAGCCGACGTGCCGCCGTATCTGGCTTGCGAACTCAGCATCGGCGAGCAGTGGCTCATCGTCATCGAAAACTTTGGCGGCGTTGCTGGGGCCGTGGACCATTGCCTGCACGATCTCAACGGCCACCCTCTCGGCCTCGTGCGATAGGCGAAACGGGCCCTCGCTGCCGCCACGCAGCCGAGTGGCAAGGAAACTCAGGCGGTCGGATATCCTCAGCGAACCACGCGCGATATACCATTGCCGCGTGGTCAACGTCACTGTTTCCGGCGATCGTGCGATCTTCGAGGTCGAGGGGCTGCACAAGCTGTGGTCGCTGCGCAGCCGTCTCGAGATCCCTCTCGCACACATTACCGATGTCGAGCACGAGCCGGAACAGGTCGGCCGGTGGTGGCACGGCTGGAAGCTGATGGGAACCGATATGCCCGGCCTGTTCGCCGCGGGCACGTTCTACTACCAGGGCGAGCTGGTGTTCTGGGACGTGCGTGATGTCGCGCGCACGATCACCGTGTCGCTCGCCGACGAGCGGTTCAAAAAACTGATCATCGAAGTCGAGGACCCGAGGGAAACGGTGACCCTGCTGCGTACGGCAGCGCAGCGCACGAGTCCGAGCTAGCGATCGCCGTGGGACGGCGAATGCCGCGGGATCGTGCATGAGCGTCGCTTGGTCGCCAATCCAGCCGCGCGTGCGATTTGCCAACCGGGGTATGCGACATCCAGCACTGTTGAGCTCGGAGCGACCGCGCGCCTGTGCGAGGGCAACGCTCGGGTAGAGCGCGGTCACGACGAGGCAGACTGCCAAAGGTCTCACGTGCGCGCATATTCTCTCGCGGGTTTCGAGACTTTGCCTCAATCCAGGCAGGTCTATACTTCAACGACTGGCTGTGCGACTCGCTCACGGCAGGGCTCATCACCTCGATGATCGGCAAGACGTTCTCCCAATACAGGATCCTCGACCGCCTTGGCGCCGGCGGGATGGGCGAAGTCTACGTTGCCGAGGATCAGTTGCTCGGGCGCAAGGTCGCGCTCAAGTTCCTCTCCGATGCGCTGGCGCAAGACGAAGCGGCCGCCGATCGCTTCCTGCGCGAGGCGCGGACCGCCTCGGCGCTCAATCATCCGCACATCTGCACCATTCATGAAATCGGCTACGCCGGCGGTCGCCCGTTCCTCGTCCTCGAGCTGCTCGAGGGGCGAACCCTCATCGAGGAAATTGACGGCAAGCCGCTGCCGCTCGACCGGCTGATTCAGTTCGGTATTCAGATCGCCGACGCGCTCGACGCCGCGCACGCGATTGGCATCGTCCACCGCGACATCAAGCCGGGGAACATCTTCGTCACCAGGCGCGGCGACATCAAGGTCCTTGACTTCGGCCTGGCCAAGCTCACCGTGCGCCAGACGTCCCATGTCGCGTCAACCGTCGCCCCGCACGAGCGCGAATTGACCGGCACCGGCATGACACTGGGGACTGTTGCCTACATGTCGCCAGAACAGGCGCGCGGCGAGGACGTGGATGTTCGCTCCGATCTCTTCTCGTTCGGCGTGGTGCTCTATCAGATGGCGACAGGTCGCAGTCCGTTCGGCGGCTCGACGACCGCGGTCCTGTTCGACCAGATCCTGAACCGGACACCAGCCCCGGCGGTCAGCGTGAACCCGGACGTGCCGCCCGACCTGGAGCGGATTCTTTCGAAGGCGCTCGAGAAGGATCGCGATCTGCGGTACGGCAGCGCCGCGGATATGCGCGCCGATCTGAAGCGACTACAGCGGGAACGGAACTCCGGGCGCGTGGCCGCGGCTACCGCAGCGACGAGTGTCGCCGAACGCGCGCCACGGCCCGGCCGAATGAAGCCCATCGCGCTGTCCGCCGCCGCGATCATCATCATCGCCGCTGCCGTCGGTTATTGGCGGTGGTCTGGCGGCGATCGGCGCATCGACTCGGTCGCCGTGCTGCCGTTTGTGAACGCCAGCGGCACGCCGGACACGGAGTATCTCAGCGACGGTATCACCGAGACCTTGATCAACGACCTGTCGCAGTTGCCCGGGGTCCGCGTCGCGGCGCGCAGTCTCGCGTTTCGGTACAAAGGGAAAGACGTCGACCCGCTGCAGGTCGGACGTGAGCTGAACGTGCGCGCCGTGATCACCGGACGGGTGGCCATGCGCGGCAACTCGCTCGTCATCCAGTCCGACGTGATGGACGTGTCGATGGCGTCACAGATCTGGGGCAACCGTTATACGCGCTCGCTCAGCGACCTGCTCGCGGTTCAGGACGATATTGCCGGCGAGATCGTGGACACGTTGAGCGTGCGGCTTACGGGTGAAGAAAAGAAACGCGCCACCAAACGCTACACCGACGATGCCGAGGCGTATCAGCTGTATCTGAAGGGCCGGTTCTACTGGAACCAGGGAACGATTGCCGGCTACAAGAAGTCGATCGAGTACCTGCAGCAGGCAATCGCCAAGGATCCCAATTACGCGCTCGCCTATGCCGGTCTGGCGGATTCGTCGCTGTTCCTCGGGTCGTTCTACGTCGAGGCCATTTCCGAGGCCAAGGCGGCAGCGCTCAAGGCAATCGAGCTCGATGCGTCACTTGCCGAAGCGCACGTCGCGCTCGGACACATCAAGCTGTGGCTCGACTGGGACTGGGCGGCGGCCGAACGCGAGTTCAAGCAGGGCATCGCACTCAACAGCGGCTCGGCGCTCGCGCACGACGAGTACGCGCTTTACCTCGCCGCGATGGGCCGCGTCGACGATGCGATTGCCGAAGCGAAGCGCGCGCAGGAACTCGACGCGCTGTCGCCGCGAATCAATACCGATCTCGGCTGGTGTCTGCTGTATGCCGGTCGTGCCCCCGAGGCGGCAGCGCAGTTCCGATCGACTCTGGAACTCGACGCCGATTACGTATCGGCGCGGTGGGGCCTCGGCGCTGCGTTGACGCGACAAGCATCGTACGACGCTGCGATCGCGGAGCTGACCCGGGCGGTCAGGCTATCGGAAGGCAGCCCGGTGTTGATTGGGCACCTCGGACTAGCGTACGGGCTCAGCGGCGCCCGCGCGGACGCGACGGCCAGGCTGTCGCAGTTGAATGGCCTGGCCGCGCGTGAATACGTGCCCTCATCTTCGCTCGCCCTCGTGCAGCTCGGGCTCGGACGCAAAGCCGACGCACTCGACTTGATGAACCGTGCCTACGACGAGCACGACTTCGGGCTGGTGTTTTTGCAGGTCGCGCCGTGGTTCGATCCTCTACGCAGCGATCCAGCGTTCCAGCGTCTGGCGGGCAGGATGCAGCTGCGAAGGGAAACTCCCTGACGATTCAATCTACGATTTGAAAATTTGAGGATTTGAGGATTGATCTGCGCATCTGTCAATTTGAGTATTTGTCCAAATACATTTGGCGATGTTCAGATGCCGACATGACTTGCCCAAATGCGCAAATGCTCCATTGATCAAATCAATTCTCAAATCCTCAAATCTTCAAATCCTCAAATTTTCAATGTGACCATTATCGATCCCGCAGAGGATACCCGGGCTCTCCCGGCAACTTGCCATCGACGCGCACGATCTTCAGCGCACGTGTCGCGGCGGGCGCATCGACGAAGGTGATCGCGCCCGGCGTGCGATTGGCGAGATCGATCGAAGCGTCCGCGGAATAGACAATCTTCGGCGCCACCGCCGTATCCGCGCGAAACACCTTCGCAATCCAGTGCTGGCGGAACTGCGCCTCGGTCATCTGGCAGACAATCTTCAGAATCACATCGCGTTCGTGCGCGACTGGCGCGCGCATGAGGAGGGTCAGGCGCACGCTGCCTGGCCAGAATTCCCGATCTCCCAGGACGATCCGCCGGACGTCGGCCGACGTCAGGTTGGCGACGGGCACGTCGGGATTGACCGCCACAGCCACGTCGACCGGCGCCTGCGCACCAACGCGCGCTCCTTCTACTGCATTGAGTGCGACGGCAAGAAACAGCGTCCAGGCTGCGAGGCGGCTGAACATGTCTCAGAACGTGAAGGCGACCTGCGCGAACCAGCCGTTGGCTCGCGGTCGACCGCTCTCACGCCGCCGGATACGGCCTTCAGTCTTGAGTGCGGCGTAGGCCGAGATGTCGTAGCGCACGCCAAACGTGGATCCGTCCAGCCGCGGAACACCGGCAAAGACCGGATCGGCGGCGTCGATCCCGATGTGCTCGAAACGGTAATACGGCTTCCACAACCGCGCGCTCGACGGCAGTCGATATGCGGCCTGGACGTAGTAGGCCACGTTCGACGTTGCCACAGATCCGCCAAGCTGCGTGTGTCGCACCTGCGCAATCTCGGCGATCACTTCCGGATCCTCGCGTTCCCAGACGGCATGCGCTGCGACGATGCGCTCGTTGAATTCGGGACGCGCAGTGACGCTCACGCGGTCGACGTAGAGCGAACCTCCAACCTGCAGCGCGAACAGCCGGTCGGGCCGCGTAAACAGGTTGAGCAGCCAGGCCGGCCGGTTGTTGTTGTCGCCCGCATCGCCGGCGCGGCTGATCACTGAACCGCGTCCGTTGCCAACGCCGCCGTGATAACCGATGTGCCACCCGCTGGCAGGCAGTGTCCCTTCCACCAATGCGCCAACGAAATGCACGGGAATGAAACGACCTCCGAACTGCACCATCTCCGGCCGGCCGATCGTCGTCTGCAGCCATTGGCCGTGATGGTAGGCGGTGTTCCACCAGTTGATCGGCGTGTGGTAGCGGCCGAACGACACCTTCAACTGATCGCTGCGATCGAAGCGGATGATCAGGCGCTCGACCTCGGTGTTGAACCCGGTAGCGGGTGGGTTGCCGGTGCCCGCATCGGCGCGTGGCGTGAATGACAACTCGCCGAACACGTTGGTGCGAGGCGACAGCGCGGACGCCAGATGCAGAACGAATTGCCCTTCACTGAACCCGCGCGCCCCTTCGGATCGGCGTTGTGCCGAGAAGTTGACGTCAGCAAATCCCGATACGCGAAGTGACGGGTACTGATTGGCCGACTCGGGGGCCGCTTCGGGATCCTGGCCGCGCGCAGCGGTGGCGGCGCCGACGATCAACGTGGCGACCATGATGGACCTGACGAAGATGCAGAATAAGCGACTGGTGTCGTGGGGGCGACTGGCGCGTGTCGACGTCATGGGCAACGAGCGTTCGGATTGTATCTGAGGTGAAGAAAGAGACAGTGTACGATCGGTCGCGCGACGTGACGATCCTGGTCCTCGAAGACGACACCGCGGTTCTCGAGCTGCTCCAGCGGCTGTTGACCATCCGCGGTCACATCGTGCTGGCGGCACGATCCGCGCAGGAAGCCGACGCGGCGATGGCGCAGCCCGTTGTCACTCCCGACGTGCTGCTCACCGACATCATGGTCGGCAGCGACAACGGCGTCGACTACGCCCGCCAGTTGAAGACGCGTCAACCGTCTATCAGTGTCATCTTCATGACCGGCCGGGCACACCGGGCCGCGACCGCTCTGCGCAGCGGCCTCGGCCCCGTGCTGCACAAGCCGTTTTCCGCCAACGAGCTGTTCAGGGCGCTCGACGGGTTGTCGCTTACACCATGAAGGATACCGATCGTCAGCTCCTGGTCGATCTGCGCCGCGCGCTCCTGCATCTGCACAAGACGCTGCTCGAGTGGGAGCGCACCGCGTACGAACGCGTCCACGGGCGAGCATCTCCGGCGGAGCTGCTCGAGGCGATCGTCACCGATCCACAGTTCGCCTGGCTGCGCCCCGTGTCGGAGTTGATCGTGCGGATCGACGAGGGGCTGGAGATCGACGCGCTGGAAGGGCCGGAGATCGACGTCGACTGGATCGTGGCCCAGACGCGAACCTACATCTCACCCGACGAGAGCGGCACGCCGTACGCGCAGCGCTACCACGCGGCGCTGCAGGAACACCCTGATGCCGTGTTCGCGCACCGCGCGGTGACGAACATCTTGAAGGCGGCGGGGAAGTAAAAAATCCCAAATCCCAAATCCCAAATCCCAAGCCCGAATTGAGTCGGGATGTGGGATTTGGTGATTGGGATTTGGGATTGACAGTCGTCAGAAATCAAATTGCGCGCTGATCTTGAAGAAGCGCGGCTGCAGGATCGACGTCGGCACCTGCCATGTGTTGCCGGTGGCGCCGACGACGAAGTTGTTGTTCAACGTCAGAATCGTGTTCGAGTTCGTCGCGTTGTAGATGTCGAGACTGACCATTGTCCTGGCCGTCGCGAAGCGCAGAATTTTGGCGAACCGCAGGTCCAACTGGTTCAGGCCGTCACCGTAGAGACTGCCTGGCGTGACCAGATTGACGGTCGCGAAGGCCGCGTTGCCGGGAAGCGGCCGGCCGAGCGAAGGCTGCGTCACCGCGTTGGTGGCGTTGTAGTTGGCCTGGATCTCCGGACCGGGCAGGTACTGATACGTGCCGGATACCTGGACGGCAATCTTGGGCACCGTGTACGACGCGAGGCCCTTCACCTGTGTCTGCCAGATGGTGGAGAAGTGGCAGTACGGCGCGTAGCCGCCGGCGCTTGGCGGCGTCGTCCCTGACAGCGTCCAGTTCGGCGAGAAGTTGAACGTCGCCTCCGGCACGTCGTCGACGATGTCGCATATGTCGCGCGAGGTACGGCCGGTGCTGGTGCCGCCCTGGAGGAAGACGCCGTTCGCCAGCCGGGCGTTGGCGCTGACATCGACGCCATTCCAGTGCTCGATCTGCTTGCCGTACTTCCTCGAGAGGGTCGTCAGATTATCAACCTGCCCAACTTTCTCGTTCTTCAGCGCGAGGAATCCATTGACCGTGTACCCGCCGCCGTTGGGCAGCCGCGGGTCCGACGGGGCGGGAACGCTGAACCTGTCGAAATCACCGGGACCGACCCGGAGGTTGTCGTTGACGGGGAAGTTGCCATACCAGCGGCGGAAGTAACCGACGTCGACCGACACACGAGGGATGACCTCGTGCTGAACGGCAGCGGAAACTTCCCAGTTGAAGAACCGATTGCCCCACCCGGTCAGCAGCTCCGGGTCGAACCGCGTGGCGATGTTCGGAGTGCCGAAGTTCGCATCGTTGAAGGCGCCGCACAAGTCGCCGCCCGACGCAGTGTTGTCCTGCAGCCGTGGGTCGAGCAGATTGCAGTCGGGAACGTAGTTGCGGTTCCCGTCGATCCACGCGCGATTGACCGAGTCGGTCACCGCATTGATTGGGTTGGGGTTGCCGGTGATCAGGCCGGTCGTGCCGAGGCCCTGCAGGTACTTGTTCAGGCTCGCTTTCAACGCCGTTCTTCCGTTGCCGAACAAGTCATACGCCAGCTGGAGTCTCGGCGTGATGTCCTGCAGGTTCGCGTTCTTAATCCTGGGGAACGTGAAGTTGCGGGTAGGAGTGAAGGTCGTCGGACCCAGCTCCTGTTCGGGGAAACTGTTGATGTAGTGGTCGTAGCGGATGCCGCCCGATGCCGTGATTCTGCCGATCGTCCATTTGTCCTGGGCGAACAGGCCGAAATCGTGATCGACGTTGATCTTCTGGAAGGTCGGCAGGGCGCGCATCGTGATCTGGTTGGGCACGCCGTTGGTGAAGCGATACTGCAGGTTGTTCGTCAGGTACAGGTAATTGGAGTGACGGCCGATCGCATCGTTGGCCCCGATCTTCACCGCGTGTGAACCGGTGATGTAGGACACGTTGGCGCGCCAGTGGAAGTTCTGGTTGAACGAATTGTTGTAGTTCCCGGTCGCGCGTGCACGATAGGCGAGGTTCGGGATCACGCCCAGACCCGGCACGTTGGCGGCTGTGTCGAGCACGCCGATCATGCGCGGATCCAGCACGAGCCCTTTTTCCTGCAGGTGCATGTTGCCCCAGCGCTCGACGCGGTGAATGCCGCTGACTTCGATCAGCACCTTGTTGGTGACCGGCGACGTCCAGTCGAGCAGCACGACGCGCTGTGTCGGAAATCGGCGGTCGCGGCCCGCCTCAATCGTCAGGATGTTGGCGCCCTGCGGCCCGAGCTCGTCGTGACAGGCGCAGAAGTCCTGCTGCGTGTAGGTCACGCCCAGCTTGTTCTTCGGGGTCACCTGGAACGTGAAGCGGCCCTGCGCGTCCAGCCACGTCTTCTCGATCGACGCCGGCTGCGACAGGTCGGGGTCGTAGGTCCACTTGCTCGGATCATTGACGTTCTTGTTCGCGAAGATCCCGGGTGCGAACAGGTACGCACCCTGATAGCGACCACTGAGGTAGAACCAGATCCTGTCTTTCTTGATTGGCCCGCCAAATCCGGGATTGAAGTCCCAGTTCTTGTCGATCGTCCCGGCATTGGCGAGCGCTGGGTTGCGTGCCAGCAGCTTGCTGTCGACGTTGGTCGTCTGCATCGCGTCGTTGGCAAAGTTGGCGGCGAAGCTGCCATGAAACTGGTTGCCGCCTTCACGCGCGATGAAGTTGATGCGCACGCCTCCGGTGGCGAGGTCCGCCGACACCGAGGCGGTATCGAACACGATCTCCTGCAAGCCGGTGGCGTTGGGGATCGCGCCACCGCCCCACCCGCCGCCAATCATCGAGCTGAGCGACACGCCGTTCATCATGAAGCGCTGGTCTTCGGTCTTGCCGCCGTGCGCGACGAGCGCGCGCGTCTCGGGGCCAAGAGCGCCGCCGACGTCCTGCGACGCGAGACCGCCGGTGGAGATCGAGACGCCAGGAATGAGCACGCCGAGCGCGAACATGTTGCGGCCGGTCGGCAGCGTGCTGATGACCTCCTGATCCATCACCCGCTCGCGCGTCGAGCTCTGAACGTCGACGATCGGCGCCTCGCCGCTGACCGTAATCGTCTCCTCGAGCGCGCCGACCCTCAGTTCGGCGTCGACAGACGCGGTGAACGAGCCGGTGAGCTCGATGCCTTCGCGTTTAACCGTGTTGAATCCGGTCAGTGAGAACGTGACCGTATAAGTGCCGGGACGAAGCTCGGTGATCCGATAGGTGCCGGACCCGTCGGTCACCGCGGTACGAACCTTTTCGAGAAGCGCCGGCGAAGACGCTTCGACGCTCACGCCGGGCAGCACCGCGCCCGACGTGTCTTTCACGACTCCCGTGATTGACGCCTGCGCGAACGCGATGGCCGGCAGCATGGTCAGCCACACAACCAGCCATGTCAGTCTTCGCGTTGTTACTCCAGCGAAACTTCTTGGCTGGTTGTCAGTGTCTCTGGCCGCGCTTCGCGCGGCGAGGACCGCTCTGCGGTCGAAGGTCCGACGTACGAAACGTGCGCTTGTGGCCGCAGAGCGGTCCGGGGCGCCAGTTCGGACGAGTGCACGCATGCTCTTCCTCCCTATGGGGTGTCGGGGAATCACGCCCTGGTGGCGATGGCGATGTTGCGCCTGCTTGAGCTTTTATTCAATCCCCGATATACCGGGAGATTATTGCTCAGCCCGGGCGTACTCGACCCGTCAAAAAACGCGCAATCCTTGGTTTTGGCTCGGCCGCCTCGATCATCACCACCCCGAACAATCAGGGCGTAGCAACGTGCTACGGTAACATCGGCGCCGTGATCGCGAAATTCGTGGCGCTGGTCGCCCTCACTTTCGCTGCCAGCGTAAGCGTTACCCCTTTGGCTGGTCGTCAGCGCCCATCGTCTCCGCCGCCTGCGCCCTTCGTCGAGGTCACCGAGGAGTCCGGCGTTCAGTTCGTTCACATCAACGGAGCCGACGGCCGACTGCTGCTGCCCGAGGTCATCGGGTCCGGTGGCGCCCTGTTCGATTTCGACAATGACGGCGACCTGGATCTCTTCCTGGTTCAAGGGGGTCCGCTCGGCAAAGCCGGTGCATCAGCGACCAGTCGACTTTTCCGCAACGACCTGACGCGCGGCGACGCACGCTCGCTTCACTTCACGGACGTGACCGAACGCAGCGGCGCCGGCATCGTCGGCTATGGAATGGGCGTCGCGACCGGCGACATCGACAACGACGGGTGGATCGATCTCTACGTGACCGCGCTCGGCTCGAATCACATGCTGCGCAACAACGGCGACGGCACCTTCACCGACATCACCGCCAAGAGTCGGACTGACGATCCGCGATGGAGTACGAGCGCGACGTTTTTCGATTACGACAACGACGGCCGCCTGGATCTCTACGTCGCCAACTACGTCCGCTTCAGCGCCGAGATGAAGCGAGACTGCTACTCGCCGGCGTCCGCACGCGATTACTGCAATCCTGTTGTATACGACCCTGTGCCGGACAGTCTGTTCCACAACGAGGGGAACGGGGTGTTTTCAGACGTGTCGGCTCGCTCGGGCATCGCCCGGGCGCCGGCGCGCGGCCTCGGCGTGGTCGCGGCGGATTTCAACGGCGACGGGTGGACCGATCTCTATGTCGCCAACGATGGCGACGCGAACCAGTTGTGGATCAATAAGACCCATTCGACTTCGCTCGGGGCAAGTGGGTCCTCCAGCTTCGAAGACGACGCGCTCCTGAGAGGTGTGGCAGTCGACCGCAGCGGAAGGGCGCAGGGCAGCATGGGAATCGACTTCGCCGACGTGGATGCGGATGGCGACGAAGACCTGTTCGTCACCAATCTCGACAACGAGGCGAACACGTTTTATCGAAATCAGGGGCGCGGTGTGTTCGAGGATCGCACCTCGGAAGCGGGCCTCTTTCGGCTGGGATTCACCGGCTTCGGCACGCGATTCATCGATTACGACAATGACGGCTGGCTCGATCTGGTCGTGGTCAACGGCGCGGTGAGGCAGTTAGGCACGCAAGTCCGCAAGGGTGACCGGTACCCACTTCGACAGCGCAGCCTGCTATTCCACAACGAGAGTGGCCGTCGCTTTGTTGACGCGACCGATGCCGCAGGCGACGCGTTTGTTCCGTTGCAAGTCGCCCGCGGTCTGATCGCCGGTGATCTCGACAACGACGGCGACATCGATCTGGTCGTTGCCAACAACAACGGTGGTGCGCGCGTGCTGCGCAACGACGTCGGCAGTCATCGCCACTGGCTCGGCATCCGCGCCATCGAGGGGCGCTATCGACGCGATGCCCTGCAGGGGCGTGTGATATTGACGCGCCGCCCCTCGACGTCAGCCGGCCCGGGGACCGGACACGACGCCGTGCGACGCATTCACACTGACGGCAGCTACTGCAGCGCCAGCGATTCGCGTATCGTCTTCGGTCTCGCTGACGATGGATCGCCGCGGACCGTGCGCGTCGAATGGCCCGGTGGCGGAGTCGAGGAGTTCCCGAACCTGTCGGTGGATCGATACTGGATCCTCGAGCGCGGCAAACCGGCACGTGTGCAGTGATAGTCAATGACGGATGACAGAGACACAGAGGACACAGAGTTCTCTCTGGTCTTCAAGCGGAGAATCGTTGTCAGCTTCGCGATCGGACTCGCGTGCGTCTTGTCTGTTCCTTGGGGTTTGGCATTTGGGATTTGGGATGTGGGATTTGACGTCCGCGCGGCCGAGCCACCGCAGATCATAGAGGCGCGGCGTTCTGATCTCATTGCCGTCCCGCTGCCGCGGATGACGGACTTCGAACCGGCGGTTCAGGATCATCTTCGCCAGGCGAGCGATGCGCTCGCCAGTGTCGTCGCACGCGGCCGTGGCGGAGGCGCGCTCGCGATCGCCTACGGTGAGTTGGCGCGAGTCTTCCACGCCTACGAGCTGTTCGAGTCGGCGGAACCTGCATATCGCAACGCGGCGCGGCTTGCCGCCGGCGTCCCGACGTGGCGGTACTTACTCGGGTACCTGTATCAGCAGGCCGGCCGCCTGCCAGAAGCCGCCGAGCAGTTCGAGGCGGCGATCCGGCTGCAGCCGGACTGGCGGACGACGGCCGTGCGTCTGGGCGAGGTCTACCTGCAGCTGAATCGTCTGCACGATGCGCGCGACCAGTTTCGATCGGCCGTTGGCACCTTTCCCGCCGTCGCACGCAATGGTCTCGGTGAGATCGCGCTGCGCGAGAACCGCTACGGGGAAGCGATCGATCACTTTCGCGCCGTGCTCGAGCGTGTCCCGACCGCGACAGCGGTCCACTACTCGCTCGCGATGGCGTACCGTGGTGCCGGCCGGCTGGACGACGCTCGTGCGCAGCTGGAACGTCGTGGAAGGGGAACTGTCAGGATGGCCGATCCTGTCATCGATGGTCTGCAGGCGCTCGTGCGCGGTGAGCGGCTCCTGGTAATCCAGGGTCGGAGACTGTACGACGCCGGCCAGTTCGAGCCAGCGGCTGACGCGTTCCGCCGCGCGCTGGATGCATCGCCGACCAGCGCCGCGGCGCGCGGCAATCTCGGGCTGGCGCTGTCGCAGCTCGGTCGGATCGACGAAGCCGTCGCTCATCTTCAGCGCGCGTTTGCCGAGGCGCCCGATGACGTTGCGATCCGCAGCACGCTGGTCCGTGATCTCCTGCGCCTCGGGCGATACGACGACGCGATCGCGGTGCTACGACGAGTGACCGCGCTCGATCCCGGTCACGAGGAGAGCATCGTCAGCCTGGCGATTCTCCTCTCCAACCGAGGGCGGTTTGGCGAGGCGATCGCGGTTCTGGAGCAGGCGCTGCAGCAGAACGCGGACGGCACCGCAACGGTCACCACGTTGGCACGTCTGCTGGCATCGTCGCCGGATCGCTCGCTGCGCGACGGCGCTCGTGCCTTGACGCTGGCAATGCGTGTCTACGACGCGAGTCGGACAGGCGTCGATGCGGAAACGGTGGCCCTGGCTCTCGCCGAGCTGGGTCGCTGCGCTGACGCGCGAGAGTGGATGCAGCGTGCGGTTGCGGCGGCCGACCAGGACGCTGACGCGGCTGAACGAGCGCGATTACGAAGCGAGCTCGCCGCGTACGACGGAGACCACTGTCGGCGTCCTTAGAGCGGGAATCCGTAAATCCCAAATCCCAAATCCCAAATCCCAAATCCCAAATCCCAAGCTCCAACCTGACGATCTTCGTTGGGATTTGGGATTTGGTCATTGGGATTGGGGTTTTGTCACGCGTCAGAAGTCAAATTGCGCGCTGATCTTGAACAGGCGCGGCAGCAGAATCGACTGTGGCGTCTGCCACGCCGCTCCGTACGTGGCGTTCTCGGTGATCACCGCGTTCGAGTTGGTCACGTTGTAGAAGTCGAAGTTGACGCTCGTCCTGGTTCCTTCCAGTCGGAACAGCTTCGAGACGCGGAAGTCGATCTGGTTCAGGCGTTCGATGAACACCTGACCCGCCGGCACGATGTTGAAGGCCCGGAATGGCGACAGGCTGGTGAAGCCCGGGCCGATTGTCGTGTTGCCGACAGTGCAGAGTCCCGGAATCAGGAAACTCGCGCAGACGTTCGCGTTCGCCGCCAACTGTGCCCCGGGCTGATTCTGGAACGTACCGCTGACCTGTACGTCGATTTTCGGAATCGTGTACGCGGCCAGCCCCTGGAAGCGGGTACGCCAGCCGTTGTTCTGCAGGCAGCGCTCGAGTGGCCTGGCGGCGAAGGCGAAGAACCGGTTGGGCGTTCCGAAGAACGTATGCAGCAGTTCGGGCGCCTGGGCGACTGCTCCGCAATCGTCGGTGACCTGGCGACCCGTCCCCATTCCGCCCTGCACGCGCAGGCTGTTCTGCATGCGAGCGTTGATGGTCACGTTGATGCCGTCGAAGTGCTCGCTGACATCGCCAACGTTTTCTGCGAGCGTGACGAAGAGATCCTGAGGCGGAACGCCCGTTCGGAGATCGAAGCCGGTGAGCGTGTATCCGCCGCCGTCCGGCAGCCGCGGGTCGGAGGGGGCGGTGAAAGTAAACTTGTTGTAATCGCTCGCCTTCACGGCGCGATCGTCGGCGACGCGGAGATTGCCATACCAGCGACGGGCGTACTGCACTTCGACGCCGAGTCGAGGCAGGATTTCCTGCTGCACGCTGCCGGTGAACTCCCAGTTGAACCCACGTTTGCCCCAGCCCCGCATCAAGTCGGGGTCGTAGGTCAAGCCCGGGGTTGTGGTCCCGAAGGTTGCGGCGTTAGTCAGCGCTCCGCACTCGCCATTGGCGGCGTAGTTGTTCAGATCGCAATCCGGACGGAAGTTGCCGTTCGCGTCGGCCCATGTGCGCGTGTCGGTCGTCAACAGCCGTCGGATCGGACTGGGAAGATCGCTCACGTTGTCGGCCGCCGCGAATCCACCCGTGGTGCCCAGCCCTTCGAGGTACTTGTTCAGAGTGACTTTCACCGCGGTTTTTCCGTTGCCGAACACGTCGTAGGTCGCACCGAGCTTCGGGGTGACGTCCTTCCAGTTCAAGTTGTCAAGCTTGGGGAACTGCGCGTTCAGCGGATGACCGAAAAACGTCCCGGAGATCCCCTGCTCAGGGAAGCTGTTGACGAACTGGTCGAAGCGGATCCCTCCGGACAGCGTCCAGCGACTGACCGTCCATCGATCCTGCGCAAAGATGCCGAGGTCGCGATTGACGTTCACCTTCACCGTGCGTGGAACGATGCGGTAAGTCAGTCCGCTCGGGATGCCCCCGGCGAAGGTATACGCGATTGGTGATGCGGGATCGGAATAGGTGGTGTTCTCGTGGTGCCCGTAGGCGTTGTTGAACCCCACTTTGACGTTGTGCGTGCCGGTGATGTACGACACCGCCGCGCGATAGTGGATGTTCCAGTTCCACGAGTTGTTGAACTCTGCCGCCGACCGGTACGTCAAGCTGCCGCCCGTCACCGGGTTGGGGTTGTCGGTCACGGAAATGACGCCTGACGGGAGGTTGGCCGGTGCGCCCTGCTTGCCCTCCCGCAGATGCATGCCGCCCCACCGCTCGACACGATGGATGCCGCTCGCTTCCAACAGCAGCCGGTTGCTGACCGGGCTGCTCCAGTCCATCGTGACGAAGCGCTGCAGCGGGAAGCGACGATCCGCCCCCGCCTCGGGGGCAGTGGTAGCGGACACGCCCGTTTCGCACGCACAGAACCGCTCGAAGTCCGCCGTGGCGCCAATCTTGTTCTTCGGATTGACCTGCCAGGTCACGCGTCCCTGGCCGATCTGCTGATCCTGGTGGAGGATGGCCTGCCGACTGAGGTCGCGCGCGTAGGCGAAAGAATTGGCGTTGTTCAGATTCGCGTTGTGGAACATGCCGGCGACGAAGTTATCGGCATAGAGATAGCGCGCCGAGACAAAGAACCACGCCTTGTCGCGACGGAGCGGGCCGCCGATGCCGGGGTTGAAATCGCCGTTTCCCTTGATCTTGTTGGGAGCCGCGAGGCCGCGCTTCTGGACGTCGGTACCTGTGTAGTTATCGGCAGCAAAGCTCTCGTTGGCAAAGCTGCCGAAGATCGTCCCCTCGAACCTGTTGCCGCCATCACGCGGGATGAAGTTGATGCGCACGCCGCCGGTGGCCGCCTGCGCGTCGACACCGGAAACGTCAATCGCGAATTCAGCCGTCCCGGTGGCATTCGGCACGGCGCCGCCGCCCCACCCGCCGGCGATCATCGAGCTGAGGGCCACGCCGTTGACCATCATGCGCTGGTCCGCGGTGCGGCCGCCGTTGGCCTCGAGCGACGCCACTTCCTGAACCACTGACCCGCCGACGTCCTGGCTCATGAACGCGCCCTTGACGACGCCTGGGATCAGCACGCCGAGTGTGAACGGCGTTCGCGAGCTGGGCACAGCCGATACGACCGCTTGATCGAGCACCGACTGGCGCGTCGTTGATTGCAGATCGACGATAGGTGTTGCGCCGGTAACGGTGACCGATTCCTCGATGGCCCCCACCGACAGGTCGGCATTGATCGTCGTGATGTTGGTGCCGCTCAGCTCCACGCCCTGGCGGACGACGGTCTTGAATCCGGCGAGGGTGAAGGTGACGGTGTACGGTCCCGGCCGCAGGTCCGCGATCGTGTAGCGGCCCTCGCTGTCAGTCACGGTGGTGCGCGACTTCTCGATCAGCACAGGGCTGGTGGCTTCGACGTTGACGCCTGGCAGTACCGCGCCCGACGTATCTCTCACGAGCCCGGAGAGTGTCGCCTGCGCGTGAGCCGCAGTCGACACCAGCAGCAAGATCCCGATCGCCGTCAGACCTCTGACGATTGCACGCATGCTCAAACCTCCGATTCGAGTCGACCCGGTGCAGTACGAAGAGACAAGTGCGGCAGAGAACGAATTAGTGGCAGCGCGCCTCGCGGGGACGCGCTCGTATAAATGCGCTCGGCGAGCAAGCCGCCGTGATGCTGTATGACCGATGCGCGAGATGGTGCCGTCAGCGTCGTGCATTGTCAAGACCGCTGCACGTGGAGCGATGCCGATCCGGTATGCGTCGCGACGCGTCTGGTATGGGACAGATCGCTTGCATGCAGAACAACTCAGTTCGCGACTACGGCTGCCGTAGGGCGGTTGGAGGGCCGCGCTGATTTGCCTGGGTGGCAAAGACCGCCGTTACCGGCTCCAACGAAAGTGTTGCATGCAGACGCATTGGAGCGTCGCACGGCACAGCCGTTCAATCGTGGCAATATGCACTCTCGATACTGATGCGTACACACGGTGTCCGATGCGTGCTTCTCGCTGGCCCGACGGCCGCGTTCGTGTTGGTGGCTTCGCCGGCGACTGGTCAGCCTGGTCCGCCTTCATACCGTCAGACCGTTGTTGTCACCGCCGCCGCTACGCCGGTCGAGCTCGGGACCGTGACGCGATCGCTGACCGTCATCACCCGTGAGGAGATCGAGGCACTGCCGGTGCGCACTGTCGCCGACGTGCTGCGGCTCGCCGCCTCCGTCGACGTTCGTGCCCGCGGCGAGCACGGCATTCAGAGCGACTTCTCAGTTCGCGGGGCGAGCTTCGGACAGATGCTCGTGCTCGTCGACGGCGTGCGCCTGAACGACGCCCAGTCCGGGCATCACAACGGCGACATTCCCGTCCCGCTCGACGACGTCGATCGGATCGAGATCCTGTATGGGGCGGGGTCGTCGCTGTTCGGAGCCGATGCGTTTGGCGGGACCGTGAACGTGATCACCCGCCGCGCCGCCGCGAAGCCCTCGCTCGCGGTGGAGGGCGGAAGTGTGCACCGTGCAGGCGCCGAACGGCATCGTGCGTTCGGCTACGTCGCGTCACATGGGGACGCCGCGTTCCAACGCGGTCCGCTGCTGCAGACGATTGCCGGATCGGCCGAGCGATCATCCGGCTTCATGTACGACCGCGACTTCAGGTCCGCGGCGATTCGCGCGCGGACGGCGATCGGCCGCTCCAGCGTCTCCCTGGCGGTACTCGACAAGGAATTTGGCGCCAACAATTTCTATGGCGGCAACCGGCCGTCGCGCGAATGGACCAACCAGACGCTCCTGACTGCCGATCGTTCATTTCGTGCTCGCGCCGGCTGGAGTCTCGGCGCTCGCGCGTCATATCGAACGCACGGCGATCACTTCGTCTTCGACCAGCTGAACCCCGCGCTGTCGGACAATCGTCATCGCACCCACGAAGTGCTCGGCGCGTTCACGGCATCGCGGGCGCTTGGCACGAACGCCTCGTTGACCGCTGGCGCAGAGGGGGGCGGCGACTGGATTCGCTCCTCGAATCTCGGCGACCACGACCGCGGCCGCGTGAGCGCGTTCGGCGAATGGCGGCAGACGGTCGCGCGTCGTATGCAGCTCGACGCCAGCATGCGGGCCGATCGATACAGCGACTTCGGCACGTCGTGGAGCCCGTCGCTTGGTGCCGGGTGGTGGCCGAGGTCGCGGCTGCGCCTGCGTGCCTCCGCCGGGCGCGCGTTCCGCGTGCCGACGTTCACCGAGCGCTATTACTCCGATCCCGCCAACCTTGCTCGCCCGGAGGTCGGGCCTGAAACGGCGTGGGCCGGCGAGGGAGGAGCCGACGTCTTTCTCGCGAATGGGTGGATGGCGCAGGCAACGGTCTTTGGCCGTGCCGATCGCGACGTCATCGATTGGCTCCGCGCGACGCCGGCGGAGCGTTGGCGGACCTACAACGTGCGAGACGTCAGCACCAAAGGCGTGGCGCTCGCGCTCCGCCGCAGCTTTGCCCGCGGGGCGTTCGCGCAGATCGAATACACCGGCATCGATCTGGACGCCGCCGCCGTCAATCAGCTGTCGAAATACCTGCTCGATTACGCGCCGCGTTCCTTCATCGCGTCGGGATCGCTGCCGGTGGCCGGTGGCGTGCGCGTCGCGCCGCGCATGGAATACCGTCGCCGCACGCGATCGAGCGGCACGAGCCAGTATGTGGTCCTCGACCTGCGCGTTGCTCGTCGCGTCGGATCGATGTTCGATGTGCTGGTGGATGGGACCAATCTGCTGGACCGGCGCTATGAGGAGATCGCCGGGGTCGAAATGCCGGGAGCAGCGATGACGGTATCGATCTCCGTGCAGCAACGATAGCGGTGAACTCGCCGCGACATCCGCGACGACACACCGAGGCGCCGAGACACCGACGTACAAAATGCGATCGGCCTCTGTGCCTCAGTGCCTCGGTGTGTCGTGGCGGGTGAAGAATGCTGCAATAGAGCTCACGCCGCGCGCGGTCGGGCCGCGGCCATCACCTGATCGATCACCTCGAACAGCACCACCGGGTCGATCGGCTTCGACACGTACCCGTCCATATCGGCGTCGAGACAGCGCTGGCGATCGCCCTGCATCGCGTGTGCAGTCAGCGCGATGATCGGTATGCGGGTACCCGACTCGGCATCGCGCGCGCGAATCGCCGTCGTCGCCTCGAAGCCGTCCATCTCCGGCATCTGCAGGTCCATCAGCACGAGATCGAATGCCTCAGCGGCGATGGCATCGACAGCCTCGCGTCCGTTCCCCACGAGCACCGGATCGTGGCCGCGGCGGCGAAGCAGATGTGCGGCGAGCTTCTGATTGACCGGATTGTCCTCGGCGACGAGCACCCGCAGCTGACGTGCGGCGCGGGTCGGCTGGACCGCCGGCGCGGCGGGCTGCGCGTCGATCGCCGTGCGATTGCCAAGCGCGGTTCGAATCGTCTCCAGCAGCACCATCTCCCACACCGGCTTGATGACGAAGCGCACGTCGACCAGCCGTGCGCCTATCTGGCGATCTTCGGCGTGGTCCGACGAGGTGAGAATCACAATCGGCGCCGCACACCGTTGCTCATGGCGGAGCCAGGCAGCCAGCTGCAGGCCGTCTTCTCCCGGCATGTGCATATCGATCAGGAAGAGACTGAAGGCGGCGCTGGCAGCACGGACGCGTTCGCGCGCCGACGTGCCGTCGGGCACCGTCGTCACGGCGATGCCCCAACTGGTCAGCAGCTCGGAGGTGATGCGGAGGCTCGTGGCGTTGTCGTCGACGATCAGCGCGCTGAGGCCCGCGAATTCGCGCGCGTGCGGTGTCAATGACGGCACGACCGGCCGGCTGCTCGTCTGCAGCGGCAAGTGGAAGCGGAACGTGCTGCCGCGGCCGACCGTGCTCTCCACCGCGATATTGCCGCCCATCAGCGATACCAGCTGCGCCGAAATGGTCAGGCCCAGACCGGTTCCGCCGTGTCGGCGCGTGGCCGACCCATCCGCCTGCGTGAACGCGTTGAAGATGAGGCCCTGTTTGTCTGCGGGGATCCCGATGCCGCTGTCGGTAACCGTGAACAGGAGACGGGCGGTGCCGTCCGGTCCACCCTCCTGCGACACCATCAACACGATCTCGCCCGATTCGGTGAACTTGATCGCGTTGCCGATCAGATTGACCAGCACCTGACGCACGCGACCCGGATCGCCAACGATAGCGTCCGGCACGGTCGGCTGCACGTCGACGAGCAGCTCCAGCCCCTTTTTCTGCGCCTGCAGCGCCAGCGGCTTGATCGTCGCTTCGATCGTCTGGCGCAGCGAATAGTCGATCGAGTCGATGTGCAGCTTGCCGGCCTCGATCTTCGAGAAATCGAGCACGTCGTTGATCACCACGAGCAGCGATTCGGCCGAGGTGCGGACCGTCTGCAGATAGTCGCGCTGCACCTCGCTGAGCGGCGTGGCCAGGGCGAGCTCGGTCATGCCGATGATGCCGTTCATCGGGGTGCGAATCTCGTGACTCATGTTGGCGAGAAACTCACTCTTGGCGCGGCTGGCATCTTCCGCCACTTGTTTGGCCGCGGCGAGCTCCGCGGTCCGCTCGCGCACCTTGAGATCGAGGTCCGTGGTCAGCACCTGCAACTCGGCGTTGAGGTGTTCGCGCTGCGCGAGGGCGCGCTGCAGGTCGTCATACGAATCGCGCAGCCGCCGCTGCATCGAGTTCACGTCCTCGATGAGCGTTTCGACTTCGGCCAGCGGGCTCGCGGCCTTCACCGCCGGTGCGTCGCCGGCGCGGACCGACACGTTCTGGACAACCGTGACAAGCGATTCGAGCGGATGCGCCACCGATGCCGAGAACCACCGGCTGCCGCCGATCGCGCCACCCAGCGCCAGGCCCACCAGCAGCAGCGTGAGCGCGTAATAGCGTGTCGTCTGGAGCCGCACGGTCAGCAGCGGTTGCTCGACGAAAACTTGCCAGCCGGTGCGCGGGACCGATGCGGCCGCAGTCAATTGACTCCCTTGCGGCGCGCGGCGACCGGGAAGAACGTAGGTATATGTCGCGGTGCAAGCCGTGGCTGCTTCGCGCACGATGGGATGCTGCGCCAGATCGGTCAGCGGTGGCCGGTTGGAGTCAGCGCTGGCGCGAATTACGCGCCCGTGACGGTCGACAATCGTCACCGCTGTGTCGGGGCTCGACGACACACGAACGACTTCCTCGAGACTGTCCAGGCGAAGCATCGCGCACGCAACGGCAACGATCCGCCCTTCTCGCCGAACCGGAGCACAGACCGGCACCGCGGCGGTGACCGGACCATTGGCTCGTGAGACGACGACGTCCGATATCGCGGTCCGGCCTGTCATCGCCTCCTGAAAATACGGACGATCGGCCACGCCGCGTGTCATCAGCGGCGAGTTCGGCGCGGCACCCGACGTGGTCTCGAGGACCATGCCGCGGGTGTCGACCACGGTGACGTGATCGACGGTCGGATGTGCTGTGGTGTACAGGCGCACGACTTGCGCTCGTTCCACCGCATCTTCGCCAATCGCGGCCAGCGTCGCGGCGAGTGTCTCCACGATATGCGCATGCACGACGACGGCGTCATCGATGCGATCGCGCATCGCGGTGGCAACCGCCGTCAATCGCGTACTCGCCTCCTGCTGCTGACGGTCCGCATACAGATAGCCGGTCACGACGCTGAGAATGAGGACTGGAATGATCGCGACCAGGGTGAACGCGCGGAACGCGAATCGCCGAAGGACGAGTCGCGGACCAGACGACTGCCGCATGACGATGATCAGCGCGACCGCATCCGCGAGGACGACGCCGAGCATCCCGTTCAACATCTGCTGGAAGGCGTACGGCCAGACTGCTTGTTGCTGCTGTGCGGCGAAGAACGTCGGGTTCAGTCCGATGCTGAGCGCGAACACGGTCCAGAACACAACCCCCACCAGCTTGGTCGGAAGGCCGCGTCGCGCCGCCACACCGAGGAGCAGCGCTTCGCCATTCAGAATCGCGAACGACGCAATCGGTCGCTGCGTAAGAAGTGGCGCCGCCCCGATCATCGACGCCAGCAGGCCATAGCCAGGTCCGAGGATCAGCGTGACCGGCAGCGTCAGCAGCCGATACGGCCAGATCTGCAGGCCCGGAGGCGTGTACGCGAGCCACTGCACCAGGAGCCCTGCGGCACCTGCAGCACTGGCGACTGCGAGACGGCGCAACGTGGTTCGAGTCATTGACTTACATGCCTTTGCACGGGCCAGCATGTCATGCACGACGTGGCGTGACGCACCAAGACGCGCCGTACGTCGAGACGAACGCGGCTATCGCGTATTAATGGTTATCGGCGCCGGCTGCTGTTGCGTTAAACAGTGCAGGGTTCCGAGTCCCCAGACCAGGTCGACGCAATGGATCCCGACGATGCGGCGGGAGGGACAGAGGTCGGCGAGGGTGTTCAGTGCCACGCGATCGTTGGGGTCGTTGAACGTGGGGACCAGGACCACATCGTTCGCGATGTAAAAATTGGCGTAGCTGGCAGGCAGACGCTCGCCGTTCATGATGACCGGACGCGGGAATGGCAGCTTCACGATCCGTAACGGTCCGACCGTTGGTGCGTCGGCAGCAACGGATAACCGCCTCAGGTTATCGATCGACCGGTGATGATTGTCGTCAGCCGGATCGTCTTCCACCGCGATGACGACGACGTCTGGCGCAACGAAGCGCGCAATGTCGTCCACATGTCCGTGCGTATCGTCGCCAACGCATCCTTCACCCAGCCAGATCGTCTGGCGCACCCCGAGCCACTCGGCAAAGACGCGCTCGTAGTCAGCGCGTGTCAACCCGGGATTGCGGACCTGAACGTCGCTGAGCAGCCATTCCTCGGTGACGAGCAGCAGACCGCGCCCGTTGACCTCGATCCCGCCGCCTTCGAGCACGATGCGGTCGGCGGTATCTGATCGTCGCGGCTCGCGGCGTGGTAATCCGGTGATGCGCGCGACCGCTTGGCCGATGGTGACATCGCGTCGCCAGTTGTCGTACTTCGCCCAGCCGTTGAACGCCCAATTGACCAGGACCACATGGCCCGACGCGTCGTGCACCGCGGTGGGAGCCGAGTCTCGGAGCCACACGCGATCGCTCGGCACGACGTGCAGGCGTACGCGATCGCTGCGCACCGCATGCGCCTCCAGTGTTCGTCGCGCCGCTTGGAGCACCGCTTCCGACTGACACAGGATCTCGAGCGACTCGTGCGCGGCGATCACGCGCGCGATTTCCGCGTAGACCCACTGAATCGCTGCGAGCTTGCCGGGCCAGTCAGGCTCGTGGTGCGGCCAGGCGATCCATGTCGCGGCGTGCGCCTCCCACTCCGCGGGCATGCGGAAGGAACTCACGCCGCCGCAGCCTGCACCGCAGCACGACACACCGACGCACTGAGGCACCGAGGCCGATCACACGTAAATACAAATCCTCGGTGCCTCGGAGCGTCGGTGTATCGCATGAGGGTGAACGTCGTTTCAGCCCAAGTACCGATTGAGTATCGGCGCGTACGCGTCGACACGCCGGTCGCGGAGAAACGGCCAGTTGCGGCGGACCGTCTCGATCAATGCCGGATCGCAGCGAGCGATGACGATCTCCTCATCCTCGGCAGCCTCGGCAACGTAGCGGCCAAACGGATCGGCGATGAAGGAGTGTCCGAAGAACTCGATGCCGTTGGTCCCCGGCTCGTCCTCGTGGCCCACGCGATTGGGCGACGCCACGTAGACGCCATTGGCAATCGCGTGTGCGCGCTGGATCGTGCGCCAGGCCTCGACCTGCGCCTTGCCCCACTCGTCTTTCTCCGCTGGATGCCAGCCAATCGCCGTTGGATAAAAGAGCACCTGCGCGCCCATCAACGCGGTGATGCGCGCCGCCTCCGGATACCATTGGTCCCAGCAGATCAGCACGCCAATAACTGCGTAGCGTGTTTTCCAGACCTGGAATCCCGTCGCCTCGCCGGCGCGTTCGCCATGGAAGTCGAAATGACCATCGCCGGGCGTGAAGTAGTACTTCTCGTTGAACAGCGGGTCGTCCGGGATGTGCATCTTTCGGTACACGCCGAGCAGCGACCCGTCCGCGTCGATGATGGCGGCCGAATTCCGGTAAATCCCGGCAGCCTGGCGTTCGAACACGGGGACGATGATGACGACGGCCAGTTCATGCGCCAGCCGCTGCATCGGCTCGGTGCTCGGGCCGGGAATCGGCTCCGCAAGGTCGAAACGATCGCACTGCTGCGACTTGCAGAAGTAGAGCGAGTTGTAGAGCTCCTTCAGGCAAATGATCTGCGCCCCGCGCGAGGCCGCCTCTCGCACGAGGCGCTCGGCTCGGCGGACGTTCTCGGCAACGTCCGGCCCGGCGTGATCCTGAATGATCCCGATGGTGAATGGGGCAAGGGTGGTCACGGAGATGATGTTCTCTCGTTAAATCCCAAATCCCAAATCCCAAAACCCAAAACCCAAACCCAATCAACCCAAATCCCCAAACCCGAGTCCCGAAAATTGCTGACGATTCGTGTTTCTCGTTGCGCTTCGTTTCAGACTGGAGTTTGGGATTTGGAGTTTGGGATTTGGGATTTGGGATTTGATTATGATCAACCCCGTGACGCCACACTTCGAGACTGCCGTGGAATCGGTGGCTTCCCGTAACGAGCCACGCCGGCCGCTCACGGTGGCGCTTCTCGGGTTCGGGACCGTCGGCGCGTCTGTCGCGCGCATTTTGGCCGAGCGGCCCGAGCTGGCCGATCGCGTCCAGCTGACGCACGTTTACAACCGGAACGTCGGTCGCAAGCGCGCCGACTGGGTCTCGGGTCAGGTCGCCTGGACCGATCAACTCGACGACGTCTTTGCCGGCACGCCGGACGTCGTGGTCGAAGTGATGGGCGGCGTTGACGCGGCGTACGCCGTCGTCACGCGGGCGCTGCGGCAGGGCGCGTCGGTGGTGACCGCGAACAAGATGTTGCTCGCGCATCACGGTCCGGAGCTGCTTCGTCTGGCTGCGGACAATCACGCGCTGCTGCGTTTCGAAGCGGCGGTGGGCGGCGGCGTTCCGTTGATTCACGGTATTCGCGAGGGACTGGCGGGCGACCACCTCACGAGCGTGGCCGGAATTCTCAACGGCACATGCAACTACATCCTGAGTCGCATGTTCGCGACCGACGAGCCGCTCGACATCGTCCTCGCCGATGCGCAGCGACTCGGATACGCGGAGGCCGATCCGACTGCGGACGTCGATGGTCACGATGCAGCGGCCAAGCTCGTGGTGCTGAGCGGCATCGCGTTTCGTCGCTTTCTTCGGCTCGACCAGATCCCCAAGCAGACGATTCGCGCGATCTCGAGCGCGGATTTTCGGTATGCGCGGCGTCTCGGGTGCACGATCCGACAGCTGTCTCAGGTAGAGGCGACCGGTAACGGCTACTACGCATCGGTCGGACCAGCGCTGGTACCGGTCAACTCGAGCTTCGGCCGCAACGAAGGCGCCAACAACGTCGTCAGCATCTTTGGTCGGTACGGCGGTGAGAGTGCCTTCAGCGGTGCCGGTGCGGGCGGCCCCGCCACCGCGGTTGCCGTCGTGTCGGATCTGCTCGCGCTGACGCAACGCGGGCGTCGCCACGATGTCGAAGAGTGGGAACCCACAACGCTGGCCCCTCCTCCTTCCCGCGCGTATTACGTCCGCTTCATCGTCCACGACCGGCCGGGAATACTTGCCGCGATTGCGGCCGCACTGTCCAGGCAGCACGTGAACGTGGACGCCTTGCTTCAGGAAACCGGGTTTCCGAAGGATCGCCTGCCATTTGTCATCACCGTCGAGCCGTGCGAAGAAGCTGCGCTTCATACGGCGATTGCCGAAATCAGCTCGGCGGAATGGCACGCGGAGCCGCCGCTCGCGCTGCCCATGCTGCCGGGCGCTCATTCGTGATATCTTTCTTATTTCGTGTCACTTAAGGGTGCCGAGGATACGGCGGGCGCTCCGCAGAGCGCCGCCGGACGCGAGCTGGTGGTCGTCCCGGGCTCGGTCGCGAATCTCGGCAGCGGGTTCGACACGCTGGGTGTCGCAGTGCAGATCTATCTGCGCGCCCGGATTGTAGACGTTCAGCACGACGACGGTTCCAGACTCGTTGTCGTACGCAGCGAGCCGCCGGTGCGCGGCGGCAACGCCATCGAGCGCGCGTTTCAGGCGCTCGCCAGGCGCACAGGTCGCTCGGCGCCCACCGTCTTCGTCGAAGTCGACAGCGACATCCCGATGGCGGCGGGCCTGGGCAGCAGCGCGGCGGCTACCGTTGCCGGACTGCGCGTGTTCGAGCGCATCACGGGTCCGATGCCGGACCAGGTGCTGCTGGGAACCGCCACCGGATGCGAAGGGCACGCCGACAACGCAGCGCCGGCGCTGTTTGGCGGTTTGACGTCGGTGGTTGAACGAGAAGGCCATGAGCCCCTCGTCCTGCGCTGGCGATGGCCGGAGGAACTGCAGATGGTCGTGGCCACGCCGGCCATGCGGCTGCCGACCGCCAAGGCGCGCGCCGCGCTGGCCGACGTCGTGCCGCGAAGGGACGCGGTTTTCAACCTGCAGCGCGCGCTCGCGTTCGTGCACGCGCTGCAACACGGCGAGTTCGAGATGCTGCGCGAGGCGGTCAGGGACCGCTGGCATCAACCGGCCAGGGCCGCGCTCGTGCCGTTGCTCGACGAGGTGCTTGACATTCGCGATCCGGACGTATTGGCCGCGTTCCTCTCGGGGGCTGGACCATCCGTAGCGCTCATCGCGCGCCGTGAGCACGCGCAGCGAGTGGAACAGTTGCTAAGCGCAACGTATGTGCGGGCCGGGAGCGAGGTTCGCGTTCGCACGTTCAGCGTGCATCAGGAGTCGGACGTCATGGCAGCAGCCCGCCTTCGCCAAGGCTATGGCGCGCAAGCCGGGGCAGCCGAACGGGGGAGAACGGTATGAAGTTCGTCGCCGGGCTCACGTGTCATCTGTGTGGTGCCACGTATCCGCCCAAGGCGCTCTGGGTGTGCAGCGACTGCCTTGGTCCGCTGGAGGTTTCGTACGACTACGACGCGGTGCGATCGGTTGTGACGCGCGAGCTCATTGAAGCGCGTCCGCGATCGTTGTGGCGCTACCGGGAACTGCTGCCGGTCGACGAGCCGAAGACAGGATTCAATTCCGGTTTTACCCCGCTCCTGCGTGCCACGCGTCTTGCCGAGGAGCTCGGGGTTGACGAGCTCTATATCAAGGACGACTCGGTCAACCATCCGACCTTCTCGTACAAAGATCGTGTCGTCCCGGTCGCCGCCACACGGGCCGTGGAGCTTGGGTTCCCGGTGTTTGGCTGCGCCTCGACCGGAAATCTCGCTGGCAGCGTTGCCGCGCACGCCGCACGCCTGGGCCTGCCGTGCTACGTCTTCATTCCGTACGATCTCGAGCCCGGGAAAGTTCTCGGCGCGGCGATCTACAACCCGACGATCGTCGCTGTCGAAGGCAATTACGACGATGTGAACCGGCTGTGTACACAGATTGCGGATCGATACGGGTGGGGCTTCGCCAACATCAACGTTCGCAGCTATTACGCGGAAGGCGCCAAGACGATGGGATTCGAGATCGCCGAGCAGCTTGGCTGGCGCTATCCCGATCACATCGTCTCGCCGGTTGCGGGCGGCACGCTGCTGCCGCGCATCTACAAAGGTCTGCGCGAGTTCAGCGAGGTCGGTCTCGTGTCGGGACGTTTGCCGAAGATCCATGCCGCGCAGCCCGAGGGTTCGGCCCCCGTCGTTCGCGCGCTGCAATCAGGTGCTGAATTCCCCGATCCGGTGAAGCCGAACACGATTGCGAAATCGCTGGCAATTGGGAATCCGGCCGATGGATTCCAGGTCGTGAAGGTCGTCAACGAGACGGGTGGCACCGGTGCGATGGTCAGCGACGAGGAGATCCTCGATGCGATCAGTCTGCTCGCGCGCACCGAGGGCATCTTCACGGAGCCAGCCGGGGGCACGACACTCGCCGCAACGCGTGCCTTGATTCGGCAGGGTGCGATCAAGCGGAACGAGTCGGTTGTCGTGTGTATCACGGGCAATGGCTACAAGACGGCCGAAGTGATGATCGACCGGGTGACCAAGCCGGTGGCGATTGGACGTAGTCTCGCGGATTTCGAAAAGGTCGTGGCGCCGCAGGTTGTGACGGCGTGAATCCGTTCGAGTCGTGCCTTCTGGTCGTTCCAGGCCGGGAGCAGTCGAACGACCCGAACAAGCCGAACGAGTTTATGTTTCCAGCGTTTTTGAAGCTCGCCGGTCGCCGCGTCGTGCTCGTCGGAGGCGGCAGGGTTGCGGCGGGGAAGCTGGAGGCGTTGCTGGCCGCGGGCGCCGACGTGACAGTGGTTGCGCCGGACGTCGTCGAGGAGATCGCGCAGCGCGGCGGAATCACGATTCAGCGACGGCCCTTCGATCCGTCGGATCTGAACGAGGCCTGGTGGGTCGTGGCGGCGGCACCATCGGCCGTGAATCGTCGCGTGCTCGCCGCAGCGGAAGCGCGACGAATCTTTGTCAACGCCGTCGACGATCCGCAGCACGCAACCGCGTACGCGGGTGGAGTCGTCCGACGCGAGGGGGTGACGATCGCGATCTCGACCGACGGTCGTGCACCGGCACTCGCCGGTCTGTTGCGCGAAGCGCTCGACGCCTGGTTGCCGCGCGACCTGGCACGCTGGGTGTCGGCGGCCGACGAGGCGCGGCGATCGTGGAAGGAGCAGGGCGTGCCGATGGAACATCGGCGCCCGCTGTTGTTGGAGACGTTGAACAGGCTGTACGAGACGAAATCCCAAATCCCGAATCCCAAATCCCAAGCCCCACTGGGGTGAAGGGCCGTCAGCTTGGATTTGGAGTTGGGGTTCGAGCTTGGGATTCGGGTTTGGGGATTTGGGATTTGGGGTTTGGGATTTGACGAAAGGTTTCGTCTCCCTCGTCGGCGCGGGTCCCGGTGACCCGGAGCTGTGGACAGTGCGTGCTGCGAAACGCATTGCAGAGGCCGATCTCGTGCTGTACGACGCGCTGATCGACGCCGCGGCGCTGCGCCGCCATACGCGCGCACAGTGTTTTTGTGTCGGGAAGCGGGCCGGTCGCGCAAGCGTCGAGCAGGAAACGATCGACAAGCTGATGATTCGGGCGGCGCGACAGGGCAAGCGCGTCGTGCGGCTGAAGGGGGGCGATCCATTCGTCTTCGGCCGCGGCGCCGAAGAAGCGATCGCCCTGGCGCTTGCTGGCGTCGAGTTCGAGATCGTTCCCGGTGTGACAACGGCCGTCGCCGCGCCGGAACTGGCCGGTATACCGCTGACGCACCGTGGGATCGCCTCCGCATTCCTCGTGCTCTCGGGTCACACCGGCGATCGACTCGAGGAGACGCTGCGCACCGTCAGCGCCAACAGCGTCACCGTCGTCGTGATGATGGGACTCTCCGCCCGTGCGGAGATTGCCTCGCGACTGGTCGCGCTTGGCTGGGCGGCGGAAACGCCTGCCGCGATCGTCTGTGCGGCAGCCACGCCCGACCAATGGACCTGGACGGGGGTGCTCAAAGAATTGAAGGCGGCCACGCCGCCGGATGGTCTGGCCGGCGTGCTGGTGGTCGGCGACGTGATTCGGGTTCGAGAAAGGCTCCGAGCGGCGGGATCCCTTGCCACGGGATCGGCGTCCGACGAAGAGGCACCGGACGAGTGCGCTGCGAGAGAGAGGTGAGTTATGGCCGTCATCGATGACGCGAAGGTGCTCGGGCGCGCGCGCCTGGATTTCGCTGACGAACGGGATATCGATCAGTTCGTCGACATGCTGGGCAAGTACGAGCGCGGCGAGATTACTCCGCTCGAATGGCGACGCTTTCGTCTATTGCGCGGGACCTACGGGCAGCGGCAGGACGGCGTGCAGATGCTGCGCATCAAGATTCCGCAGGGAATCCTGACCTCGTCGCAATTACGCGCGCTCGCCAGCATCTCGGCGAAGTACTCGCGCGGTTTCGGTCACATTACGACGCGGCAGAACGTTCAGCTGCATTTCGTCCTGCTCAAGGACACCGAAGCGGCGATGCGCGAGGCAGCCGACGAGGGGTTGACCACGCGCGAAGCGTGCGGCAACTCGGTGCGTAACGTTACCGGCTGTCCGTATGCGGGAACCTCGGAAACGGAAATCTTCGACGTCACACCGTATGCGGAGGCGCTGACGCGCTACTTCCTTCGCCATCCGCTGAGCGGCGTCCTGCCACGCAAGTTCAAGATTGCATTCGAGGGGTGTGCGGAAGATCACGCCTACGCGTCGATCAACGACATCGGCTGGCGCGCACGCATCGTCGATGGCCGCAAGGGCTTCCGCATGACGATTGCCGGCGGCACCTCGATCATGCCGGTGTCGGGGTACGTGCTGCACGAGTTCCTTCCCGTCGAAGAGATGCTGAACGCCGCCGAAGCCGTCGTGCGCGTCTTCCACACGTTCGGCGATTACGAGCATCCGCAGCGTAATCGTCTGAAGTTCACCGTGAAGTCGCTCGGTTGGGAGCGCTTCAAGCAAGAGGTCGAGAAGGCGTACGTCGAGTTCAAGGCGCAAGGCGGTGCGCGGCTGTCGTTCGATCCGGACGCGATGAAATCCGACGAAGCGCCGGACTGGACACGGCCGCAGCCACCAACGGTGCAGTACGTCGCGGCGATGGCAAGCACGCCGGTCCACGGCCCTGGCATTCTGCCCGGGATGGTCAAGCTGACGCCGCTGCCGGACGCCTACGTGCGCTGGCTGTCGAGCAACGTCAGTCGTCAGCGGCAGGCCGGGTACTGCCACGTGACCGCGCGGCTCCCCCTCGGCGACTTCACGGCCGGTCAGATGCGCGTGCTCGCGGATCTTGCCGACGCATACAGCGATGGAACCGTTCGTGTGACACCGGAGCAGAACGTCGTGTTCCGCTGGGTGCGGCAGGAGTCGGCCGAGGCGATGTATCACCGGCTCGAGGCCGCCGAACTCGGCAATCCGGACGCTCGTCGTCTCAGCGACGTGGTCAGCTGTCCGGGAGCGGAGAGCTGCCGGCTGGCGGTGACGCAGTCGCGCGGCCTGGGCCGTCTGCTCACCGAGCATCTGAGCGCCCGTCCCGATCTCGTCGATCTCGTTCCGTCGGGCGACATCAAGATCAGCGGTTGCCCCAACGGCTGCGGCCAGCATCACGTCGGATCGATCGGCTTCCAGGGCAGCATCCGGAAGGTTGCCGGTCGCGCCGTGCCGCAATACTTCGTACTCGTTGGCGGTGGCTGCACCGACGAAGGGACCGCGTACTTCGGGAAGGTCGTGTCGAAGGTTCCGGTGCATCGGCTCACCGAGGCGGTGGATCGACTGCTCGATCTCTACCGCGCGCAGCGGGACGGCGACGAGAACCTCGGTGCATTCTTCCGACGCATCCCGCCGGCCGTGGCGACCGATGCCCTGAAAGATCTGTCACAGCTGCTGCCGGATGAAGCGACCGACGCGGATTTCATCGATCTTGGCGAGACCCAGGCGTTTGCGCCGGAAGTGATGGACGGAGAGTGCTCGGCTTAGACCGAAAGCACGTGCTTGTTCTTCGCGAGCTTCGTGTGTGCCGCAAGGCCTTCGTGGTCTTGGCGGCGCTACTGCTGACCGCTGCGTCTGCGCGCGCCGCGGACGAACCGCTCGGCACACCGTTCGTCGCGGGGATCTCGGATCCTGATTCCCTCCAGCGCGCCATCGACGCGCGCATCACGAAAGCTCGCGCGCTGCTCGGCGCGATGCTCGGCGTCAAGGGACGCCGTACGCTGTCGAATACGCTTCATCCGTACGACGACCTGCTGGCGGAATTGCAGACGGCGAGCGCGACCGGTCGCGTCCTGGCAGCGGTTCATCCGGACGCGGCCATGCGCCGCGCCGGCGAGCAGGCCAGCCGCGCCGCCGATGCGTTCAACGACGAGATTCGGCTGCGGCCCGATGTCTACGCCGCGCTGGGCGCAATTCACCTCGATGGGGCGAACGCGCAGACGCGCTACTACATCGAGCGAGAGTTGCGCGATTTTCGCCTGGCCGGCGTCGACAAGCGGCGTGAGGTCCGGGAAGAGATCGCCACGCTCCGCGACGAACTGACCGCCATCATGGCGGAGTTCCAGCGCAACATTCGCGAGGGCGGCCGCAAGCTCGTCGTACAGGACGTCGCCGATCTCGCTGGTCTGCCGCAGGATTTCATCCAGCGCCATCCCGCCGATGCACGCGGCCAGATCACACTGTCGACCGACGCTGTCGATTCGCGTCCGGTGGCCCTTTACGCGGTGAACGACAGCCTGCGGCGACGCATGTATCTCGAGTCGCAGAACATCGCCTACCCACAGAATGCCGCCGTGTTGAAGCGGATGCTCGTTGTCCGCGCTCAGCTCGCCCACGCACTCGGTTTCGAGAATTGGGCGGCGTATGACGCCGCTTCGCGCATGGCCGGCGATCCGCGCACCGTGTCGGACTTCATCGACAAGATCGTTGCCGCATCGGGAGAGGGCGCGGCTCGCGAATACGCCGAGCTCGTCGCACGCAAGCAGCAGGATCACCCCGGTGCGTCATTCAATGCATGGGACCGGCAGCGGTACAGCGAGCTCATTCGACGCACCAACTACGACTTCGATTCACAGACGCTGCGACCGTACTTTCCGTTCGACAGCGTGCTGCGAGGCGTGCTGGATGTGACGAGCCGGATTTTTGCCGTTACGTTCAAGCCGGTGTCCGTGCCGGTGTGGGATCGGTCGGTGCGCGTCTACGAGATGTTCGACGGTCAGCACCTGCTCGGACGCGTGTATCTCGATCTGCATCCACGCCCGAACAAGGACACGACCGGCGCCACGACGTACACGGTTCGGATGGGCGTCGAGGGGCGGCAGGTGCCCGAGTCGGTGCTGGTAGCGAGTCTTTCCGGAGGGCAGCCGAACGATCCCGGGTTGATGACGCACGACGAGGTGCGCACGCTGTTCCACGAGTTCGGCCACGTGATGCACCGCGTCATCGGCGGCCATCAGCAATGGAATCGCCTGAGCAGCGTGGCGCTGGAGCGTGACTTCGCCGAGGCACCATCGCAGATGCTCGAGGAATGGATTTGGGATCCGGCAACCCTGGCCACCTTCGCGCATCACTACCAGACCGGTGAGCCGATTCCAGCCACGCTGGTTGAGCAGATGCGCCGCGCGAGCGAGTTCGGCAAGGCACTGGACGTGCGGCAGCAGATGGTGTTTGCGAGGATGTCGCTGGCGTATCACCAGACGGATCCAGAGCGGCTCGATCCAACGGCGCTCGGGATCGAGCTCCACAATCGCTACATGCCGTACCCGCAAGTGGAGGGGAGCCACCGCGAGGTGCAGTTTTCGCACCTTGGAAACGGCGGCTACGCCAGCACCTACTACACCTACATGTGGTCGCTGGTGATTGCCAAGGATATGTTCAGCCGATTCGATCGCGGACACGTGACCGCACCGCGAGCGGCGATGCGCTATCGGCTGACCGTCTTCGCGCCGGGCAGCTCGAAGCCGGCCGCGACGCTGGTGCGCGACTTCCTCGGCCGCCCGTTCGACTTCACGGCGTGGCAGAGGTGGCTCAACGGCGCGTCGTCGGCCGCCACGCGAACGCAATCAGCCGCACGTCAATCGATCCCCGCTTCGCCTTGACATTGATCGTTTCGACGTTCGTCTCCTTTTTGGCGTCGAGGCTTTCGATGTCCCGATTGATCTGCCCCTGCAGCTGATTCAGCTCCGCCTGCGCCTCGGCGACGCGCTCACCGGCTCGCGTGACGTCCGCCATCTCTTTCGCCGCGCGTCCGACGCCGCGCGCGGCGGTGGTGGCGCGCCCGAGCGTCGACAGCGAGACAGCGCGCCGCCCCAGCACCGCGCCGAGCAGCGTCGCACCAAACGACACCGCCGTCTGCACCTTCTGTTGCTGTGCCTGCTGCTGCTCGCGGCCGAGCGCGTCCTGCGCCTGACGCACCTTTTCGGTCAGGCGCGCGACTCGCGTCGCATACGTGGCGCGCAGTTTCTCGACCTCGGCGTCTCGCGCCTCACGCGTTGACTGCTGCACGCGAATACGGAAGTCGCGCTCGGATTCGCCCGGCCGCGAGATCAGTCGCAATGTTGGCACGGTGTACAGCGCCAGCGGCCGCGCCCGGACGATCCATTGTTCGAAGTCGCGCGACCACTCCGCGTAGCGTTTCGGATTGAGCGCCTCGGGCGGCGGCTGCTTGTACGCGGCAGCCCCACCCGGAGCCGTCGTCGCGAGCTGTTCCGGCGGTTCGCTCTCGTGCTCCGCCCGTTCCCAGTCGACGGCGACAGCGCCATCGCTGAACGGCACAGCGGCGATTACGTCCTCGGTCACGTCGATGCCGCGCCGCGCATCGGTGTAATGAACACGTGCCGCACCGTAGAGCACCGGCTCATATTCGATCGCGTCGCTCCCGTCGCCGTGAAGGAACACTTCGCGAATGCCGGCGGGGACCATCGGCTTGATGCCCCGACTCTCGGCTCTGGGCTTTGGATTTTCGGCCGCCGTTGGCGCGGCTGCGGCCGAGGCTCTCGTGTGGATGTTGGAAGTCGGGGTTGGGGAGCTCTCGTGGGCCAGTCGGCGCAATTCCTCACGGCCGAGTGGCCCTCGGAGGTACGAGAGCGTCCATCGCGTTTCGAAGACAACGGGTTCGCTGTCGTGCACGTTGTGCATGAGAAACACGCGGCTGCGCAAGGCCGACAAGCTGCGATCGAGCGTGCCGCGCTGCATCCCGCCGGCGAGACCCTCGAGCCCGTCGAGCACACGCGCCTTGTCACGCTCGGTCTGCAGCTTGCCGAGAAACCACGTGCCGATATTCGAAAGCGCCTTGTAATCGAGATCGACAGGGTTCTGCGTCGCCAAAGCCAGGCCGACGCCAAAGGCACGCGCCTGCTTCAGCAGCGTCAACATCGGCAGCTTGGACGGCGGGTTGGCTACCGGCGGGAGGTAGCCGAAGACCTCGTCCATGTAGACGATCGCACGCAGCGAGCCGGTGCCTCGCTGACGACGCGTCCACTGCAGCACCGCGTTGAGCAGCAGCGACACCACCAGCATCCGCTGCGGGTCGTCCAGATGCGCAATCGAAACGATGGCCACGCGCGGCTTGCCTTCGGGCGTGAAAAGCAGCGTGCCCGGGTCGGGCGGATCGCCACTGAGCCACACGTCAAAGCCGGGGGACGCCAGGATGCTGTTGAAGCGGAGCGCAAGCTCCTGCCGCTCCTTTGCCGGATAGAACGTTTCTAGATCGAGGACGCCGACGCGATCGAACGACGGTCGTTGAATCTGTTGGACCAGCCAGGCGAGGTCGGCGCCGCGCGCGCCGCGGTCATCGGCCATCGCACTGCGTTGGCCGAGAATGGCTGCAATCAGCGCCTGTTCGCGACTGTGTGGCTCCGCGTCACCTTGTCCGACCAGCGCCAGCAAGCTCGCAGCCGTGCTCGTCAGCTGTGCCGCCGTTGCCTCCTCATCGTCGTGCCCGGCTGCGCCCAGCCGGTTCATGATTGCCAACGGTGTTGCTGCACGGCTGCCGGGTGTGTAGACGCGCACGTCGGCGGCGGCGCGAAACTTCGCGATGCGGTCCGGAGTCTGATCCCATTCGGCTAAGCCCGCGCGCCACCGCTCGGCTTCAGCTGCTGCGTACTGGTCAGCTGTGATCTTTTGGGCCGAGGCTTCGGCCGGATCGATCCACGGTCTGAATTCGGATGCCTCGAGATGCGGAAACGTCAGCAACAGATTTGACAAATCCCCCTTCGGATCGATCGCCAGTACGGGCACACCATCGATTGCGGCTTCCTCGATGAGCGCGATGCCGAGACCTGTCTTGCCGCTCCCGGTCATGCCGACGCACATCGCGTGCGTCACGAGATCCTTCGAGTCGTAGAGAACCGGCTCGTTGAGTCGAGTCTTCGTATCGAGGTCGTACCGTTTGCCGAGGTAGAACAGGCCGAGCTGTTCGTAAACGTTCACGGCTCTAATTATGCTTCGCGTACTGAGGTCCGGCTGAAGCGGACACTACGGCCTGTTCGGTCATAGATGAACCAGGTCGACGCGTCCCGACTTTCCCGGACTCACACAGGAGAAGCTAATGTCTGGTCCGATGTCTGACCGCAGACGAGGTGAGAGCAAGGAGCTCAAGAAAGATCAGCAGACACGTCGCGAGGTGTTGAGCGATATCGGCTCGGAGATCGCACAGGATCACCCGACGCCGCAGTACCGCAACCCGAACCGCGATCAGGCGCGCGGCGATTGGGATCGCTCAGGACGTCACATGGACGAAGGGCGAAGCCGTGACAAGGAGAATGACGGCGACGATGGCCTGGGCCCGTCCAAGTAGCCGGATGGCCAGGTAGCTGGGTAGCCCAGCTACCTAGTCGTCACGCTCGTTTTTCTCTTCGGCGTGCGCCTTTTCGTTACCGCGCGCGACGATCAATTCCTGTCCGGGCACCGGTCTGAGATCCGATTCCGCGCGCGGCGGCACCGACGCAAATCCTGTCGTTTCGGTGACCCACACGCCCGGCATCAGCGAGGTCGGCGCTTTCGCGGGCTCGTATCCGAGGGAAATGTCGGCACCGCCGGTCAGAGTGCGTTCGAGCAGAGTGCAAATCCGCCGCTCGGCGGCGCGTTCTTCATCGCATGTCTGCTGAAGCACTCTGGCGGAGTCCCGGTCGCCGACTGCGAGGGCGTAGACCCTCGCGCATCCGTAGGCCGCCATCTCGTAATGTTCGATCTGTTCCGCAGTCCCGAGCATCGCCGCATCGAGCGCCACACCCCGTTCCCAGGCGCCGTGGCGTTCCCTGGCTTGCTGGATCAACCCGCGCATGCCGTGACAGACCGCCAGTCGACGCCGCTCCTCCAGATGGTCGAACAGCGTTTCCAGTCGCTGCACGTGCCGCTGCGTCGTGCGGTAATGCTCTTCCAGCAACGCCCGCAGTTCTGACGAGGTGGCGCGCGCCGCCATCAAAGGGAACTCGCGAAGAAGCTGCTCCTCGGCATCGAGCAGGTCGCTCAGCTCGACCAGGAACACCTCGCGCAGCGACACGATGGGTGCTCGATCCATGCGCGAGGACTCGTGCTTGCAGGATACGCGCCGAGCCGCATGGTATCTTCGCTGGTCATGAGCAGCTGGACTGCTATGCGGTCCAATGCGTCCCGTTCACCTTTGAGCGTTCGCAAGCCGTCCCCGGGGCGCGCAGCGCGCCGAAAGAGAAACCGTTGACCAACCAAGGGACTCTGCGGACGTGTTTTTCGGGGCAGAGGCCCTTGGATGGTCAAGTTCGAGTCGCTCGATCCTGAAATCCGCGGCGTTCTCGGCAAGAAGGTCAGCGAGCTCGGGCTCAGGCTCGAAGGCTCGCCGGTCGAAGGCTACGTTCGCGAGCTATACAGCGAGCTCGCCCGTCGCGGGCTGAAGAAGTTTCGTCCGGTGTGTTATCTCACCGATGAATGGGGCTGCCCGGACCAGCAGCCGGTTCTCGGCATTCCCTTCTATCTCGCCGATCCCAAGCTGCAGCGCCTCGAGAAGGCGGTGGACGCGCTCGAGAACGAACGGCAAATCATGATGTACATGCGGCACGAGGCGGGCCACGTGTTCAACTACGCCTATCGCCTCTACACGACGCCGGAGTGGCGGCGCCTGTTCGGTCCGTTCTTCCGGCCATATCGCGACGACTACAAGCCGGTCCCGTTCAGCAAGAACTACGTGCGTCACATCGAGGGCTGGTACGCGCAGAAGCATCCCGATGAAGACTTTGCCGAGACGTTTGCCGTGTGGCTTGCGCCGCGCAGCCCCTGGCGACGCCAGTACAAAGGCTGGCCGGCGATGCGCAAGCTGCGCTACGTCGATCGCACCGCACGTGCGCTGGCCGATGTCGACCCGATCGTAAAGACCGGGGAGGTCGATCTGACGCCGGAGGACATCGGCGTGACGGTCGGCCAGTTCTACGAGCAGGCGGCGCAGGAGCGACAGGCGCGGATCGACATCGCGCTCGACGCCCACCTCGGTCACATCTTCCTGACGCGTCGGCGAAAGGAATCCAAGCCTGCAGCCGATATCATCAATAAGTACCAGCAGGAGCTCGTTGACAAGATCACGTACTGGACGGGGGTCAAGCGTCCCATCGTCCGTGGCTTGGTTGATTCGATCTGTCGCACCTGCCGGCGAATGAACCTATGGGGTGAAGTGGGCGAGGAAGCGCGCTACCTCGTCGAAGTGACCACGCTGGCGACGACGCTCGCCATGAACTTCTTGACGCGCGGCAAGTTCGAACACTGAGGCTGGATGGTGGCAACCACCAACGAGCGGCATGGGCAAACTCAAAATCGTCGTCCTCTACGATCGCGTCCTCGTTGACGAAGACGAGTCGGCTCCGACCACCGACAAGGCGCCGGTGGTACGGACGCTTTCGAAGAAGGAGGTCGAGGAGGAGGTCGCCGACGTTCTCGTCAAACTGGGCCACGAGCCGTCGATGTACGAGCTCGATGGGACACAGAAGAGTCTGCTCGGCCTGGCGCGCGCCGACTGTGACCTGATTTTCAATCTCGCCGAGTCGTTCAACGACGATGACACGGCCGACTTCAAGATCGCGGCGTTCCTGGATCTGCTGGGGAAAAAGTACACGGGGACTGGCGCCCATGGCCTGATGCTGGCGCAGGACAAGGCGGTGGCGAAGAAGATTTTTGCCTTCCACGGCATCCACACGCCGGTCTTCGCGAAGTGCTTCCGCGGACGGCTCGACTTCTCGCACGACCTGCAATTTCCCGTCATCGTCAAACCGGCGCGCGAGGACGGCTCGATCGGGATCGAGTTCAGCGCCGTGGTCAGCTCGATTCGCGAGCTGATGGAGCGGATGGATTGGCTGCACGCCCACTTCGACTCGCCGGTGCTGATCGAGGAGTACATCGAAGGGCGCGAAATGTACGTCGGGGTGATTGGCAACGACAAGCCCGAAGCGCTGCCCGTCGTCGAGCTCGATCTGTCGAAGCTGCCCGACGGCACGCCGCGAATCGCGGCGGCGGAGGTCAAGTGGGGAAAGGGGACCGCAGCCTACCGGGATACAAAGTCCGTGGTCGCGACCGACCTGCCCGATGACACGGTGCTCGCATTGCACCAGACTGCGATTGCCGCGTATCAGGCGCTGGAGCTGCGCGATTACGGTCGCGTGGACATGCGGCTGCAGCCGGATGGTCGCGTGCAGGTGATCGAGGTCAATCCGAACCCCTGGCTCAGCTCGCGAGCCGAGTTCGCAATGGCGGCGCGCAAAGCTGGTCGGACCTACACGCAACTCATCGAGGAGATCCTGGAACTCGCGCTGGCGCGGTCGTAAAGTTTGGGATTCATTGGGATTTGGGATTTGGAATTTGGGATTTGGGGTTTGACACTCTCCACAAGTACAGAGTTCGTTTCCGGCCTCCCGCATCGGTGAAGTTGTCCACGACGTCGGGCTCCCAATCACCGATCGGGAAGTTATGCGACACGATGCGCGCGCCTGGCCGCAGCTGCCGCATCAGGATCGGTCGCAGTCGCGCGTTGGCGGAAGCGAGCAGATATAACGTGACGACGGTTGCCGGTGAGACGTCGAGGGTGAGCGCATCCTGCACGCGAAAGGTGACGCGATCGGCGACGCCGGCCGCTTTTGCCTTTGCGATCGCCTCGTCGACCAGCGTCGCTTCGATGTCCACCCCGACGCCGCGCGCCCCGAATTTCTGCGCGGCCATGATCACCACGCGACCATCCCCGCATCCGAGGTCGTAGACCACGTCGCTCGGGCCCACGCGAGCGAGCATCAGCATCCGTTCAACGACATCAAGTGGCGTCGCCACATACGGGGCAAGTCGCGTCTGTGCGCTGGGGGCGACCGTTGCGATGATCGCGGCGACGGCGATGGCGATGGCGCTCACGCGAGACACGGCGCATTCTATTTCGCGACCGGGGGAAACCACGCGGCACCGAGGCGAAAGGGGCGGCGCGGGGCGCTCCGGTCCGCGGAAAGGCCGAGTCCAATGAAGCAGGCGCCGTACGGCCGCTGGCAATTCGCCAGCAAGTGCAAGCAGGCGAGGAGTTTAGGTGCTCAACTCGACTGCGGAATGACCCCTCCACGTCCACTCTCGAATGGGCAATTCGGCGGGCTGAAGTGCCCAAATCAGGCGGTTTTTGGCCCCTTTCCATTGCTGGGAGTGGGGCAAGTGGGCTATACTTGTGGGTGCTGTTCCCGGCACGAGACCGGTCCTACCACCAACCTACCTGCTACGGGGGAAACGTGACATTCCAGGTCGGCGACAAGGTCATCTACCCGAACCACGGCCTCGGTATCGTCGAACGGGTCGAAGAGAAAACTATTCTCGGTCAGACTCTCGGCTTCTTTCATCTTCGGATCGTCGCGAACGACACGACAGTGCTGGTGCCTGTCGCCAACGTCGATGGCGTCGGCCTTCGCAAGGCGATCAGCGACGAAGAGGTCGAGCGGCTTTTTCAACTCCTCAGCGACGGAAAGATCGACAACCATCAGAATTGGAAAGGGCGGTTCAAGGACAACTCCGACAAGATGCGCACCGGCTCCATCTACGACATGGCCGACGTGCTGAAGAGCCTCACGTTCCTCAGCAAGTCGAAGAGCCTGTCGTTCCGTGAGAAGCGGATGCTCGATCGCGCCAAGGCCCTGATCATCTCCGAGATCTCAGAGGTCATGCGCGAGAAGGCCCTCGAGGTGGAAGCCAAGGTGGACTTGGCGCTCGAGAAGTGCTTCCTCGTGAAAGCGCGCAACATGGCGCGCGCCAGTGCGAGAGCCAAAGTCGCCAAGCCCGTGAAAGCGGTGGCCGCGGTGGCCGCCGTTGCCCAGCGTCGGGCCGCACGCGCGTCGTAAACTTCGCCCCTCGCCTTCTTCGCCCGCCCGGACCCGCCCGTCCGGGCGTTTTTTTGTACCTTACTCGTCGGTGCGATGCTTCCTTACGCTTGCCGGTGCAATACCTCCTTCGGTGGTCGGTGCAATGCTGGCTTCGCTGGTCGGTGCAATGCTCCGCTTCGCCTGTCGGTGCAATTCTCTCTTGCGCTTCTCGGTGCGGTTGGGAGGTTGGAAGTTGGAAGTTGAGAACTGATTGATGTCCACCCTCATCGCAGCCGTTCGCTCGCTTGTGACCTACGTCGCCATCGTCGTTTACATCCTGATCGCGGCGCCGTTAGCCTTGGTCATCGGCGGACTGCTGCGGTGGAAGCGCGGAATGTACGCGCTGGGCCACATGGGTGTCGGGTTGGCGCTGGCGCTGGCCGGCATTCGCTATCGGGTGGTGGGACGTGAGAACGTGCCGGATACCGCGGTGGTGTTCTGCTCGAACCACGAGAGCAATGTCGACCCGCCCATCCTGTTTCGTGCGCTGCATCCGCAGCTGCACATCCTCTACAAGGCGGAGCTGCGGAAGATCCCGATCATGAAGACTGTCCTGGATGTCGGTGGCTACGTAGCGGTGGAGCGAGCGGACCGGGCCAAGTCGATGGAGTCGATCGCCCGAGGGGCCGAATCGCTGCGGTCTGGAAACACGTTCCTCATCTTTCCCGAAGGCACGCGCAGTCGGAGCGGGGAGCTGCTTCCATTCAAGAAGGGCGGGTTCATCATGGCCATCCAGGCGCAAGTGCCCGTCGTTCCCGTTGCCGTGCGCGGCGGACGCGCGGCGATGCGAAAGGGGAGTCCGATCGTCCGGCCGGTTCACGTGAGCGTGCGCATCGGTCGACCGATTCCGACCGAGGGCTTGACCATCGACGATCGCGACCAGTTGATCGAACGGGTTCGCAGGGAAGTGCAGAACCTGATGGCTGCAAGCCCGGTATGGATGTGATCACGGCATTTTGATTTGGGGTACACTTCCTCCGCCAGCCTGCCGTCGAGGGTCCGATGCGCGCTCGACTGACCTCGCTCTTCGTGTGCATGGCGACGGTTCTTGCGGCATCGCAAGGACAACAGCCAGCCAACGATCCCCAGCAACCGACGTTTCGCGCGGGCGCGAACTACGTTCGCCTCGACATGTATGCGACCCAGGACAGTCGTTTCGTCGACAACCTGACCGCTGCGGACATCGACCTTCGCGAAGACGGCGTGGCGCAGCAGATCGCCAGCTTCGAGTACGTTCGCGTACGTGGCGCATCTCCGGAGGCGGTGCGCATCGAGCCGTCGAGCGTCGCCGGCAGCCGCCAGACCGCCGCCGATCCCCGGGCGCGCGTGTTCGTGATCTTCCTCGACACTCTCCACACGAGCATCGAGGGTTCGGCCGCGATGCGGTTGCCGCTCGTTCGCTTTCTGGACCGTGCGCTCGGCCCCGACGATCTCGTGGCCGTCATGACGCCGGAGATGTCGGCCGCCGACCTCGCCTTCGGGCGGAAGACGACAGTGATCTCCAACATCATGCAGGCGCAGTGGGATTGGGGGAGGCGTGACCGGACCGTGACGGTCGATCCGAAGGAGCAGTTGTACGAATTCTGCTACCCGGCCATCGACGCACGCGGCGCCCGGGATCGCACGGCGAGCGAAATGAAGGCCCGCCGCCGCGAGAAGCTCACGCTCGACGCGCTCGAGGATCTGATCACGGTGCTGACAGGCCTCCGTGAGGAACGGAAAGCCGTGCTGACGGTGACCGAAGGGTGGCTGCAGTACCGCGAGGACAGAACACTCGCCTCGCTTCAACGCGACGGAAATGGCAATCCGGTGCTCGAACCGCCGGATCTGCTGGGACGTCGGCCGCGAGGGCGCACGGAAACACGCTCGGACAACACCACGGGCACGGGGTCGACCCGTGCCGAATGCGAGGCCGATCGCCTCGCGCTCGCGATGCTCGATGATCGCTTTCGCCTGAACGAGATCACCGACGCCGCCAACCGCGGTAACGTGTCGTTCTACCCGGTGTACGCGCGTGGATTGGCGGTATTCGATGCGCCGATCGGCCCGGATCCTCCTCCACCTGCAGGCGTGGATCGCGCGAATCTGTCGACGCGGCAGGAGAGTCTCAGGTTTCTTGCCGTTAACACGGACGGCTTCGCGATTGTCAACACCAATCAGATCAACGCTGGCATCGATCGCGTCGTCTCCGACCTGAGCTCCTACTATTTGATTGGCTACTACTCGACCAACACCAAGCTCGATGGCAAGTTCCGCACGATCAGCGTGCGGGTGAGGCGGCCGGGCGTTGAGGTGCGCGCCCGCCGTGGCTACCGTGGATTGACACCCGGCGAAGTGCTGTCCACAAGCGGTGGACCTGACAAGGCCGGACCGGCGATCGGCGGACCTGACAAGATACGCGCCCCCAGTGACGCCAAGCGCGATTCGTCGGATTCGGTTGCCTACGCATTCACCTCGATGGCTGTGGTGGACAGGCGTGCGCCGTTTCGAATCCGCGCGTCATCATGGCACGCTCCTGCCTCCGGCGACGGCTCGGCTGCGACGATGTGGCTGGTGGGAGAGCTTGATTACGGGACGCGCAAAGAGCTGGCGTGGAGCGCTGGCGCGGAGGCCGACGTGACCGTCGTTGCCGCCGACGGCGGGACGGTGCTCACGAAAACGTTCACCGTGCCGGCCGCAGAGGGCACGTTCGCGACACGTGTCCCCGACAGCGGCAGCATCCAACCAGGTGAGTATGCAGTACGCGCTCGCGTGCGGCCACGAGCGGATCCGTCGCTGCCGGTGACCGACATCGCGCGCGTCCAGGTGCCGCAGACGGCGAGCAGTGTGGGTGAGGCCGTGTTGTGGCGACGAGGACCGTCGACAGGGCTGCGCTACCTGATGACTGCCGACCCGCGATTCATGCGCACGGAGCGGATACGTCTCGAGTTGCCCACGCGCTCGACGACCGCGGCAACCGGCAGGGTCCTCGATCGGTCGAGCAAGCCGATGCCCGTTCCCGTGCAGGTCAGCGAGCGTATCGACACCGGCGCCGACTTTCGCTGGATCGTGGCCGAGCTGACCCTCGCGCCGCTCGCGGCGGGGGACTATGCCATCGAAATCACCGCAGAGGGTGCAAGGCGGGTCACGGCATTTCGCGTCGTGCCATGAGTCTGGCGACAGCCAGACTCTACGTACTCGTGGCAGGGTCCGCCTTCAGGCGCAGCGAACAACGTCGGGTTCGCGTTTATACGGACCTACCCACCGACAGAGAACGTCAGCGACCAGGGCACGACCGGAGCGCCGTCGAAGGCCTTCATCCCTTCCACAACTTCGATCTTGAGGGTGCGGAACCGTTCCAGCGGCTGCGCGAAGCGAAGCTCGATCGCCCGCGTGGCCGGATCGTAGGTCGCCTTGACGGTCAATGGCGCGACATCCGGTGACGCGCCGACGTAGCTGGCCCGCAGGTGATTGGGAATCGACGATGGTTGCAGACCCCGGGAGAATTGAATGCGAACCGTCGTCGTCGCACTGACATCCACTTCGTCCGCAGTCGGTGAGCTGAAGACGACCTCGACGGGCGGTGGCGGCGGCGCCGCCGGTCCAGTGCTCTCCTCGCTGGTGTCAGGAGTCGCCTGCGGCGCCTTGCCGAGGGTGACGTCCTTTCCGGTGAGGATCGCCAGGCCGCGGTTCTCGGTCACCGTGCCGGTTATCTGGATCCACTTATCGGTGTCAATGCGGCGATCGACGTCGAGATCGAAGCCTTTGCCGCGCGGACGCAGTCCGGTCACCCACAGTGCACCGTCGGCTCCGCGCAGCACGAAGTCGTAACGACTCTTTCCCGGAGCGTCGGGCAGATCACCGAACAGATTCCGGCCCCGAAAGTTTCCCGTCAGCGTGACGGTCTGGCCACCGAACTTCCACGGCTCGAGCGCGAGCGCCCGGACCGAGGCGGTTGTCGCCGGCTGCGCTTCGGAGACGCCGGTCACATTGAGCAGTAGCTCTTCGCCGGGCTTGGGCCAATGGTCCGCATCACGGCCTTCGGCAAAGCCGGTGACGCGAGGGTCTCCCGGTTCGAGGCGACCCACGTCCACGATCTGACCGCGGACTTCGACTGGTCCGCTGCGCGAGGAGACGTCTTTCAGGATCGCGCGCAGCTCCTGATCGTTGGCGCGCAGCATCACACGCGGCCCGCTTTCGACCAGCTCACCGCGGAGGAGCACGTTCTGAAGATGAAAGAATCCCGGAAACTGACGGATCGCCGCAACTGTCGTCAGGCGGCGTGTTGATGTCTGCCCGAAGACACCCCCGGAGGCGCACAGAAACAACAAGGCGAGGGCAATACTCCGCACCACGCCAACATTGTACGACGCCGAACTACATCACTTTCTTCTGAGCGGCTCGTCCGAGAATGGTGGCCAGCGCGAGGAACAGCAACGCGCTCGCGAGGTAGCCGGTCATTCCCTCGTGCAGGAATGGAACGGCGTTTCCGACCGCCTGAAAGATGCCGATCTTGCCTGTCCCGACGAGCACCGCAAAGAGAATCCCACAGAGAGAGCCGCCGGCGATAAGTCCCGAGCTGAACAGTGTTCCGGCTCCGACTTCCGATTCGTCCTTGTGGCCGGTCTTGCGCTCGACATACGCGCGGACGAGTCCACCGGCGAAGATGGGCGCCGTCGTGGCGATCGGCAGATAGGAGCCGACGGCAAATGACAACGATCGGACGCCGCACAGTTCGAGCGTCACCGAGACGAACACGCCGACGAGCACCAGCCCCCACGGCAGATTCTGGCTGAGCAGGCCCTTGATGATCGTGGCCATCAGCGTCGCCTGCGGCGCCGGCACGGCCGCGGTGCCGATCCCGAACACCTGGTGCAGATACAGCGTGGTCATCCCGATGACGAAGGCTGACGTGACGACACCGATGACGAGGCCGATCTGCTGGTAGATGGGCGTGGCACCCACCAGATAGCCCGTCTTCAGATCCTGCGAAGTGCCGCCCGCGTTTGCCGCCGCGATGCACACGACCGCTCCGACGCAGATCGCGATCGGACCGTACGCGTCACCGGTCCACCCGAGCGCGACAAAGAGCAGGCACGTCAGAATCAAGGTCGCGATCGTCATGCCGGAGATCGGGTTCGACGAGGTCCCGATCAGGCCGGTGATGCGTGACGAGACGGTCACGAACAGGAAACCAAAAATGACCACGAGGATCGCGGCGATCACGTTGCCCTGCGTCGGCATCTTCGGCGCCACGGCAAGAAAGATCGCCAGCAGCAGCGAGCCGACGAGGACGACGACGATCGGGATGTCGCGCTCGGTTCTCAGCCGCGCGGCTGCGCCGGCGCCGGCGCCGAAGTCCTTGATGCCTTCCCGTGCCGATGCGATGATCGTTGGCAGGGTGCGCGCCAGCGTAATCAATCCGGCGGCGAGGACCGCACCCGCACCGATATAGCGGATGTAGGCGCTCCACAGCTGCGCGGCGCTCATTTCCGAGATTCTGAATGGCATCCCGGTGGCGGGATTGTTGGCGTAGTTGGGATGAATCGGTGGAAATGGAACCGGAATGTAGGCGCCCAGGATCGTGAGCAGCGGCAGCAGCACGAGCCATGACAGCACGCCGCCCGCGAACATGGTGCCGGCGATTCGCGGGCCGATGACGTAGCCGACTCCCATGTACTCGGGCGAGATGTCAACGTTCAACGTGGCGTTCGGGAACTGGCCGTTGCGCGGTGTCGAGTAATCCAGCTCGGTCAGAAACACGTTGAAGACCCACGACAGCGCTTTCCACAACGCGCCGAACGCGACGCCGCTGAACACCATCGACGCAAGCTTGCCGCCGCGCTCGCCGGCGATCAGCACATCGGCGCACGCCGATCCTTCCGGATACGGCAGCACGCCATGCTCTTTGACGATGAGCGCGCGTCGCAGTGGCACCATCATCAGGACGCCGAGGATGCCGCCGGCAAAAGCGAGCATCGCGATCTGGAAGTAATTGAAGTATCCGGGTCCGGCCGGCGTGAGAAAGATGAGCGCCGGAATTGTGAACACGACGCCACCGGCGACCGACTCGCCGGCAGATCCGATCGTCTGGACGATGTTGTTCTCGAGAATGGTGGAGCCGCCAAGCTTCTTGAGCACCGAGATCGCCAGCACCGCGATTGGGATCGATGCACTCACGGTGAGACCCGCGCGCAGCCCAAGATAAACGGTCGACGCACCGAAGATGAGTCCGAACGCCGCTCCAAGCAACACCGCCTTGAGAGTGAATTCCGCAGGCGATTGGGTGGCGGGCACGTACGGCTGAAACGACGCTCGAACGGGCGATTCGGCGGGTCTGGTGGACGGTAATGCCATAGCGGGGCGATGGTAGCATTGAACCTTGTGAAAGGGTCGAACAAGCGGAAGCAGTCGCCCGATCAGGTTTCCGAGCTCACGACGAATCGCCTTTCCGTCTATCTCCGCTGCCTCAACGAGCTCGACGCGGCCAGCGTTCAGACGATTTCGTCACAGGCACTGGCGGAGCAGTTCCATCTCAACGCCGCCCAAATCCGGAAGGACCTCGCCTACTTCGGCGAATTCGGCGTGCGTGGCGTCGGCTATTACGTCAAGGAGCTGCGCCGGCATCTGCGGCAGATCCTCGGACTCGATCGTCATCTGCGCGTCGCGATCATGGGTGCCGGTAATCTCGGACTTGCGCTGGCCGATTACCCCGGCTTTCGACAGGAAGGTTTCGAGATCGCGGCGTTGTTCGACGCCGCCAACGAGAAGATCGGCCACGAGTCCAAGAGCGGCGTTCCTATCTACGACATCAGGGACCTGAAGAAAGTGGCGCGAAAAGAGCGGTTCGACATCGCGATGATCGCGGTGCCCGGGCCACATGCGCAGCCGGTGGTGGAGATGGTGATCGCGGCCGGGATCAAAGCAATCTTGAATTTCTCTCCCGGAGCGATCAAGGTGCCCGAGGCAGTGAAGCTGAAGAGCGTGGACCTGACCGTATCGCTGGAGAGTCTCTCCTTCTACCTCGCGCAAGGTGAAAATGGGCGCGCCTAGACAAAAGCACACCGGCAAACCTCGACTCTCTCATGTCGGATCCCGTGGCGAGGTGCGGATGGTCGATGTCGGTGACAAGCCGATCACCACGCGTGAGGCGGTGGCGCAGGGGGAGATCACGATGAGCGCAGAGGCGCTCGCCCGGATTCGCGGCGGCGCCGTGAAGAAGGGCGATCCGCTGCAGACGGCGCGCCTCGCCGGTATCATGGCGGCCAAACAGACCTCCGCGCTCATTCCCCTCTGTCATCCGCTGGCGCTCACCCACGTGGACGTCAAGCTGACTCCGACGGACCGTGGCTACCGGATCGAGGCACGAGTTCGCACTGCCGGTCAAACCGGCGTGGAAATGGAGGCGCTCACGGCCGTGTCGGTCGCCGCGCTGACGATCTACGACATGGTCAAGGCGGTAGACAAGGCGATGGTAATCGGCGATATCTGTCTACTCGAAAAGAAAGGCGGCCGCAGCGGCCACTATCGACGCGATCAGCCATGACCAGCAGACGACTCGCCGGTGTATTCGTGATGATGTGGGCGGCGACGCTCTCGGCGCAGCGCGCGCAACCAAGCGACGACAGGACCGCGGCACAGATCTACAAGAGCGTGCAGATCCTCAAGGACATTCCGAGCACGCAGATGATTCCGACGATGCGCGTAATCTCCGCGTCGCTCGGTGTCGAGTGCGAGTTTTGCCACGTGACCGATCGTGCCGGAGAAACCGAGAAGAAACAAGTCGCGCGACGCATGATGTCGATGGTGATGGCGCTCAATCAGAACGCCTTTGCCGGACAGAGCCGCGTCACCTGTTACACGTGCCATCGCGGCAGCAACTCGCCGCTCGCGGCGCCGGTTCCAACCGGTCAGTACACGACTCGAGGCGTCGGCGTCCTGCTGAAGGGCACGGGCAATCCGATTCCCGGCGGACCGGACGCCGCCTTGGAACAGCGCTTCAAGGAATTCGCCGCTGCGCAGGCGGCGGCGTTGCCGACACCGGAGACGCTCTTCACGAAGTACGTCACCGCGCTCGGTGGCGAGGCGGCGATACGTCGCGTAACTTCACGCAAGGTAACGGCGTTACAAGAAGCAGCAGCCGACGTGAGAGGCCTCGCGCCACCCGTTCACTCGCTGATGCAGCAGTACTGGAAAGCTCCCAACCAATGGGTCATCACCCTCCAGACTGCGAACGCAAAGACGGCGAGAGGGTTCGACGGCAGCGTTGCCTGGATCCAGGACGCGAGAGGCGCTGTCACAGAGAGCACGGGCGCCGCGCCAGCGCCGCCGCTCGCGCGCGTCCGACGGAATGCCGACTTCTACGAGCCGCTCAACCTCAGACGGGCCTATACGAAGGTGACGACGCAGGGAATCGTCCAGGTAAACGATCGCGATGCGTATCTTGTCGTCGGTACGCCCGCCGGCGATCTGCCCGAGCAGCTCTACTTCGATAAGGATACCGGGCTCCTGGTGCGGAAGGGATCCGCGACGCCGACAGCGTTTGGCGACTACGCGATTCAAACTGATTACGAGGATT